>Ga0335074_10014405_pt1 | contig 11090 bp, 7 predicted proteins | sample Lox_Sample_23_FD_206715 | JGI IMG/M metagenome (GOLD analysis project Ga0335074, IMG submission 206715) | Soil microbial communities from Loxahatchee National Wildlife Refuge, Florida, United States - Lox_Sample_2.3 | ecosystem: Environmental > Terrestrial > Soil > Wetlands | place: USA: Florida... | reverse complement strand
TGAGCATCACGTTATGCAGCGAGTAGCGATGGAACCGCGCCATAGCCGCGAGGTGTTGCGTTAGCTTCTCACTGTGGCCCGCTTCGAGGGCTTGCCGGAGTTGCTCGATTGCGTTGTTTGCGATCTGCTTTGCTTGATCTACTTTCATTTTTCTTATCCTCCTGTTTCGGGGAGTCTTCGCTCCCTTCACCCACAGCCGGGGAGCGAAGACGCGAAACAGGGGACAGAAGCGGAGAGATTGCCGCGTCCAGGTCGGAACGGGCCGCACGCCTGAGTGACACTGCGATTGGGTGGCGCGAAGCGTGCTAGTGGAGACCGGAGACGGGATTTCGGTGCGGGACGCGGCAATCTCGCAGCGGGAAAGCAAAAGCAGAGGCAAACAGCAACCGGCGAAGTAGGCGGGCGCGAGATTTCAAGGACAAAAAGCGGGACAAGAGGTATGCTGTTCGCAATCGGGCAAGCAGAGGTGATCACATGGACTTACGCTGCCCACAATGCAACGGCACCGATCTCAAGAAGCTGTCCCTCGCCTACGAAGACGGAATCTCCCACATAAATGCGCGCACGCGGCTGCGTGGCGTGGTCGTCGGAAGTGACGGTCCAGATTTGGTCGTCGGAAGCGAGACAACGAAAGGAATCCAGCAAACCGCTATTTCTAAGGTGGCGGCTCCGCCCACTAGATGGTCGTACAAGAGGCTCGTTGGTTGGTCGGTTTTGCTATTTCTTGCGGTGGGTTGGATTGTCTTTTATACGAATACGGTGACGACGAATTCCGAAAGCGTCGTATCGGTTCCGTTGACGCTCTACATGGTTGTTGCGCTCGGCATTTTTGCGGTCCTCGTCACATACTTTTGGAAGCATAACGCTGGCTACAGACTGAAATTGGCGAAGTGGGATCGATCATTCCTCTGCAATCGCTGCGGGACGGTCAGTGAGCAGTAGCCGAGATACTATCTTTTATCGAAGCAGTGGGACCGGGTTGACGCAGCAAGCGGTGCCTGCTGAATCGAAGTCCACGGCGAAACAAAGGGCGTTCCGACCTTGGAGAGCCGGAGTGCGCTCCGCTTGGCGCCGTCGCTACGGACGATATCTCCCGACCCTAATTACATGGAAAGTGGGGCGCACTGACAATGAAGGCCCTCGCGGCGAGTGTCCGTCTCTCAGCAACCGACCTCAGTAATCATTTGGCCTGCCAACACGTCACGACCTTGGATTGGCAGGTCGCGCGGGGCAAGAGACCTGCACCGGATTGGGCGGCACCACACCTTGTAGTTATCCGAGAGCGCGGCCAGCAACATGAAACGGCCTATCTCGATTATTTGGCGCAGCAGAAGGAGTTGAGGGTAGCGAACCTTGGAGAGATCAAAGAAGAGAAGAAACTGATCGAAGAAACCGCCAAGCTGATGGACCGGGGAATAGAGGTCATTGCGCAGGGGGCGCTGACGGACGGGAAATGGTTCGGTCGCCCAGATGTACTAAGGCGCGTGCCAACGCATACTCCGAAATGGGACTGGTCGTATGAGGTAGCTGACACGAAGCTCGCGCTCGACACGAAGGCGGCTACGATCTTACAGCTATCACTCTATTCGGACTTGCTAGAGCGGGTCCAGGGATATGGGCCGGAATGGATGTGGGTCATTCCCCCGGGGGAAAGTTTTAATGGGGAAGCATACCGCGTGGCGGATTACGCAGCGTACTTTCGCTACGTCAAGAAGCGGCTCGACCGGGCGCTGGTTGATGCTGATGGCAATCGCACCTACCCAGAACCCGTTGCCCACTGCGACATTTGCCGGTGGTTTCGCGAATGTGACGCGCAACGGCGCGGAGACGATCATTTGTCGTTGGTTGCCGGAATTCGACGGCAGCAACGCAATCAATTAGAAGAGTGGGACAGGGATACGATGGCAAAACTGGCGGCTTTGCCAATCCCGCTTAGAGAGAGACCCGAGTATGGCTCGCGAGAGGCAATCGAACGCGTCCGGGAACAGGCGCGCGTCCAAGTACGGGGTCGCACCGAGAAGAAGTTGGTGCACGAACCTATTTTGCCGGTGGTCGAGGGAATGGGGTTTTGTAGATTACCAGAGCCATCGCAGGAAGATGCTTTTCTGGATGTGGAGGGAGATCCATTTGTCGGTGAATCGGGATTGCAATATCTCTTCGGAATTGCTTTCAGGAACGCGAAGGGCGAGCTTGAATACCTCAAGCGTTGGGTATTGAATCGCGAAGAGGAGAAGCGAGCCTTCGAGTGGCTGGTAGATCAGCTCGTCGGTCGACGAGAAGCAAATCCTCGGATGCATGTTTATCACTTTGGAGCGTATGAACCTGCGATGCTGAAGCGATTGATGGGCATGCATGCAACGCGAGAAGATGAAGTGGACCGGCTTCTCCGGGCAGGCGTGTTGGTTGATTTGCATCAAGCCTTCAAGCAGGGGCTGAGGGCGAGCGTAGAAGAATACTCCCTTAAGAAGCTTGAGTCATTCTACGGCTTCGAACGGAGCATCCCCCTAGATCAATCACGCCTCGCCATGCGGCACGTCGAACATCGATTAGAGTTGGAGCGAAAAGACGCAGAGTTGTCGGAATCTGATCGCGAAGTGCTGGAGGGATACAACCGCGAAGATTGTATTTCTGCGTCGGGCTTGCGGGATTGGCTTGAAGTTGAACGACGCAAATTGGTAGAAGGCGGAACGCCCGTGCCGAGACCTTCAGAAAAGAGTGGAGATCCTTCCGAAAAGTTACAGGAAAAGTTGGACAAAGCAGCAGCGCTTACGCAGCGACTCTGCGACGGCATTCCAGCCGATCCAGAAGCGAGGTCGCAAGAGCAGGCTGGTCAGTGGTTACTAGCGCAACTGTTGAGTTGGCATCGTCGGGAGGATAAGCGGGCGTGGCAAGAAGGCTATCGACTTGCAGACATGGATGAAGAGGATTTGCTTGATGAGCGAGTGGCGCTGACCAAGTTGCGCTTAGTGAAAAGAGTCGAGAGTGGGAAACAGGTGCCGACAGATCGCTATTCATTCGATCCGCAGAAGAGCAACGTTCGCGTCGGAAAAGACGTGTATTTTGGAGATGAAAAAATCGGTGAAATAGTCGCCATTGACCATCTCAATGGCATCGTTGAGATTAAGAAAACGAAGAAAACCGCCGAAGTTCATCCCCCTACTGTGTACATGTGGGACTCACCATTACCGACTGACGGGCAGGCTGGTTCACTCTACCGGATAGGCCAATGGGTAGCGACGAATGGCATCGATGCTTCAGGTCGCTATCGTGCCGGACGCGATTTATTGCTGCGCAAGCCGCCGTTGCTGCTGGGGGGAGAGAACTTGCGGCCTTTGGCGTCGGAAAAGCCAGAAAATACTGCCTGCAGGATTGTGCTTGCGCTAGGGGATTCTGTATTTGCAATCCAAGGTCCTCCAGGATCGGGAAAGACGTACACAGGCGCACGAATGATTTGCGAGTTGGTGAAACGAGGGAAAAAGATTGGTGTAACGGCACTGAGCCACAAAGTAATTCGCAACATGTTGGATGCGGTTGTTGAGGCGGCACAGGAAAAGGGGGTGGCCGGAGTACTGTGCATGCATCGCGACACGGGCGGGGAGGAAAGCGGCGGAGTTGCGGTGGCGAAGAAGAACAATGATGAAGCGCTAGAAGCGCTGCGTTCTGGTAAAGCTAATGTTCTCGGTGGAACCTCGTGGCTTTGGGCACCAGAGCCGTCTTTTGAAGCGGTAGATGTTCTATTCATCGATGAGGCTGGCCAGATGTCTTTAGCAGATGTTCTCGCAGTATCGCAATCAGCCAAAAAGCTGGTCTTGCTGGGCGATCCGCAACAACTGGAGCGACCGCTAAAGGGAAGCCACCCGGAGGGAGCCGAGAAATCAGCTCTAGAGCATCTACTAAATGGGCGGAAGACCATTTCGGAGGATATGGGCTTTCTACTACCCGAAAGTTGGAGACTCCACCCAGAGGTCTGCAAATTTACTTCATCCGTGTTTTATGAAGAAAAGCTGAGCTCCCATCCGATTGCAGGGAGCAGAGTCTTGGAGGGACACCCATGGCTGAGCGGTGCGGGACTGTGGTTTGTTCCCGTCATGCATGATGGAAATCGGAACTCGTGTGCGGAGGAAGTGGAAACCGTAGCGAAAATTGTAGAAGGATTGCTGAAACCGGAAGTGAGATGGTCTTATAGCGCGGGCAACAGTCGTCGGCTCAAGGAAGACGATATCTTGATCGTAGCGCCATATAACGCGCAGGTGTCGGATTTGTCGCTGAGGCTCCCGAAGATGCGGATCGGCACGGTGGACAAATTTCAGGGGCAGGAAGCACCTGTGGTGATCTATTCGCTGACGACATCATCGCCGGAGGACGCACCGCGGGGAATGGAGTTTCTTTACAGCACGAACCGTTTAAATGTCGCGACTTCACGCGCAATGTCGAATGTTATTGTCGTTGGAAATCCACGGTTATTTGAACCAGAGTGCCGCAGCCCTCGTCAGATGCAACTCGCCAACGCATTTTGCCGACTTGCTGAGATGGCGCGCAGCATTGAATAGTTGTTTTTTCTCAATGTGGCTCTGGGTGGATACCGATTGTCAAACGGGTGAGCGAGGTGGAGTCTCCCTCAATGAGTGATCTCAGCGGCGCACAACGTTTCGAGCAGCTCTCAGAAGAAAACAAGTTGCGGTACCTTGCGATTAATCGACAGATGGTTCGACTCGCAAGAGATTATGCCGTCCCAATCGTCTTTGCTCCCCCGCTGAGTATTGGAGGCAAAATCAACGGCGCAAGTGGGTGCGTGGTGCGACTTACCTCGGGCACATTTGTTGTCACTGCCTCCCACGTTTTGGCGGGTTATGAAAAACGTCTGGGAGAGGGAGAGAGGCTGAACTGGCAAGTCGGCGACCTTCCTCCGTTCGATCCGCTCCCACGCGTCGAATGGAGGAGTCGCGAGAAAGACATAGTGCTCTTGCGTATTTCCGAGAATGAATCGCGCAACATCGGACCCTGTATCATTGCGGCTCCTCGGCGGTGGCCGGTGCACCCTCCCAAAGAGGGACAACTAGTGCTGGTGGCCGGTTACCCCAAAGGGCTGCGCGAGGAAAATCCATCTGCGGGCTGGATCGGCTCGGGTCCTTATTCGGCAATATTTCGAGTGACGGTTGCGGAAGCGAACTGTTGCAAATGCCTAATTGAGCGCAAGGACCTTATCGGTTTCGACGAAGGACGTTTGCCAGAGCCAGGCGCAGACTTGGGGGGCTTGAGCGGCGGTCCGGTGCTGCTGGTCGATACTCTCGACTTTCCGCTAGTGGGTGTCGTGACAGACCGTTGCGAAATGAGTCTCGCGGAACTGGAGATTCTCCAATTTGCGACTCTCGAAAACGTAATGGTCGGCGAAAACTGCTGAACGATTCGCAGCCGGGTGCACCCCCGGGATTCCTTCGCCTATCCTGGAACGAGAGCGACTTCGCCATCGGTCATGCGCAGACTGCCAAAGAGTTTGTCTCCGGCTGCCATCTCCGTTGGCGATGAGGGCGGCAACGGCCTGATCGTAAGCCCTACCTCATAACCCGCCTTGTCGCGGTCAATAATAATCAGGCAGTGGGTTTTACGGAAGAAGGCCGCCGCAGCGGTCATCAAAATCTGCATTCGTTTATTCAAGTCTTCGGGTTCAATGCCCACACAGGAGCCAAACACAAATACCCATTCGGGTTTGGAATCGAAATGGAGTGCTCTGTAAGTGAAACCTTCCCCTGATTTGTCGAATTCCGCGATTGCTCCGAGGAACGCGCTGCCAAGCTCCGATCTCTCCCGCAAACCCAGATTCGCGAGCACGGCCTGCATCTTCAAATAGTTGGCGCGGTTATCGGGGGCATCATATCGCGCAAGTGCCTCTGCGGATAGACCCGCCGCATAGTCGTGCCTACGCGTTGCGAGCTGATCCGCAACGTGTTCCACCAACCCGCCGTACCGATCGTGGGCCCGCTTCGATCTCAAAGCCCGGCGCAATCCATCGCGCTGCGCCGCAACTGCGACGGCTGCGTCGGCCTTCCCCGCGCAGCCAGCCAAGACACCGCCCTGCAAGAGGTAGAACTCAAACAGCGCCCGCTCATCGCCAACGACTCGAAGGTCCGAATACGGCAAACCGCGCCTTGCATCCAGGTAAGCGAGAACTTCCGGCGCCGTTCGTAGCTCAATCGCAATGTTTAGAAAATCATTGAGCGAAAGATATGTGATCGGCGTGCCGTGGTACTGCAACGGAAGATCGTCAGCCTGCGCGTTTAGATCGACGCGCTCGAATACCTCCACCAGCACGATGCCGTGGTTGATGTCCGGCAATCCATCGGGAAGCTCGACCCGTCCTCTGCGTGGGTGGTCGCACCAGATCGGCTTTCCGTGAGCAGTGCGCAAGGCACCGCAAAGCTGCGAGGTCGCTCTCTTCGCCTCCTTCAAAGCCCACGATAGAGTTTTTGCTGGAGTGCGGGCGAAAGGGTCCCGTTGGGTCTTCTGGGACATCAATATGCCAACGCCAGGATAGGCGACGAGCAAATCCGCAACTTCCTTTTGCGTTCCGCCGTCCAAGGTTTGCAGGCTGCGAAACACGAACTCCGATACGAACGGCAGAGCGAGAAAATCACGCACGTATCGCTCGGCCCAGATCCCGCGTTCCTGTGGCGCTTCCGGCATAACTACTCTTCACTCCTTCGCTGAAAATAGCATATTTGGTTTCGCTGGCCGTGGTCAACGCCAATGGGCGGCCTCAGAAGGAAAAAAGTTGCGGCGGGACTTGGAGTCATCACAGAGGTCCTTCGTGTGTGACGGGCACTCACCCGCCGGGGTATACCCGCGTAGAATGGGGCAAGAGGATGGCCCGCGACGGACGATTTCGCCTGGAGCCTGACGGAGCTTTTAGGGGAGAACGACAGCATGCAATTCCTGGAGTGGAACCACCACATCGAAGGCCTCGAACAAATGAGCGGCTTTCGTGCACGGGAAAAAGAACAGGCGAAAGAGGGGCTGCTGTACTTGCAAAACGTGCTAGGTGACGATTTCCTGCAGAAATGCAGCACGGAAATTCCGTTCGTCGCACGGCACCCGATACTCCAATGGCTGGCGAACTATGCGCCGAGCTCGCGCCGGAGCATAAAGCGTTTCGCCGATCAGGTAAGAATTCTGGAAGGAAGCCAGAATCTCGGCAACGTACTGGCGCGGCTCCACGATATAACGCAATTCAACCACGACGCTCTGCTCATCAAGTCGGCTTCTAGACTTGTGAGCGAAGGTTTGCAAACGCGATTTGAGCCGACGAAAGACGTAAGAAACAACCAAAAGCAGCCCGATCTGAGGCTAGACGACTCTCTTACGGGTGAAACTCTATTCTTGGAGGTGTCAACGCAGGCCGCCGCGCAGAAGGAACGCGCGGTGACTGACACCAACTCGGCTGTCTTCGCCGCAGTGTTCGGTACCAGCTACGACCTAAGTTTGTCGGGCCGTTGGTTCCAGACACCTTCACAGCACGTTCTCGGGGATATCCTTGAGAGAATCAAGCGCGGCGCGGCGCGCGCACGGGATGAACGAGCTATCGTCGCGATTGAGGAAGACGGTATTTTAGAAATGGCCTTGTGCCACAGAGACGATAAGACGAGGCTGCTTGACCCCTGGTCCGCAAAGCGGGGCTTGTCAGGGTGCGGCTTCGTGGGGCCTGTGATGATCAGCAACGACACGGTCAGAATCAAGGGGAAAATCAAGAAGAAGCAGTTGCAATTACCACGCGACAGCGCGAATGTCATCGTTATTCTAGCGACTGACGCCTTCCTCCGGGCGGGGGGCGTGCGCAGAGTTATGAGCGAGGTGGAAGCGGGCGTTTCTGAATACGAGCACATCCACCTTGTAATTATTCATGGCGAATATATCGATGATCGGGAAGCCCCGTTCACAGGACACGAGCGGGAGCATCAATACACTCGCAGAATTGTTGATGGTGTGGTTGAAAGTGATCTTCTTCTAGTTAACCAGCATTCACAGACAAAGCTCTCAAGCAATCTCCTTGCAAAATTCCGCCGATTGTTCTAGGGCGTGACGGACCGAATAACGGCTGGCAACTCTCTACAACCCAAGTTGCTTTGAAACGTATGCAGTAATCACACCCCATGCGAGCTGCTTTATTGTTTCTTTAGCGCCACCGTACACGCGCTGAAAAATCGGCTTGGCTTTTCCAAGGTCTCCTGTTTTCGCGGTATTCACCAACTCCACGACAGCCTTCTTTCCATCTTCACCGGAGGAAGGAGCATGCAGGGCAAGGAGTTTCCCTAAATATTCGATGACGTCGGAATCGTTGCTTATGTTGAAGTTCACAGCCTGATTCACGGTACTTCCAATCCCAATAGGGGACTGATGAAAAGTCCCGCCTGAGATATGCACGCGAGGCGCTGACGAACTCGGTTTAGCGGTGGATTTTTGGGCGGCCTTGTAACCTTTTTCCGTCAGGTAGACGAATTCGCGCTTACTGAAAATGGCGATGACCACAACTTGTGAACCGGGTGGGTTCTCGTATGGCACCATCGGACCGGTATCTACGAATTTACTTTCTTCGAGCTGTTTCATGGCGAGATCGAAATCGACTTTAGACAGGCCTCCATCGGCACAGTATTTCATTTCGAGCGCAACTATGGACGCGCCAACATATCCGTCGTTTAGGGCCTGCGATCCGAGATTCTTGGCCCGGAAATCGGCTACAACATCCGCAAGGATTTGCTTCGCTAAATCATCGACCGCGCTCATATCTACCTTCCCTAAGCAAACAGTTTTTCTTGCCGCTCGATGCGAATGTGGCCGTGGATGCTTTCAAGGACGGCACGGGCTGGAATCTGGGCGAGTTCTTTAGGCTCTACCTTGTGCAAGCCGCCGCCGTACACCCGACCCTCTGAGATGAACTGGCCGGCCTTGACGCTCTGGAGAGCCTCGAATACCTTTGCGGCAAGTTCTGGGTGGTTCTTGAGTGCCTCTTGCAAGCGGCTCTTGGGATAAAGCATGAGGTAGACGTTGTGCGCCGTTGCCTCGGAACGATTCCAGATGAAACGGAACGGATGCTTGCCGTTGGCCGAGCGGCCCATGTACGTGCATAGAAATGGTGCGGGCGGGCGCTGCTCCTGGGAATACCACGGCGCGCGGTGACTGGCGAGGTAGGATACGTGGATGTCTTCCTCGCGGCCTTTCTGTAGATACGCATAGAATCGGGGCCAGCTCACTTTGATTTTTTCCTCGGACTCGCTGCAATCGAGCAAGTAGAGCTGAGGAGACACGACAGGCGCACCGTCAGCGCGCTGATCGATGATGTCTGCCGTCAGGTAGCGCGGACCGGGCAGAATCGGTTTAAGGAACCGGCGCGGAATGTGCCAAGTCTTCGTCTCTTCCTCACTCAAGATGAAAAAACTATTGGAGCCGGTTGCAAGCCCGCGCTTGATGACAAAGAGATCGCCAAGCGTCGGCTCGTCTGTAGTCTCAAAGTTCGTGCGGGCTGGAAACTGCGTCCATTTGCGGGACTGTCGTAGTACATCGAGAGGCACAAGCGCCTCAGTGCTCGGATTTTCGATCTCACCGCCAAACGAAAACCGGACGAGGTGTCTTGGCGGGGGCAGTGTCTTGCGAAACACCACGACGGCTGAGGATACCAAGGCGTCCGTAAACTGCACGTCCGTTGGACAGAAGCGGTGAATATGGAGCAGCGTTACCCGTTCCGTCAGGTAGCGCCGGAGGGTCACGCCGTAATTCACGTCCATGAATTCTGAGGGAATGAGCCAAATCGCAAGCCCCTGCTCTTCCATCCAGTCGTGACATAGCAACAGAAAATAACAATACAGGCCAGCAAGTCCGCTGATCTCCATGTGCAATGAGCGCGCGAGCTGCACCTTGAGGCGATCCTTCGCGTCAGATTCCAGGTGATGGTGCCGCACGTAAGGTGGATTGGTTAGTACGAGATTGAAACGCTGCGCGGGAGGCTTCAACTTTGTGAAATCGCCCCGCACGACGTGAAGGCCGCTCTTGCCCCAGAGGGTCTCTGCTGCCTCCGCAAACAGCGGGTCAAGCTCGATGCCGGTCGCAGCCGCGATACTCTTTGCCGAAACAACCTGTGAGAGTGCGGAGTAAAACGATCCGGTGCCAATCGCTGGGTCGAGAAAGCGGAGCCTCTCCTCCCCTAACGATTTATGCGCGTACCGCGCGAGACTTAGGGCAAGTGCAAACGGAGTTGCAAACTGACCCCATTTGTTGCGCTCTGCCGCCGTCTTCAGGCTGTCGAGACGAGTCTGTTCTGTCTGGCGACATCCCTCGATGGTTTGATGTGCGACTGTTGCCATGATGTCAGATTCCGAGCTGGTCCAGGTCTTGCGTGCGATGCTCCCATATCCAGTCTATCCCCTCAGCCGCTTCGTACCCAAGATATGCCGCGTCGAAATACCCGCAGAGAAAAAGCACAAAGACAACGTCCTTGCCGTGCGTCGCTTTAAGGTAGTTGATTTTGATCGCCTCTTCCTTGCGGCGTTTGTTAACGTTGGTGAAGTCGCCTGCGGATTTTGCTTCAATGAGAATCGGGAGGTGCGGCAGCTTGGCCTTCTTCGGTTGAATGACCGCGTCGATAGGAATTTTCACGGTTTTGGCCTCGGCCTTGGAAGGCTTCACCAGGACATTGAGCCGGAACGAAAAAGTACCCGGCTCCATTTGATTGAGCGCGGTGGCCGCATGAGGTGCTTTCAGCTTGTAGCCGCGGTCGGTCAGGTATTTCTCGATGAGGGCGAGCTGACGCTTCTCCTGAGCGTTACGCACGATTGGTTCCGCAACAGCCCCGCATAGTCGATCAGCGACGATGGTAGACGAGCGATACCGTTCTTCCTTGCTGGCTTTCCGTTTCTCCCCAATCCAGGGAAAAATATCCACGTCGAGCATCTGTGACAAAATTGCCGTGATTTTCTTTAGATGTGCATTGAGAACATCCGCTGCCAATTGCGGCGGCAGCTTGCCTTCTTCGAGCGTACCGACCAGATTCTTACTGGAATCGGCGAGTCCGATGAGCCTGTCGCGCGCAAGCGGCGGGCATGTGG
>Ga0335074_10014404_pt1 | contig 11091 bp, 7 predicted proteins | sample Lox_Sample_23_FD_206715 | JGI IMG/M metagenome (GOLD analysis project Ga0335074, IMG submission 206715) | Soil microbial communities from Loxahatchee National Wildlife Refuge, Florida, United States - Lox_Sample_2.3 | ecosystem: Environmental > Terrestrial > Soil > Wetlands | place: USA: Florida... | reverse complement strand
CCCTACGATGACGCCATCGACTACGGCCGCCAGCTGCTCCCGCTGGTCCGCGACGAAGTCGCCCGGCACGACGCCGAGACCGCGAAGGCGGCGTCGGCGTGACCGCGCGGCAGCGGCAGCTCAAGCTCGGCGCGGTCAGCCACGGCATCGGCGGCCCCGGCTCGCCCTACCTGTGGCTGGACGAGGACTTCCCGCTCGACGCGAGCGTGAACATCAACTGGTACATCGAGCTCGCCCGCCGGGCCGAGGAGGCGAAGTTCGACCTCGTCTTCATCGTCGACAGCCAGTTCATCACCGCCGACTCGCCGCCGCACTACCTCAACCGGCTCGAGCCGATCACGCTGCTGTCGGCCCTCGCGGTCAGCACCACCCACATCGGCCTCGTCGCGACCATGACCACCTCCTACAACGACCCGTTCAACCTCGCCCGCCGCCTGGCCTCGCTCGACCTCATCTCCGGCGGAAGGTCCGGCTGGAACGTGGTCACCAGCGGCGACGCCGGCGCGGCGGCCAACTTCTCCCGCGATGAGCACTTCGACTACGACACCAGGTACGCCCGCGGGCTGGAGTTCGTCCGGGTCGCGCAGGGCCTGTGGGACTCCTACGAGGCGGACGCGTTCCCGCGCGACCGCGCGACCCGGACGTTCCTCGACCCGACCAGGCAGCACGCGCTCAACCACCGGGGCGAGCACTTCCAGGTCCAAGGCCCGCTCAACGTCTCACGATCCCCCCAGGGCCAGCCGGTGATCTTCCAGGCGGGCGACTCCGAGCAGGGCCGCGACCTCGGCGCCACTATCGGCGAGGGCATCTTCACCCACGCCGCCTCGCTCGAGCAGGGCCAGGCGTTCTACGCCGACATCAAGTCCCGCGCCGCCGCCAAGGGCCGCGACCCCGACCACCTGGTGGTGATGCCCGGCATGCGGGTCTATGTCGGCGACACCGACGCCGACGCCCGGGAGATCGAGCGCGACCTCCAGCTCGCCGCCCAGGACTTCGACAAGGCCCTGGCCGAGCTCGGCCGCCCGTTCGCCTGGCACGACTTCCGCCAGTACGACCTGGACGCCCCGTTTCCGCAGCAGGCGCTCGTCCACGCCGAGCGGGGCTTCCGCACCAACGCCGAGAAGATCGCCAAGCTCGCCCGCGACCGCGACCTCACACTGCGGCAGACGGTCGAGTCGATCTCGTCACCCAAGCCCACCCCGTTCGCGGGCGCTCCGGCCACCGTCGCCGACCAGATCACCCGCTGGTTCGACGACCGCGCCCTCGACGGCGTCAACTACCACATCGCTCAACCCGCCCAGTGGCGCCGCTTCCGCGAAGAGGTCGTCCCCATCCTCCAGGAGCGCGGCGTCGTCCGCCGCGAGTACGACTCCACCACCCTCCGCGGCAACCTCGGCCTCCCCGTCCCCGACAACCGCCACACCGCCGCCCGCCCCCACCCCGCCCTCCAACCGACCTAACCCCCTCCCGTCCTCCAACCGACCTAACCCCTCCCGCGCCAATTCCCAGTCCAGGAGCCGCGTCCAATCGCCTCTCGGATAACAGCAAGAAGCGCGAGTCGTGGAACTACCCGCGGCCGCCAGGTCGAGGCGGTCACGCCGCGAGCCAAGCGAGTACGGTAGGCGGGTGAGCCTGGCTTCCGCGTGGGAGGACCACGCCAACGAGTGGATCACGTGGGCGCGGACGTCGGCCCACGACGGATTCTGGACCGGAACCTGGCCGGCCCTGCGGGCCATGCTGCCGGAGCCGGGCGGCGGCCCGGTCATCGATGTCGGCTGCGGCGAGGGCCGGGCCGCCAGGGAGCTGGTCAACCTTGGCTACCGGCGGATCGTCGGCGTCGAGCGGTCCCCGACGCTGGCGGCCGCGGCCGCGGCGGCCTCGCCGGGGGTGCCGGTGCTGATCGGCGACGCGGCCGCGCTGCCGATCGCCGATGCGAGCGCCGACCTGGTCCTGGCCTGTATGTCGCTGCTCGACGTCGACGACTTCACCGGGGCGGTGAGCCAGATCGGCCGGGTGCTGCGGCCCGACGGCGCGCTATGCCTGGCGGTGGTCCACCCGTTCGCTTCCGCCGAGGACGTCAGCAGCATGCACACCGGGGACTTCCGGGTGTCCGACCGCTACCTGGATCAGCGCCGGTACGTCGACAGCATTGAGCGCGACGGGCTGGCGATGACGTTCACCAGCATGCACCGACCGCTCAGCGCCTACACCTCGGCCCTGTTCGCGAACGGCATGGCGATCACCGCGCTGACCGAGGGCGGCGGCGGCACCGTCCCGTGGCTGCTGGCGCTCCGGGCCGACAAGCTTCCCCGCTAGCCGGAGTAAGAGTCGAGGAACGACTTGACCTCGGGGCCCGCGAACTGGGCGCCGTAGCCGGCGTCGAGCACGAGGTCGGCCACCGCGACGTCCTTGGTCGGGTCGAAGGCGATCAGCCAGCTGTTCGGCTGGCCCTGGTTCATGACGTCGGCCGTCCCGGTCTTGGCGTAGACGGTCGGGCCGAAGCCGACGTCAGCCGCCGTCCCGGAGGTGACCACGGCCCGCATCATCTCCTTGAGGTCGTTGTCGGTGGCGGCGGGCAGCGGGCTGGCGGTCACCTGCTTGGTCCCCGCGGTCAGGATCGGCTGCTTGAACGAGCCGTTCTCCACGGTCGCGGCGACCGAGGCCATCGCCAGCGGTGACGCGGTCAGCTCGCCCTCGCCCCACGTCTCCTGGGCGAGCTCCGCCCCCGAGGCGGAGGCCGGCACGTTCATGTACGACGCGCTGATGTTGCCGCCGAGGCCGAGGTCCCACTTCTGGTCGAGGCCGTAATAGTCCTTCGCGGTCGACGCCAGCTTGCCGTACAGGTCCCCGTACCACTGGTCGAACGCGTTGTTGCAGGACTGCGCGAAGTCGGTGATGAACGGGGTCCCGGCCGGGAAGGACTCGTTCTGGTCGTTGTGGTACGTGGTCCCCTGGACGGTGAACGTCGGGGGGCACGTGACCGGCGACTGCGGGCTGCTCAGAATCCCGTTGTTGAACAGCGCGGTCGAGGTGATGACCTTGAACGAGGAGCCGGGCGCGACTGCGGCGGTGAGCGCGAAGTCGTTGAAGCCGTCGTTGTTCGCGATGGCGAGGATATCGCCGGTGGACGGCTGGATGACGACCATCGAGCTCTTCGGGTGCGCCGCGACCGCGCTGCGGGCGGCGCTCTCGGCCGACGAGTTGATCGTGGTGCCGAGCGACGCGAGGTTCACCGGGGAGACGACGATCGCCTGGGTGCCGGGCACCGCCGTGCCGGCCTTCTTCCCGACCGCGTCCTGGATCTCGACGTCGAGACCGGCCTTGACCTTGGAAGCCGGCGGCGCGGCGGACATATCGTGCGCGATGTTGGTCAGCCCGGCGTCGCCGTAGCTGGTGAGGTCCTCGCCGCCCGCGTCGGTGACCACGCCGACCGTCGGGGCGACCGAGACGGCGGCCAGCCGGGTTGCCGAGGTGAGGTTGGGCGCGACCACGTCGGGCTTCCACTGGACGAACCAGACCGAGGAATTCGGCTTCTGGTAGGCGACCAGCGTCGAGTGGTAGCCCCAGGTGCCGCGGATGACCGAAGAGCCGTACTTGGCCGCCACCGACGCGTTGACGGTGAACTTGGCCGTCTCGCTGGGCGCGGCGGCCGTGGACGTGGGGGATCCGGCGACGCTGTCGACCGTCGCGGTCATCTTCCCCAGGTCCAGGTACTTGGTGTTCATCGCGAGGTAGGCCTTGGCCGCGGCGTGCTGGTCGGTGAGCTTGGCCGCCGCGGTCAGGTTCCCGCTCCGCCAGGCGCTCAGGAACGCGGCCGTGACCTGCTGCCCGTCCTGCTGCGGGGTTGACCCGGTCGGGATCATTCCGTACGCCGGCGTGCCCGGGCCCTTGTTGAGCTCCTTGACGCCGATCCCGACGCCTGCCGCGATCACGATCACCGCGACGGCGGCAATCGCGATCACCTTGCCGCGCTTACCCGGCTGGCGCTGCTTCTTCTCTCGGCGGCCGCCGCCGTGCCCGGAGCCGCCGTCGCCGGTCGCGGGGACCGGCGGAGGCGGCTGCTGCCACTCCGGCCTCGGCCCGAACGGCCCGAGCCCGCCCTGACCGCTGGCCTGCTGGTCATACGCCTGCTGGTTGTATCCCTGCTGCCCGTACCCGGCCTGCCCGTATCCCTGCTGGCCGTACCCGGTCTGGCCGTACCCGGTCTGGCCGTACCCCTGCTGTCCCGCGGGCGGCTGCCACCCACCCTGCTGGCCGTACCCTTGCTGCTGCCCGTAGCCTTGCTGCTCCTGAGGCGGCTGCCACCCGCCCTGCTGGCCGTAACTCTGCTGGCCGTAGCCTTGCTGCTGCCCGTAACCTTGCTGCTCCTGAGGCGGCCGCCATCCGCCCTGCTGCCCGTAGCCCTGCTGCTGCCCGTAGCCCTGCTGCCCTTGACCGGACGAGCCCCACGGCGGCTGCTCCTGCTGCCCCTGCTGGTGCCAGGGCGGACCGTAGCTCTGCTGCCCGTCGGCCTGCGGCCGGCGGCCCGGCTGCCCCTTCGCGCCCTGCCCGTTCGTTCCCTGGGCCGGCATGGCCGCGGTCGGCTCGTCGCCACTCCACGGTTCGGGTGAGCTGCTCTTGTTCGGGTCGCTCGTCACCCCATCGACCGTACCTATCATCGGGCGATGCTCGGTAAATAATGCGTCAAAATCAACCACTGAAATCCGACTGAAACCGCTGCCAGGCCGGGCCGTCGCGCGGTCCGGGCCAGACGTCGCCCGGTTAGTCCGCGTTCGCGGTGACGATGATCCAGGCCAGCACCAGCGCCTCTTCCTGCCAGGCGTCGTATCGCCCGCTCCGGCCGGCGTGCCCGGCCTCCATCTCCGTCTTCAGCAGGAACGGCCCGCCGGAGGCGACCGCGCGCAGCCGCGCCGTCCACTTCGCGGGCTCGTGGTACAGCACCCGGGTGTCGTTCAGCGATGTGATCGCGAAGATCGCCGGGTAGGCGGCGGCGGCCACGTTCTCGTACGGCGTGTACGACTTCATGTACTCGTACACGGCGGCGTCATGCAGCGGGTCGCCCCACTCTTCCCACTCGGTCACGGTGAGCGGCAGCGACGGGTCGAGGATCGAGTTCAGCGCGTCGACGAACGGAACCTGCGCGACGATCCCGGCGAACGCCGACGGCGCCAGGTTGGCGACCGCGCCCATCAGCAGCCCGCCGGCCGAGCCGCCCCGGGCGACCAGCCGCGACGGTGACGTCCAGCCGGCCGCGGTGAGGTGCTCGGCCGACGCCACGAAGTCGGTGAACGTGTTCCGCTTGGTCAGCATCTTGCCGTCGTCGTACCAGGGTCGACCCATCTCGCCGCCGCCCCGGATGTGCGCGATCGCGAACACGAAGCCGCGGTCGAGCAGCGAAAGCCGGGGGATCGAGAAGCTCGGGTCGATCGAGATCTCGTAGCTGCCGTACCCGTACAGCAGGCACGGCGCGGATCCGTCGCGCGGGGTGCCCTTCGGGCACACGATCGAGATCGGCACCCGGGTGCCGTCGGCGGCCACCGCCCACTCGCGGTACTGCTCGTAGGCGGCGGGGTCGTAGGGAACCCCCGACGGCGACGGCAGCACCGCCTGCTGCTTGAGCAGGGTCAGGGCGCCGGTCGCCAGGTCCAGGTCATAGACCGTCGACGGCGTCACCAGCGAGGTGTAGCCGAGCCGGAACCGGGTCTGGGTGTACTCCGGGTTCGACCCCGGGCCGACCGTGTAGAGCGGCTCGGGGAAGGTGACCGGCCGCTCCGGGCCGACCCCGGACGCGGGCAGCACCGACAGCCCGGTCAGGCCGTCCCGGCGGTAGGAGAGCACCAGGTAGTCCGCGAACGCGTCGACCGACAGCAGCCGGGTGTCGGCCCGGTGCGCGATCACCGGCGTCCACGAGGCGGCGTCGCCGTACCCGGCGGCGCCGGGCAGCGGCGCGGCGGCCAACTCGAAGTTCTCGGCCCCGTCGTTGTGCAGGATGAGCAGCCGTTCGCCGGCCACCTCAACGCTGTACTCGACGCCCTGTCGTCGGGGCGCGACGACCGCGAACGAGCCCGCCGGGTCGGCCGCGTCGAGCAGCCACGCCTCGCTGGTCAGCTTGGACGCGGTCTGGATCTCCACGAAGCGCTCGTCGCGGCTAGTGCCCACCCCGAGCCAGAACTTCTCGTCGGCCTCCTCGAAGACCACCACGTCGTCGGCGGCGGGCGTCCCGATCACGTGCCGCCAGACCCGGTACGGGCGCCACGCCTCGTCGACGGTGACGTAGAACAGGGTTGAGCCGTCACGGGACCAGGCGCAGCCGTAGTAGGTATCGGGGACCTCGTCGTCAAGCACCGAGCCGGTCGCCAGGTCCTTCACCCGCAGCGTGAACCGCTCGTCGCCCGAGAAGTCGGTCGAGTAGGCCAGCAGCCGCTCGTCCGGGCTGACCGACACCGCGCCGAGCGAGAAGAACGCGGACCCGGCCGCGAGCTCGTTCCCGTCGAGCAGCACCTCCTCGCCGGCCAGCGGCTTGCCGTCCTCCGGCATCGGCGGGGTGATCTCGCCTTCCGCGACCCGGCGGCGGCACTGGATCGAGTACTGCTTGCCTTCCTCCGTGCGCGCGTACCGCCACCAGTTCCCCTTGCGCACCGGCACCGACAGGTCGGTCTCCTGGGTGCGTGCCTTGATCTCGTCGAAGATCGACGATCGCAGCTCTGCCAGCCCGGCGGTCGACGCCTCGGTGTAGGCGTTCTCCGCCTCCAGGTACGCGATGACCTCCGGGTCCTTCGGGTCGGCGAGCCAGGCGTAGGGATCGTCAACCGTGTCGCCGTGGTATGTCCGCTCGGCGGGCACCCGCTTGGCGATCGGCGGGGTCGGCGCGGTCGGGGACGAAGGCGGCACAGAGCTCATGAGCGAACAGTTTAGACTCACGCGAAGTCGACCGGCGCGGACGGCGGGCCGCCCGCGATGATCTCCTCGCCCCGGCGCAGCACCGCCTCGTTCCGGTTGTCCGACGTGAGGATGTAGAACCGTCTCGACCTGATCCCGTCGAGCACCAGCCCTGCCACCGCGGCCGGGGAGGCCCCGAGGGCGGACAGCTCGTCGAACCGCTCGGCCGAGGCCCGCTCGGCGTCGTCGCGGTGCGCCGCCGGGCCCGCCCCGGCCGGCCGATTCCGCGACGAGGTGCCGAAGTTGGTCCGCACCGCGCCCGGGCAGAGCACCGACACCCCGACGTGGGCGATCCCCTGGGACGTGAGGTTGAAGTAGAGCGTCTCGGTCAGCGCCGTCACCGCGTGCTTGGACACCCCGTAGGGGCCGAGCGTGCCTGCGAACGCGCCGAAGATCGATGAGGTGTTCACCAGGTGCCCGGTGTCCTGGCTCAGCAGCACCGGCATGAACGCGCGGACCCCGTTCATGACCCCGTTCAGGTTCACCCCGAGGACCCAGTCCCACTCACCTGGCGGGCACTCCCACAGCGGCCCGTGCGGGCCACCGACGCCCGCGTTGTTGCAGACCACGTGGACGGCGCCGAACTGTGACAGCGCCGCGTCCCGCAGCGCCTCGACCGCCGGCAGGTCCGCCACGTCGGTCACGGCGGGAAGCACGGACGCGCCCGACTCGGCCAGGGTCGCGGTCGCCCTGGCCAGCGCGCGCTCCTCGACATCGGCCAGCACCACGTGCATGCCCTCGGCCGCGAACCGCTCGGCCAGCCCGAACCCGATCCCGCTGGCAGCGCCGGTGACGACGGCCACCCGACCGGGCGACACCGGATCTGGGGGGCGAAGCAGCGGTCCGTTAGCGATGACGCCTTTGGTACTCATGCCTAACCATCTAGCCGTCGCAAATGGTGGCAAAACCTACGGTGTCGGGCCGGTCGGGATCCTGGCCCCCCCGTTGAAGTGCAGCAGCGACAGCGCGCCGGTGGCCAGGGTCAGCCAGCGGGTCAGCGTGTTCCGCGGCAGCAGCGCCAGCGCCACCCAGGCGATCGAGGAGTACCAGGGCAGCGACCACGGCGCGACGACGATCCAGGCGAAGGTCAGCGCGCAGGTGGCGGCCACGACCGTCGGCACGTCGGGGGAGAGCCGCTTGTAGAGGTACCAGGCGAGCGCGAGCATCAGCGGCGGCCAGGCGAATCCGATCATGGTGTTCAGCAGGTGCAGCGCGTAGGCCGAATGGGGGTCGACGTGAGTGACGATCTCCTGCAGGCCCCGCCAGATCGTGGGGGAGATGATCATGCTGGACGCGTCGCCGAGCGGTTTGAACGCGATCAGGCCGTAGCTGAACAGGTACAGCCCGAACGTGGTCAGCCCGGCGATCACGCCGATCCGGAGCAGCCGCGCCCACGCCCGGTCGTGCAGCAGCGGGATCGCGATGCCGAGCGCGACGAAGCCCGCGGTGATCTTGATGCCGCCCGCGACCCCGACCACGAGGGCGAGCGCGACATCGTGCCACAGCCCCGTGCATCGCCGTGACAGCACGATAGCGACGATCGCGAACAGCGCCACCAGGGAGTCCAGATGACCGCCCATCACCAGCTCGACGATCAGCAGCGGGTTCGCGACCCAGAGGAGGACGGCGCGGACCGGGTTGGCCGCGGTTCGCAGCAGCACGTAGCCGGTGGCGACGAACGCGGCCCCCATCATGATCATCAGGACCCAGATCGCCAGCCACGGCCTGGATCCGCCGATCTCCGCCGCCAGCTGCTGGGTCCACGTCGCGACCGGCCCGTAGACCGAGGGCGTGTTCCGCCAGTACGGGCTGACCAGGATCGTGTACGGGTTGGTCGGGTGGGGCCCGGCCCCGCCAGGAAGGTTTGTGGGCAGGAACGTGTACGGGTTGTGGCCGAGCGCGGCGATGTGCCCGTAGGCGGCGTAGCTAGCGGCGTCAGACGAGCCGACCGGGGTGATGTTGACCAGTACCGCGATGGCGCCAACGGCCGTCCAGAAGACCCGCCGGGGGCGCGGTGACCAGCCCCGGCTGTTGGCCCACAGCATCATCGCGAGCCCAAGGCAGCACAGCCCGATCGAGACGTACATGACGCCGTCGGCGACCGCATCGGGCAGGTGCGGCGCCCCGAGGTTCCTGGCCACCGACGTGAGCGGCAAGAGCACCGGCGAGGTGGCCGCGCTCGGCTTGGGCGCGGTCGCGCACAGGCCGACGAAGGCGACGCCGCCGAGGCCGAGGGCGGACAGGATCACGGCCGGCAGCGGGCGCGCGAGGGGGCTGTGCGAGAGCACCCGGATGATGACGCCCATCGCGGCCTCGACACGACCGCCGGGGATCGGCGGCTCCGCCAGCTTGGGCGGGGTCGCGGTATCGGGCTGGTCGGGGCCGAGCCGAGCGCCGTCTACCTCGGCGACGCGTACGTCGGCCGGTTCGGCCAGGGCATCATCGTCGATCTGAGTCTCGGCGCCGTCGACGCGACTGCGGCCGCCCTGCGCGCCGTCCAGTTGATCGGTTGCCGACCGCTGGGTGGATTGCCGCTCGCCCCCGCGATCACGCGGCGACGGCGGATCCACCAACAGGGTCATGCAAAATCCTCCTGGAACGGACAGTGCTCGCTGGGAATGTCACGGATAGCCGGACCCGGGCACCTGCTAAGCCGCCGTCTAAGTGCGATATTACCCCGTGATCATGCTGGAACGATGGGCGCTGGCTACCCGGTTTGATCCCTTTAATGCCCAAAGAACACAACCACATGCGCTCGCCGGCCCGAGGTCGACGAGATCGTTTCGTGACCCACGCTTCCCCCGGATGTGACTGTTTTCACAAGCGCCAACCGTCGTCACACCCGATCACAAGTTACCCGGGATCCCTGGTGAGCGGCCGCATATCGGCTGTGAACCCCCGGCAAACAGCTGGTGCAGGTCTGGTGGCCGTGGCGGGACGGCGCAGCCCGAACGACCAGGCCGCGTCCCGAGGGGCCGCACAATGGTGATCATGGCCCACCGAGCGAGCTACGCAGCGGCGATGACCGCGATCACCAGGCGTCTTCCGTTCGGGCTGTCCAACGTCGTCGAGCCCAACATGCTGGGCTACCTGCTGATCAACCTGTTCACGTTCTGCATCGACCTGGGGCTGCTCGCGCTCCTGCACGGGAAGGAGCGGCTGCCGATCCCGATCGCGGTGACGATCTCCTACGGCACGGCGTCGCTGGTCAGCTACGTCCTCAACCGGGTGTTCAACTTCCGCAGCCACGCCGGGGTGGGCAGGCAGCTCCCGGTCTTCGTGGCGGTGAGCGCGTCCAACTACCTGATCTTCGTCCTCGGCCTGACCGACCTGCTGTCCGCGATCGGCGTCTACTACGAGCTCGCCCGGATCCTCGCCGCCTGCTGCGAGGCCGTCTACCTCTACTGCATGCTCCGCTGGGTCGTTTTCCGCGACACCGCCGCCGCCACTGGCACCGCGCCGGGGGCCGACGCCGGCCGGGCTATCCGCGAGACGGCCTCGGCAGCGCAGGCACCACGGCCCAGGAGGATGCCGGAGACGGGACCGCGTTAGGCGCGGCCGCGAGCCGAGCCGCGGCCGGCGAGGATCCGGTGAGGGTGGCGTTGTTCAGGTCGTCCTGGACCAGCCGGGCGACGTCCTCGATCGTGTTAATTCCGTACTGTTCGTCATCGTTCATGTCGGTGTTATCGGACAGCACCGCGATCATGTAGTCGTCGCCGTGCCCGGAGAACGTGCCGATGCTGTTGATGTGCCAGCCGGTCGCGTCCGGCAGCCAGCCGTTCTTGACGTGCCACGTGACGCCGGACGGGGTGCCGGCCGTGACGCCCCACGCCTCCCAGTTGGTCACCTGGGCCATCAGGCCGAGCTGGTAGGCGCGCGCGGAGGCGTCGAGGACCGGGTTGGGCGCGGTCAGCAGCTTCAGCAGCAGCATCTCGTCGTGCGCGGTGACCTGGGTGAGACCCCACTCGCCGTCCTGGCCGAGCTGGGTCTCGCCCATGCCCGCCAGGTTGAGGAAGTGCTGGAGGTTGTCCATCCCGAGTTCGTCCCACAGATCGGTCGCCGCGTCGTTGTCGGACTGGGTGATCATCAGCGTGGCCTCGCTCTTCTCCCATGAAGAGAGCGGCGTGCCGGTCTGCTGGTGCCAGCGCAGCA
>Ga0335074_10014402_pt1 | contig 11093 bp, 8 predicted proteins | sample Lox_Sample_23_FD_206715 | JGI IMG/M metagenome (GOLD analysis project Ga0335074, IMG submission 206715) | Soil microbial communities from Loxahatchee National Wildlife Refuge, Florida, United States - Lox_Sample_2.3 | ecosystem: Environmental > Terrestrial > Soil > Wetlands | place: USA: Florida... | reverse complement strand
AGCGTGCTGTCTGCTCGTAGTGCGCCGCCGTGCCTACCGTCAGCCTGTCGTCGTGCCGGTGGTCGCCCTCGCCGGTCGCCCACTCAGGCCGCAGTTCCAGCATGCTGTCGAGGGTCTGGCTGGCCAGCTCAGTGAACGCGGCATCCGCATCGTCGGTCATGCCCCCAACCTAGGCGGCAGCCGGTAACAGGAGCCAGGCGGCTCGGGGGTAGCCAGCGCCGCGGTCATCCGGCCCGGGGAATCCTGTGAGCGCCGTGGGTGCTGACTACGAAGTGAAGAAGATCGGGTTCCTGACGTTCGGGTTCTGGCGGGCGGCCGACGGCTCGCAGACGCGCAGCGCGGCTGACGCGCTGGTGCAGACGATCGAACTGGCGCAGGCGGCTGAGGACATCGGCATCGACGGCGCGTTCGTGCGGGTGCACCACTGGGAGCGGCAGCTCGCGTCGCCGTTCCCGCTGCTGTCGGCGATCGCCGCGCGGACCAGCCGGATCGAGATCGGCACCGCCGTCATCGACATGCGGTATGAGAACCCGCTGTACATGGCGGAGGAGGCCGCCGCAGCCGACCTGATCAGCGGCGGCCGGCTGCAGCTCGGGGTCAGCCGGGGGTCACCGGAGATCGCACTGCGCGGCGCCGAGTCGTTCGGCTACCGGCCGGCTGAGGGGGAGACCGACGCCGATGACGCCCGGCGGAAGACCGAGATCTTCCTCGCCGCGATCAGCGGCGCGGCCGTAGCCAGGACCGACCCAGAACGGGCCGGCGGCATCAGCGGCGGCCTGGCGATCCAGCCGCAGTCACCCGGGCTGGCCGACCGGATCTGGTGGGGCTCGGGGACCCGGACCACGGCCCAGTGGGCCGCCAAGGCAGGGATGAACCTGCAGAGTTCCACCCTGCTGACCGAGGACACCGGCGTGCCGTTCGGCCAGCTCCAGGCCGAGCAGATCCGGCTGTACCGGGAGGCGTGGGCCGAACAGGGCTGGGAACGCAAGCCGCGGGTGTCGGTGTCGCGCAGCGTGCTGCCGATCACCGAGGACATCGACCGGGTGTACTTCGGCGGCCAGGCGCACGGCGACCAGGTAGGCGATCTAGGCGGCGTGCGGGCGCGGTTCGGCCGGACCTACGCCGGTGAGCCGGACCAGATCGCGGCCGAGTTTGCCGCCGATGAGGCCGTGCAGGCCGCCGACACGGTGCTGCTGACCGTCCCCAACCAGCTCGGCGTCGACTACAACACGAGGATGCTGGCCACGATCGCGGCCCACATCGCCCCCGCCATCGGCTGGACCCCGGCGAACGCGGCCAGAGCCGCCTAGCCCTGAGTTACACGTCCAGGCCAGCTGCCCGTGCGGCTGGCCGCAGGCCGTCGCGGACCTTCCCCTCGCCGAGCCGCGAGGCCTTTTCGGCGAAGAACTCGCTCGCCTTGCGGCGCAGCGCGTCGCGCAGAGCTACCTGCACGACCGACTCCGCCAGCGCGGACAGATGCTGTAAAGACCCGGTCAGCGGCCCTATCTGGTCGTCTGGCAGGCCCGCGGCCACAAACGGATCCCACATGTGGCGTTCAAACACCCCGGTGAAGCGCTCAGCCATCGCGTCGGCCATCGACTGCAGTACCTCGAACTCGTCGAGGATCTCGCCGATCGGGATGCCGATGCTGGTGAGCTCCCTGCCGATCTCCAGGAGCCTCGGGTTCCGCACGACGATGTCGATCCCGTCCATGCGCACAAGGCCAAGGCGGAGAGCGCGCCGGATGATGCTGGGCGTGACTTTCTGGCCGGAGAAGAACCTCGCGAACTGCAACGGATTCAGCCGGACCGGCTCCTGGCCGGCCCATGTGCCCGAAACGTGTGCCTGGACTCCCAGGATGTCCTCCGGCTGCTGAGGTTCCACGTATACCAGCATCGCAGCTGCCACGCTGCAGGCAACCGGGATTGGCAGTCCAGTGCGGCCGCCCGTGATGACAGGTCTTCAGCTGAGGTGTCGCCTGATAGATGATGAGAACGTGGTGACCTCGGACCTCCCCCTCGGCGATGTCCGGGTCATCGACATGACGGTTGCCCGGGCCGGGCCGACCTGCGTCCGCCAGCTCGCCGACTGGGGTGCCGACGTCATCCGGGTCGAGCCGCCAGCCGAAGCGGCTCCGCCCGGAAGCGGGGAGGACCGCCACGGCTGCGACTTCCAGCATCTGCACCGCAACAAGCGATCGCTGTCGCTGAACCTCAAGCAGCCGGAAGCACGCGACGTGCTGATGCGCCTGGTCGACACGGCCGACGTGCTGGTCGAGAACATGCGCCCCGCGGTCAAGAAGCGGCTCGGCTTCGATTTCGAGACCGTTCACGCGCGCAACCCTCGCCTGGTCTACGGGTCGATCTCCGGATTCGGGCAGGACGGTCCGTACGCGGTCCGTGGCGGCGTTGACCAGATCGCGCAGGGCATGGGCGGCCTGATGAGCGTGACCGGCCTGCCGGGGTCCGAGCCGACCCGGGTCGGGATCCCCGTGGCTGACCTGGCTTCCGGTCTCTACCTGGCCATCGGCGTGCTCGTCGCCTTGCACGACCGGGCGCGCAGCGGACAGGGGCGGTGGGTTCAGACATCGCTGCTCGAGGCGATGATCGCGATGATGGACTTCCAGGCAGCTCGCTGGACCATCGACCGCGAGGTCCCGGTGTCAGCAGGCAACCATCACCCGACGGGCGTGCCGACCGGCTGCTTTGCCTCGGCCGACGGCTACATCAACATCGCCGGACCGTCAGGGCGGCTGCTGCGCAATCTGTGCGAGGTGATCGGGCTTCCGGGCCTGCCGGACGACCCGCGGTTCGACTCATCCGCCAAGCGCTCGGCCAACCGGGGGGAGCTTAACGCGCTGATCGCCGGTCGGCTGCGCACGCGGTCCACGGCGGAATGGGTCGATGCGCTGAACCAGGCGGGCGTGCCGTGCGGGCCTGTCTACCGCATGGATGAGGTGTTCGCTGACCCGCAGGTCCGCTATCTGGAGATGACGGCGCCGGTCCAGCACCCGGCGCTCGGCCGGCTGGATATTCTGCGCAACGCCGTGCGGATGACCGACGGCCCGGCCACTGTGCGGGCACCGAGCCCGGACCCCGGCGACCACACCGACGAGGTGCTGGCCGGCCTTGGTTACGCCGAAGCCGAGATCGCCAGGCTCCGCGCCAGCGGTGTCATATGAGCAGAGTCATATGAGCAGAGCGATATGAGAGGCGCGCGCGTGGAGACAGGCACCGACAAGCTGCTCGTCGACGTGACCGGTGCCGTCGCGGTAGTCACGTTCAACAACCCGGCCAAGCTCAACGCCCTGTCGCTGGAGATGCGGACGGCTCTGCCCGGCGTACTGCAGGAGTTGCAGGGCGACGACCAGGTCCGCGTGGTCGTGGTCACCGGCGCTGGTGACAAGGCCTTCGCCTCAGGCGCCGACATCTCCGAATTCGCGCGGCAGCGCACCGCTCCAGCCGACCGCGCCGACTACGACCGGGCACAGGAAGCGATCAGCCGCGCCTGGGAGAGCCTGGAGAAGCCGGTCATCGCGATGATCCGGGGCTTCTGCATGGGCGGGGGTCTGCTGACAGCCTTGCAGGCCGACATCCGCATCGCCTCCGACGACAGCCAGTTCGGTATCCCGGCCGCCCGGCTGGGGCTCGGCTACGGCTTCGCCAGCGTGGTGACCCTGATGAACCTGATCGGCCCGGCCTGGACGTCGGAGGTCCTGCTGTCCGCGCGGCGGTTCTCGTCGGCCGAGGCCGTGGCGATGGGCCTGGTCAACCGAGTCGTACCGGCTGCTGATCTGCGTGATGCGGTGATGACCCTGGCCGGCAGCATCGCCGCCAACGCGCCGCTCACCGTGGCCGCCTGCAAGGCCGCGATCCGCGAGGCCAGCCGGCCGCCCGGGCAGCGGGACCTGACCCGGGTCCGGGCGATGATCGAGGCCTGCTACACGTCACAGGACTACCGCGAAGGCCAGCTTGCCTTCGCCGAGAAGCGGTCGCCGCAATTCACCGGGCGCTGAGCAACCCGAGCCACAACATCGGTGGCCCACCCATGCACCTCCGACCGCCCCGCAGCGACATGGGTGGCCCATCCACGCTGCCAGGGCGACATCGGTGGTCCACCCATGCACCCCCGGGCGGGCCGCAGCGGCATGGGTAGCCCACCTATGCAGCCCCGGGCGGGCCACAGCGACATGGCGGGCCCATCCACGGGGTGGCTGTCCGGAGCGCTGACCTGGACATTTGACCTGGACATTAACGGCCATTCGCACCGATTTTGCCAGGCGGCGGTGCTAGCGTAACCGCGTGCCCAAACGGATCGCCTTAGTACTGGCGACAGCGGCGGCCGTTGTGGGCGTCGCGATGCCGCCCGCGTCGGCAGCCATCGTGCCTCCGAGCCCGCCGACGGTCTCGGCCGCGGCGGGTGTGGCTGTGAGCAGGCTGCTCGCCGATTACAACTGGTCGGGAACCTCGGCCGGCCTGTTCACCACCAAGGGCGACACCTCCGTCGCCACCTGCCGGAGTACCTACCACGGCGGGCAGTGCTGGTGGTGGGCGGCCAATACGTTCATGGCGCTGATCACCTACGCCGAGGACCATCTCCGTTCCGCCGACAAGCGGACGATCATGCGCGACCTGCAGCACACGTACACGGTGATGTGCGGCCAGGGATCATGTCCGTCCAGGCCGGGCCAGGCCGGCCGGGACTCGTTCCAGAACACCTATTACGACGACACCGGCTGGTGGGACCAAGCGTGGATCAACGCCTACAAGCTCACCAAGACGCGCGCCTACCTGTACCTGGCCGAGGAACTGTGGAGCTACATCACCGCCAGGGGCTGGACCGCTGCCTGCGGCGGCGGCGTCAACCAGCACAACGGCACGCGCACCAGCGAGGACTCCTACGCCAACGCCCTCTACCTGAGGAACTCGGCCTGGCTGTACTCCATCACCAGCCAGCGGCAGTACATGGTGGGTGTGCCTGACGGCAGCCACCGCCGGGGCGGTGCCATCGCCGATGCCTCGTTCATCGTCAATCACCTGATCGACGGCCCGTACAACCACATCGCGCCGGGCACGAGCGGCTCACAGTTCATGATCGCCGATCATCCCGCGCCCGGCTGCAAGAGCGTCGGCGGCACCCAGATGTGGCTGTCGGCTCAGGGTGAGATGGTGAACGCGTTCTCCGATATGTACGCGGCCGACAAGGCGTTCCACGGCAGCGACCCGGCCTATTACAACGACCTGGCCAATAACCTGGCGCTTACCGTTATCGGCAACAAGCCAGGTACGCACGGCACGATCAGGGCCACCGTCGACTCCAGCGGCATCCTGAGCGAGCCGTGCGACAGCACGACCTGGCCTGCGGGCTGCAAGGTGCACACAGGTAAGAACGGCAAGGGCGACGCCCCGTTCCTCATCTTTAAAGGGATTTTCGAACGGGGCATCTACTGTTCGAACCACAACCTGAACGATGCGACCCTGACGACGTTCATTTCAAAGAACGCTAACTCCGTCGCCCAGCTCAATCGCTTTGGATTCCGTTGGGATACGGACAGTAACAACCTGGTCAACTTCGCGACGCAGACGTCCGTGCTCGACGCGCTGGATGCCCAGACAGGTAAGTCGTTCGCGATGTGCTAGGCCGGCTCGCGCGCTTCAGCCCGGTCGGACCCTAGCCGCGCGTCCAGGTGCGCGGCAATACCGCGGCCCAGTCGCTGCATGGGCTTCTCGACCAGGTAGTACGTGAGCGCGCAGCAGGCCAGCAGGGCCGCGAGGAACGCAGCGGTCAGCGCCACCTGCAGTCCGGCCGGGTGTGGTTCCGCCGCGAACGGGATGCTGCCGTAGACGTCGATCAGCAGTGGGTGCAGCAGGTAGACGGAGTAGCTCACCAGCCCAAGCCAGGCCAGCGCGGACGGCACGGGAAGGTTCCGCAGCCGCAGGCCCAGCGCGAATGTCAGGCCGGCCAGCGCGACGGAGACTACCCATTCGCGCTGCTGCAGCGGTGTGTCCCCGGCGACAGACGGGATGTGCCAGGCACCGGCCGCGATCGCCGCACCGACGATGCCCGCCGCCACGACGCCCGCGCGGCGGCGGCTGATCTGTCCTTGCTCGGCGCGGTACAGCAAGGTGCCGGTGAACATCAGGGCCAGGATCGTCAGGCCCTCGAAAGCGTTCGCCCGCTCGTTCAGTGTGACCAGGACGAGGCCGGTGGCAGCGGCGAGCCAGGCGCCCAGCGTGCGCGGCAGCCCGCGGGCGGCCACCGCCATCGACAGACCGCCCAGGACCAGGATGTCGGCGATCAGCGCCACCCGGGTCAGTCCGAGGGCGCTGTGCGACAGCCAGATCGTCGGCAGTATGCCGCCGAGCAGCACGGCGCCGAGCGCGAAGATGGCGGCGAGCCGTCCGCTGCGCTTGTGCAGGCCAACCGTGAACAGCGCGGTCAGCAGCAGGTAGAACACCATCTCGTAGGAGAGAGTCCAGAGCACCACGATGAGGTTGTTGCCGCCGAGCAGGTCGTCGAGCATGAACAGGTGCGCGAGCACGGAAGCCGCCGGGTTGTACTGCGTGCCCCGCAGCGGGGCATAGCCAACGTCGTGCAGCAGCAGTGCGGCCACGACAGCGAAAGCGAACAGCGGGAACAGCCGGAACAGCCGGCTGATCCAGAAGCGCCGGATGCTGGCCTTGCGCTCAAGTGAGGACGGCACGATATACCCGCTGATCATGAAGAACACCAGCACGCCGTAGAGCCCCGGATCGAACACGTTGTACACCGCGTTGTGTACCTGCGGCAGTACGTGCGTGCTGAAGTGCGCGTACACCACGCAGAGGGCTGCGATCCCTCTCAGCGCGTCAAGCCACGCCAGTCTGCGGCTGCTAGGCGCGGATCTGCTGGCCGCCACGGCTTGCGGTGCCGGACGTGCCACCCCGTCGGCGGCCTGCGGGTCGCCGCTGGCCGCCGCCGCTGGCCGGGTGCTGATGACCGCCAGGAGGCGGCCCCGGCCTTCGGCTGGCTTGGCTTCGGGGGAACGTGCGAGGGCGCTGTGGGGGAGGGAATCGGGCATGGGACGTCACCCTACGCTGCGAGTTTGACCAAAACTTGGTAACGCCCTGACCAAAGCCTGAGGCCCAGTCGATGACCAGCGCCGGCCGTCAGCCGTAACGATCTGGCGGTGCCGCCAGAAGTTGCTATAACTGGTGACACAGGGTGCAGGCGCTGACCATGACGGGTGGCACGGTGGCCGTGAAACGCTCGGCCGACGACGTCGCGGGTTTGTACGGCCGCACGGACGAGCTAAACCAGATAGTACGCTTCCTCGACTCAGTGGCCGGCGGCCCTGGGGCGCTGCTCATCGGCGGCCCGGCCGGCATCGGCAAGACAACTCTGTGGGCCGCCGGGATGGAGATGGCACGCGCACGGGGCTGGTCGGTGCTGAGCTGCCGGCCTGTCCAGTCAGAGGCGCCGCTGAGCTTTTCGGCACTGGGGGACCTGCTCGACGCCGTTCCGGAGACAGCGTTCGCTGGGCTGCCTGGCCCGCAGCGGCATGCTCTCGACGTGGCGCTGCTCAGAGCCGAGCCCGGACCCGACCCGCCGGATCAGCGGGCAGTGGCGGTCGCGCTGCTGGGCGTCATGCGCGTCCTCGCCGAGACCGCGCCCGTGCTCGTCGGGGTCGACGACGCTGGCTGGCTGGACCGGTCGTCGGCCGCGGTGCTGGAGTACGCGGTGCGGCGACTGGCGGCCCAGCCAGTCGGCCTGCTCGCGACTATCCCGCCCGGCGACCAGGCTGGCCCGGTCGCCTCCGGCGACGGGGCGAGAGCCGCCGCCGACGGCGCACCCGCCACCGCCGAATCCCTGCGGCGGTGGCTTCCACCGGAAGCATCGCACTCGGTCGACATAGGCCCGATAGGCCTCGACGCCCTCGCTGCGCTGCTCCGGGACAAGGGTGGCCTGCAGGGGAGCTGGCCGGAAGTGGTCGAGCTGTGCGAGGCGTCTGGGGGCAATCCCTACTTCGCGCTGGAGCTGGCGGCAGCCGTGGGCGCCAGCGGCGAGCGACGGACCATGGGCCAGCCGCTTCCGGTCCCCGAGTCGCTTCAGCCGCTGGTCCAGCGGCGGCTCCGCGGCCTGACACCCTCTGGCCGGGACGTGGCTCTGGCGGTGGCAGCGTCAGCGCATCCAGCGGTCGAGATGGTCCTGACCGCATGCGGGAACGACCAGGCCGCCCACGACGGGCTTGACTCGGCCGAGGCCGCTGGCGTTCTGAAAGTCGCTGGCGGAAAGGTCCGGTTCACGCACCCGATGCTTCGTTCGCTGCTCTACTCCAGTGCGACCGAGCGCCAGCGCCGGCGGGCCCACCAGCGCCTGGCCGAGACCACCGCCGTTACCGAAGAACGGGTACGTCACCTGGCCCTGGCAGCCGCCGGGCCGGATGAGCGGATAGCCGGCGAGCTGGCCGCGGCGGCTCAGGTCGCCGCCAGACGGGGGGCCACGGTAGCCGCGGCCGAGCTAGCCGACTTGGCGCACCAGCTCACGCCGCCCGGTCTGGTCACAGCCCGCATTGAGCGCCTGATCGAAGCGGGCAGGCTGCACCTGGCCGCGTTCGATCCCGGCGGCGCGCGCAAGCTGCTCGAAGCGGCCATCGAGCTCTGCGACCCGGGCCAGGTCCGCGCGGCGGCGCTGCACGACCTGGCCCGGGTCCTCGCTTACACCGAGGGGCTGTTCGCCTGCCGCTCGCTTCTGGTCCAGGCGAAGAACGAGGCGGCTGACGGCTCGCCGCTGAAGGCACTGGTGCACCGCGACCTCGGCTTCGTCATGGGCCTGGCCACTGACGGGTTCACCGATCCGGCTCGGGCGGAGTTCATGGCTGCCCGGGAGATCGCTGAGCTGACCGCGGACAGGGCGCTGATCTCCCAGCTGGCAGCGTTCGATGCGATGACCGAGTTTGTCATCGGGAACGGGCTGCGTCGCGACCTGATCGAGCACGCCCTGGCCAACCGGGACCCGGCAGTGCGGATAGAGATGGAGATGCGCCCGCGCGTGGTGCTCAGCCACCTGCTGCGCTCGGCTGACGACCTGGCTGGGGCGAGGGCGCTGCTGACCGAGGAGTATGCCGAGGCGACCGAGCAGGGCGCCGAAACCGACCTGCCGTTCCTGCTCATGCACCTGGTGGTGCTGGAGACCTGGGCCGGGAACCTCGGTAAGGCCGAAGAGTATGCCGAACGAGGCCATCGGGTGGCCCTGGCTGCTGACTCGGCCACCTTGCGGGCATGCATGCACTGCTCCCGCGCGATCACCTGGGCGTTCCGCGGTCCCCTCGAGGATGCCCGGACAGAGGCCGAGGCGGCGATCGACGCCGGGCTGCGCACCGGCGTGTACTACGCGCTGCTCCTCGGTTGCCATGCGCTCAGCCTGGTTGAGCTCGTCTCCGGCAACCCCGCAGGCGGCCGCGCCTCGCTCGCGGCCGTCGTCGAGGCGACAGCGCAGCGCGGGATGGTTGATCCGGGGTTCATGGCCCTGCGCCCGGTGCCTGATTACATTGAGTCGCTGATCCGGCTGGGCGACCTGACTGCGGCTGAGCCTCTGCTGGAGTCGCTGAACGAGCGGGCCCGTCGGCTCGACCGGGCGTGGGCGCTGGCCACCGCCGGGCGCTGCCAGGCACTGCTGATGTCGGCCCGTGGGGATCATGACGCGGCGTCGGCGGCACTGGTGCAGGCCTTCGCCGCTCACGAGCGCCTTGAGATGCCACTGGAACTCGCCCGCACCCATCTGGTGGCCGGGGACGTCGCCCGCCGCGCGCGGCGCCGGGTCGAGGCACGGGAGCATGTGGAAACCGCCCGGCTCGCGTTTGCCAGCCTGGCCGCGACCCCATGGGCTCAGCGGGCAGAGACGGAGCTGGCCCGGCTGGGTGCTACCCGTTCCGCCAGCCTCGACCTCACGCCAGCGGAACGCCGGGTAGCGGACCTGGTGGCGTCGGGCCGGACGAACCGCGAAGTCGCCACTGAGCTGTACATGGGACTGCGGACGGTCGAGACACACCTGTCCGCCGTCTACCGCAAGCTCGGTGTCCGCTCCCGCAGTGAGCTCATCCGCACCTGGGCCCGGCGGTCAGACGCAGACTGAGCCGGCAGTCCTCAAGCTCCGCAAAGGCGCGCCACGCAGGAATCGGCGGTTTCCACGGATTCTCTTTCCACTCCGCCCGCCTAGCGTCTGTGCTGTTGCCATTACCGGCTCGGCCAGTCAACAGGGGGAACGGGAACATCACATGGACCTGAACGCACGTTACCGACGCAGATGTCTAGGCCCGGCGCTTGTGTTCGCCGCCGCGCTCGCCGTGGCAGGCTGCGGCCCGTCGGGAGGCTCGGCCGCTGGCTCGCCCGCGAGTTCGGCGGGCAATGCCTCAGCGGCGAGCAGCCACTCCGCATCGCCAGCGCAGAACGGCTCGGGTACGGCCGTAAGCCTGGACAACTATCCCATTGGCGTCGGCAATACCTGGGTTTACCAGAACAGCCTCGGCGGCACCGTAACGAACAAGATGATCGCAGTGACGCCGGTCTCCACCGGCACGCAGGTCACCGAGACGAACGATATCGACCTGACCGCTGGAGCGCCCACGACCAACCAGGAGGTGTACGTCTTCAACAATGATGGATCGATCACGTACCCGACCAGTCAGTTCGGCAGCAGTGTGTCGGTGCAGGGCGGGATTGCCTGGCCCACACCGGCCGAGATCGCGTCTGGGCAGCCGTACACCTCAACCTTGCAGATAACGATCAACCAGGGGCAGGCGCAAACCGAGACCGCGCACGTGACGGTTCAGGGTGCGGGCTCGGCCAGTGTCACCGTGCCCGCAGGCACCTACAGCACCCAGATTGTCGACATGACGATGGCTACGACGGTGCAGGGCTACTCGGTGAACATCGAGGTACAGACCTGGCTGGCCAACGGGGTCGGTCCAGTGCAGTCCCAGGTAACTACGACCGAACTGGGCACCTCGCACGTCGCCGACGAACTGAAGCTTCAGTCGTTCACGAAGGGATAGCTAGTCCAGGAGGGGAATGGCGCGGGGCGGGGGGGGGGGGACGGCCCCCCCCAATGTGTAT
>Ga0335074_10014400_pt1 | contig 11095 bp, 7 predicted proteins | sample Lox_Sample_23_FD_206715 | JGI IMG/M metagenome (GOLD analysis project Ga0335074, IMG submission 206715) | Soil microbial communities from Loxahatchee National Wildlife Refuge, Florida, United States - Lox_Sample_2.3 | ecosystem: Environmental > Terrestrial > Soil > Wetlands | place: USA: Florida... | reverse complement strand
CAATATCCTTGATCAAGGCTTCCTTAGACACATAATCATATTCGGGTCGTATGAAGCCAAGAATCAGTAGATTGAGTTGACCTCCGTAAAAATCCTTGTCAAACTGATGAATGATATGTACCTCCTTTGTGCTTATTAGAATAAAGAAATCCGAGTAGGAATCACTTACAACACTCCGTTTTTCATTCTTGTAGAATGGATTCCAGCCCACACTCATAACCATAGGAAAGACATCTTTGGTAAGTTCGGCACCATTCTGACCTTCTGGCGATGGTTTTGCATCAGGATACTCCAATCCGGCCCAGCCAAAGTAGATACCACTCTCGAGATCTTTCTGACCACCGACAGTTAGGCCTTCAATCGGAATATTTGCGGTTGGAATTCCTAGCTGATAAGTACGTATCAGCATTCGAGCAACGACTAACCAATTTCGAAAGTAATAACGGAGGCAAACTTTACAACAAATTCCAGAGATATATAACAAACATAATTGAGGACTTGAGCTGCTTGAAGGAAAAGTTCTTACCTCCTTGCTACCTCGTCCAAACCCTTTGATAACTTCACCACCAAGTTTGAGTGGGAATGGTGCCTCAGGACCAGTGTTCGGTCCAACGATGGATTCTCGTGGGCCATCCGGCCGCATCTTGCACTATGATCGATGGTGTTTATCATGTAGTTCGTTGCGTATCAAGATGAAGTGAAAGTCGAAGTTGAAATAGCCTTGTGTGCTCTTAGAAATTCTGCCTGACGCTGACAAAGCAGATCCGATATCACGAACTGATTTCGGGTGTTTCATATGGAGGAAGACGCTACTGTAAGGATTGTGCCTAGAAACCTCCCCTATGCGGATCAAAAGGATAGGATGATCCGAATTAGATTCGGATCATTGCAGGCACAGTACTTATTGTCCGAACAAATGCCGTCCATCCACATTCTACTCCGTACACCTACTTGTCGGTAATGAAAACGGGGTTTAGCAAATATTGATGGTCACATTGGTTTGAATATGCTTTTAACAGTAAGGCCATAAAATTTAAAGTCGTGAAAAGAGTGGCATGTACTGCAATATCTCTTGAGCCAACGCCAACTTCTTTGATGGTAAGGGAAATTTTGGAAGTTTTAATTCCGGGTTGAGAATTGAGGCCTGAGGCACAAAAGCACTCCACGCACCAGCACGTACCGTATCTGGCGCGTAAATTCGCGTTTTACGCGCCCGGACCCGCTACTCACTTCTTCATTACCACGAACCATTACGAGTCCTTCCTTCCACTCGCAACACCCGTCGGCAATTATCTCCTCAATCATGCCTCCCTCCGTACTCGGAAAGCGTTGCAGGAACAATCTGGACAACCCGGAGAAAGAGAACGTGAAAAGGCGATCACTACTCGTGATTTCCAACGACGAGAACATCAATCCATTTGTCACCAGCCCAGCGTCTACGCCACAAAAAAGCGAGCGAACTGCGAAGATTTCTCGTGTAGTCGGCCAAAGCGTATACAATGAAGCACGTCACATCCTGAGAAAGAGTGTCAGTCGACTTGTTGGACGCGAAGTGGAACGAGACGAACTCGAAGCCTTCATATCGACGCGCTTAAGTGGTCGAAAATCTGGAGCCATCTACATCTCGGGTCCACCTGGTACGGGTAAAAGCGCGACGGTCACTGAAGTTTTGGAGAATCTACGTCAACATCCAGCTACAAGAACGAGTTTCGTCAATTGCGTGAGTTTGAAGGATGCTTCAGGAGTCTATGCGAAGTTACTAGCAGATTTCGATGCTCTTGACGTGTTGCAAGACTCTGAATTATCTGCGCTTCAAAAACTATTCCACATGAAAGACAGAACACATCTCGTTGTGTTAGACGAAGTCGACCATCTTCTGGCTGTCGATCTAGACTTTCTGTACAACATATTCCAATGGTCACTACAGAAGTCTTCGAATCTTATTCTAATTGGAATTGCAAATGCGCTGTATTTCACGGATCGCTTCCTACCTCGACTCAAATCCAAAGGTCTCAAACCTCAATTGTTGCCTTTTATGCCCTACACAGTTACGCAAATCGCCTCCATCCTTTCAACAAAATTGAAATCAACGCTCCCATCTGGTGGCTCCACCTCGGCAGATTTCGTTCCCTTCATCCACCCGATGGCACTTCAATTTGCGGCGAAAAAGGTTGCGGCTCAAACCGGTGATCTTCGAAAAGCGTTTTCGCTATGCATACGCGCGATCGATCTCGTGGAGTCTGAGACCAGAGCGAAATCTCAAGCCATTACTCCATCTCCATCACCCAGTCCACCAAAAAAGCCACTTGCCGAAAATAAATCACTCTCACCCATCAAATCACCATTGGTAGAGAATCTGAATCTTTCATCACCACCGCGACGACACGACAGCAAGTCACCATCGAGAAACGGATCGGATATGATTTCCAACTTCACAGTGGAGAGTGCACCAAGGGCCACGATTGCGCACATGGCGCGAGTTACAGCAGCCGTGTTCAGCAATGGTACATCTACTCGTCTAGCTTCCCTCAACCTTCAACAGAGAGCTGTTCTATGCGCTCTATGCGTCCTTGAAGCCAAATATCGATCGACAAGGCGAAATCCTATTGATTCTAATGGCAATCCTATCACTCCTTCGAAGAAAGACACTCAATCATCAGCTCCGACGATGAAAAAACTCTACGAAACTTATTCACAGTTGTGCAAGAGGGAGAATGCCATCCACGCGGTAACCAGCACCGAATTTCATGATGTTGTTGGAAGTCTGGAAGCTCAGTCTCTAGTGACATTCGTCGACGGTCGAAATGGTAGCTTAACACCATCTAGGACGCCAAGTGGAACACCGAGTAGGCGTGGAAGAGGATCGGGTGGATTTGGCAGAGGATTTTCGGAAGATAAGAGAGTGACAAGTTCAGTAGGATTCAACGAAGTTCGTGAGAGTTTAAATGGACCAGGTGCAGGTGTACTGAGGGACCTGATGGATGGAGAAGATTAGTGATTTGTTATCTCCAATCGAATCAAGGGTTTTGAAGTAGAAGATGAGCGATTATGCTGGAGCGATTATGCTTCAACTATCATGGTGCGCTCGCGGAAGCTTTACTAGGGTGAACTGTAGATGGATTTATGCCGTTAGAAACTGAATCAATATCAATCTCTCTTGATACATTGTAAAGATCCCACTCGATAATTTTCAGACAAAACTAGCAGTGTTGCGTTCATGGTTCAAAACTTCAACCTCATTGAGTCGTGTCATCCATTCGTCCGCCAAGTTCTGACTCAAGCTTTCATTTCGACACCACAGATTTCCACCTCTTTTCCCACTTTAGCTACACATCCACCTTCAACATGGCTCTGGCACGTCAAGAGTCTTCGGAAACTCGATATCGTTCTCCTCCAAGGAAAAGAGACCTCCTCTACGATCGTTGTGTGGCAACCAAAGCTATCGGGGATGTCTTCACATTACGAGAATTGGAAGAGTTTGGTGTGATTGAAGATGCAGAGGAATTACGACAGACATGTCAAGAGTTGATGGATTATCATCTATTTGCAATGCTTAATCGGTCAACTTATAAAACTCGTAGTAAAGAGGATGCGGTGAAGATTGCAGAACTTCCTCAAGAGAGTTTAATGCTTTACACTCAAATCGAATCAAGTCATAACAATGGCATCTGGCGTCGTACACTTGTAGACAAAACCAGAATGCACGAAAGTGTCATTACCAAAGGCATTAAAGAGTTGATATCCAAGACATTGATCAAAGAGATCAAACTGGCCAAATACCCGGCAAAACGAGTCTACATGTTGTCACATCTCGAACCTAGTTCTCAAGATTCAGGAGGAAACTTCTTCAATGATGGTGAGATGGATGTTGGAATGGTTGAAGTGATTGGTGATATCATTGTGAATGAGATTCAAAAGTATGGATGGACAGAGGAAGAAATTCAAACGATCACGAGAAAAGAACTCAAACGAAAACGAACTTCAGGATCAACCGTTGATGATTCTAGACTTTCAGAATTCCGTCATTCTTATTCCAAAGGCAAAAATCCACGTGTACTAATTCCAAAATCGTCGACTTACGAAGGTTATTTGAGTGCTGGTCCGTTGCTTGAAAAAGTTGAAGAGTTTGGAATCCTCAAGAATTCGGTTTCACTTGGTAAAGGTGACATTCAACAGTTATTGGATCAACTCGAATATGATGGTCAAGTACAAAAGATGGGTTCACGATTAAAGGAAAAGCCGACCTACCGAAGTGTTCGACGAACTTGGGAACCTATTCAAGATACGTCCGATCAGGATCCCTCTGAGAAGGTTCAATCACCAACCAGGAACTTTCTTGGACCTGGTAACGGTCTTACTCATACACCTTGTGGAGTTTGTCCTGTTTTCAAGAGTTGTAAACCTGGAGGGGTTGTAAGTCCAGAGACTTGCGAGTATTTCGATGCGTGGCTCGAATTTTGAATTACCATCATTCGGAAAATTGCTACCAGGTCTGGATCAGCATAGCGAACGGTGTTCAAAGGTCACATTGGTAGTGTCAATCCCTAGGTAGAGCGACGCAGTACGTAACGAGACAATCCAAGGATACTTTGACATTAAGCTGATTGAAATTCTGACAGCTTCTTGATATTCGCGTAGTTCGACTACAATCACGTCCTGTGACAAATCTTGAATGTCATGACACTTGCTCCTTCAAAGGTCAACAACCTCTTCAGTCGCACCGGTATGTAGAACCGCGACGACGGTCACCATAGCTAATACAGGATGTCTCCAATAACGCAACGTATTCCTTTAGCACCCTCCTGCGACTTCTGAACGTGAGCTATACGCCTAACTACAACCACTTCTCCCTCCCACCGCTATTCTCTTTTGCGCACTTCTCCACACTGTTGAAGAATTCCTTCCCGAAAGTCGAATGGGCATCCTCTCGTACTCTCAGCTCTTTGTGCAATAGGCCCGTCCGACGCGAAGCTAGTTTACTTCTTTACATTTAGCGGCAATCTGAAGAGCTTCCTCTTCACGGACTAGAACTTACGATCAGGCTCTCCCATTTTCCGACGCTCTGGAGGGCTACTTCTAGCTTTAACTCCGAAGCGAACATTATTCGAAAGGTTTTACGTCTCGCAAACTTCCAGAAAGACTGTTGCTTAGTAGTGCTCGGTCTGTCACTTCCAACAGATATTGCAGCGATAGCGAAATGTTGATTTTTTTTTTTTTTTTTTTCTCATCAGCAACTGCGCACAAATACAGTAAATACCCTACTCGTTCCATTCCCATCAGCCATCATCAATCACCGTAGTGAACTGGTCCGATCGAGCAAGTCAGTCACAAAGAATTCCTCCTCGCGTGCCTAAGTCTAGCCATGCACTAGATCGTGGCGAAACTACCCTCTATCATCGTGCACGCAGACGACACTCGATTACCAGAAGATCACGAGCTAACAGTGTCTCACCCGTGGGAAGAGAACGCCATCGTCAAGGTTTTGCGAATGTCCGATGTCGGACAACCTCGTTGATGCATCAACTAGATTTCAGCATCGCCCGCCAGCGTCCCGTCACAGACAAAGCAGTCAAGCTGGCAGATAAACCCGGGCTCATGTCGTCTGACTGGCGCATCACATATTTTGTAAGCGGTGCGCCCCGTTATGCGTGATATGACTGTTTGTATGTACTCTGTTTTGGATTCATCTGTGACAATATCGTGGAAATTGTAAAAATTGAGGCGAATCTCGTGGCCGCTCTGCTTTAATGGCCTATATAATGATGCCATAGTTTTTCAACTGGAGATATAGTTCTTTACTTGAACGTAGAGCCTCCAAGCAGGTAGTGAATGAAGGACATTTCTAGAAGCCAGCCGCTCTGCCCATGACAATACTGGGAAAATGGTTGAAGAATACCGTGAAAGAATCTTCATAGATTTGCAAGCGAAAGGTTTTGGCGGTCTAGACTGTGAAATTATCTCGCGACGGCGTACATCTCTCCACCCAAGGAGACGTTAGAACCTGCGATAAACATTTAGGCGTGATGTATCCGGAGTAGGCTTCGATTCCTACGACTTGATAGCATTCGCATGAATATTCATATTTGATTTGGTGTTCTATGGTGGAGCGTTCATTGTTTTCAGTCCAAAGCTTCTATCTACTTTAGGTCTGAAGCAGCAGGTCGTTGTCGACTACAACAGTAGATATCTCTTTCTTCCAACACACCGCTTGGTGATGCTACGCTCTCCATTACGCTCATGAAGTCTATACGATATCTCATATATTCCACCAATAGCATTGTCCAACATCTTCATTTCAGGAGATACGACTGTCATGAACTACGTGTTGAGTACGCAGTCATAACAGAATAGTTCCGCCGACGTCACGGATCTTAGGTCCTTTCCGTTGAACTTTTGGAACACTGATATAATGCCACGAGTTAGCCTCTTCAAGGACCCATAGACAATTGAATTCCTGGTGGCGCAACTTTGATGCCGTGCGTGAATGGTTCTCGGCCGAACGAAATGTTCATTCCCGTCATGTGTTCAAGGCCTTCGAAATCGATGACATGCTCATTCGCCGGTTCTAAGCTTTTTTGAGGTCATCCCATGTTCATTGTCTTCTCTACGGCGTTTTCGTTCAATCTCGTCTCTCATGATTCGTTCCATAGCACTCATTTTCTTCGGAGCCTCCTCAGTATCTTTATCTTTTGCTTTCTTCTGCTGCTTGAAGACCTTTTGAGGTTTTGACTTGTTGGTTCCAAAACGACCAATGGATAGTTTGAATGGTTTCTTTGAGGTCTCAGAATCAGGCGATGCGTCTGTTGCTTCCGGAGATGCTGAGTCGACCTTTTCGTTATCCTCCTTCGACTTTGATACTTTCAATGAGAATGCAATCTTCTGGCCATCTTTGGGTATCTGCTCCGTTCGCTCTTCATCCGACCGTGAGTTTGCTTCCTGCTCCTTTTCCCGCTCTTGCATTGCTTGCTGTGCACGTTTGACCTGCGCCTCGAGTTCTTTTCGGTCTCGTTGTTCATCTCCTCGGTCCAAAGCTTCTCTCCTCTTGACAGCTTCACGCCGAGCAAGTGCATCAGGGCTATTATCGATCCAAGCGATGAACATACCCTTCTCTGTCTCCGTGACCCTACAGATGCCTTCTCTTCCAAGGTATTTCCCAAATTCGGTCAATGAATTCCAACGTGTGGAGTTCATATGGATGTGTTCCTTGTCATGTATGTATTCCTGATAGAACTGATTGATGTGGACTGCTTTATCGACGTGTGCGGTTTTTAGTAAGTGGATGAAGTCGTTTTGAAATTGACGTGAGTAGTCACTAATCACTCGACCAGAGTTTTCTCCGACAAGTTGCATGTTACGGACATGACTTTCCGATTGTGTATGACATTTGAATCCGTTCTCATCGCGACATTGTTTTTCGCAGACTTGACAGTACCATCTTAGTCGTTGAAGGCCTTTGCTCTTCATTTTGTTGGCTAAGGCCTTGGAGGATCCTGCTTCGGCGCGTGGCATTTTGGAGTTTGTGGAGAGTTTGTTAACTGTAGAAGTCTTTAGCTACTGTGACGAAGGAGAGTTAGAATGTAGTAGTCAGAATGTAGCAGCCAGGATGGCGTGTAGAAGATGGTGTTATGAAAGTTGTGACTCGCCACTTTATGAGAGTAGAATACGGAGTACGGTAGAGTACTGTCTGTGGCGCAGCTTCGGTAGAATTTTATTCCGTCAAGTGGTTACTCATAGAGATCAAAGGTTTAGACTTCGGCGCGAACGAACATGAAAATGACCAGTTCAGATTCGATGAAGGAAAAGTAGCAGTTCTTCTCAGAAGCAAAAATGTCGACCGTCGGTAGTTCAGTTGTCAACAAATCCGGGAAGAAGGTCGCTCCTAAGGCACCTCCTCGAAGAAGATTTACCAATACACCATCAGCAACGACCAGTGCATCTCCGAGATTGAGTTTAGAGCCTGGAAGACAACGTGAATCTCATGATACAACCGTTGGAGAACTCTCAAGTGTGGTGACGAAAGATATCCCAAGATCCATTGAACCAGTCTCGAAGAGAAGAAAGATAATCGATCCAAACTCTCTGAATATCGGTTTCACGACGTTCACAGAGTCAATCACATCGGAATCTTCAAATCGAAATGAACCAACTCAAGAAGTTTCGGAGATCCCACAAGTCTTAACGCCAAACCATCAGGCATCACATTCAGCTCAACCCAGCACTCGGAACAGATCTAATCGACTCAGTATTTCATCGACTTCAGAGGTAGTTTCTGGTGTTGATGATCCAACATCGACATTGGAAGTACATTTGATCTCAGCATCTGGTTCCACGATAGAAGCATTCGCCGACAATCACACATCGGGATCTTTGGAAGTCGTAGCTTATGAGGCTCCAAACCAAACCGCCAGTCAAATTACTTGGAATCTACGCACAGGCAAGACAACTGACGAAACAGTTGGTCCTGGAAGAGGCAAGAGAAAGTCCACCAGGAGGAGTACGAGGGTCACAGACAAGAATGATGAAGGCGAGGATGGTACCAATGACAACCAAGCAGTTATGACGGGCGCTGTACAATCACCTTCAACTCATTCTGAAATTGAATCCAGTACCACATCGAAAAGTCTTCGTAAACGAAAATCTCAACCCAAGATCAACGATATGCAAATCAACACTTCCACCGAAGATATAAGAACCAGTCCGGTTGATCAAGGTTCAAGTTCACATGCAAAAGCACAAACATCCTCAAGACTCAGAAATCAAGAGAAGCGTAAAGAAAAAGCCGCTGCTCGACTTCAAGAAAGTACAACCATCGAAACCGAGTCGGAGATCATAATCTTAGAACAAGTTCAACAGCAAGATGAAGTTGATCAGACAACCAGTGATTTTACTGAAAAGAGGCAACATCGAGCTCGTGCCAGTACTCCTGAAGGTTCTGAAGCCGTACAAATTGTACCATCAGTAGTGACGATGTTTGAACTCTCAGCTCGTAATATTAGAACTGGTTGGAAAAGTGAACGAGAAAAGTTGATGGCACAAATAGATTGGGATGGAGTTAAACGAAGAAGAAAAGCGGAAGAAATGGCACTCGCTCAACAACCACATATCATCACTGAAGTCATCGGTGGTACATCAAATGAAAATGGGAATGATGAGAATGAAGGACAAGTAGACGGCGATCTAGATGCACAACTTACCAGAGCCGTGGCAAAGAACAAGAAGAAACAACAGACACTCAAGATTCGACTAGTCAATGGGGAACATATCATCGATGAAGCTTCACAATTCGTAGACAGACATGCTCTCGCCAATGAAGAAGAAGAATTGGTGGAAGAAGTCGAAGAAGATGATTTGACTAAGAAATTCAACACACAATCACTCATTCGACTTCGACGTAAAGATCCTGCTGAAAGAGTTCGAAATTGGGATCCATGGACAATACAATTGACCGATCGTTTTTACGATTGTCTTCGAAAGTTTGGAACCGATTTTATGATCATCGCCAAATGTTTTCCAGGACGTACGCGACGAGAGATCAAAGCAAAGTTTGTTAGAGAAGAACGAGATGATCCGGATCGGGTTCATAATGCACTCGTTGGTATTTCGAATGAGACTGAGAGTTGGAACTTGGAAGATTTTCAGGTCTTGGCGAATTTATCTACTGACAACATTACGGATCCAAAGCAATTGTATGCTGAACTCAAACGAAGACGTGAAGAACGAGAGAAGGAGATTGAAGAACAAAAGAAAGAAACCGCAGAATTGGAACGTCAGAAGAAGTTGGCTGGTATAAGCAATAGTGATGAAGAAGAAGATGGTGGAGCGGTTATTTCCGAAGCAGAAACTCCACCCAAGACCAAGAAGAAGTCAAGTAAAGAGAAGAAAAAGCGTGAGAGAAAGAAGAGAAAGGGTCATCCTAAAGATGGTGGAGATGAGGAAGAGATTTTGGAAGATATGGAAGAATAAGATATCATTGTCGGTAATACCTTAGGTTGAATCCCCGAACTTGACTTCCAAAATAAGTAGAATACCACTTTGTCGACTTATTCACATTCACGGTCTCATTCTCATTCTCATTCTCATTCTCATCCATATTTACGATCTCTCATGTTTGATTTGACCCTTTCCAAGAGTTCTTCTCGTGATGCTGAACCACTTGGAAGAAGACCTCGCTATTTCGTGTCAGTGCGAGACAATTGAAGTCGCAAAGTACCACTCACGTTATTAAGCCATCGTCGACATTCATCATAAGTCCAGATATCCGGATAACCTTTTGGATCTGGTTCAGATGGAAAGAAAGTTCCTGAACCCCAAATTGTCCATGCCGCAACAGCTGTGACAATAGCACCAAATCCAAGAGTTAGATTCTTTTACAATTAGCTCGTGTCTTTAAAGATTTGAGGAAAGCTTACCCTCTGGTTCAAGGCTCTATCAAGTGGAGTTGGCATCGTTCTGGAAATGAGGTTGGATATCAAATTTCAGAAAAAGAGATAATCAAGAGGCAGGCATCTATTTGCTATGAGTATGAGGTTGGATTACGATTTCTATTTGCAGTAAAGTAGTTGCCTTGCGTTGGTCAGTTGCATGTTGTCTCAGCTGCATGTTGCCACGCATAAAGTCCGCATGCCAAGATTTTCGCGAACTCAGTTCCCACAGCCGATTTTGTAAGGATCTAAACTTCACAACTTCATCGATCATCAACATAATCCACATCTCAACCAACTCTCAACCCACCTCTCAGTGTCACCGGTTGATCAACATGCCGAAAGAGGTTTCAGATATCAAGCACTTTATCGAAATTTGTCGTCGTACGGATGCATCCTGTAAGTTCTATTCACCTCGTCTCCGATTTCGAGTTCAGATCCTTTATTAAAACTTCTACTGACCATTGAATCCACAGCGGCGCGCATAAAGAAGAACAAGAAGACCAACGCCATTAAATTCAAAGTTCGATGCAAGCGTTACCTTTACACTCTCGTCCTCAAAGATTCCGATCGCGCAGAGAAGCTCAAGCAAAGTTTACCTCCAGGTCTGCCAGTACACGACATGCGCGTGAAGGAGAAGCGCAATACTAAACGTATCAATAGGTCTCACAATA
>Ga0335074_10014398_pt1 | contig 11095 bp, 7 predicted proteins | sample Lox_Sample_23_FD_206715 | JGI IMG/M metagenome (GOLD analysis project Ga0335074, IMG submission 206715) | Soil microbial communities from Loxahatchee National Wildlife Refuge, Florida, United States - Lox_Sample_2.3 | ecosystem: Environmental > Terrestrial > Soil > Wetlands | place: USA: Florida... | reverse complement strand
CAGACGACCGTGGTGTCGCTCAGGGTGCACTCGCTGGGCAGCGTCGCGGTCGTCTTGTCGAAGGAGGTGTCGAGCGGGTCGGCGATGACGACGTTGGGCGCGTCGACGGGGCCGTGGTTGGTCACCGTGATCGTGTACGTGATCGTGCCGTGCTGCAGGACCGTGCCGGGACCGGTCTTGTCGATGGTCAGGACGGCGGTCGGCGGCGGAGCGGTCGTGCTCGGGCCGACGATGGTGTCGATGCAGGACGTGTTGTTGGACTCGTCGGCGTCAGGCTTCCCGGTGTAGACGACGGCGCAGTTCGGGATTACCGTGCCGTCGGCGAGGCCGGGGTTGGCCGTCAGCGTGATCGTGAAGGTCCTGGTCTCGCCGGGTGCCATGGTGCCGAGGGAGCAGGAGACGGTGAGGCCGGTGTCGCCGCACGGGGACCCGGTGATCGTGGTCAGGTTGCCGTTGGTCTGGTCGTGCCAGGTGGTGTCGGGCGAGTCGGACGGGCCGTAGTTGGTCACGGTGATCGTGTAGGTGATGGTGCCGCCCGGGGAGACGTGGGCCGGGCCGGTCTTCGTGATCGCGACGTCCACGCTCGTGTGCGCCTGGGTGATCAGCCCGCCGGGCTGGGTGCCGCCGGTGTCGCCGGCCGCGTCGGTCGTCGCCGCCTCGAGGCGGAAGTTGACGCCGTCGCTGAGGCTCGGATTGACCGTGATCGGGATGTCGTAGGTCGTGGTCGCCCCGGCCCCGAGGGTGGTCTCCGTGCAGGTCACGACCTGATCGGCGGTGGCGGTGCAGCCGGCGGGCAGTGTGCCGAAGGTCAGCCCCCCGCTGCTGGCGCCGTTGTCCGTGATCGTGATGACCGTCCGCACGTCCGACTCGGCGGACCCGCTCGTGTTGTGCACGGTCACCGTGTACGTGGCGGGAGCCCCGATGACCATCGGGTCGGGTGTGACCGACGCGGTATCGGTGTAAATGGCGGGATCGGCCGTGCGGGCCGCGTGCGCCGCCCCGCGGGCCGCGCCGCTGGCGAGGCTCGGCGTGCTCAGCCCGCAGACCACGATCAGCGGCGCAGCGGCCCCGGCCCCGGCCCCGGCCAGCAGGCGTGCCGTCGCGGAGCGCGGCATCGAGGGCTTGCGCACGGTTCCTCCGAGGTTCCCGGGCAACGACCAGCGCCGCCGCGCGATAAATGCGCTGTGTAACCTATAAGAAACTCAGAGTAGTTGCACGTTAATAGCGCGAAGTTGCGCGGCAAATTTGCCGCCCGGGGCTGGTGGCGTGCCTTTCCGCGCGTTCGGAGGTAATCCTGGATCCGGACAAAGCAGCGAAAAGCCGGGTCAATTCATATAACGTCATTTCATCGCGGACGAGACGCCTGAGCTGCGCTGCGTAGACCCGTGCGGCCGATGTGTGTTAAGCTAGACAATCTGTCTGCATACACAAAGAGTGCCCAATGCGCTGGCATGAGGAGTATAACAAATAAAATGGCATTTGGTCAAACCCGGAATGGTACCGGCGAAGCCAAAAGCGTTGACGGCGAGGCCGCTGAAGACGGCATTGCCGCCGCTCCGGCGGATTCTCGTGCCACGCCAGTCAGGCAGGAACAGGCGTATGTGACGATGCTGTACGCCCTGCTCGACGAGGCCCGCGAACGCAGCGAGCGGGGGCTACGGGAGACCCGCGCGCAAGGCGCCCCGGGCGGCACGCACCAGGCGCGGCTGGAGCGCGACGTCTCGGCGGCCGAATACGAGCGGCGCATCATCCAGCTCAACAACACCGAACGCGGCCTGTGCTTCGGCCGCACCGACGACGAGAACCAGGCCACGCTGTACATCGGCCGCATCGGCCTGCGCGACGACGACTACGAGCTGAAGCTGATCGACTGGCGCGCCCCCGCCGCGCGCCCCTTCTACGCGGCGACGCCTGGCAACGCGAACGGCCTGGTCCGCCGGCGCCACATCTACACCAGGCACCGCCAGGTGACCGGCGTCGACGACGAGGTGTTCGACCTCGACAAGCTGTCCGACTCCGACCGGAAGAACCTCTCCGGCGAGGCGGCGCTGATCGCCGCCGTCAGCAGCGCCCGCACCGGCCGGATGGCCGACGTCGTGGCCACCATCCAGGCCGAGCAGGACCGGGTGATCAGGTCGGACCTCGCGGGCGTCCTGGTCGTCCAGGGCGGGCCGGGCACGGGCAAGACGGTCGCCGCCCTGCACCGCGCCGCCTACCTGCTCTACACGCACCGCCGCACGCTAGAGCGCCGCGGCGTCCTCGTCATCGGCCCGAACGCCACGTTCCTTCGCTACATCAGCCAGGTCCTGCCGAGCCTGGGCGAGACCGACGTGGTGCTGCACACCCGAGGCGACCTGTTCCCCGGCGTCCACGCCACCGACACCCGGGACCCCGCCGCGGTCGTCAAGGGCGACGAGCGGATGGCGGCGGTGCTGCGGCAGGCGGTGCGCGACCGGCAGCGGGCGCCCAAGCACGACCTGGTCGTCGACGTCGACGGCGTCGACGTTCCGCTCAAGCGCGACGCGATCTTGCGCGCCCGCGACCGCGCGAGGTCGACGCGCAAGCCGCACAACGTGGCCCGCAAGCTGTTCGTCACTGAGCTGCTCACCGAGCTGGCCTGGGCCGAGGCCCGGGTGCTCGACCGCCCGTTCGACACCGAGGACGTGCCGTTCGCCCGCGAACGGCTGTGGGACGAGCCCGGCGTCCGCACCGCGTTCGACGGGCTGTGGCCGCTGCTGACGCCGCAGCAGCTGGTCGCCGGCTTGCTGGGGTCCGAGCGAGCGATCCGGTCCGCCGCCGGTTCTGTTCTCACTGATCCGGAACGTACGCTGCTTTCACGCCCCGGCGCCCCCGGTGCCTGGACGGTGGCGGACGTCCCGCTGCTCGACGAGGCCGCCGAACTGCTCGGCGTCGACGACTCGGAGCAGCGGGCGGCCAGGCGCGCGCTGGAGCGCGCGCAGCGCCTGGAGGCGAAGTACGCCAGCGAGGTGCTGGACATCACGGGGATCGCCGACCTCGGGATGGTCGACGCGGAAACGCTGGCCGCGTGGAACCGGGATAACGGCCCGGCGCTGTCGACCGCCGAACGCGCGGAGGCCGACCGGTCCTGGGCCTACGGCCACGTGATCATCGACGAGGCGCAGGAGCTGTCCGCGATGGACTGGCGGATGGTGCTGCGCCGCAACCCGGCGCGGTCGCTGACCGTGGTCGGCGATGTCGCGCAGACCGGCTCGCCGGCCGGCGCGACGTCGTGGCGGCAGATGCTCGACCCGATGCTGCGCGGCCGCTGGCGCGAGGAACGGCTGACGGTGAACTACCGCACGCCGACGGAGATCATGGCGGTCGCGGCGGACGTGCTGGCCGCCGTGGACCCCGGCGAGCGCCCGCCGGATTCGGTCCGCTCCGAGGGCGTCCCGCCCCGCGCGGTCCGCGTCCCGCCCGGCGGCCTCGCCGCCCGCGTGGCGGACGCCGTCCGGGCCGACCTGGCCGACCTGGGCGGCCCGGACGGCGGCCGCCTCGCGGTGATCGCCCCGGATTCCCGCACGGCCGAACTGGCCGCCGCGATCCCCGGGGCGGTGCCCGGCGACGACCCGGAGTCCCTGGACGCGCCGGCCGCGCTGCTGACGGTCACGCAGGCGAAGGGCCTCGAGTTCGACCGGGTGGTGCTCGCCGACCCCGCCGGCGTGATCGCCCAGTCCCAGAACGGCGGGCACGACCTGTACGTCGCGATCACCCGGGCCACGCACCGCCTCACGGTGGTGCACGAAGGCGACCTGCCCGCCCCGCTGCGATCCCTCGAACCCCAGGGCATATGACCGGCCGACCGCCCGCGCCCCCACCAGCCGCCCCACCAAAAAATAAGACCGACCGATTGCCCGCACCACCGCCCAAAAATAAGACCGACCGATCGGTCTTATTTCTGCTACGCTGGTCTCGTGATCGACGGACGGACCGTGCGGGGCGAGCGGACGCGGGTGGCCGTGCTGGACACCGCGGTCGGGCTCGCCTCGGTGCTCGGCCTCGAGGCGATGTCGCTGGCCCGGCTGGCTGACGAGACGGGGGTCAGCAAGTCGGCGCTGTTCGCGCACTGGCAGGACAAGGAGATCCTGCAGCTGGCGGTCGTCGACCACGCGGTGCGGCTGTGGACCAACCGCGTGGTGCGCCCGGCGCTGCACACTCCCCGCGGGGTGCGGCGGCTCTGGGCGCTGCACGAACGGCGGCTGGCGTTCTACGCCGACAAGGTGCTGCCCGGCGGCTGCTTCTTCGCGGCGACCGAGGCGGAGTTCGATGACCGGCCCGGCCCGGTCCGCGACGCGCTCGCGGCGGCCGTCGGCACTTGGCTCCGGCTGCTGCGCACGGTCGCGGCCCAGGCGGTCGAGCTCGGCGAGCTGCGCGCGGACACCGACGTCGCGCAGCTCGCGTTCGAAACGGAGGCGCTCGGCAAGGCGCTCGTCACGTGCACCTGGATGAACACCGAGAACGCGATGACGTACGCCCGCCGGGGGATCCTCGACCGCCTCCGCCAGCTGTCCCCGACACCGGAACTGCTTCCCGGCAAATGACCCAGCTACCGCGATCGCATCCGCTATGGAGGGGTAACCGATGGATGGCGTGATCGAGCCGGTCATGGTTCACTTCGACGACCTGGACGCGATGGGCGTCGTGCACAACGGCCGGTACGTCCTGCTCCTGGAGCGGGCGCTCGCCGCGTACTGGACCCGGGCGGGCTGGGCCTTCGACCCGGGCGCGCCGCACTTCAAGGACGTGTTCTTCGTCGTACGGGAGTTCGCCATCACCTATCACGCGCCGATCACCCGGGTCGGCGTGGTGCACGTGCAGCTCTGGCTCGATCATCTGGGCAGCACGAGCGCCGTGTACGGTTTCAGGGTGCTGTCGGAGGACGAGACCGTGACGCACGCGGAGGGACGCCGCGTGCAGATCAGGCTCGATCCCGCCACGCTCCGCCCGGCGGTCATCGCCCCCGAGCTGCGCGCCGCGTGCCGCCCGCTCGAGCGGGCGACGGCCGCCCAGGGACTCGATGCGCGCGCCGGCTGACCAGGAGACCCGCGACGTCCTGGCGGTGCTCCGCCAGCGCCAGCGGGCCGGCACCGCCCCGGGTCGCCACGCCGACGGGCTGCGCGTCGTCCTGGCTATCGAGGGCGGCGCGATGCGCGGCACCGTCTCGGGAGGCATGGCCCTCGCGTTGCACGAGCTCGGCCTGGTGCCCGCCTTCGACGCGGTGTACGGCGCCTCGGCGGGCGCGATCACCGGCGCGTGGCTGGTCAGCTCCAACCCCGAGGGCCTGCTCGGCTGGGCCGAGCCGTCCTACGCGAAGGCGCTGATCCGCTGGCGGGCGCTGCTGCGCGGCCGTCCGGTGGTGGACGTCCGGACGCTGATCGAGGTGGTGTACCAGACGGAGTGGCCGATGGATTTCGGATCGGTGCTCGCCAGCGACACCGAGTACCACCCGCTGGCGACCGACGCGACAACAGGCGCCTCGACCGACCTGCGGCCGCTGATCGGTGACCCCGCTGAACTGCGGCTAGCGCTGCGCGCGAGCGCCTCGATGCCGTTCCTCGCGGGCCCGCCGGTGCGGCTGCGCGGACAGCGCTTCTACGACGCCGGCGTCGCCGAGTCCATCCCGTTCCGCACCCCGCTCGGCCAGGGCGCCACTCACGTCCTCGTGCTCCGCTCACGGCTCCCGCTCGCCGTGGCCGCCCGGGCGGAAGGCGTGCCGCTGCCCCGTCCGCCCCGCTCGATCCGGCTGCTGGCCCGCACGACGCTGCGCAGGGAGTCTCCCGAGCTGCGCGCGGCGCTGCTCACCCGCGGCCAGCGGACGGCCGCCGACGTGGCGCGCATCGCCGAACTCGAAGCCACGGGCCGGGCGCTGACCATCCGCCCGCCCGCGTCGGTCCCCCCGGTCAGCCGTCTGACCACCGACGGCGCCATGCTGGCGGCCGCCCTCGAATCCGGCCGCGCCGCCGTCCACGAGGTCTTCAGCGAGTGACGGACCCGCCTGGCGCACGGGCGGCGGGCACATTCGAGCGCTTCGCGGTGTTATTCAAGTGACTTGTCTCAACGGAGGTGTCACCATCGGGGAGACAGCACAAGCTTGGAGGACAATGACGACAGCTTTCGGCGAGCGGACCGAGATGGCCGCCGCTACGGGGGACTTCGACCTGGAAGACAGGCACGCGCTGCGCCGCGTCGCCGGGCTCTCCACCGAACTCACCGATATCACCGAGGTCGAGTACCGCGCCCTGCGCCTTGAGCGGGTGGTGCTGATCGGGGTCTGGTCCGACGGCACGCTGACCGGGGCGGAGAACTCCCTCAAAGAACTCAGCCGGCTCGCGGAGACCGCGGGGTCCGTGGTGCTCGACGGCCTGATCCAGCGGCGCGGCCGGATAGACCCGGCCACCTACGTCGGCGCGGGCAAGGCCACGGAGCTGGCCGGGATCGTGGCGGCGACCGCCGCCGACACGGTGATCTGCGACGGCGAGCTCAGCCCGAGCCAGCTGCGCCGGCTGGAATCGGTCGTGAAGGTGAAGGTGATCGACCGGACCGCGCTGATCCTGGACATCTTCGCGCAGCACGCGAAGAGCCGGGAGGGCAAGGCGCAGGTGGAGCTCGCGCAGCTGCAGTACATGCTGCCGAGACTGCGCGGCTGGGGCGAATCGCTGTCCCGGCAGGCCGGCGGCCGGGTGGCCGGCGGTGGCGGCATCGGCACTCGCGGTCCCGGTGAGACCAAGATCGAGACGGACCGGCGCCGGATCAGGACGCGGATCTCGAAGCTGCGCGGTGAGATCTCCGGGTTCAAGACCGGGCGTCAGGTGCAGCGCGGCCAGCGGCGGCGCAACGCGGTGCCGTCGGTAGTGATCGCCGGGTACACCAACGCCGGCAAGTCGAGCCTGCTGAACGCGCTGACCGGGGCCGGCGTGCTGGTGGAGGACGCGCTGTTCGCCACCCTGGACCCGTCGGTGCGCCGGGCCAAGACGTCGGCCGGGCGCCCGTACACGCTCACCGACACGGTCGGGTTCGTCCGGCACCTGCCGCACCAGCTCGTGGACTCGTTCAGGTCCACGCTCGAGGAGGCCGCCGAGGCCGACCTGGTGCTGCACGTGGTAGACGGCTCGGACGCCGATCCGCAGGCGCAGCTGGCGGCCGTCCGCGGCGTGCTCGCGGAGATCGGCGCCGGGAACGTGCCCGAGCTTGTCGTGATCAACAAGGTCGACGAGGCCGACCCGGTGGAGCTCAAGGCCCTGCAGCTGCGCGAGCGCGGCTCCGTGCTGGTCTCCGCGAAGACCGGCGAAGGACTCGGCGAGCTGCGCGCCGCGATCGAGCAGGCGCTTCCCGAGCGCGACCGCACCGTCCGGGTGAGCGTGCCCTACAGCCGGGGCGACCTGGTGGCGCGGGCACACGCCGCGGGCGAGGTGACCAACGTCGAACACGGGCCGGACGGCACTCTCCTGGAGGCCCGCGTTCCGCCGGAACTGGCCGCGGAGCTGGAACGATTCCCCGTCATTTAGCGGTCTCACCGCCCGCTCGGCGGGACAGATCCGACATCGTACCCGTGAGTAGCTTTGAGTCTGCTGAGCATTTGCGAGAGGGGCTTGTATCGGAGCCCCTCGGTGCAATACCGTAACTGAACTGATATGTAGGGGCGGGTCGCGCAACGTGTTGTCAACTGTAAAAGCGTGCCGTTCCTACTGTCTGCAGAGAGCACGGTCAGTGCCGACGTCAATACAGCATGGCAGGTGGCCGAACATGATGGCAGGAACCCACCCCGGTGGTTCCCGGCACGCTTGGGCGCGCCCATGACCGCCCGGCTGCTGACGAACATCGGCCGGCTGTGGACGGGGTCTGAGATCCTGAGCAACGCCGCCATCGTGACTAGTGACGACCGCATCGCCTGGGTCGGGCCGTCGGCGGAACTCCCGCGCAGCGTGCCGGGTGTCGTCGCCGACATCGTTGACGTTGACCTCGTGGAGAACCTGGGCGGCGGGCTGGTGACGCCTGGCCTGATCGACGCGCACACGCACCCGGTCTACGCGGGCAACCGGTATGCCGAGCTGGCCATGCGGTCGAGCGGGCTGTCTGACTCGGAGATCACCGCGGCGGGCGGCGGCATCTCGTCCACGGTGACCGTGACCAGGGGCACGGACCCCTGGACCCTGTGCAACAGCGTCCGCGAGCGGCTGGCCTGCTGGCTGCGCTCCGGCACCACGACGATCGAGGCGAAGACCGGCTACCACCTGACTAGGGACGGCGAGCTCGCGGACGTGCGAATGCTCCGGTCCCTCGAGGAAGAGCCCGGCATGCCCCGGGTCCACGTGACGTTCATGGCCGCGCACGCGCTGCCACCGGAGTTCTTCGGCCGCCGCAGCGACTACATCGACGCGGTGAGCGCGTGGTGCGCGGACGCGGCCGCGGTCGGCGCGGACAGTGTAGACGTCAACTGCGAGGACGGCCGGTTCAACGAGGACGAGGCCCGCTGGATCCTCAACGCGGGCCGCCGGTCCGGCCTGCTGCCGCGGCTGCACGCCTGCGGTAGCACGCACACCGGCGCGGCCCGGGTCGCGGCGGAGATGGGGTGCGCCTCGGCGGACCTGCTGCACGCCGCGAGTGACGAGGACGTGGCGGCGCTGAGCAGGGCCGGCGTCTCCGCGGTGATCTGCCCGGGCTCGGCCATGCACCAGGGCGCCCGGCCGCCGGTGCGGTCGCTGCTCGACAAGGGCGTCGCGGTCGCGCTCGGCTCCGACCACACCCCCGGCGGCGTCGGCATCACGTCGATGCCAACGGTGATCGCGCTCGCCGTGTCCTACCTCGGGATGAGCGTCACCGAAGCGCTGCGGGCAGCCACCCTCGGCGGCGCGCACGCGCTGCGCGCCCCGGACCGCGGCGCCATGGTCCGCGGCAGGCTGGCCGACATCGTGCTCTGGAACGCGGACCACGAGGGCGCCTTCGCCTGGGACTATGACCTAGAGCCCCTCCGCGTCTGGCGCGGCGGCGACCCCATCACCACCCCCTGACCCCGCGCCGCGAATCCCGCAGTCCCCAGCTAGCCCAGCTAGCCCGGCTGGCTGAGGCGGGCGGCGATCGCTGGGGCTATCTCGCGCACCCACGCCTCGGCACGAGACAGCGTGTGCTTGTTTCCCTCCCACGCCTCGTGCCACACCGGGTTCAGTTCGGCCGACGCGCGGGAATCCTCGTGATAGCGGTGCGCGATATCGACGGCCAGCGGTGTCAACTCGGCGCGCTGCCGCGCTGTCATCCCGTAGGCGTCAGCGAACACCGCGACCCGGTGCGGGATGTCGGCCTCCGCCAGCGCGGGCGGCCGGTCCCGCGGGTCGCCCCATTTGAGCGGTGCCCAGAACCACAGCGCGTTCGCGATGTCGTAGACCCGGGTTGTCGGCTTGGCTAGGTCGAAGTCGATCAACGCGACGGGCAGCCCGTCGCGGAAGACCACGTTGCCCGTGGCGTAGTCGCGATGGCTGACCAACTCGGCCCGCTCGGTGACCTGCCCCGTGTTCGCCGGAGACCCGCCCCACACCGCGCCCGGCGGCGGCACCCACCCGGCTGACGCCTCGTGCAGCGCACGGATCAGCCGGGCCAGCGCCACGAGTACGTCCTCGCCCGCCGCCTCCGGCGGCACCGGGTGACGGTGCACCTCACCAGGGACGAACGACAGCACCTCGCGCCCCTGCTCGTCGACGCCGAGCGGCAGCGGCGCGCCGGTAAACCCGACGTCGCGCAGGTGGGCCAGGTACGCCTGCACGGTCAGGCTGAACGGCCGCAGCGGCCGCCGCACCGTCTCCCCGATCCGCACGATCCCCTGAGTGTCGCTCCCCCCGGTCAGCGGCTCGCCTTCGCCCATACCGCAGCAGCCTAGCCCCGACCCCCGCGCGCACTCCGTCGCCATCTGCCGGGTCCACCCAAGTGCTCGCTCGCCTCATCGTCAGCAAGCAGAACTGAATGATCTCAGTACTCTTACGGCAGGCCGACGCCCACCTGAAGACGCACACCGAGTCGGCGTTCGGGGCAGCCTATCGGTACGTGCCAAGACCCCAACGCGCCGCCTGACGGTCGAAGCGACGTACGCCCTGTAGCAGTGGTGTGGCCTTGCCCCGCAAGTCCCATGGTCTGGTGGGCCAGATCATGATCGTGGGGAGTTCTCCGCGATAATCGCGGAGAACTCCCCACGATCATGAACCGGGTTCTCGGGCGGGTCCGGCCCTGACGCCGGACCTGCCGATTGCGCGTTCGGCCCGGTCTGTTGGTGTCGATTGCGCAATCGACATGACTGGCCGGACGCGCACCACCTGATAACAGCAAGAAGCGATGACCGCAGGCTTCGCCCACGCGGGTGCGCGGCGGCCACCCAATCACCACCCCCTGACCCCCGCGCCCACGAGCCCGGCAGGCGGTTTCCATGATCGTGTGTCATTTACGGTGCTATTCGCCGTAAATGACACACGATCATGACCAACGTCCGGTTCACGATCTGATAACAGCAAGAAGCGGTGGCCGCGCGGCCGCCGCGACTGACTGTCGCGGCGCGGCAGTCACGCGGACGTGGCATGCTTCGGAGCATGGCTACTCGCGGGCAAGCAGCGGCGGCGGCACCGGCACAAGCGCAGGCGCCCGCCGCGGTGACGCTGGTCGTCGGCGAGGAGGAGTTTCTCGCCGACCGGGCGGTCCGGGAGGTCGTGGCGGCGGCGCGCGCCGCGAGCGCGGCGGCGGGTGACGACGGGGGAGACGTCCACGACGTGGAGGCGAGCGCGCTCACGCCGGGAGAGCTGACCACGTTCACTTCGCCCAGCCTGTTCGGCGGCGGCTCGATCGTCATCGTCAGGAACGCGCAGAACGCGGCGAAAGACGTCGCCGCCGAGCTTGCCAGGTACGCCGCCAGCCCTGCCCCCGACGCGGTTGTCGTGATCACGCACGCCGGCGCCGCTAAGGGCAAGACGTTGGTCACCGACCTGACCAAGGCAGGCGCCAAGGCTATCGAGGCCCCGAAGCTGACCCGTCCGTCGGAACGGGCGGAGTTCGTCAGGGGCGAGTTCCGCCGGGTCGGCCGGCAGGCCGACGAGGGCGC
>Ga0335074_10014396_pt1 | contig 11096 bp, 8 predicted proteins | sample Lox_Sample_23_FD_206715 | JGI IMG/M metagenome (GOLD analysis project Ga0335074, IMG submission 206715) | Soil microbial communities from Loxahatchee National Wildlife Refuge, Florida, United States - Lox_Sample_2.3 | ecosystem: Environmental > Terrestrial > Soil > Wetlands | place: USA: Florida... | reverse complement strand
TCAAGCGCCTGATTTTGCGTGGAATAGGCCACACTGCATGCAAGCTGCCCGGCTAACCTTGGTCGCGCGCCGCCCGCCGCTCAGACCTTTGCCGGATGGCAACGAGCCGCATCCGGCATGTAAACTGTCGCCGCATGCCGCAGTGTTGCGGCGCGCCAGAGGTGGTGGGTTGTCTCTGCGGCTCGAGTGGGTCTGGTGGGGCCGACGAGCGCCCCTGCGGAAAGCATCGGAAAGCGTGCGTGGGGCGTGGGCGGCAGTCCTTGTCATCGCCGGGTTCCTGCCGCTCTCGAACTGCCTCGTCAAAGCGCAATGTACCGCCCCGCCGGAGCTGAGGGCGAAGATTGGCCAAAGCCCGACCGCCGAAAACTACGCGAAGCTCGGCGCCTGGTTCGCCACGGAAAAGAAATTCTCATGCGCTGCGACGAATTATGCGGCAGCGTCAAGCCGTGAACCGCAGTCTGCTTCCTACGCGTATCTCTGGGGATTGAGCCTTCAACTGGCCGGCAAGAATAAGGATGCGCTGGCCGCACTGACGAAAGCCGCCGAGCTCGACGGCAAAGATATTCGGCCCCACCTGGGCCTGGGCGCCGTTTACGACAAGCTGAACCAGCCTGCAAAATCCGAGGCGGAATATCGCGCGGCCCTGGCCATCGATCCGCATTCCTCTGTTGCGCTCGATTCGCTTTCGCAGGAATTCCTCGGCCGCAAAGACTACACCTCGGTGGTGGCGCTGCTGGAAAAACAGGGAAGCGGCAACCGAACCGCGGCGCAAAGCTTGAACCTGGGCATTGCCTATGCAGCGGGCGCGCGCCTCGACGATGCCTCGCGCGTGCTGCGCGAGGGATTGAAGGATGCGCCGGAGTCGCCGGCCATCGCCGACGAACTGGCCGCTGTTCTTATGCTCATGGGGTCAGAGAAGGAAGCTTTCGAGCTGCTTGAATCCGTTTTAGGCAAACATCCTGAGGACGAGACGACGCAAGTGCTCTACCTGCGCTACCTGGTCTCGAGCCGCGGTGAAAAAGCGGCAGAGATGGCCGACAAGCTGATCGCCATCTATCCCCGGAACTGGGAGGTGCAATACCTGAAAGGCGTGCTGGAGATGCGCAAGGGGAACTTCGCGCCGGCGCGAAGCTTCTTTGAGCGCTCGGTGGCTTTAAATCCCAGCTACGACCGTTCGCGCGCCGATTTCGGCAATGATCTGGCCCAGCTTGGCGACCTTCCCGGCGCAAAAGCGCAATTGCTGAAGGCAATCGAGCTCGGCGATAACGAATTCGAAGTTCATTACAATCTGGGTCGCGTCCTGATGCGCATGGGAGAAACCGCGCAGGCCCGCGATGAGCTGAAGATGTCGCAGGAAGCGGCAGGCGCCGAAAACGGCACGCTGCAGGCGGCAGAGAAAGCCAAAGAGGCGGCCGAAGCCATGTCGCAAAACGACGTCGCGAAGGCCGCTTCGCTCTATCGCGAGGCAATCGATTCCGATCCCAAAGCGGCGATTCTTTATTACAAGCTTTCCCGGGCGCTGGATAAGATGAGCGACCAGGCCGGAGAAAGAGCAGCGCTGAACAAGGCCATCGAGCTGGATCCAAATTTGCCCGAAGCGCAAAACCAGCTGGGTTATCTCGCGCTGCACGCCGGAGACACGGCAGGCGCCGAGGCATACTTCAGGGCGGCGGTGCAAGCATCGCCGTCGTACATGCGGGGATGGATCAACCTGGCGGCCACGCTGGCAGCTGAAGAGAAGTGGGCAGAGGCCAGGCAGGCGGTCCATCGAGCGCTCGAGGTTGATCCCGGCAACGCCCAGGCACGCGGGCTTGCACAGACACTTTCCGAGGGGCATCCAGGCCCTTGAAAGGGTAACGAATCCAGCCACAAAAAGAGCGCGAAGATGGCGGCTCACATAGCGGCCATCATTTAAAATCGAAGAATCAAATGAAAGAATTAGCTGAGATTCTGCAGGCAGTTGCCCACGCGCCCATCAGGAAACGCGCCATTACCAACCATGCGATGCTGAACGAAGCCTACGCGTATGCCAAGCCGAGCTCGTTCTCGCGCGGCATGCGCATCGATCTGAACGGCCTCACGATACTGCTGATCTCAGGCACGGCATCGATCGACGAAAACGGCCACAGCGTGCACGTGGGGGACTTCCGCGCGCAGATGCGGCGCACCCTGGCCAACATTACCGGACTGCTGACCAGCGAAGGCTGCACCTGGCACGATATTGTGCGCACCACATGCTACCTGCGGGACATCGAGCGCGATTATGAAGCCTTCAACGAGGAGCGTACCGCGTTCTACGAAGAGCAGGGTCTCGATCCGCTGCCCGCGTCAACCGGCATTCAGGCCATTCTCTGCCGGCCTGAGCTTCTTGTCGAAATCGAAGCTATTGCCATGTTCCGGACGCAAGGCGCGGAACCCGGCAAAGAATCCCAGGTTGCACTTTAGGTTTGGGCCGGACGGGGAAAACCGTTGCGGGCTGAAGCCGCGCAATGCATACGCGTGGATGGCATGGCTCAAGCCGAACGCTGCGAAGACAGAAATCACGCAATCCGCGGTGGAGACCGGGCTCGAGCGCGCCAGTTCTAAGCGCGGCCCGGCTATTTCGCCACGATTTTCTGGGCAGCTCCGCTCAAAATCGGCCGCTGCGCGATGGCTCGCGCATGGTAGCTGTTTACCAGGAACTGGCCGCCCAGGACGAGCAGCCATATCCACAAGGCGATGCGCAGGGGGCGCCGCGGAATGTGCGCACTGAGGATTGCGCCGGAGACGGCGCCCACCACCCCGCCGGCAATCAGCTGGAGAAGAAGCGTGGGGTTTGCGCCAGGCGAGAACCAGTGGGCGCCGCTGCCGATAAGCGAGAGAACAAACCCAAAGGCGATATCGGTGCCGACGACTTGAGCCGGGGCCAGCGGGGTAAGGCCGAGCAACGCAGCGCTGCCCAGCGCGCCGGCGCCCGCCGATGAGAATCCCACCTCGGCGCCCACGGGAAACATGAGCCAGGGAAGCCAAGGAGCGCGATCGCGGCGGCCGGCATGCTGCTTCATGGGCCGGAATGAAAACAGCAGTTGCCACGCGGCGGTGGCCACAAGAATGGCGCCGAGAATCGCGTTGAGCCGATTTTGCGACCCGGCCGAGACGAGGTGCCTGAGAAACAGCGAGCCGACGATGACGCCCGGTGCGCCGCCCAGCAGCATGAATCCGAGGGTTCGCCAGGCGACGTTGCCGCGAACGATTTGGGCGGGGACCAGAATCAGTTTGACCGCGCTGGAAAACATCAGGCCGATGCCGACGGCAATGGGCGCGGGAACACCGAGAAAGAGGACGAGTATCGGCACAGTTATGGTGCCGGCGCCCACGCCGGTGAGGGCGATAAACAACGCGATAAGAAACCCAATTCCATACTGCATCGGTGACCCTTCTGCTCCTCTTGCGGCGGCTTAGCTTGCCGGCGCCGGCTGAATATGGATGCCGCACTCGACCTTGCGGCCGGCCCACCGGCCCGAACGCGGATCGTTGGGATCGAGCGGCAGCGAGGTACACGGCTCGCATCCGATGGAGGAGTAACCGCGCTCGTAGAGCGGGAGCAGGGGAATGTCAAGCTGCCGGCAGGCGTACCAGACATCGCGGGTCGTCCACTCCGCCAGCGGCGCAATCTTGAGCACCTGCCTGCCGCCGGGGAGCGTGAACATGGAGGACTCCTCAAGCGCGACGCGGCTCTTCGCCTGTTCGCGGCGCAGTCCCGTGATCCACACGCGATACCCGGCAACTGCTTTGAAGAGCGGCTCGACCTTGCGGAATTTGCAGCACTGGTCGGGTGACGACTGATAAAGCAGCCCGAATTCCGCTTCCTGTTCGGCGACCGTCTGCCGGGGAAGAAGATTGACCAGGTTCAAGTTCCATTCGCGGGCCATGCGGTCGCGGTAGGCGCAGGTCTCGGCAAAGTGGTAGCCGGTATCGAGAAAGAGAATCGGCAGCGCGGCATCGAGCTGGATGGCCAATCTGGTCAGCAACACGTCTTCAGCCTGAAAACTGCACGTGAGGCATACGTCGCCCCGGCCGGTGATCTCGCGAGCCAGCACGCCGCGCACTGCCTGGAGCCTGGCTTCAACTTCGGCTTGAATTGCCGTTGTGCTCATCAGATGTTCGACCTTTCAGTAGAGATAAGGACGGCCGCGTCGTGGAGAAGCTGATGCACGGCGGCGACCGCATGCGATGGCTCGGCCGCGTCCAATTTGATTTCACGATCTGCCACGCGCACGGTGAGCGGGAGGCCTTCCTCTTCATCGACCAGCAGGGTGAGCAGGCCGGAGCGTTTCTGCTGGTTTGCGATGACGCTCAGTACCTGCGGGTGCAGCAGAAACTCCTCCGCATCGGCATCGATGCGGCTGGTGATGACTCCGACGCTGAACAAAGACCGCTCGACGGCGTCGATCAGCGCAACCGGGCCTGACAGCTCGAGCACGGCGCCGCGGTGTCCCCAGCGCGCCTGGCGCTCGCCGTCCGTGACCGGACCCCAGTCGTCTTCCTGTGTCGCTTGCCGGGTTACCGCAGATGAAAGCGCAGCGACGATCATGCCTGCTGCGGCGGTGCTGTTGGTTACCGGATCGATCAGGATGAATGAGCCTGTAGAGCGATTGGCGCAATAGGGGTCGAAGGCAATGGGATGCAGGAAGCTCAGCGTGGCAGCGCCGATGCCGTTCATCTCCAGCGTGGCGGCCGGCTCGCGCGCGAGGGTTTCTACGTTGGTGCGGTAATCGATCGAAGTGACCACCGCCGGCACGGTGCGGCTGGAGTGTTTTACCAGGTAGCGGCGATTGAGGTCGAGCGGCTGCTGGTCCATCCAAACCATCCAAGCCTTGACGCGCGTGGCCACCGCGGCGGGCGCCGCCGCCGCAACGATCAGGTCGCCGCGGCTGATATCGAGCTCGCGATCGAGTTGCAGCGTGACGGAAAGGGGCGCGTGGGCTTCCCGGAGGTCTCCGTCCCAGGTGACGATGCGCTTGACGCGCGCCGACCTGGCCGAGGGAAGCACGGTGATGTTGTCTCCGGGCCTGACGGTTCCCGACGCGATCTGCCCGGCAAATCCGCGAAAGCTGTGATCGGGGCGCGTGACGCGCTGCACGGGAAAACGAAACGGCGCCGAGCGCGTGTCCCGGGCCGAGGGCAATGACTCGAGCAACTCCAGCAGCGACGGCCCGGCGTACCACGGCATGGCCGGCGAGCGATGCACCACGTTGTCGCCGAGCAGCGCGCTGATGGGCACGAAAGCGGCCTCCACGGCATTGCCTGTTTCCGCGGCGATCTGGCCGAGGATCTCGCGAAATTCCTGCTCGATAGAACGAAAGGTCTGCTCGTCGAAATCGACCAGGTCCATCTTGTTGACTGCAACCAGCGCATGCCGCACGTTGAGGAGCGAAGCGATGAAGGCATGGCGGCGGGACTGAACCAGGACCCCCTTGCGCGCATCGATCAGCACGATGGCGGCGTCGGCTGTGGACGCGCCCGTTGCCATATTGCGGGTGTACTGCTCATGGCCGGGCGTATCGGCAATGATGAACTTGCGCCGCGCCGTGGAGAAGTAGCGGTAGGCAACGTCTATGGTGATTCCCTGCTCGCGCTCGGCGCGCAGACCATCAGTGAGCAGCGCAAAATCGATCTGGCCCGGCGACGTTGTTCCTTTGCCTTCAATCGCGCGCACCTGGTCGTCGTAGACCGATTGCGTGTCATAGAGGAGGCGGCCGATGAGCGTGGACTTGCCGTCGTCCACGCTGCCCGCCGTCGAAAAGCGCAGCAGGTCCTTTTCCGACTCCCGGCGCAGGAAATCGTGAATCGAAAACGGGGCGGCTTCGAGGGTTGCCATCTAAAAATAGCCCTCCCGCTTCTTCAACTCCATCGAGCCTTCCTGGTCGTGATCGATGACGCGATTGGCGCGCTCCGACGAGCGGAACGCGATCAGTTCGGCAATGATGCCGGGAATCGTGGTTGCGTCAGAGCGAATGGCTCCGGTGCACGGGCTGCAACCCAGGGAGCGTAGGCGGCATTTGACCATCTGCGGCCGCTCGCCGGGATGGGCCACAAAATCCTGCTCCACGGGAAGCAGCGCGTCACCGCGCACATACATGGGGCGCTCTTTGGCAAAGTACAGATCCACAACCGGGATTTTCTCCTGGTGGATGTAATGCCAGACGTCCAGTTCGGTCCAGTTGGAGAGCGGGAAGACGCGAATCGATTCGCCGGAGTGAATGCGCGCGTTATAAACGTTCCAGAGTTCCGGCCGTTGGTTCTTCGGGTCCCACTGGCCCGACTGATCGCGGAAGGAATAGATGCGCTCCTTGGCGCGCGATTTCTCTTCGTCGCGCCGCGCCCCGCCGAAGGCCGCGTCGAAGTTGTAGTGGCGCAGGCCGTCGAGGAGGGCCTGCGTCTTGAGCAGCCCGCAGCAGCGCTTGGTATCGAGGACGATGGGGTTTGTGCCCGCCGCGATCGCCGGCTCGTTGCGCCAAACCAGCAACTCGGCGCCCACCCGCTGCGCCGTCGCATCGCGGAATGCCAGCATCTCGCGGAATTTGAATCCCGTGTCGATGTGCATCAGCGGAAATGGAATGGGGCCGGGGTAAAATGCCTTCTGGGCCAAGCGCAGCATGACGGACGAATCTTTGCCGATCGAGTAGAGCATGACCGGCCGCTCAAACTCCGACGCCACTTCGCGCAGGATGTGGATGCTTTCGGCTTCAAGAAAACGCAGATGCGTGATGCGAGAGGAATCGGCGAGCACGTCGCGTGCTGCAAAAGGCTGGGTTGCGGGTTCTGCGATCGGCATCATGACCTCTGGATTTGGGGGAATGCTGAGGCCGTGCAAATTACGAGACAAACCCGGCTTCTCAGCGACGGGTGCGTCTTCACGATCGGTTTTGCTTCGAGATCAGAGACTATCGGGAACACCCGCCAGGAATGCGCGACGGGCGACAACAAGTGCGGCTTTGGGCTGCGCCAACCATGTGTAGAGTCATCGTACCACAGGGCCGCAACGGGAACAAAGTTTCAACCGCGCCCGCGTAACCAGGGTAATCAAAAGAGCAACTTGCCAAGGAAAAGGCAGCCGGCGCCGCAGCGCGGGTTGCGGGCTTGTTTCCCGCGTCGAGTTGTATGCTGATCTGCGGAGCAATTGCCGCGCGGATCGGAGCGCGCCGCAGTGAAGAGAGTGTGCCATGACCATTCGAAAGAAGCCTGAGGAGCTGCGCAGCTTTACCTGGTTCGGCCCCGACACGCTGCGCGCCTTCGGGCATCGATCGCGATTGCTGCAGCTGGGATTCCAACGCGAAGATTTCATCGGCAAGCCTGTGATCGCCATCATTAATACCTGGAGCGAGATCAATCCCTGCCACGCGCACTTGCGCGAACGAGCAGAAGCGGTGAAGCGCGGCGTCTGGCAGGCGGGTGGCTTCCCGGTGGAGGTTCCCACCATCACCATTACGGAAACGTACATGAAGCCCAGCCCGATGCTCTATCGCAACATGCTGGCCATGGACGCCGAAGAAGCTCTGCGCAGCCTGCCGGTCGACGCCGCGGTGCTGATGGGAGGGTGCGACAAAACAACGCCGGCGCTGCTGATGGGCGCCATCAGCGCAAACGTGCCGGCTATTTATCTTCCCGCCGGCCCGATGCTACGCGGTAACTGGGACGGCAAGATTCTGGGCAGCGGGACCGACGTGTGGAAGTACTGGGCCGATCGCTGCGCGGGTGAGGTGACGGACGAAGAATGGAAAGGCGTCGAGCTCGGCATCGCGCGCTCGCCCGGTTTCTGCATGACCATGGGCACCGCCTCCACCATGACCGCGCTGAGCGAAGCCCTGGGCATGACGTTGCCCGGGGCGTCGTCGATTCCCGCTGCCGACTCGAATCACGCGCGGCTGGCCATGGACACGGGACGCCGCGCCGTGGAGATGGCATGGGAAGATCTCAAACCGTGCGATATTCTTTCGCCGTCATCGGTGCGCAACGCAATTACGGTCGACATGGCCATTGGCGGCTCAACCAACGCGATTATTCATCTGGTGGCGATCGCACGCCGGCTGGGCTTCGAACTTCCGCTGGCGCGCTTCGACGAAATCTCGCGGCACGTTCCCGTTCTGGCCAATATCCGGCCCTCGGGCGAGTATCTGATGGAAGATTTCTTTTATGCCGGCGGTTTGCGCGCGCTGATGGCCGAGATTCGCGACCTACTCGACCTGAATTGCCTCTCAGTCAACGGCAAGACCATAGGGCAGAACATCGAAGGGGCGGTGGCACGGAATCGCGACGTGATACGCGAGCGCTCGAAGCCGCTGCAGGAAAGCGGGGGCACGGTGATTCTCTTCGGCTCGCTGGCACCCGATGGGGCGGTGATCAAATCCGTGGCCGCCGATCGCCGCCTGTGGCAGCACACCGGGCCGGCGGTTGTTTTTCACGGATTCGACGACATGGAGGCGCGCGTGAATCGCGACGATCTTGAAGTGGATGAGAATTCGGTTCTGATTTTGCAGAATGCCGGTCCGCTGGGCGCGCCGGGCATGCCCGAGTGGGGCCTGCTGCCCATCCCGAAGAAGATCCTGGAGCGCGGCATTCGCGACATGGTGCGCATCTCGGATTCGCGCATGAGCGGGACTGCTTACGGCACGTGCGTCCTGCATGTCGCCCCGGAAAGCTATCTGGGCTCGCCGCTGGCGCTGGTCGAGGACGGCGACATGGTCACGCTCGACATTCCGAACCGCAAGCTCGATCTGCTGGTTTCAGCAGAAGAGCTCGCCCGCAGGCGGGCGGCGTGGAAACGCCCCGAAGAAAAAGACAAGCGCGGCTATCTGGCGCTCTACAAAGAGCACGTATCGCAGGCCAATCAAGGTTGCGATTTTGATTTCCTCGAACCCGTGGCCGCGCCGAGCGCAAAAGTTTAATCCTCGCGCATGGCGCAGGCAGGCCGATCAGCCGGCCGTCAATGGCGTGGAGCTACGCACTGCGATAGAGCTTGGTCATGACGAATTCCCTGTGCCCAAGCGCCTCGGCCGCGGTCAGTCTTCCGTTGGCGGTGCGCGCGATCATATCCAGAAGGAGTTCGCCCGCCTGGCCGAGGGTCATCTCGCCTTGCAGAATAGGCGAAACATCCAGGTCGATGTGTTCGGCCATGGTCTTCGCGGTTTTCGGATTTCCGGTCAGCTTGATCACCGGCTCGATGGGATTGCCGATGACGTTGCCCTGTCCCGTGGGAAACAGATGAACCACCGCGCCCGATGCAGCCCATAGAGTGACTGCCTCAGCCGCGGCGCTCGAAGTGTCCATGAACCATAATCCGGGTCCGGTGGGCGCCTCGGCCGGCTTCAGGCAGCCCACGAACTTCGTCTTTTTGCCGAGCTTTTCCACATTGCCCAGCGCTTTTTCTTCAATCGTCGTCAATCCGCCCGCGATGTTGCCTTTGGTTGGTTGCGACTCAGAGAGATCGCTGGTCTTCTCGCCGAAAACGAGCTTCTGGTAATCGTCAAACATGGCCTGAAACTTCTTGCGCACCTGCTCGTTTGCCGCCTTCGCCGCCACAATGTGCTCGGCTCCGGTCAGTTCTGAGGTTTCGCCGAATGAGGCGGTTCCCTTCCCCGCGCAATGCCTGTCGATCACGTTGCCCACCGTGGGGCAGCTCGCCAAACCGGTTGTCGTGTCGCTTTCGCCGCACTTGACGCTGATATAGAGCTCGCTGAAGTCGCATTCGGTCCGTTGCAGCTCCGATGCCCACTGCACAAACTCCTTCGCTTTGTAGGAGGCTTCAGCAATGGTGGCGATGTCGCCCTTGCCTTCAATGGAAAAGCCGGCCACCGGCTTGCCGCTTCGGGAAACGGCATCGACGATGCGCTTGGTCCATCCCGGCTCGATGCCGATCACAACAGCCGCAGCCACATTGGGATTGCCGGCTGTCCCGATCATTGTCCGGAAAAAGAGATCGAGATCTTCGCCGAATTGCAACCGCCCGTAAGCGTGCGGCAGTGGCAGCGTCCCCTTGATGTTGCCGGCAACGGCTTCGCAAGCGGCATTCGAAATATCGTCAACCGGCAAAATCACGACGTGATTGCGAATTCCCACGCGCCCGTTCTCGCGGCGATAGGCGGCGATGTTTCTCAGTCCCATTTCAGGCCCACCTTTTCGTTTTCAGGTTGTGCACGTGGACGTGCTCGCCGGCCCTGATCGGTTGAACCACTTTTCCTATCGGGCAATGGTATTTGGTTACCGTGTCGCCGACGGCAAAATCGCGCAGCGCCATCTTGTGGCCAAGGGGAATGGCCTCAGTGGCGACGGCCCCGAGCGGTTCGCCGTTGGCTAGGATTCTGCCGGAGCAGTGGGTTCCGGCCTCGATATCGACAACAGCAACGCCGACATCGTCGTTTGCGTCATGCACGAGGAAATGAATCATTCCTTCCCCTTTCGCAGTGATGATCTCGTGGTCGAATGGCAAGAAGGCGCAGGATCGTCAGCCGTTCCATGGAATTCATTAAATCACCCGGCGGGGAGACGCCTGAGGGCATGAACAGATGGTTCGCGCCCCATGCTTTCCCGTGATTATTATTGGACTGTCAATTCCGGCGTGACGGAGTGCGACAGCGCCCCGGAAGCAGCATTCACAGTGAAAGTAAAGTTCTGCGCGGAGAAATGAACGCCGCCGCAACCCGTCAATCCCACGGCCAGCGCCGCGCCGGCCAGGATGATGAGGGTCAGCCTCGCCAGCCGCGCGCGCCCTTTGCGCAACCGTCTGAAAAACGGCAGAAGAACCAGGCCAAGCGCGATCGGCGCCGCTGCTTTTCTGATGGGCCAGCCCGGGGATTCGCTTGCCGCATTGCCGGGCAGGTTCAGCGTCAGGGTGACGCTGGTTATGCCCGACCCTGCGCTCACCGTCGCGGGAGAAAACACCGCGGTCATTCCCAGGGGAACCGCGCTTGCCGCCAGCGATACGCTCGCGGGCAACGTGCTGCCATCCACCGGCGTGATGAGCAGCGTGAAGACCGCCTGTTTGCCCGGCAACGTTGTTGCCATGCCCTTGCCATTCCCGGAAAAGGTCAGGGTAAAATCCTCAATCGATTCCGCTA
>Ga0335074_10014395_pt1 | contig 11096 bp, 8 predicted proteins | sample Lox_Sample_23_FD_206715 | JGI IMG/M metagenome (GOLD analysis project Ga0335074, IMG submission 206715) | Soil microbial communities from Loxahatchee National Wildlife Refuge, Florida, United States - Lox_Sample_2.3 | ecosystem: Environmental > Terrestrial > Soil > Wetlands | place: USA: Florida... | reverse complement strand
CCTTGAAGCGATGGGTCTGCGTGATGGTCCAGCTGGTCATGAATCCGCCGTAGCTCCAGCCCATCACCGCGAGCTTTTGCGGATCGGCAAGACCCATGGAAATCAGGTGATCGACGCCGGCTTGAATATCCTCGTAATCTTTCCCGCCCCAGTCGTTGTAGTTGGCGAAGCGAAATGTTTTGCCGTATCCGCCGGAACCGCGCGGATTGGGCCGCAGCACTGCATATCCGCGCGCCGCGAACGCCGCGATCGGGTACAGGCCGCCGCGTCCGATGAACGTTTCTTCGAACACGCCCGTCGGCCCGCCGTGAATGTTCAGAATCAGCGGATATTTTTTTCCCGGCTCGTAATTCACCGGATAGGTCAGCAATCCTTCAATCTCGAGGCCATCCTTCGCTTTCCAACGAATCACTTCGGTCTTGCCGAGCGGAAATTTCGGCATCGCGACGTTGGCCGCGCTGATGCGTACCGGAGTTTTCGCGTTCACCGCCATCAGGTACGCTTCCGGCGGATCGTCGGTTGATTCCAGGGGCAATCCGAGCATTGTGCCGCTGGCATTCAGATTCACGCCGCCCGCGCCAAACACGCCTTTCGACGGCTCAAACACCGCGCGCGGCGGACCATCCACCGGCATCTCGTAAATCGCATCGCGGGTGTGGCGAGCTTCGGCAAACAGCAGCTGATCGCCCGCGAATCCGACCAGACGCGGCTGCTCATCGTAAGTCAACGGCAGCGCGCGCGTCTCGCCGGTCGAGCGATTCCGCAGCATAATCTGATCGTCGAAGGCCCAGCGCGGCGGATCGGAAACGGATTTCGTGAACGCCAGATATTTGCCGTCGCGGGAGTAAAGAAAACTCGCGCCGAAGGTCCGCGTCGGCGAAATGGCTTTGATCTCGCCGCTTTGAACATCGATTTCGGAAAGCTCGCCGCCGGTCCAGTGGTCGGCGCCGGGCGCGGCCCAGTGGCTGAACGCGATTTTCCGCGAATCGGGCGACCACGCGATCGCCGTCACGTGACGTTTGCCGTCGGTGAGTTTACGCGCGGCGCGTTTGCCGCCGGAATCCGCTTCGGCCGGGATCACATACAGGGAATGATTCGGCGGATTCACGTCCAGCACATGAAAATCGCGCTTTTCCTTGCGATTCTTTTCGATATCCGCGGGCGGATCGTAGCCCGTGAACGCGACTGTCTGGCCGTCCGGAGAAAGCGCATAATCTCCGACATCGCCTTTGAAATCGGTCAGCATCTCCGCTTCGCCGCCGGCGATCGGGATGCGATACACCTGATTCTTCCCCGATCGCGCGGAAAGAAAATAGATCATTCGGCCGTCCGGCGAAAACGACGGATGGGTCGCGCTCTTTTCGCCACGCGTCATCTGAATGCGATGCGAGCCGTCGGCGTTGGCGAGGAAAATCTGGGTGCGCATCTCGCTGTGCTCGGCGTCCATCACCGCTTCGGTTTGCGTCCAGGCGGCCTTCGACCCGTCGGGCGACGGCACCACCGCGCCCGCGGTTTTGAACTGCATCGAAAATTCCGGAGTCCAGCCGGAGGGCTGCGCGGCGGCCAGCGCGGCAGATCCCAACAAGAGAAACAAGGGCTTCATACGCGAGATCCAATATGACACAAAGCGCCCGCGAGTGGCGCGACTCGAAAATCCTGAATCCGTTGGGAAACTGCTTTCGAAAACTCTAGCGGTGAACCTCGCCTTCACCAGTTTGACCCCGCTATTACGGGCGGGCGTTTGAAAAGCCCCGGCAGTTATGCGGGCTTGAATCGACAGTACGGCGCCCGTGAGCCCGCAGCGACGGCTCAAGGTGTGGCGCGAGATTGGCGACCCACGGCGCATGGGCGTGTGGGCCGCGGACGCTCTTCCGGGCGTCGCCTTATGGGTCTACGCCGCGCTGCGGGCTTCCCGGCGACGCTCCTCGCGCTGCGGGGAACGCCTGCGCAGCATTTCTTCCTCCGCCATCAGCCAGTCTTCGACGTCGTGGCCGTCCTTACAGCCGCGGCTTTGCCAGTAAGAATAGGCGATTCTGGCGATTTCCTCGTGCTGCTGCTGCATGTCTTCCGGTTCCATCGGATCGATTTCTCGGGTGGGCATAAGTATTCTCCAGCCAAATTATGGACTGCTTCGGGTTAGACCAGCCAACATCAGCCCTGTTTCAGGCTTTCGAGTTCAGGCTCCGGCGCCCCGTGCATCTGCCCCAGGCGATTGTGCAGCGTCCGCACACTGATGCCGAGAATTTCCGCGGCGCGGCGTTTATTGTTGCGCGTCAGCTTCAGCGTGAGCTGGATATAGGCGTTCTCGACGTCGCGCAAGGGTGTACCGGCTTGCACCGAATAGGAGTACTCGGCGTGGTCGCTCTTGGGCGCCGATTCCGGCTCGGCCGCGCCGAATCCGCGCGGTAGATGCGACGGCAACAGGGTTCCCTGGTGCGCGACGATCACCGCCCGTTCGAGTACGTTGCGCAGCTCGCGAATATTCCCCGGCCAGCCGTAATTGCCGAACATACGCATGGTTTCCGGATGCACGTCCGCCACGCGGCAATCGTGCTTGCGATTCAACTCGGCGATCATTACGTTCGCGATCGTCGGAATGTCTTCCTTGCGATGACGCAGCGGCGGCAACGCGATGTGCACCACGTTGAGCCGGTAATACAGATCCTCGCGCAGCTTTTTATTGCGTATGGCCGCTTCGGGCGACCGGTTGGTGGCCGCGATCACCCGCACGTCCACCGGAATCTCCGCGGCGCCGCCGATCCGCCGCACCCGTGAATCCTCCAGCACGCGCAGCAGCTTGGCTTGCGTGCCGATGGGCATTTCGCCGATCTCGTCGAGCAGCAGCGTCCCCATATGGGCCTGCTCGAAACATCCGGGACGGCGCTCCAGCGCGTCGGTGAACGATCCTTTTTCGTGGCCGAACAGTTCGCTTTCGATGAGGCTCTCCGGCAGCGCGGCGCAGTTCACGGCGACAAACTGCCGGTCCGCGCGCGGGCTCAGCTTGTGGATCGCGGCCGCCACCAGCTCTTTTCCCGTGCCGCTTTCTCCGGTGATCAGCACCGAGGCGCGGCTCGGCGCCACCTGCTGGATCAGCGAATAAACCTGGCGCATCGGCGGCGATGTGCCCACCAGATCCATCAAGTAACCCTGATAGCCGAGCTGGCGTTGCAGCCGTTCGGTTTCCTTCACCAGGTCGTTGTGGCGAAGCGCCCGTTCGAGCAGCGTGCCCAGCACGGCGGACTGCACCGGCTTTTCCAGGAACCAGAACGCGGCCAGATCGTGCACGATGGAAATGGCCTGGTCGATACTGCCGAATCCGGTCAGCACGATGGCCGGCGTGAGATCCCCGCGTTCGAGCAGGGTGCGCAGAAGCTGGAATCCGTCCATGCGCGGCATCATCAGGTCCGTGATGATTACCTCCACGGCGGCGGCGCCCAGCTTTTCCAGCGCTTGTTCGCCGTCTGCCGCGGTCTCGGCGATGTAACCCATCGACGCGACCATTCCGGCAAGGCTCAGGCGCTGCTGTTCATCGTCGTCTATGATCAAAACTCGGGCGGACACGAAGAGAACTGCTAAGCAGTCCAGATTCCGTTCCCGGCCCGGCGATTGCTCTCGGTTCGCGGAGGCTTCGAATGGACATGGGCCGATCGTTTTGGTTTGTGGCTGGTCTGGGATGCGGAACCGTGGTGGGCATGCTTTACGCTCCGCTCGCCGGCGTTCGCACCCGCGCCATTGCGATCGCGAAAGCAAAGGAAGCGCAACGGTTTTGGCCGCATCGCGGCCAGCGGCCAACCGGAAACGCCGGCGAATCGGCGCCGCACCTGGCCGCGGCGACCCCCGATGCACGCGAGCGGATTCGCCGGACTCTTGATGCCTCGCGCGGTACCCGTCGTCCATAAAACGCACACCAGGTAGCCCGCGCGGTCGAGTATTTCCGCCGCGGCAAAACTTGAAAACAAACGTAGTTTTTTCCGATCGAAAGCTACTTACCTGTTCGTTTAGCGGGAGTTAATCGCATGGCCGGGGATTTGCACAAACCAGGGCAGTCGCCCGGCATGGCGGCATCGTGATCGCAGCCGGGAAGAGGAATAAAGAATGTTGACTTGGGCCCTGATTTTCTTCATTGTCGCGATTATCGCGGCGGTTTTCGGATTCGGTGGAGTCGCGGTCGCGGCAGCCGGGATTGCAAAGATCTTATTTTTCTTTTTCCTGATTCTGTTTGTGATCTCACTGGTTGCCGGTGTCACGCGACGGGTTTGAGATGGAAAAGACTGGAGGTTAAGCACAAATGAGAAAGATCCTGCTGCAAAGCATTCTGGCGCTCGGGGCTTCGGGCATGCTGGTGATGGCACAGACGGCGCCCCCGTCACAGACACAAGGTACCGGCCAAGGCGCGCCGACCACCGACTCGCAAATGACCAGCAAGGTTCACGCCGCCTTGATGAACGACACCAATGTCGGCAGCGCGGCCTCGCACATTCGCGTGACCACCAAGAATGGCGTGGTCACGTTACACGGCCGGGTGCAGACGACCGCCGAAAGAGACGCGGCGGTGGCCAAAGCAAAACAGATCGCCGGCGACGCGAACGTGAAAGACAATCTGACGGTCTCCAAACCATAAAAGGCGGGCGCCAGGCCGTGCGGCTACCAGCGGGTGTCCGGACTCGATCAGCGCCGGCCCCGCCGCTGGGCCGCGAATCACTGCAAGACGACGACGTCGATGTCTCCGTCACGATGACCGGCCGTCACCGCGACCGCGTCCCTCGACCGGAACAGCCGCAGATCGATGTTTCCTCCGCCCACTTTGAGGCCGTCGATCCTTACGTGCTCAAGAAACGGCGGCAGCATCGGATGAACGAACACGATGCGGCGCTTCAGCGCATCGATCGACAAGCCCATGGACGATTGCAATAAGTAGAAGGCCGCCGCCGCCGACCACGCTTGCGGCGAGCACGCGACCGGATACGAGGTCGGCCCTTTGCCCGCGCGGCGATGGAATCCGCAGAACAGTTCCGGCAGACGATCGAAATCGAAATGGCTGGCGGCTTCGAACAATCCGCTGAGCAGCGCCGCCGCGCGATCGGTGAGACGATAGCGCGCGAAACCCGCGGCAATCAGGCTGTTGTCGTGCGGCCACACCGACCCGTTGTGGTAAGACATGGGATTGTAGCGCTGCTCCGAATCGGCCACGGTGCGAATGCCCCAGCCGCTGTTAAAATGAGTGCCCATCAGGTTCGCCGCCACCAGGCGTGCGTGCTCCTCGCTGGCGATTCCGGATAAAAGACACTGGCCGGCGTTGGACGTTCGCACCTCGCACTTTTTACCCTTGCCGTCGATGGCGATCGCGTAAACTCCCAGGTTCTCGCACCAGAAACGTTCCTCGAAGCGGCGGCGCAGCGCTTCCGCCTCGCGCACCATCTGTTGCGACAGATCCAGATCGCCAAGCGCGGCGGCCATCGCCGACATTTCGATTTTCGCCGCGTAGACGTAACCCTGCACTTCGCACAGGGCGATGGGAGGCTCGGCCAGGGCGCCGTCGGCATGAAAAATGGAATCCTGCGAATCCTTCCAGCCTTGCTGTACCAGGCCGTGCTCGGATTTGCGGTGGTAGTCGACAAAGCCGTCGCCGTTGGAATCGCCGTAGCGCTCCATCCATTGGACGGCCAATTCAATATTCCGCCAGATGGATTTGATGAACTCGACATCGCCGGTGCGGCGGTAATAGGCGCCGGCCAGCACCACGTAAAGCGGCGTGGCATCGACGCTTCCGTAATAGCGCCGGAACGGAACCTCGCCCAGATCGGCCATTTCGCCATGGCGAGCTTCGTGCAGGATCTTGCCCGGTTCGGCATCCTGTTCCGGAGAAATCTCCTGCGCCTGCGTGGCGCTCAGATAGCCGAGCACGCCGCGCGCGATGGCCGGCGACGTCCACAGCGACTCGAGCGCGGTGATGATTCCGTCGCGCCCGAACGGCGTGGCGAACCATGGCACGCCGGCGTAAGGATAGGGCCCCTGCGGCTCGGTCGTAAGCAGCATGTTCAGATCGACGCGCGACCGCTCCAGGAACAGATTGAACTGCTCGCTCGAGGTGGCCAGCGAAACGGTAAGATGATCGGAGCGCTCGGCCTTCCAGGTGGCCTGCGAGAGCGCCTCCCCGTAGTCGCAACGCTCCGGGTTTGCGTCACCGGACTGGCAGGCGAAAGTCAGCTCGATAGATCGTTCCTCGCCCGGGTCCAGCTTCATTCGGAACTGCATCGAATTGGGCAGAATGGTTTGCGGCGAAACGTTCGATTGGATCAAGGTTTGGCGGCGCACGCCGTCGAGCCCGTTGTAAACTAACGTGACCTCGCGATCGCGGGTCTCCGGCGGGCGAATCTGTCCGCGGCGTTCACGCTGGCTGCCGCGCACCTCGAAAATATCGGCGAAGTCGGCATCGAACTGAATGGTCAGCACCACATCGGCCGGCCCGCGGGAATAATTTCGCAGCCGCAGATGCTGGAATAGAGTCTGGCCATGCAGAAATTGCGCCCGGTAGAGATGTAACGTTCCGCGGTGCTGGAAAATCCTGCCTTCGAGATAAATATCGGGATTGGTGAGATCGGCCGAAAGCAAAACGTTATCGCGGCGCACGCTGGAGCCGAGCAGCAGCGGCCGTCCGTAGCCGAATTTCAACTGGAGGCAGGAGAGAAAACGGGTGCCGGCGTAATACAAGCCTTCCCCGCTTCGCGCTTTCGCATCGATGTCGCCGAACATGTCGAACAGCGCGAAGGTATCCTCGTGCTTCAGCACCAGGTCGCGCTGCGGCGGCAGATCGGACGACGCCAGAATGTAGAATTGTTCTTCGGCCGCGGGCGATTCGGCCGCCGGCGTAGTCGATTCCATACGTCCCACGTTAAAACGATGCGCTGCGTACCGCAATGTTTCAAGGCTGCATCCACGCAAGCCGTCTTATTTTCGATTACGAACCGCAGGAGCGGCGATGGTCAGTCCCCGTTTTTTGAGCAGCCTGCTAAAGTAATAGATTGTCGCGCGTAGTTGCCTCTTCGTTGGCCACGCCGGTCGCCGCCCGCTCCCTGAGTTGGCCGCAACTCTATCTCGGCCTGAGCTTCACCACGCTGGCCACGCTGCTATTGGAGCTGTCGCTGACGCGCATTTTTTCCGTCGTTTATCACTACCACCTGGCGTTTCTGGCGATCTCCATCGCGCTGTTCGGATTGGGCGCGGGCGGCGTTTTTTCCTACATCGTGGCCGGCTGGCGCACCAATCTTTTCGCCGCCATGGGGTCGCTTGCCGCGGTCGACGGCGCGGCCGTGGTCGCGTCACTGTGGTTCCTTTTATCGCGCCAGGGCGAGCTCAGTTACCTCACGCTGGCCGCCGTTTACCTGGCCTGCGCGGTGCCGTTCTTTCTCGCCGGCGCGATCGTTTCGCTGGCCATCGCCGAAGCGGTCGAGCGCATCGACCGCGCCTATTTTTTCGATCTCGCCGGCGCCGCCGCGGGCTGCCTGCTGCTGATCGAGTTTCTGAATTTCTTCGGTGGACCGGACACGGTCATCGCCGCGGGAGTTTTTTATTGCGTCGCCGCGGCGATCTGGTTCAACCTCGCCGGGGCGGACCGTTCCCGCGCCGGCGCCGTCGCCTTTTCGCTCGCGCTGGTGATGCTGATGGTGGTGAACCACAATAGCCACTGGGTGGATGTGCATTTCGCCAAAGGCCAGAAGCTCCCGCCGGAGCGCTTCGTCAAATGGAACAGTTTCTCCCGCGTCGGCGTACACTTTGACGGAATCTGGAGCATCGTGATCGACGCCGACGCTGCCACCGGCATCGCGTCTTTCGATTGGGATCATTGGACCGCGGCGGAGCGCCGCGCCTTGACCCACAGCGGCGCCGGATCGCCATATCTGCTGCGGCCCGGCGCGAAAACGCTGGTCATCGGAGCCGGCGGAGGCTACGACGTCGCCCGCGCGCTCGCTTCCGGCAGCCATGACATCACTGCCGTCGAAATCAACCCGATTATCGCCCGCACCGTGATGCAGCAGGAATTTCTCAAGGAGAATCACGGCCTCTATTTTCGTCCCGAGGTTCGCCTGTTCGTCGAAGACGGCCGGTCTTTCGTGCGGCGCAGCAGCGAAAAATATCAGGTTTTGCAGGCTACGCTGGTCGATACCTGGGCCTCCACCGCGGCCGGCGCGTTCGCGCTTTCAGAAAACAATCTGTACACCTCCGACGCCTTTTACGATTATCTGAATCATTTGACCGGCGACGGCCTGCTCAGCTTCACCCGCTGGGGTTTCGATCCGCCGCGCGAATCGCTGCGCCTGCTTGCGCTCGCGCGCGTGGCGCTGAAGCGCATCGGCGAGGACGATCCCGCCGATCACGTGGTGGTGCTGCGCGAAGACGCCGGGCGGCTCGGCGGCTGGGGCGCGCAGGATACGGTGCTGATTTCGCGCCGCCCGTTTGGCTCGGAAGACCTGGCGCGGCTGCGTGCGGAGCTTCCCGAAGCTCATCTCCAGCCGATCTATTTCCCCGGCGACGGCCCGAAAAACGCCTTCGGACAACTCCTCGAAACATCCGATCCGGGCGCTTTCTATGCCAGTTATCCGTACGACGTTTCTCCGGTCAGCGACGACCGGCCGTTCTTCTTCTATACCGTGCAGCCGCGCGATCTGGTTGCGTTTCTCACCTCGGCCAATCGGCAAAGCGCGGATTATAAGATCAATCACGCCGTTCCGCTGCTGTACGCCGTGGTGGTGGTGAGCCTGGCCGCCACGGCGCTGATCCTGATTCTTCCGCGCGTCGCGCTCGGCAGCCGCTTGCCGAAACAAAAAGGCGTGATGACGTTTTTATGGTATTTTCTCTGCCTCGGCGCGGGATATATCCTGATTCAGGTTGCCCTGATCCAGAAATTCGTGCTGTTGCTCGGCCATCCGACCTATGCGCTGACGGTCATCGTGTTTTCGATGCTGGTGGCCAGCGGCGCGGGCAGTTTCTTCAGCGGCCGGATCCTGGCCGGGGACGATACGCGGCTCATGGTGCTGCTGACCGCGATCGCCGCCGTTTTGACGCTGCTCGCCTTCGGCGCCTCGCCGCTGACCTCGGCCGCGGTCGCCTGGCCGCTTCCGGCGAAGATGGCGATCAGCGCGCTGGCCATCGCTCCCGCGGCGTTTTTGATGGGAATGCCGTTCCCGGCGGGATTGCGGCGCCTCGAAAAAATTCATTCGCCGTCGCTGCGCTGGGCCTGGTCGCTGAACGCGGCGGCGAGCGTGCTCGGGTCGGCCGCCGCGGTGGTGCTGGCGATTTATCTCGGCCTGCGCGCCACACTGCTGGTGGGCGGCGCGCTGTATTTATGCGCGATAGGCGTAATCGCCATCACCGGCCGCAGCCGCCCCGCGCAGGCGTAGAAGCACCATCGTCGTTTTCAGCGCTTCGGCAGACGCAGTAACGCAAGCCTGACGGCTTACGCCGCTCCCGCGGCGCAGCCCTACACGCTCTACTGAAAATGGCTTAGGCTACAATCCCTTGTGGGCCACGAACTCGATCAGATCCACCACGCGCATCGAATAGCCCCACTCGTTGTCGTACCAGGAAACGACCTTCACCAAATTCCCGCCGAGCACTTTGGTCAACTGTGAATCGACAATCGAGCTGTTGGGGTTGTGCATCATGTCGGTCGACACCACCGGATCTTCCGTGTACGCGAGAATCCCCTTCATCCCGCCTTCCGCGCACTGCTTCAGCGCCGCGTTGACTTCTTCGGTCGTGGTGGGCTTCGAAACCAGCGCGACCAGATCGACCACCGAAACATTCGGCGTGGGCACGCGCATCGCGTAGCCATCCAGCTTGCCCTTCAATTCCGGCATCACCAGGCCGATCGCTTTCGCTGCGCCGGTGGTGGTCGGGATCATGTTGATCGCCGCCGCGCGCGCGCGCCGCAGATCCTTGTGCGGAAAATCGAGCACGTGCTGATCGTTGGTATAACTGTGAATCGTGGTCATCGATCCTTTTTCGATGCCGAAGGCGTCATGAAGCACCTTCACCACCGGAGCCAGGCAGTTGGTGGTGCAACTCGCGTTCGAAATTACGTGGTGCTTGGCCGGATCGTAGGCGTTCTGATTCACGCCGAGCACAATGGTCAGGTCCTCGTTCTTGCCCGGCGCCGTGATGATCACTTTTTTGACGCTGCCGCGCAGGTGCCTGGCCGCGTCCTTGCCTTCCGTGAACTTTCCCGTGGATTCCACAACGATCTGCGCGCCGAGGCCCGGAAAATCGATCTCCGCCGGATCTTTACTCGAAAAAATCCGGATCTTTTTTCCGCCGACGATAATCGCGTCGGCTTCCGCTTTTACCGTCTCGTGCAACGGGCCCAAAATCGAATCGTATTTGAGCAGATGCGCGAGCGTTTTGGTATCGGTCAGATCGTTCGCCGCCACGAACTCGATGTCGGAGCGGTGCAGCGCGGCCCGCAGCACATTTCGGCCAATGCGCCCGAAGCCGTTGATTCCAACTTTAATTGACATATTTAACATTTTACTTCTGGGGCGCCCCGGCGGGCTTGTCGGGCTCCGGCAGCAGCTTGGACGGCTCGCCGACCATCCCCTGCTCGTTCAGAATCACAATATCCACGCGGCGATTTTTGGCGCGGCCTTCTTCGGTATCGTTGCTCGCCACCGGCGCGACATCGGCGTAGCCGGCAATCGACATGCGCTCGCGCGGCACGCCGAATCTGTTCAGCAGCTCCATCACCGCGATGCTGCGCGCCGCGGACAATTCCCAGTTGCTGTGGAAACGCGAAGTGTTGATCGGAACCGCGTCGGTGTGGCCCTCCAGCCGCACCGGATTGGGCATTTTTTCGATCGCCGCGGCGACTTTTTCCAAGGACTCGTCGCTGCTTTCGTCGATGGCATCCTCGCCCGAGGGAAACAGCGCGGCTTGATTGAAGCTCACCACCAGCCCGCGCTGCTCCATGCTGATACGGATGCGCCCGCTGTCGATTTCTTTTTTCAATTCGTCGGAGAGAACCTTCAGCGACGGCAGCAGCTCGGCCAATTTCTGCTCTTTTTTTTCTTCCGGCGCTTTTTGCGCGCCGCCCGGTCCGCGCA
>Ga0335074_10014394_pt1 | contig 11096 bp, 8 predicted proteins | sample Lox_Sample_23_FD_206715 | JGI IMG/M metagenome (GOLD analysis project Ga0335074, IMG submission 206715) | Soil microbial communities from Loxahatchee National Wildlife Refuge, Florida, United States - Lox_Sample_2.3 | ecosystem: Environmental > Terrestrial > Soil > Wetlands | place: USA: Florida... | reverse complement strand
CTGGCGGGCGCGACGCACAAGGTCATCACCGGGGTCGCGCTGGTGGCTCCGACGGCCGGCGACGCCATCACCGAGGTCGCGGCGGAGGTCACATGGGTGACGATGCTTACTCCCACGGAGGAGGAGTTGGCGGAATACATCGCGACCGGCGAACCGCGGGGCAAGGCCGGGGCGTACGGCATCCAGGGGCGTGCCGCGCGCTGGATCCCACGGGTACACGGCTGCTACTTCAATGTCATGGGGTTACCGCTGGCGCTGGTGGCCAGCATGATGGAGGGCATTGAGCAACGGCTGCGCGCCGGAGTCGTAGCCCAGGTTGTCGTTCCCTGAGGACTGCCGTCCTGGCGGAGCCGCCAAGCGGAGGACAACTCAGACGCTTCGATTCGCGGAGGATTTCGGTACGGAGGGCCGGTTCCTAGCTGGCCTTCTGCCGGGACTCGTCCTCGGGTTTCCGTGCGCCGATGGCGTGATCGGAGATGGGCGGAGCTTCGGGCTGGCCGGCCATCACCAGGCCCAGAATAATCAGGAGCGTCGCCGCCAGCAGACCGATTTCCATCAGCTTCAGCATCGGAATGTCCCCTCAGGTGTTTCGAATCATCTCCGCCAGCAACGAAGTCCTCGGCAGCAATTCCTGCAACAACACCGACTCATGAGATGCATGAGCCCCTTCGCCGACTGCACCCATTCCATCGAGGGTGGGCACTCCGAGCGCAGCGGTGAAGTTACCGTCGGAACCGCCTCCTGTAGCGGCTTCCGCCAGTGAGAACCCGAGACCCGTCGCCAATGTCGCGGCGCGACGGAAAAGAGCAACGGTGGCGCGGCTCCGTTCCATGGGGGGACGGTTCATGCCGCCCTCCACCTGCAGGACGCAGCGGCGGTCGCGAACGCGCAGAGAGTGAAAGCGCCGGTCGATCCGGGGGGCGTCTTTGGCCTGGGCAATGCGCACATCGATCTGGGCCTCCGCTTCGGCAGCGACAACGTTCGTCCGGGTCCCACCGCGAATGACGCCAGCATTCACGGTCAGGCCGCGATCCAGATCGGTGAATCCGCGGACCTTCTCCAGTTGCCAGGCCATCTCGTGGATAGCGCTGTGACCCTTCTCAAAATCGACGCCGGCGTGCGCGGCGACCCCCTGCACCCGCAGCGTGTAATTTCCCACGCCTTTGCGCGCGGTCTTGTAGGCCCCGGCCAGGCCCTGCGCGGGCTCGAGCACAAAAACCGCCGCACACTGCTGCGCCAGCTTTTCCGTAACAGGCCTTGAGACTGTGCTGCCTACCTCTTCGTCACCGTTGAGAAGAAAAATCACTGGCCGCTCCAGGGTGCCGGTCGCGCGCAAAGCTTCCAGCGCGGTCAGGCCCATGGCGACGCCGGCCTTCATGTCGAGCACACCGGGCCCCCAGATCCTCCCCTTCTCGACGCGGAAGGGCATGGCGGATAGTGTTCCGAGGGGCCAAACCGTATCGAGGTGCCCGAGGAGCATCAGCGGGGCGCGGCTTCTGCCGCTTTTCGGGGCCTGTTCGAAGCGCAACTCGAGGAGGTCGGCGAAGGCGCGTTGCCGGTGCCGGCGGACCTTTGCGCCGAGGGATACCGCCAGCGCGGCCAGAACATCGGCGCAGCGGTCGACAGCGGCCTTGTTGTCGCTGGGGGACTCGATGGCGACGAGCCGGCGTATCCGATCCATCAACTTCGCCTCGGCTGCGGCGATTTCTTTTTGCAGAGGCTGATTGACGGAAGTGTTTGTTTTCTGGTTGGTTGCCATGGATAGAGTCTTCTCGTGCCACTGTAAACTTTGGTAATCCTATGTGGCGAATTTGCCACACTACAACTTTTCCGTTCGGGTTGTAGTCTATGTCTTCATTGAGGAAAGCGCTTGGCTGAATCATCGCACCTGGAAAACACAATTTCCTCCCCGATCGAGTTCGCCGGCGTTGGCCTTCACAGCGGTGCAACGGTTCGCATGCGCCTGCTGCCCGCCTCGGCTGGTTCCGGCGTCGTTTTTCGCCGGACGGATCTGGACGGCTTTGAGATCACCGCTACGGGCCGCAATGTGGCCAAGGTAAGCTACGCGACCAGCCTGATGCGCCAAGGCGTTCTGATCTCCACCACGGAGCATCTTCTGTCCGCGCTGCTGGGCTCGGGCGTCGACAACGTGCTGGTGGAACTGGACAACCTGGAGTTGCCGATTCTGGACGGCAGCGCGCTGCCTTACACACAGGCCTTCCGCGAAGTCGGGCTAAAGAGCCAGCGGCGGCGGCGCGAGTATCTGCGCATCCTGAAGAGCGTCGAGGTGCGCGAGGGCGACAAGTTCATCGGCGTCTATCCGGGCAACGGCTATTCGGTTTCGTACAAGATCGATTTTCCCGCACCGATCGGACAGCAGGGATACACCGTGGACCTGGCCACGGGCGCATACGAGCGGGAAATCGCTCCGGCTCGCACCTTCGGCTGGCGCGAAGACGAGAAGAAGCTGCGAGACATGGGGCTGATTCGCGGCGCCACAGAAGAAAGCGTGATCGTGCTGAGCCGCCAGGGCGTGTTGAACGGCAACCTTCGCTTCCGCGACGAGTTTGCTCGCCACAAGGTGCTGGATCTGATTGGCGATCTGGCGCTGGCCGGCTACCACATTCTCGGCCACGTGGTGGCGGAGCGAGCCGGACACGCGATGCATACTGCGCTGGTTTCGCGCCTGCTGCGCGACCGCTCGGCGTGGGAACTGGTGACGCTGGAGACGGAGAAGGCGAGGGCGAAGTCGAAGGTGGTTTCTGCGCCACGGCCCAGCCTGGCAACGGCGTAAGTCCGGTTACCGCTCCGGTTCTCCTGTATCGCGAAACTTCACTCCGCCGATTGTGGCTCCGGAAGCGAGCACGGTACGCAGCTTTTCGGGATTGTCGCCGCTCTTTTGCGCTGCGTCGACCAGGACGCGGATTGCTTCGTCAGGTCCTGCATGAGCAGGCAGGCGAAAGATCCACGGAATATTGGTTGCGGTAAGCGCGCGGTCATCGGCCAACGCCACCACGGGGACAAAGGCCTTCAGCGAGAGCTGCTCGGCCAGGTGGGCGCAGTCGCGATCGAGCGCGACGATGGCCAGCGCATGTTCGTAGGTGAGCGCGTGGACGAGCTGGGTTGAGGCTTTGCCCCAGTTCTGCGTGCTCTCCACGGGAATCACGCCGGAAATTTCGGAACTGGAAGCCAGCGCCTTTTGCACATCGCTGTTCGCAGCGACCGCAGCCGCGTGGGGTCCGAAGAGCACAATCTTCGCCTCGCCCCGTGGAATGTCCGGCGGATGCGGGCCGAAGTAACGCACGCCGTCTTCCCCGACGCGCGCATAGGGCACGCCACCCATCGGTTCGCGCTGACCGCCGGCCGCTGCCGGCTGGCCGCTTCCACCGATCGGTTCCACACGATAAGCGATCGTCCGATCCAGCACGGTGCCGAGGAACATCGGGCTCACGTTCTTATTGTTTGGATCGAAGAGCATGGGCCCGGTGACGCCGTCATATTGATACACCTGGTCGAGGGCATCCTGGATGCGCGCGCGATTGAGCCCCGCCCGGCAGATGGACTGGAGGAGAATATTCATCGCGTCGTAGGCGAGCGCCGCGAACTGCTCCGGTTTTTCGCGGTAACGGGCCTGGTAATCCCCGACAAAGGCCAGCCACTTAGGATCGGTCCGGGCCGGATCGTAGGGATAGACCGCTTCAAATCCCTCCGCAGCCGGTCCGGCCTTCGCCAGCAGTTCGTCGCCGAGAGTCCGGTAGCTGCCGAAGACCCGCTGATGCATGCCCAGTTCGCGCATCTGCGTGAGAATTTCCGCGGTCTCCGTTTCGTTGGCCCAGAGCACGATGGCTTCAGCGCGTGAATCCTGAATAATGCGCAGCGACCGGCGAAAATCCGTATCGCCGGGCAGGAATTTTTGTTCGATCACCACGGGGTGGCCGAGGCGCCGTGAGGCATCGCGGAACTTGCCTACGCCCATGCGCCCGTAGCGGCTGTTGACGCGCAACAGAGCGGCGCGCTTCAGACCCAATTCAGTGAAGATGCGCCGCGCGAGCGTGTAACACTGCACCCGGTCGTCCTGAATATCCGTGAAGTACCAGGGGATATAGGTTTCCGGGATGGTCGGGTCGGTGGAGGCGGAGTTGACGACGGGGATCTCCGCCTTCAGCGCCAGTCGCAGGATCATATGCGTCGACTCGGAGCTAATGGAGCCGAAGATCGCCCAGTCCTGCTCGTCGTAGATCATCTTCACGGCTTCGTCGAGCGCCGCGCCCCAGATGGCCGAATCGGTGGGCCTGGTCGCCCCACCCTCGGCGCCGAACTGCCAGTTCGTGTAGTCGTCGTGGATCATGAGCCGGAACGGCGTGCCGCCGTAGCCGCCGCGCGCGTTGGCCTCATCCAAGGCGAGCTGTGCGCCGTGGAGCATGCGCAGGCCGAAGACCTGATCGGCCTGCTTCTCGACCGGCCCCAGGAAGCCGATGCGGACTTCGCCGATGTTCTTGGGATCGGGGATGTCGCGTCCGGAGCCCGCGTAGATGCTCGGCGTGGTGTAGTTGCGGAAGTAAGGCTGCGCGAAATTCTCGTAGGGCTCGAGATCCTTCGGCGTTCCGGCATAGGGTTCGACGGTCCGGTTGGGGGGCAGTCCAGGCGGATGCGCTCCGCACGAGCAACCCGGCCCGGGCGTCATCGCGCCAGGACCGTCGATGACCTGCGCCGCGAGCGCGACGGGCAGACACAGCCCTGCCGCGAGCGCCAGCACGGCTCGGGCCGCGAGCCTGCTCGTCCATGCGGTTCCCCGCTTCATGGCCGCTACTCTTCTTTCTTCGGGGTGAGAATCATCGCGATGGCTTCGATCTCCACCAGCAGCTCCGGGCGGCACAATTTTGCCTGGATGCCGGTCGAAGCCGGCAGAGGATCGAGTCCCTGCTCCCTGTAGAACGCCGTCCGCTCCTCGTTGAAGGCTTCGTAGTCGCGGTCGATGTCGCGCAGATAGCAACTGGTGCGCACGATGTCCTTCCAGGTGCAGCCTTCGCTCGCGAGCAGCCCGGTGATGTTGGCGAAGGTGCGCCGGCACTGCGCGCGCAGATCGCCGACGTGAACGCTGGTCCCGCTCTCGTCGATGCTCGCGGTACCCGAAATCAGCAGGATGGTCAGGCCGTTCAGGTCGATACGCATTCCACGGGAAAACGAACTGGGCTTTGCATAGGCATAGGCCTCGTTCAAAACGCCGTGATTCGTCATCGCCCGCTTCTGAATCGGAGCGTGGGCCAGACCCTCCAGTAACTCTGCAATTGCACTCATAACTCTCTCCTATGGTTGATGAATTCCGTGACTAAGCCCTTTTGCGGTCGCGACCCAGATATCGCGGCCCTGAAAATCAATTCCGAGGATGTAGTTATGCGCGGGCGCCGTGGCGACGGGAATTTCGGTGACTGCACCTGCGGCGTCGCGCACCATCATTTCCGGCTTACCGGTCGCGAGGGAGGGCCGGTAGACGGCCCAGTTCGTGCCGTCGTAGTAAGCCAGGCCCTTGTCCGTGCAGAACCAGGCGCGGTTGCGATCGACTCCTTTTACGTAGTTGGTGAAATTGCTCGGCAGACCGCTGTCTTTCGTGAGGAAGTTATGCCAGTAGCGTCCGTCGTAGCGGCTGTCGCCGAAATAGGTCGACACCCACACGATGCCGTCGACATAACTCACCGAGCTGGTGATCTCGTGGATAAGTCCCTGGTCCCGGAGCAGGACGATCTCGTTTTCGCCGTCGGGGTCTTCGTATTTATCCCACACGCCGGTTCTCTGGTTGTACTCGAGCAACCCGCTGCCCCAGATCGCGTAATAGACCTTGTCCGGCGCTGCGGAGACGCCGTACGCCCAGATTTCAATCATGGGCGTGTTGCGCTCGTTATAGAGCGACCACTCGCCGGTGCGCGTATTGAGCCGGCAGGCGCCGGCGGCCGTAGCAACCCAGACGTTCTCTCCCTCGACGGAGACACCGTAGACGACGTCGTTGCTGAGGCCGGAGTTCAGCTGTGTGTAGGTGTCGATGCGTCCGGCGGAAATGCGGCTGAGTCCTCCCATGGTTCCGGCCCACACGGCGCCCGTGCGTTTATCGAGCGCAAGAGAAAGCACCGCCCGATGCGCCAGGCCGTCCGCTGTGGTGTACACCTTCCAGCGGCCGTTCTCGTATTCGGCGAGTCCGTTGTCGGTGCCGGCCCAGATGCGGTCGCCATCCACCAGGACGGCATAGACGTGATCGTCCGGCAGCCCGTTCGCCGTGGTGAAGTTCTCGAAGCGGAAGCGCGGTATTGCGGGAGGGGCCGCTTGTTGTGCGACAGCACGAATGTGATTTACGGGCCGGGGCCTGCTTTGCCCGGCAAGCCCGGGTGAGCTCGCCACCGTCGCCAATAGCGCGATCCCGATTGCCCTGTTCATCGCGTCCTCAGATACTCAATCAGGTCGTTGAGTTCGTCTTTGGTCAGATCGTTGGTCCGGCCGTGGCGGTCGTGAGGGTTGTACATGGTCCAGATCTCTTCCAGCGTCTGCGCCGATCCGTCGTGCAGATAAGGCGCGGTGAGCGCGATGTTGCTCAGCTGTGGGGTGTCGAGCAGGCCGGTGTTGTCGGTATTTTTTTTCGTCCCGACATCGAAGGACTTCTGGCTGGTGCCCTTCGGCCCGCTGTGGCAGTAGGCGCACTGGTTGCTTTGCGGGATCGGCAGCCCGAGTTTGTCCACGGTACGATTGAAGATCGCGCGCCCTCGCTCCTGGGCCGGCGTCAGCTCGCCGTTGGTTGAGCGCCAGCGATTGGGCCTTGAGGGAAGACTGCGAATGTAGAGAACGAGGTCGGTCAGCTGCAGGTCGTCATAGTTCTGCGAGCGCCAAAAGTACATCTCCGTGCGGATGCCGCACTCTTTCACCAGCGTCGGGTTGCCGCCGTTCCACTTGAAGGGCTCGGTACCGCGCAGGTCTTCGATCAGCCGGTTGTCGACGATATCGCGGCCGAAACCGTCCGGCTCCAGATCCCACTGCAAGCCGTCGAAGGTCGAGTCGATGTGGCAGTTGGCGCAGCCGAACTGTCCCTGGAAGGCATACCGGGCGGAGTAGAAGATTTGCTCCCCGCGACGCAGGGGCGAGATGGACTCAGGACCCGCCAGCCGGATCGTCTGCGTTACTCGCAGCGTTCGCGTATCGACCACGCTGATGGTGTCGTCGAGGCGATTCGCGACATAGAGGCGCGCGCCATCGCGGCTCAGCAGGATCCCGCGAGGGTTTTTACCCACCGCAATGCGAGTTACGACATAATGCGCACTGGCCGCGAGGTCTTCGGCAAAAGGCGCAGGATGCATGTGGATATAAGCCAGCATGCGGTGGACATCAATGACGGAGACGCAGTCGGCGCCGCCGTGGCTGACATAGATGCGCGATTTGTCGGGAGCAATCGCGACGCCGAAGGGGCGAGCGTAGTAGCGATCGAGTTCGTCCAGCGGCACCTCGACCGGCTTGCCAACGTCGGCCCCAAAGAGGGTCAGCGTGTCGACGAAGGCCCACCCGTGTTCCACATGCGCCAGGGGGACGAGGTTCTTCGGATGCAGCTCGGCGGCGACGCCGAGCCGTCCGTCGCGCGACAGCGCTATGTGGAAACCGCCGGCGATGTACGGCAAAGGGATCCGGCCGATCACCTGCGCACGCTGCGGATCGATCACGGTGATCTCCGAGCGCGGCGGCGTACGGTTCGGCGTGGGATTGGGATAGACGTGAGTCGCGTAGAGGCGGCTGCCATCCGCGCTCATGGCCAGATAGCTGGCTCCGCGCCCCGCTTCCAGAGTTTCCTGTTCGGCTCCGGTCGACGCATCGAGGACCGTGATGTCGTTGCCGATGCGGTCGGCCACGTAGAGCAGCGTGCCGCTGCGGTTCTCTTCCACACTCGACGGCTCGTAGCCTGCCGGCCAGGCAGCCTGCACCGTTTCAGAATTCGTATCAATGACGGTGACCGTATCGTCCCAGGAGTTCGCGACGAAGAGAAGCCTGCCGTCGGGGGACAGAGAGAAGCCGCGCGGAACCCGGCCAACGGGGATGGTGCGCAGCGTCTGGCCGCTCTCTGTATCCAGAATGCGGATGTCGCCGGTTCCCTGGCAGAGGACATACAGGCGCGCGCCGTCGGGAGAGAGCAGAAGTTCGAGAGGCGAGGCATACGGTTCGGTGGCGTCGAGTGAGGGATAGCCGGTGCCGCTTGCGATAGGCGGGCGCCCCAGTGCCGCAGCGGCCAGAAGCAGGGCGGATCCGAAGGCGAGGACGGCGCGACGCGTCATTGCGGCTCCTCGACGGTGAGCACGCGGTCGACGCTCTGGTTTTCCAGGATTTGTTGCCGGCCGCTCGGCCAGCGCACGACGATCTTGTCCACCCTGGCGGCCGCACCAAGACCGAAGTGCAGACGCGCGTCATTCTGGGAGAGATACCCGGAGGAGGCGACGCGTTCGGCGATCTGTTCGCGGCCGCCGGCCCAGACTTCGACGCGCGCGCCGATGCCGTCGCGGTTGCTGCCGGTTTTGGTCTTATCCGTCCTCGCGCCCTGGAGACGAATCGCGATCCAGTGCCCGGTTGCAGTCGAGACGTTGTGCAGGAGCGTGCCTCGCGCGCCGAGGTTCACGACCCAGGCGTCGACCTTGCCGTCGTTGTCGTAATCGGCGAAACAGGCGCCGCGGGCCACGGTGCGGGCATTGAGAACCGGTCCAGCGGTATTGGATACGTCTTCAAACTTGCCCGTTCCGAGGCCGCGAAAGACAGAGTGCTCCTGAGGGATGAGGTGAATGAGGCCGCCATGGAAGACCAGGATGTCGAGCCAGCCATCGTTATCGAAGTCGTAGACGCCGGAGCCCCAGCTCACATACTGCGCATTGGCCTGCGAAAGGCCGGACGCGATGCCAATGTCATCGAATCCGCCCTTGCCGTTGTTTTTCATGAGGCGGTTGTAGTGGGCGTCGCTCACCCACAGATCGAGCCGACCGCTCCCGGTGATGTCGGCGAAGACAGGGCCCATCGACGAAGTCGCCTCGCCATTCTGTCCGTAGGCGACGCCGGCGTCGCCGGCGATCTCCTCGAAGGTGCCATCGTGCTTGTTGCGGAAGAGGAAATTTTCCGTGCGGTCGTTGGCGACGTAGATGTCGGGCCAGCCATCGTCGTCGAAGTCCGCCGCCGTGACGCCCATGGTGCGTCCGATGTAGGCGCCGATGCCCGACTTCTCCGTGACATCGGTGAAAGTGCCATCACAGTTGTTGTGGAATAACTTGTTGGACTCGCCCTCGTAATCGAGCGGGCCGGGGTAGTTATCGGCAGCATAGTAATTGTGGTAGGTGGGATCGAATTTCACGTAGCGGCCGACGAACAGGTCCAGGCAGCCGTCTTTGTCGTAGTCGAGCCAGGTGGAGCTGATCGACCAGCCGTCGACCTTCAGGCCGGCTTTCGCGGTGACATCGGTGAAGGTGCCGTTGCCGTTGTTGTGGTAGAGAATCACTCGTCCGTAACCGGTGACCAGCAAGTCTTCGTAGCCATCGTTGTCGTAATCGGCCGCGGTCACGGCGACGGAATACAAATCCGGATTCAGTCCGGCCTGTTCGGTCACATCGGTGAAGGTGCCATCGCCGTTGTTGCGATAGAGGTGATTCTGCGGGGGAGGGCTGGGTGGGGCCGCGAGCGGGTGGGGCGTCATCGAGGCCGGCAGCGTTCGGCCGCTGAGTACGTAAAGGTCCGGCAACCCGTCGTTGTTGTAGTCGAACCACACGCAGCCCGCGCCGGTGCCCTCGAGGAGCGAACCCAGCTGCGCCGATCCAAAGTCGTCGGTGGCGTCGATGCCGGCCTTCGCTGTCGCATCCTCGAAGCGGATTCGGGCTTTCGCCTCTGGTGTCTGGGAGGCGTGGAGCTTCGAGGCAGGGCGAGGAGTCACGGCGGGCATCGGCCTCTGGGCGATGGCAACCGTGGCCATGCCGAAGATCACGAACCAGCGCAGTTGCATCTCAGTGACCTCCCGCGAGCGTGGCTGTCGCCGCCGGACCGTCACCGGTGAGGTCGGCGGGGGTGGTGGTGCGCAGCAGCACGAGGGGAACACGATTCTCCGGCGCGCGCTCCGGCCCGGTATGGCAGCCGACGCAGATGCGTTGTTCCCCGCGGCGCACCCAGAACCAGCCGTGCTCTTCGCGAAGCGGATGGCCCGACGCGTCGAGCAGAATGAAGCGCAGCGGCCGGTCGCCGGCGGCCTGGACGAAGAAGGAACCGTCCTTCTCCACCCTCGCCGTTCCCAGCGAAAGGACGCGGCCGTCGGGGCTGAGGGTCTCGGCCTGCACGAGCGCCGGCGCAACCTGCAGCGCACCGCGGCGCGACTGCCGCGCATCGAGCGCCAGCAGATTGCCGAAGGTCCAGGGGTGAAGCGCGGTGGGATGACGATTCGGCACCGGGCGGGGGGCGACGACAACTGGCTCGACCAGATCCTGCTGCGGTGCGCGCGCGAGAACGGTCAGCTTCGCGGAACCTGACTTCCAGACGGTGAGGGCAAAACGGCGTTCTCCGTTGCTGCGGGTTGAAAGGAGCCAGCGGCCATCCGGTAGTTCCGCGACGTCCCCCGCATAGTCCCCCGGGGGGGCTGCAATGGGGGCCTCTTCGGCCAGCGGCGATGTGAACCGGGCCAGGCGATGGCCGTGGGTGAAGACGATGTCGCCGGACTCGATCTGGCGGCCGTGCTCGCGTGCCGTTCCGTGGTCGCAACGCACGCTTTCGACGCCGCTGCCGTCCGCGTAGACGAGGAACATCTCCGGCGTCGCACCCTGGCCGAGGGGGAATCCCGATTCGAACAGCACGCGACCGTCGCGCAGCACATCGTCGGGAATGAAACTGCCGGGCAGATAGCTGAGGGGCTGCGCTGCCGATCCATCAAGCCCGGCCGTCTCCAGCACAAAGCCTGCAGCTGACCGGCGTGCGTCCACCAGACGCCCCTCCGGCATCCAGAGCGGGCGAATGAGATCGGTCTTCGCGGCGCGCGCCAGCAGAGGCGTTCCGCCGTCCGCCGGGATCTGCCAGATTTGCCAGGGGTCGTCGGCATTCTTCCTGCCGGCAAA
>Ga0335074_10014393_pt1 | contig 11097 bp, 8 predicted proteins | sample Lox_Sample_23_FD_206715 | JGI IMG/M metagenome (GOLD analysis project Ga0335074, IMG submission 206715) | Soil microbial communities from Loxahatchee National Wildlife Refuge, Florida, United States - Lox_Sample_2.3 | ecosystem: Environmental > Terrestrial > Soil > Wetlands | place: USA: Florida... | reverse complement strand
AAACGCCGAGAGCAGGGGGATCACGATCCCATGACTGTACTCGGGCTGCAGGATCCAGACACTGTAGAGCCCGCCGAGCATGCCCGCGAACGGCAGCACGGCGGCAATCGCGACCAGCGCGATCAGGCCATACCACGCGAGAGCGGGCCCCCGGGGAACGGAGTGCATGTCACGTGTCACTCAGTTGACACTCTTTTTTGTAAACCTGGAATGCTAAGCGGGGAATGCGACGTTTTGGTGACGCGCTTTGGTGCAACACCCCGCGGATGCGAACAACGAACGGTAGATCCGTGGGCGTCTCGGCTCTGATCCTGACTCTCGACGAGGAGATCAACATCGGTGAGTGCCTCGACTCGCTCGCCTGGTGCGACGACGTCGTGGTGCTCGATTCCGGCAGCACCGATCGAACGCGATCCACGGCCGAGGCACGCGGAGCGCGCGTCCTCACCCGCGCGTTCGACAACTGGTCATCCCACCAGAACTGGGCCGTCCGCGAGCTCGGCTTCCGCCATCCGTGGGTGCTCTATCTCGATGCCGACGAGCGCTGCCCGGGGGAGCTGCGGGACGAGGTGCTGCGGCGGGCCACGCCGCAAGCCCCCGAGTGCGCCTTGCGCGTGCGGCGCAAGGACTTCTTCATGGGGCGGTGGCTCAAGCACGCGCAGCTCTATCCAACCTGGCTGGTGCGGGTGTTCCGCCCCGAGCGCATCCGCTACGAGCGGCTCGTCAATCCGGTTGCGGTGGTCGACGGTCCGATCGGGGAACTGCACAGCCACATCACTCACTACCCCTTCAGCCACGGGGTCTCGCACTGGATCGCTCGTCACAATCGATACTCCGACCTCGAGGCCGTCGAGGCGGCGAACGCGCACCAAGGAAACGGATCGGCTCACGCGCTCTGGTCGAGCGACCCGAACGAACGGCGGCGCGCGCTGAAGGAGCTGTTCACGCGCCTGCCGGCGCGGCCCCTCATCAAGTTCGCGTACTACTACGGCTGGCGGCGCGGCTTTCTCGATGGGCGAGCGGGTTTCACGTACGCGACGCTGCAAGCGATCTATGAGTACATGATCGCCTGCAAAGGCGTCGAGCTGCAGCGGCGGCGCCGCGGGCTGCCGGTGTGAATCGCATGGCGCTTCCGTCCGACGTGGTGCCGATCGACGCACGAGCGAATCCTCCCGGCGATCCAGTGGCCGCGCCAGCCGGCCTGCGAATCGAGGTGCCGCTCATCCGCAGGTCCACTTCCCGGGTCGGATACGGCACGGGCGGCCTGCTGCGCATCGGCAGCGCACGCCTTCGGCAGAGCGCACTCGGTGCGGCCCTCGCGAGCGGCATCACCCATTTCGACACGGCACCGATCTACGGTTTGGGGGAAGCCGAGCGCTCGCTCGGCCGGTTCCTCAAGGGTCGCCGCCGGGAGGTGACTGTGACGACGAAGTTCGGCTTGCGGGCCTCCGTGCTCGCCACGCGGCTCGCGCCGCTGCAGCGCGCGGGCCGGCGTGCCATGCAGCTCTTGCCGTCGCTCAAGCGCATGGCCGTCAGAAGCTCCGCCATGCTGTACGCCGCGCCGTGCTTTTCCGCAAGCGCCGTGCGGGCGAGTCTCGAGGCGAGCCTCCGAGCCTTGCGAACCGATTATGTGGATTTCTACCTGGCGCATCAGGCCTCGCCGGTCTCGATGCCGGACGAGGAGCTCATCGAGCTGCTGCAGGGCTTGCGCCGCACCGGAAAGATCCTCGCGTTCGGCATTGCGACCGACTTCGAGAACGTTGTCCCCGTGCTCGACCGGCGACCGCAGCTCGCACGCGTCGTGCAGTTCGATCGCGACCCGAGCCGAGGAGACCTGCCCGGTCTCGACGCACGGCCGAAGCAGCTGCTCATCACGTACGGCTTGCTGCGGCGCTCGCTAGCGCTCTGCCGTGTCCGGTGCAACGGTACTGCATCAGCGCAAGACCACCGTCGCTTCGCTCGGCTCGATGACGAGACGCTGGGAGGCATGCTGCTGCGTGCGGCCGTGCTCGCCAATCCGAACGGCATCGTTCTGATGCAGTCGCGCTCCAGCGCACGCATCGAGCGCAACGCTCGGGCGGCGACCGACGACGGAAACGACGAGCACGTGCGAGCGCTCGTCAGGAGCTTGTCGGTGATCGAGGGGTACCGCCCGTGATCGACGTGTTTGGAGCCGCGGCGGATGGTCAGCCTCTCGAGGCGGATCTGTGCATCGTCGGCGCCGGCGCCGCGGGCCTCGCGCTCGCGACACAGTTTCTCAACACACCCGTGCGCGTGATCGTGCTCGAATCCGGCCTGAGCGGACCCGACGTCGTGAGCGCCGACCTCAACACCCTCGAATCCGTCGGCCTGCGCCACGACGGGGGGCGCGAGGGTCGGATCCGGAGCTTCGGTGGTACGACCCTCGCCTGGGGAGGTCAGCTGCTTCCGCTGCGCGCGAGCGAGCTCGCAGAGCGACCCTGGGTGCCGCACAGCGGCTGGCCGCTCGCGCTTGCGGAGCTGCAGCCCTATTACCGGCGCGTCGAAGCGATGCTCGCAACCGACGGGCCGCCCTATGACGAGGGGGTATGGGTTCGACTCGGCATGATCCCTCCCGCCCTCGATTCGCGCGAGTATTGCGTTCGCTTCTCGCAATGGGCGGCGCTCGGGCGCCGTAACTTCGCGCTGCGCTGGCGGCGCGATATCGCCCGCTCCGTCAATCTCCGCGTGTTGCTCGATGCGACGGCGGTGGGGGTGCGGGCCACACCGGCCGGCGATCACTGCGAAGGCATCGAGATTCGTTCGCGCTCCGGACGCGCGGCGCTCGTTCGCGCTCGCGCGTTCGTCGTGGCTTGTGGTGGGATCGAGGCCGCGCGGCTGCTCCTCGCCTCGCCGAATCGCGAGGGAAACGGTGTCGCGAACCGCAGCGGGCTGGTGGGCCGCTTCTTTCAGGATCACGTGTCGTACTTCGCCGGCGAGGTGCACACGAGTGCGCGGCGTGCCGTGCAGCACTGGTTCGATCCGCGCTACATGGGCGGCACGCTCTTCAGCGTGAAGATGGAGCCCACGGACGAGGTCATGCGGCGCGAGGCGTGGCTCAACGTGATGGGGCACATCGCCTTTCAGGTGCCGGAAGCGCTCGGTTGGCTCGAGCTGCGGCGGATCATGCGGTCGATGCAGGCCGGCCGGCTCGAGCTCCCGTCATTCGCGGAGGGCCTTGCCATGGCCCGCGGGAGCGTCGAGCTCACGCGCCTCGTGCTCGGACGGTGGCTGTCCAAGCGACGACGCTCCCCCGGAACCGCCCGCATCCTGCTGATGGTGGACGTCGAGCAGGCGCCTAACCCAGAGAGTCGCGTGTCCCTCGACACGACCACCGACGCCTTGGGCATGCGCCGGGCGCGCCTCGAGTGGCGCATGACCGATCTCGAGCGCCGGACGCTCGTCGGATTTGCGCGCAAGCTCGCAGGGGAGCTCGAGCGGCTGGGGGTGGGCAGGATCCGCCTGGCACCCGAGCCCGACTTCGACACCCGCGACACACTCGGCTCGGCGCGGGATATCTTCCATCACATGGGCACGACCCGCATGAGCTCCAGTCCTCGCACCGGAGTCGTTCGCCCGGACCTGCGATGCCACGAGATCGCAAACCTCTACATCGCCGGTCCCTCGGTGTTTCCCGCGAGCGGCATCGCCAATCCGACGTTCACCGCGCTCGCCCTGTGCCTGCGGCTCGCCGAACACCTGAAGATCGTATTGAGCGACGCGGTCGGTGAGACCGCGCGCCGTGTCTCGCGATGAGCGATCCGACCGAAAGCCTCCGGCTGGATTTCCGCGCCAATCGCGCCGCGCGCAAGTACAGCCATGCGGAGCAGCTCAGGCGCGTGGCATGGGCCTGCGGCCGCTGGCTCGTTCGCTTCAGTCCGCGCCCCTGCTTCGCCTGGCGACGGGCCCTGCTGCGCCTGTTCGGCGCGCGGATCGGCGCTCACGTGCACGTGTATCCGACGACCCGGCTCTACATGCCCTGGAACGTCGAGATCGGGGATTGGTCGGCGCTCGGGGAGGACGTGCTCGTCTACAGCCTCGGCAAGGTGCGGATCGGCCGACAGGTCACCGTCTCGTACCGCGCGCATCTCTGCGCGGGCACCCACGATTTCGCGGACCCCGCGCTGCCGCTGTTGAAGCCGCCGACCAGCCTCGAAGATGGGGTCTGGATCGGCACCGACGCGTTCATTGGACCGGGCGTCACGGTGAAGGTGGGTGCGATCGTCGGCGCTCGCGCCGTGGTCGTGAAGGATGTGGACCCGATGACGATCGTCGCGGGAAATCCGGCACGTCACATCGGCCGACGCGCCGTGGTGTGACCGGCGGACGCGTGTCACAGCATCGTAAGCTTGGGTGACTACGCTCATCCGAGAAATCGCCGGCTCGAAAGTCGCCTGATGCCCCAGGTCTCCCGCTCGGTGGGCATTCTGCTCACGATCGTGTTCGCATGCGTCGCGGTATACGCGGTGCAGCACGATCTGAGCGAGCTCTCTTCCGCGAGTCTGCTGGCGGTGTGGAATCTGCTCGCGCTTGCGAGCCTGCTTTCCCTGGGCAATTACGCGCTGCGGATCCATCGCTGGCGGCTCTATCTGGCGAGGCTGGGGCATCGGCTGCCGCTGCGGTTTGCAGGGCTGACCTATATCGCCGGTTTCGCGTATACGCTGTCCCCCGGAAAGGTCGGGGAGATGGTCCGGGCGCGCTACTACGCCGCGCTGCAGGTGCCTCTCACCGACGTTGCCGCCGCGTTTCTCGCCGAGCGGCTCCTCGACGTTGTGGCCGTGGTCGCCCTTGCGGGCTTGCTCGTCACGGCATCCCCGCAGTCTCGCACGGCAACCTTCGCGGCCACCGGACTTGCGATCGCAGCGCTCGCGATCCTCGCGACGCTACCCTGGAAGAGCCTCGCGGCTCGAGTGACCGGCGCGGAGCGCATTCCCCTGCGGATACGGCACCGCCTGGCCGGTGCAGCGCGCTCCCTCGCGGGTGTCCGGGCGCTCCTGCGTCCGTCCATGCTGGCGTATGGGGTCGTCATCGGACTCGTGGCGTGGGGACTCGAGGGCATCGGGCTCGATGTGCTGAGCAGCGGTTTTCCGGCGGCGCATCTCCCGGCGGCCGAGGGCGTCGGGGTTTATGCCGTGGCCGTCCTCGTCGGCGGATTGTCCTGTCTCCCGGGAGGACTCGGGAGCGCCGAGGCCGCCATGACTGCACTGCTCGCGGGGTACGGCTACCCACTCGCTCAGGCGCTGCTCATCACCGTGCTCTGCCGCCTCGCGACGCTCTGGCTCGCTGTGGTCCTCGGTTGGGTGGCGGTGGCAAGCCTGCGCGAGCGCACGCAGTCGGCGTAGGCCCGTGGCCGTTACCGCGCAAGCCTTCGAGCCTCCGCTGTGCGTCGACCTGGACGGCACGCTCGTGCGTACCGACCTGCTGCTCGAGTCGCTGGTGCAGCTCATCAAGCGCAATCCCCTCTTCCTGTTCCGCTTGCCGCTCTGGCTCTTGAAGGGTCGCGCCGCATTCAAAGCGCAGATCGCCGCGCGAGTGCGGATCGACCCTGCGCTGCTGCCCTATCGGAAAGACTTGCTCGTGTGGCTCGAGAGAGAGCGCGACCGGGGCCGGGATCTGTGGCTCTGCACGGCGGCCCATCGCCGGCCCGCGGATTCCGTCGCGCAGCACCTCGGGCTCTTCACGGGCGTGCTCGCGAGCGATGATCGACTCAATCTCGTCGGGGGCCGCAAACGGCAAGTGCTCGTCGCGCACTTCGGAACGGAGGGTTTCGACTACTGCGGCAACGAGCGCCGCGATCTGGTCGTCTGGGCCTGCGCACGCCGGGCCGTCGTCGTGACCTCGAGCCGGTCGTTCGCTCGTCGGGTCGAGTCCATCGCACCGATCGAACGGCAGTTCACCCCTCCCACGCATCGCTGGCGGTCGTTGCTCGGCGCGTTGCGGCCTCATCAGTGGGCGAAGAACGCGCTCGTGCTCGTGCCGCTGCTCATGGCGCACCGGGTCGGCGATGTCTCCGCGCTCGCGGCGGGACTCGCGGCCAGCGTCGCTTTCTCGCTCACCGCCTCCTCGGTGTACGTGCTGAACGACCTGCTCGACCTCGATTCCGACCGCGCCCATCCGCGCAAGGCGCAGCGCCCGTTCGCGGCGGGGGACCTCTCGATCCCAACCGGGCTCGTGCTCGCCCCTGCCCTGCTCGCGGGGGCGGCGGCCGCTTGCCTCGTGCTGCCGGCGCGATTCCAGCTCGCGCTCGGCGCCTACTGGGTGCTGTCGCTCGGGTACTCGTTCCAGCTGAAGAAGATCCTCGTCATCGATGCGGTCGCGCTCGCAGGCCTCTACACGCTGCGCATCATCGCCGGCGCCGGCGCCGTGGCGGTTCCGCTATCGTTCTGGCTGCTGCTGTTCTCCGTGTTCTTGTTCCTGAGCCTCGCCTTCGTCAAGCGCTACGCGGAGCTCGATGCGCTGCGCAGGCAACAGCGCCTGCGCGCGATGGGTCGCCGCTATCATGTGGAGGACCTCGCCGTGCTGCAGAGCTTCGGCACGGCTGCCGGATACTTGAGTGTCCTGGTCCTCGCCCTGTATATCAATTCTCCCGAGACCGCCGCGCTCTACCATCGTCCGAAGGCCATCTGGATGCTCTGCGTGCTGCTGCTCTACTGGGTGAGCCGCGTGTGGATGACCACCCACCGGGGGGGGATGCACCACGACCCGGTGATCTACGCGCTCCGCGATCGGGTGAGCCTGGGTCTTGGAGTCCTCGCGGCCGTCACGTTGCTGATCGCACTGTAGGCACGATGAGCTCGCGTGCGGTGTCGTCCTGGGGGAATCTCGTTCGCGCCGAGCACGCGCTCTTCGGCTTGCGGGGCCGATCCGACCCGTTTCCGAAGATTCCGGCCGGGTCGAGCGTGCTGCCGTTCGGGAACGGACGCAGCTACGGGGACAGCTGCCTCAATCCGGGCGGCGCCCTCCTCGAGACACGCGCGCTCGATCGATTCATCCGGTTCGACCGTGAGACGGGCCTGCTCGCCTCCGAGGCCGGAGTTCTGCTCGACGATATTCTGCGCCTTGCGGTCCCGGCGGGGTGGTTCTTGCCGGTCGTGCCGGGCACCGCCTACGTCACGGTCGGCGGCGCCATCGCCAACGACGTGCACGGCAAGAATCACCACCGCGCGGGCACCTTCGGCCGTCACGTTCGCGAGCTCGAGCTGCTGCGCTCGAACGGCGAGCGGCTCAAATGCTCGCGGGTCGAGCATCCGCAGTGGTTTTCCGCGACGATCGGCGGCCTCGGTCTCACCGGCGTGATCACCTGGGCGGAGCTGCAGCTCACGCGCATCCCGGGTCCTTGGCTCGCGATGGAAGTCGTTCGATTTGCCAACCTCGAGCAATTCTTCGAGCTGTGCGATGAGTCCGATCGCGAGTTCGAGTACACGGTCGCCTGGATCGACTGTCTCGCGCGCGGCCGGCGCCTCGGTCGGGGCCTGCTGCAACGCGCCAACCACAGTGAGATCGCGGATCGTGACAGGCGAGCCCACGTTCGGCAGCTGTCCGTCCCCTTCATGAGCCCCATATCGCTCGTCAATGCCGTGACGCTGCGCGTCTTCAATACGCTCCACTATCACCGGCAGTGGTCGCCCCGCGCGCGCTACACGGTGGACTTGCGGGAGTTCTTCTTCCCGCTCGACTGGGTGCTGCACTGGAACCGCCTGTATGGTCCGCGTGGGTTCTACCAGTACCAGTGCGTGCTGCCGGGCCTGTTTGCACGCGATGCGACCGCTCAGCTGCTCGAAACCGTGGCGCTGCGGGGGCAGGGCTCGTTCCTCGCCGTGATCAAGCGGTTCGGCTCGCCGACCTCCCCCGGCATGCTCTCATTCCCACGGGCCGGCGTGACGCTGGCGCTCGACTTTCCGAACAAGGGCGCCTCTCTCGAGCATTTGTTCCGCGAGCTCGACGAGGTCGTGAGTGTCGCGGGGGGACGACTGTATCCTGCGAAGGACGCCCGCATGCCCGGGACGCTCTTCCGCAGCGGCTATCCGCGGTGGCAGGAATTCGCACGATACGTTGACCCGGTCTGCTCGTCGAGCTTCTGGCGGCGAGTGACCGAGGGCGCGCACATGACCGAGGGCGTTTACATGACCGAGGGCGCTTGAACCGAACACTGATCGTCGGTGCGACATCCGCCATCGCGGAGGCGACCGCCCGGCGACTCGCAAAGCGCGGCGACCCGCTCTACCTCGTCGCCCGCGATCAACAGCGACTGGCCGCGGTTGCCGCCGACGTTGGCGTGCGCGGCAGTCCGCGCGTCGGCAGCGAGGCGCTCAATGCCAATCACATCGGCGAGCATGGGCGCATGCTCGAGCGCGCCGAGCAGTTCCTCGGCGGTCTCGACACGGTGCTGATCGCCTACGGGACGCTGAGCGACCAGAAGACCTGCGAGGCCTCCGTCGAGCACACCCTGCACGAACTGCACACCAACGCACTCTCGGTCGTCGCCCTGCTCACGCTCGTTGCGAATCGATTGGCGGCGCGAGGCGCCGGGACGATTGCCGTGATCTCATCGGTTGCCGGGGATCGCGGACGCAGCAGCAACTACGTCTACGGGTCCGCCAAGGCGCTCGTCACGGTCTTTCTCTCCGGATTGCGGCAGCGGCTGCACCGGCGCGGGGTCGCGGTCGTCACCATCAAGCCGGGATTCGTCGATACGCCCATGACCGCGGCGTTTCGGAAGGGGCCGCTCTGGACCAAGCCCGACAGGGTCGCCGCCGGGATCGTGCGCGCCATCGACCGCAAGGCCGGCGTCGTTTACCTGCCGGGCTTCTGGCGGCCGATCATGCTGATCGTGCGCATGATTCCCGAGAGGATTTTCCGTGCACTCGAGTGGTGAGGCGCCGGGCATGTCACATGAGCGTCACGTCGCCTTCCTACAGTCGGGGTGCCGTCACGCGAGTGGTCCGGTCCCCGATGCAATTCTCTTCAAGCGGCACAGGTCTGGCAGCTGCAGGGCTTTGCTGCTGCCTCGCATTGGCGGGCTGCGGCGGCGCCGAGGCGCGCCGCGCCAGCCACATGCAACGTGGTCAACAATATCTCGCGGACGGCAATCTTCAGAAGGCGCAGATCGAGTTCCGCAACGCACTGCAGATCGCGCCGCAGAGCATCGAGGCACGCCTCATGATCGGCCGCGTCGACGAGCGGCTCGGCAATCCGCGCGAAGCAGCCGCGATGTACCAGTCGGCCATCGACCTCGACGCGCACGCCGCCTCGGTACGCATGAGTCTCGGGAGGCTCTACGTCCTCAGCGGTGCCCCGGACCGTGCGCTGAAGCTGGTCGCGCCCGCGCTCCGCGAGCATCCGGCCGATGCGGATCTGCTCACCGTGCGAGGCGCCGCACGCGCGGCGCTCGCGGACAGGGCCGGCGCTCGCGCGGATGCGCAGCGCGCCGTGCAGCTCGCTCCAACCAACGAGGATGCCGTGGCACTCCTCGCCTCGCTCGACGTGCTCGACGGGCAATCCGAGCGCGCCATCGCGCTCGTACGCGCCGCGATCGTTCGACTTCCGAGCTCCGTGGAGCTGCGGCAGATCCTGGCGCGCTTGTACGTGCGCAGCGGAAACCCCGACCTCGCCTCGGAGCAGCTCGCGCAGGTCGTCGCACGGCGACCGAAATCCGTGCCCGACCGATTCCGGCTGGCCATGCTGTACGCGAACGCGAAGCGCCTGGACGATGCGGAGCGCGTGTTCCGCGAGGCCATCGCCGCCTTTCCGAACGACAACGCGGCCAAGCTCGGCTACGCCGATTTCCTCGCCCGATATCGCGCTCCCGCGCAGGCCGAGCGGGCGCTCGCCGCGTTCTTGCAGCGCGATCCCGGCAATGAGGGGTTACGGCTCGGTCTCGGTGACTTCGAGCAGCGCGAGGGTCGCCTCGAGCAGGCCCTCTCGATGTACCGGGCCGTCGTTGCGAGCGCGGGCGGTGGTCCGCAGGCGCTCGAGGCGCGCAACCGCATCGCGCGCGTGCTGCTCGCGCGGGGCGAGCTCGATCCGGCCTCACGCGAGCTCGCCGAGGTCCTGAGGAGCGATCCTCGAAACAACGACGCGCTGCTCCTGCGCGCCGGCGTCTCGCTCACACGGGGCGATGCGGGTGCGGCCATCGCCGATCTGCGTGCCGTGCTGCGGGACCAGCCGCGCTCGGCGGGGATCCTGCGGACGCTGGCCCGAGCTTACCTCGCGAACGGACAGCCGGCGCTCGCCGAGGAGAGTCTGCGTGCCGCCGTGGATGTGGCTCCGCGCGAGGCTGGGCCGCGCATCGACCTTGCGCAGCTGCTCGCCGAGGAGAGCCGTCTCGATCAAGCGATCACCTCGCTCGAGGAGGCCGTCGCAGCACTTCCAAACGACCTTCCGACACGCGAGGCGCTCACCCGAGCGTATTTGAAGAAAGGCAATCTCGATGGCGCGCGCAAGGGGGCGGAGGATCTGGAGAGAATCGCGCCCAGCGCCACCGTGGGCTTCTACCTGGCCGGGGTCGTGGCGCAGAGCGAGAAACGCCCGGACGATGCGCAAGCCGACTTCGAGCAGGCCCTGAGGCGGCAACCTCAGGCCGCGGAGCCGCTCGCGGCGCTCGCACGCCTTGATCTCGAGCGCGGTCGCGGCCCGCAGGCGCTCGCTCGTGTCGCGGCCGTCGCGCGGTCCGCGCCGCGGAACGCGACGATTCAGAACCTGCTCGGGGAGCTGCTCCTCCTGCTGAAGGACTACCCGCGAGCGATCGCGCAGTTGACGGCGACCACTCGGCTCGCCCCGCGCTGGCCCGTGCCCTACGGCAATCTCGCGGCGGCGCAGATCGCCGCGGGCGATGCGACCGCGGCGATGGCGACCTATCGGGGTGCTGAGGGGATCGTCGGACTGGACCCGCTCCTCGTGAGCGGGCTCGCGACACTCCTCGAGCGCGCGGGACGCATCGACGATGCGATTCACCAGTATGAGAGTTTGCACCGGAGCAATCCCCGGCTCGCGCTCGCCGCCAACAATCTCGCGATGCTGCTCGTCACTTACAAGACGGACCGGGCGAGTCTCGATCGTGCGCGCACCCTCACCGCGGAT
>Ga0335074_10014392_pt1 | contig 11097 bp, 9 predicted proteins | sample Lox_Sample_23_FD_206715 | JGI IMG/M metagenome (GOLD analysis project Ga0335074, IMG submission 206715) | Soil microbial communities from Loxahatchee National Wildlife Refuge, Florida, United States - Lox_Sample_2.3 | ecosystem: Environmental > Terrestrial > Soil > Wetlands | place: USA: Florida... | reverse complement strand
GGATGTTCTTCTGCTACAGGAACTCAAAGCGGCGGAATTTCCCGCTGGGTTGTTTGAGGACCTCGGGTACGGAAGCGCGGCCGTCACGCAGAAGAGCTACAACGGAGTGGCGGTTTTATCGCGGCAGTCTCTTGCCGTGGTTTCGACAACGCTGCTGGGCGATGAAGCAGATAGTCATGCGCGATTTCTGGAAGTGGCGATCAACGGAATTCGCATCGCGAATATTTATGCACCCAACGGCAACCCGGTTGGCAGCGACAAGTTTCTGTATAAACTGGCGTGGATGGATCGGCTTCACACGCAGATGCAGACCTGGTTGCAGAGCGAAATGCCGACACTCGTGGGCGGCGATTTCAATGTGATCCCGGAAGACATCGACTGCCACAAGCCTGCATCCTGGATGCATGACGCGCTGTTTCAGCCCGAGCCGCGAGTGCGCTATCGCGCATTACTCGGACTTGGTTATACGGACGCATTCCGTTCACTACACCCGGGCGAGGGCGGGCAGTTTACTTTCTGGGATTACTTCCGGAAGGCATTTAAATACAACCGCGGCATTCGAATCGACCATTTCTTGGTTTCGCCGGGATTGGCTCGACGATTGGAGAGTTGCGAGATCGACAAGGGGCCGCGAGCGCAGGACAAGCCCTCTGACCACACGCCCATCGTTGCCCGCTTCGGTGACATGAGCTGAGATGAACTCTCGTGACGGCTCGGTAGGTGCTCTGCTGGCGGACGTTCAGCGCCATGCTGCAGCGTGGCTTGAATCGCTTGATAGGCGGCCTGTGCGCGCGACAGTTACGGCGGAAGAGCTGCGGAAGGCTCTTGGCGGGCCGCTGCCGCGTGAAGGAATGACGCCGGAAGCAATGACACAAGTGCTGGCCGATGCTGGCATGAGAGGCACGGTTGCCTCCGCGGGGCCTCGATATTTCGGCTTTGTTGTGGGAGGCAGTCTTCCGGCCGCACTTGCCGCGGACTGGCTCGTGTCAGCATGGGATCAAAACGCCGGCATCTATGCTTTGTCGCCTCTAACCTCGGTGATCGAACAGGTCACCGGCGCCTGGTTGCGAGAGCTGGCAGGACTTCCGGCGACGATGAGTTTCGGGTTTGTGACGGGTTGCCAGATGGCGAATTTCACCGCACTGGCCGCCGCGCGCCATCGTGTGCTGAGCAGGGCCGGATGGGATGTCGAGGCCGACGGCCTTTTCGGAGCGCCGCCCATTGACGTGGTGGTGAGCGAGGAAGCGCACTATTCGATAGCCATGGCGTTGCGACTGCTGGGTCTCGGTGCCAATCGGGTGCGAAGAATGCCGACGGACACTCAGGGCCGCATGCGCGCTGATGCGATATCCGCCGCGTTGCGCGCCTCTCAAGGGCCGTGTATCGTTTGCGCACAGGCGGGCAACGTGAATACGGGCGCGGTGGATCCTCTGAGCGAAATCGCTGAATCGGCAAAGGAGCGTGGGGCGTGGCTCCACGTCGATGGAGCGTTCGGGCTATGGGCCGCAGCTTCGCCGGAGCGGGCGGGGTTGGTGCGAGGCGTCGAGAGCGCCGATTCAGTGGCGACCGACGCGCACAAGTGGCTCAATGTGCCGTACGACTGCGGGATTGTCTTCTGTGCGGACGAGGCTGCGCATCGCAGCGCGATGTCGTTGGCAGCCGAGTATATCGTGGCCACCGCAGATGAGCGAGACCCGCACGAATTTGTTCCCGAAGAATCGCGCCGTGCCCGCGCAATCCCTGTCTATGCGGCGCTGCGATCTCTTGGGCGCGAGGGACTTGCGGAGATGGTTGAGCGCAATTGCCGGCAGGCGCGGCGGTTCGGCGATGCTTTACGTGCCGCCGGGTACGAGGTGCTGAATGACGTGGTATTGAATCAGGTTCTGGTGTCTTTCGGTACACCGGAACAAACTCAACGGACTATCGCGGCGATTCAAGAAGACGGAACCTGCTGGTGCGGAGGGACGGTTTGGAAAGACCGCACCGCGATGCGCATCAGCGTGAGTAACTGGTCAACGACAGACGAAGACGTGGATAAAAGTATAGAGGCGATGCTGCAAGCCGCGGAGAGAACGAAAGAGGTGGGGAATGGCGATTGAGGTTCGGGGAATGACTCCACTGGTGCAGGTATACGACATGCCTACATCAGTACGGTTTTATCGAGATGTGCTGGGGTTCGAGGTGGTGAGCACCTCGCCGAAGCTGGGTGAGGATCGTTTCCATTGGGCATTGCTGCGGCTGGACGATGTTGAGTTGATGCTGAACACACTTTATGAATTCGATGACGAGCGTCCCCCAGAACCTGACCGGGCTCGTACGGCTGCTCATGGGGACATGGGCTTCTTTATCGGGTGCCCGGACGTAGATGCGGCCTATGAAGAATTGCGCGGGAAAATCGCGGGACTTGAAAAGCCGAAAGTCGCGCCTTATGGCATGAAACAGTTGTCGCTTTCCGATCCGGATGGATACGGATTGTGTTTCCAATGGCCGGCTAAAGGCTGAGCGCGTCCGTCCACATGGAAACGGGCGAAGGGCTCACGCGGCGCGCACTCGTAATCGGTTCGGCTGCGGGCGCATTGGCGCGTGGGACGGATGTGCTGGACGATCTTGCGCGGCGCTGCTTCCGCTATTTCTGGGAACAATCCGACCCTGGCACCGGGATTGCGCGAGACCGGGCACGCGCGGATGCGAGTGAGTATCCAGAGAACGGGCGCTACGTTGGCAGTACAGGCGCGACTGGGTTTGCACTTACCGCACTGTGCATCGGCGCGAAACGCAACTGGATTTCGAATGGCGAAGCGCGAGAGCGCGCGAGGGTGACGCTGCGGTCGTATGCAGAGGGACCCGTGGCGAATGAGCACGGTTGGTTTTATCACTTCATAGACGTACGCAGCGGAGAGCGGCACGGGAATAGCGAAGTCTCGACGAGCGATTCGACCTGGCTTGTGGCGGGCGCGCTGACGGCGAGGCAGTGCTTTCGCGACGACCGGGAAATTCGAGAACTCGCAACGAAGATTTATGAGCGGGTCGATTACCGATGGATGCTGAACGGCGATCCTTATCTGCTGTCACACGGTTGGAGGCCCGAGACCGGCTTCATCCAGTTTCGTTACGCCAAGTATTGCCAACTTGCCTGCATGTACCTGCTGGGCATCGGATCGCGTACGCACGCGCTGAGCCCGGAGTCCTGGTACGCATGGGATCGCGATCCGTTCGAATATGACGGGTTCCGGTATTACGGGCGGTCGCTGCTGTGGACCTATCAATATCCGTTCGCGTGGTGGGATTTCCGGGATCGGCGGGAAGCGCGCGGGCTGAAGGTGGATTGGTTTCAGAATTCGTGTACGGCGACGCAGGCACATCGCAGGTTCTGCATGGATTTGGCGACGGAGTTTCCAGGGTATTCGGCGGACATTTGGGGCATCACCAGTTCAGCGAGCCCCAAGGGTTACACGGCATGGGGCGGTCCGCCGGCGACTAAGAACCTGGATGGGACGGTTGTGCCTTGCGCCGCCGCCGGTTCGTTGATGTTAGTGCCGGAGATCTGCCTACCCGCAGTGCGTGCGATAAAGCAGCGTTTCGGAGACAAGATCTATCGGCGTTACGGGTTTGTGGATGTGTTTAATCCAAACACCGGTTGGCAAGCGCAAGATGTGATTGGGATCGATGTTGGGATTACGCTGCTGAGCATTGAAAACCTGCGGAGCGGGAACGTTTGGAAATGGTTCATGTCCAGCGCAGATGCGCGGCGCGCTTTCGATCTTGCGGGAATCGAAAAATCGTGAGATAGCAGCGCCGGGCGCTAGCGGACGACGACATTGAGGAGCCGGTCGGGAACAACGACGACCTTGACGATCTGTTTGCCTTCGAGAAAGGCCTTGACCTTGTCGTTGACTAGCGCGAGGCGCTGGAGTTCGTCATTTGAGGTTCCGAAAGGCGCGTGGATGTGGCCGCGCAGCTTGCCATTGACCTGCACGGGGATTTCGGCGAGATCTTCTTTGGCGAGCTCGGGATCGAAGGCCGGCCAATTCTCGCGGAATACGCGGCCGTGGTGACCAAGCTCAGACCAGAGATCCTGCGCGACATAGGGCACGAAGGGAGCGAGCATCAAAGTGATCTTTTCGCTGGCTTCACGGCGCACAGCGCAGGACAGGTTGGATTCGGCTGCATAGAGATCGTTCAGCAACTCCATGAGCGCTGCGATGGAGGTGTTGAAGTGCCAGCGGGTGTCGAAATCGCTGGTGATTTTGCCGATGGTCTGGTGGAGCTTGCGCAAGATGGAACGGTCGGAACTGTTTGAAAGCTGGACCTCATTACGATTCGCGTTGCGAGTGACGAAGCGATAGACGCGGCCCAAGAAACGATTCACACCGGAGACGCCGTCTTCCTGCCAATCGAGATCGCGGTCGGGAGGCGCGGCGAAGAGCGAATACATGCGCGCGGAGTCGGCACCGAACTTTTCGATCATCTCGTCGGGGGAGACCACATTGCCCAGACTTTTGGACATTTTGGCGCCGTCCTTGATCACCATGCCCTGGGTGAAGAGGCGCTTGACGGGCTCGGGATTGGAGATGAGGCCGAGGTCGCGCATCATCTTGGTCCAGAAGCGTGAATAGATGAGATGGAGAATGGCGTGTTCGACGCCGCCGATGTATTGATCGATGGGAAACCAGCGCGCGATGATATTCGAATCGAAGGGCGCTTTGCCGTTGTGCGGGTCGCAGTAGCGATAGAAATACCAGGAGGAATCGACGAAGGTATCCATGGTGTCGCTTTCGCGCCGCGCGGGGGCGCCGCACTTGGGACACGCGACGTTGATGAACGACTCGACGGATTCGAGCGGCGAGCGGCCTTCGCCGGTGATCCTGACGCCCAACGGCAGCAGGACAGGCAGATCTTCTTCAGGCACGGGCACGATGCCGCAGTTCGGGCAATAGATAACTGGTATGGGCGTGCCCCAGTAGCGCTGCCGCGAGATGCCCCAATCCTTGAGGCGATAGGTGATAGCGTGAGCGCCGAACCCGTGCTCGGCGGCGAAGGCAGTCATTTGGCGTCGGGCTTCTTCGCTCGAGAGACCGGACCATTGGCCGGAATTTTCGAGAATGCCGTCTTCGGTGAAGGCTTCTTGCAAGGTGGCGCTGTCGGCGAGGTCCTCGGCGCCATTCTCAGAGACAGGCCGGATCACGGGGACGATGGGAATGCCGTAAGTCCGGCAGAATTCCAAATCGCGCTGATCATGCGCGGGGACGGCCATGATCGCTCCGGTGCCATAACCCATAAGGACGAAGTTGCCAATCCAGACGGGAATGCGGGCTTGATCGAACGGCCGCAATGCGTAGCGTCCGGTGAACAGACCGATCTTCTGAACGTTTCCGGGATCTTGCCGCGCGGTAGCATCGATCATTTCCTTGATTTGCCGGCGGCCTTCGGGATCGGTCACGAGTTCCGAAGCCAGCGGATGTTCCGGCGCCAGGATGAAGGCGGTAGCGCCATAGATGGTATCGATGCGGGTGGTGAAGATGCGGATCTTCTGAGCCAGGCCTTCGATCGCAACATCGACCTCGGCGCCTTCAGAGCGGCCGATCCAGTTACGTTGCATGGCGAGGACGCGCTCGGGCCAGCCGGTGAGGAAACGCATGTCATCGAGCAGCGCCTCGGCATAGGCGGTGATTTTCAAGAACCACTGCTCCATGGCGCGCTGCTGGACTTTGGTGCTTTCGTGGCGCCAGCAGTAGCCGTCGATAACTTGCTCGTTGGCAAGCACGGTTCCGCACTCGGGGCACCAATTCAGCAGCGCCTCATTCCGATAGGCGAGGCCGCGCTCGAACATCTTCAAAAAGAACCACTGGTTCCAGCGATAGAATTCGGGCTGACAACTGGCGATTTCGCGGTTCCAATCGAAGGCAAAGCCAAGGCGCCGGAACTGGCGACTCATGGTGGCGATATTGCGCAACGTCCACTCATAAGGATCTTTGCCTTCCTTAATGGCGGCGTTTTCGGCGGGCAGGCCGAAGGCATCCCAACCCATGGGATGCAGCACGTTGTAGCCGCGCATCCACATGTAGCGGGCGAGCGCGTCTCCGATGGCGTAGTTACGCACGTGTCCCATATGCAGCACGCCGCTGGGGTAGGGCAGCATTTCGAGGACGTAGTATTTCGGCTTTTCGGGCGCGTCGGCTACGTAGAGCGCCGGATCGTTCGCCCAGCGGTTATGCCATTTGGTCTCGATTTCTTTGGGGTCGTAGGCTTTTTCGGGGATACCAGCTCCTTCAGTGCTTGTACGTTGCGCAGATCGTCGCCCGGCTTGTCGACCGGCGTCTCGAGGATGAAGGCTTTGCCTCGCAAGTCGGGATGGTTCAAAATGCGGCGGAAGCCTTCAAATCCAATATAACCAGCGCCGATGTGAGCGTGGCGGTCGCAGTGGGAGTTCAGGGCGGTTTTGGCGTCATTGGCGTGAATGACGGGAACGTGTTCCCAGCCCAGAGTGTCCGAGACGCGCGTGATGATCTCCGCCAAGCCCTCGGCATGCGCAACGTCAAACCCGCTGACGTAGCAGTGGCAGGTGTCTAGGCAAAAACCAATCGGGATATCCAGATAGGGGCTGGCTAGTTGGCGAATGGTGGCGAGTTCGTCGAGCTTGCCGCCGAGTTGGGCGCCGGCGCCAGCGGTGTTTTCAAGCAAGATGGTCAGCTTCGGCTTGGCCGAGAGATTGGCGTCGACACCGCGCCAGGAGAGGGCCAACGCTTCGGCAACATTCAACATTCCCTGCTCGACGCTCAAGCCTTTGTAATTGCCGGGGTGCGTAACCAGATATTCGGCGCCTATCAAAAGAGCACGCTCAATTTCGCCGCGAAAGGCGTCGATGGATTTCTCGCGAATGATGGAAGGGGGTGCAGCCAAGTTGATCAAGTAGCTGTCGTGAATCGCAAGGGGCGTCAAGTCGTGCTGGTCTCTCAGCCGATTCAATTGCGTGATTTGCGCTGGGTCGGGCGGCTTGGTGCGCCACATGCGTGGGCTGCAGGAGAAGATTTGAAACGTGTTTGCACCGAGCTCATTGGCCTTGACGGCAGAACGTTCGAGCGACCCGGCAGTGGAGGTGTGAATCCCGATGCGCAAGTCTCAGGATAGGCCAGGTTGGGCGGTCGAGGTTCCGCTGCTATACTCACTTGCTAACGTAGTGCCACGTTATTTCAATTTGCTCGAAGCGGAAGGACTGCTTCCGGAAGTGGAACGCCTGCTCCGCAGCCTGATTCAGCTCAAGGAGGATTACGAGCAGAACGACGCCGAGCTTTCGCAGATCAATCAACGGATTGCGCTTACGGGCGGAATGGTGGCTCCGCGGGATCGCATCGTTCAGCTTCGCAGCCGGAAGGACGCAGCGGCGCGGGCGCTGAAAGGTACGCTCGAAAAGATTCAGGAGATAGGCTGCCAATTAAAGGACATTGAAACGGGCCTGATCGATTTCCCGACGCTCTATCGTGACCAGGAAGTGTACCTGTGTTGGAAGCTTGGGGAAAGCGGTATCGGCTATTGGCATCACGTGGAGGACGGTTTCCGGGGACGGCGGCCGATCGACAGCGAATTCTTGGCGAACCATCGAGGTGAGAGTTAGGTTTTTGCGCTGAATTGCTAAACTAACGCTCGAATGCTATTGGCTCGGGAGTTTATAGGGTATCTTTCGCGGCAACTCGTCGAGCGTCTTAGCCCCGCGGCTCTCGAAACGTCGAACCCGGCGGTCGCCGCCGGGGTGATTGCGCAGACGATTGAAGAAGATTTGGCGGTGGAAGACCGGCTGAACGACAAAGTGCGGGATATTCTCGACGACTACAGCGACTACATGCGCCAACAAAACATCTCGTATCAGGAGATGTTTCGCAAGATAAAAAACCAATTGGTAGCGGAAAGCAAAATCATCCGCGCGGCAGGGCGCGATACTGGCGACCCGATGAAACTTTCGCGGGATAAAGTGAACGATCTGGCGCATAAAATTGTCAGCGCTGTGCGGAAGTCGCGCGACTTTCGCGTGCGGAAGGATCCCAATGAGCTTCGTCTCGCCATTGTGCGTGAGATGACCGAGCTGCTGCAGTTGGAGCATCGCATCGACGCCGCTGCACGCGAAAAGATTCGCACGCAAAAGCGCGAGATTACCGAGGGCGGCGAGGAATACGACGTTCTGCACAAGCGCTACTATGCCGAGGAATTGAAGAAGCTGGGAATTAATTTGAGCAGCTAGCGCAGCGCCGCGTTTCTCAAATCGGCCGCATCATACACGACAAATTCCCGGTTTGCGAACACCGGCCGGATGCGCATGAGCCGGTGGGCGCGCTTCAGCGCGAAGTAGTCGATGGGCAGCGATAGCATCGTTTGCAGGCGCGGGTATGAAAACTTCGGCGCCATGGTATCGCGCCATCTTTCCCACCACTCTGCGCCTACTGAGTCGAAGTACTTCATCTGCGCGCCACTGGTCCAATCGACCCAGACCGCGCGCCGCGACTCAGCGCGAAAGACGCCCGGATACATTTCTCGCCCAGCATCAGGGAATAAGAACATTGAGCTTCCCCAGGTATTTCTATCCGCCCAGTCGGCCATTTGAGTGACCGCCGGCGAGACCGATTCAGAGTGAGTTCTTGAAGGGACAATCTCGCTCAGCGGCCCCAGCAGCACAAGCGCGAACCACAGAGCCGCCTCCAAAGCTCGACGGCTAGTCGCGGCGTGAATTCCGGCGACGCCGCAGACTAACGAGGCGATGGCGACCGTATATACTAACGTGCGCGCCGGTTGCAAAGCCGGAACGAGGGACCAGCGAAGATGCTCCAGCAGCACGTCAGAAAGCGGAACACTCAAGATGCCGCATAGAGGGAGTGCGACGAAGAACCACCGCAGTTGCCGGTTCAGGGATGGCCAGATTCTGGTAGTGGCCCAGATGCCACATACCCAAACAGCCAGATATATCCAGATTTCATGCCCGGCCCAGAGCGAAACCCAGACGAAGCTGGTACGGAACTGCTGAAGGGCCGCGAGCCGAACGGAGATTTTGGCGAAGAACGGTTGGGGCTCGATGACGCCCGGCTGCAATTGAGCCAGGTTTGCCAGCAAGAGCACAAACACGGCTAGAATGCTGAGCGCGGGGCGCAGCAGCGGCCGCAATCGCCGATCAAAGACGAAGGCAAGCAGCGCTACACCCCAAAATGGCGCCGCAGTGGGCACGTGATATACCAGCGCGAGCCCACCTGCCAATCCGGCCAGCAACGGCCTTTCCCGCGCGAGCAAGCCCATGGCCAGCAGAACGAGTCCGAAAGCAAAGGCGCGCGGTGTCGCCTCTGGGTCAGTTATCAGGACCGCGGGCCCTGGCAGCATTGCGCCGAGATTGACGAGCGCCGAAACTAATAAAGCAAACTTATCTTTCAAACGGGCGGCGCGCGCCAGGAGGAAAACGCCAATAACTTCAGCAACGCGGTAGAGCAGTTGCTGGATGATCAATGCGGTCCTGAAATCCAGCCCTCCAGCTCCGTGCAAGAACAGAGTAACTTCGTCGTAGATCGTGTAAGTAAGATGCGGATGGGTTGCGACTAAGTCCCGAGAGAGGAATCCCGGGGCAGCCAGTCTTTCCAGAATGGGAAGCAGGATTTGGGTCTCGCCCTGTAAGTATGTATGGCCGGGGAAGACCTGGAATTCCAGCCACGCGATGGCGGCAATGCCTGACAAGAGGAGGAGGGCGCGACGCATCTACCGCGCCGGAGTTTTCTCTAACTGCTCCTTAGCCCAAATCCGGTTTGGATCCAGCTGCAAAGCTTTCTCAAAGGCCTGTCTTGCTTCCCCATCCCGATTCGCCTTGCGAAGCGTCAGGGCTTTCCACACGTACGCGTCGGCAAGATTCGGATCCAGCTCAATGGCTTTATCGAAATCTTTCAACGCCAAGTCAACACCGCCGCCCATCGAGGCAGGCAAGTAGTAATTGCCTACGCCGCGACTTACATAGGCAAGCGCGAGCTTACCGTCGAGTTGAATGGCTTTATCGATTTCATCTTTCGCGCACGGGCCGTATTTCAAAGTGCCCATGAGCGGGCTGGCTGGAATGACCTGTCCGCATATTTCGCCGAGCAGGCGGTGATATTCAGCGTTGCCGCCATTTTCATCAACTGCTTTTTTTGCGGGCCCCATGCCCGCTTCGGCGTAACCTTCCGCTTTTTTCTTATCGTGAAGCTCCATGGCGACTTCGGCCGCATAGGAATAGGCGAGCGCGAGCCGATATTGCGCCTCGGGAGAGCGCGGGTCCGTATCTGCGGCGTGTTTTGTTTGAGCAATCATGCCATCGAGCGCGGCGAGATTCTGCTGGTCGCGCGCTTTCTGAAGCTCCGGGATTGCGACGCTTTCCGCCCATCCAATTGCCGCCACCAGGCAGAAGGCGGCCGTCAGCCGCGCCGTACGCACTTGTTTGAATCTCCCGGCATCTGCATTCATTGTAGAAATGGACGAACGCGGAAGCTCAGAGTTTCGACGTACGGCGCTGGACGAGCAAGAAGTAGAGCGCCAGCACTATTAGCAGAGCTCCGTTGGCGGCCATGATCGCGGGAGCCGACGTGCGTTTGATTAAGAAGCCCGAGATCAAGCTGCCCATCGGCATGCCGCCTCGAAACGAGACATTGTAGACGCTCATGACACGGCCCCGCATGGCGTCTGTGACGTATAGCTGAACGAGCGAGGTATTCAGGGTGAGCACGACCATCATGGTCGCGCCGGCGCCGAAAACAAACGCAGTGCTCAGCGCGAGGTTGCGCGAGAGGCCGAACACCGCGATGCAACTGCCCAAAGCGATCATCATCAAAAGCGAGCGCCGCGCCAACCCTCTCTGCGTCTGAATGGCCGCTACCAACAGGGCGCCGGCAATGGAGCCCACGCCAGAGGCGCACAAGAACAACGTGAAGGTGTTGGGTCCGCCGTGAAACACATCGCGCGCCATCACAGGTAAGAATGTGATCAGAGGGAAAGACAGCAGCGCGGCGAGGAAGGCGAGGACCATCAGGCTGATCATGCCTTCCTTCTTCCGCAAGAAGTCGATGCCTCGCTTCATGCTTTGAATCACCGATTCACCGGTGT
>Ga0335074_10014391_pt1 | contig 11098 bp, 9 predicted proteins | sample Lox_Sample_23_FD_206715 | JGI IMG/M metagenome (GOLD analysis project Ga0335074, IMG submission 206715) | Soil microbial communities from Loxahatchee National Wildlife Refuge, Florida, United States - Lox_Sample_2.3 | ecosystem: Environmental > Terrestrial > Soil > Wetlands | place: USA: Florida... | reverse complement strand
CCATCTCCGAAAATCTGGTCACCAAGATCGAAGCCACCGCGGACCCGTCGGCGCGATTCGCCGACGGCCAGCCCTAGCTACTTCGACCTGAAAAATGGTTGACGGGTGGGGCGGCTTAGGTGTGGCTGCGGGGTCTGGATGCTTGGCAGGTCTGGTAGTGAGTCATGGCGCGAGGACGCTGATCTTGACCAGGTTGTGGGCGAATACCCCGTGTCCGCACCAGGTGCGAGCTCCTTGGAGGCCGGTGAGTTCGGTGCGGTTCCAGCCGTAACTGCGTTTGAGGTGGTGGATTCGCCCTTCGGATCCGGTCCGCCATTTGATCTTGGTGCGGAACGCTTTTCGGTGCTCGAACTCCCGCCGGGCAGCACCAGGTTTGTTGGCTCGAGGGATAGCGATATACCGAACGCCCAAGTCTTGCAGGTCAGCCTCGACCGAGGCGTAGCCATAGCCACGATCGGCTGTCACCGCAGTGGGAGCACGCCCGATTCGCTCGGTGATGCGGGCGATCGCCGGCGCCAGTTGAGGTGCGTCGCCGGGGTTCCCGATCTGCACGGTGTGGTCGAGGATGATCCCGTCAGCGTTGTCCACGACCTGGGCCTTGTAGCCGAACTCGACCGGCTTACCCAGTCGGCCTTTGCGGATCGGCCGGGCATCAACATCATGGAAACTGACGATGCGAGTGGCCGAATCCGGCATTACCCCGGCCAACCTGCTGCGGGTTTGCCTCACTACCTGCCCGGTGCGCTCCAGCAGGGTGTGCAGGTCGTTGACGGCCCGGCATAGTTGTCCGCGACGCTGCCCGGTCGTGGCGGACACCGCGCGTCGGGCATTGCGCAGTACTGCCTGGGCATCGGCCATCGCGGCGTCGGCGATGCCGGCGAGTTCTTCGGTGATCCGCAACACCGCAGCCTGGCCTTCCTCGCGGGCGGCAGCACCACGCAGGCGCAACTTAGCGGCGATCGACCGAGCGCGTTGGCCCGCCGAGCGGCTGCGGTCTCGCACCCGGGTACGGGTTGCCCCACCGGCGAATTGAATCCGCTTGACCGCCTTGGCGATGCCGCCGACGGCTTTGGCTAGCAGACCCGAGTCGGTCGGATAGGCCACCGCAGCTTCGACCACCGTAGTGTCGGCGCGAACCTTGTCGGTGCGGATGAGTTTTTGACCCGCGGCCTTGCTCAACAACGCCTCGTTAAGACCGGCCACCGCAGCTTCCCCACAGCGGCTAGACAGCTTCATCAACGTCGTCGGATGGGGCACTCTGGTACCAAACGGGATGCGGCAGAACCGCTGCCAGGAAATCGAATCGCCCACCTCGCGGCACAGTGACTCATAGCCCAACCGGTAGCGGAACTTCAAAAACATCAACCGCAGATAGGTCTCCATCGGAATCGATGGACGCCCGATCCGAGCGTCGAAATAGGCCGCGAACGGCGCAAAGAACGCCGGATCATCGAGCAGCACATCAACCCGGGCCAACTCATCGGGCAACACCAACAGCTCCGGCGGCAATATTGCGTCCCACAACGACAACTGGTCATTTACAGTTCTAAACACGATGGCCTCGATCCCTTCTTGCCCAAGGGTTCGAGGCCATCATCTCGTCAAACAACGACCAGATCAGCCACCGCCACACCCCGACTTTTTCAGGTCGAAGTAGCTAGGGCTGGCCGTCGGCGAATCGCGCCGACGGGTCCGCGGTGGCTTCGATCTTGGTGACCAGGTTTTCGGAGATGGTCAGCACGATCACGGCGAACAGCCGTCGTTCGGCGAACGCCAGCAACACCGGTTGGCCGGCGGGACCGCTGACCACGGTCACGCCCGGCCCCAGGTAGCGCAGCAGGTTGACCGCGACGTCGTGCGGGCCGTGGTTGATCTGCGGCGGCAGCGGCGGATCGGTGAGCACCGTCCCAACGCCCCACACCGTCGGGTCCAGCACCGCGGCCAGCGCCTGCAGATCGCCGTTGCTGCAGGCCGTGATGAATGTCTCGGTGACCAGCTGCTGCTCGGCGACCGGCACATCACCCGGTTTCGGTTGCGCCACAGCGAATTTTGCCCGCGCACGGCGCGCCAGTTGCCGACAGGTGCCCACCGGCCGGCCCACCGTCTCGGCGATCTCGTCGAACGGCACCGCGAACACGTCGTGCAACACAAATGACACCCGCTCGGCCGGACTGAGCCTGCGCAACACCTCCAGCAACGCGGTGCGCACCTCGTCATCGAGGGTGACCCGGTCGGCCGGGTCCAGCCGGCGAGACTGGTTGAGCGCGGCCACCTCTGGATCGATATCGCCGGGCCGCTCATAGCGGGCGCGCGCCGAACGCACCTGGTCGAGGCAGAGCCGGCCGGTTACCACGGTCAGCCAGGCGCGGATGTCGTCGATCGCGACGAGGTCGGCCCGCGCGAGCCGCAGAAACGCCTCCTGCGCAACGTCTTCGGCGTCTCCGACGTCTCCCAGCATCTGATACGCCAGATTCACCAGGTACGGGCGATGTCGACGCCATGCCCCGGCGACCTGGTCTTTGGCTGACTGCGATTGGCTCATTCATTCACGACGATCTAGCGGCAGAAAAAGTTACGCGTTCTCCTCGGTAACTTTTCCATCTTCCGCCCCGTCGTAGATCAAAAGCGGTTTAACCAGAGACCGACCCAGCCAGAGGAGATCATCATGACAATCGTCGTAACCGGAGCGACCGGCAATGTCGGACGCCCGCTGGTTTGCGAGCTCGCCGCCGCGGGTGCACAGGTGCGTGCGGTAACCCGCTCACCGGAGACCGCCGGATTTCCCGACGGCGTCGAGACGGTACGCTCACCGGCCGACGCGCTGGCCGGCGCAACCGCGGTGTTCCTCAATTCCCGCGCGCTGGGTGACGACCTCGCCGACGTCATTGCGCTGGCACGCCGCCGTGGGGTTACCAAACTGGTCGCGTTGTCGGCCATCAACGCCGACGACGACTTCTCGCGGCAACCGTCGCGGTTCCGCGGCGACCGCAACAAAGAGGTCGAGCAATTCGCCGTCGACTCCGGCCTGGACTGGGTGAGTTTGCGGCCATCGGTGTTCGCGTCGAACTTCGTCGGGATGTGGGCAGCGCAGATTCTCGCCGGCGACGTCGTCGGCGGACCATACGCCGCGGCGTCGGCCGCGCCGATCGTCGACTCGGACATCTCCGCGGTGGCCGCTCAGGTGCTGCTGACCGATGACTATCTCGGACAACGGATCCCGCTGACCGGGCCGCAAGCGCTTACCAACTCCGAGCTGGTGCAGATCATCGGCCGTGTGCTGGGCCGCCCGCTGCGCTACTTCGAAGTGCCGGCGGATGTCGTGCGGGAGCGCTTCATCGGTTTGGGCCTGGGCGCCGAATTCGCCGACGCCTATGCGGCGATGCTCGCCGACTCGCTGGACAAACCGGCGCTGGTTACCGGCGAAGTGGAGAAGATCACCGGTCGTCCGGCGACCACCTTCGCCCAATGGGTGGCTGAGCACCGCCAGCTGTTCACGAAATAGAATAAGGAGACAGGACATGTCCGATCCCCGCCCCCCGCGCTACCTCAAGCCGATGAACAAGTTCATGATGGCGGTGCAGAAGCTCGGCATACCGACCGGGCCCGCAATGGTGTTGACGGTGCCCGGCCGCAAGTCGGGTCAACCGCGCAGCACTCCGATGACACCGTTCGAGTTCGACGGCGCGCTCTATGTGGTCGCCGGCTATCCCGGCGCGGACTGGGCCGCCAATGCCCGGGCCGCGGGCAGCGGCACGCTCAGCCGAGGCCGTCGCTCCCGGCCCGTCAACATCGTCGAACTGAGTGCGGCGCAAGCACGCCCGATACTTCGGGCTTTCCCGGTGCAGGTCCCGGTCGGCGTGGCATTCGCCAAACGCTCCGGCATGGTCGTCGACGGCACCTCCGACGAATTCGAGGCGCTGGCCGGACGCCTCGCGGTGTTCCGGTTCGACCCGGTCATCAATTAGCGAGGCGGATGCTCAAAGCTGGATCGGCACATGCTTTTCCGCGCACGCGTCGACGACCGCCGCGACGATGTCCTGGGTGCGCAGCATCTCGAGATCTTCGACGGTGACCGAACCCTTGTCGGTGCGGTGCTGGGCGGCCACCCGAGAATCGCGGAGCCGCTCAGCGCGCTCGACGACGTTGCGGGCGAACCGACCGTTCTGCATCACGTCGATTCCGTGGCTGCCGTTAGGCGCCAGATAGGCCCGCAGCGTCTTGCACGCAATGTTCAGGGCCTCGCGGGCCGCGGGCTCGATCACCGTGGCGCGTGGTGCGCCGTAGCGGACGGCGATCTCCACCAGCTCGTCGGGAGCGTAGGACTCGAAGCGCAACTTGCGGTTGAACCGTCCGGCCAAACCCGGATTGACGGTGAGGAATTCGTCGACTTCCTTCTCGTAGCCCGCACCGATGAAACAGAAGTCGAACCGATGCACTTCGAGGGCGACCAGCAGCTGGTTGACCGCTTCCATGCCGATCATGTCCGGTCGGCCGTCGTGGTGGCGCTCCACTAATGAATAGAACTCGTCCATGAACAAGATGCGGCCCAGCGAACGGGCGATCAGCTCGTTGGTCCGTGGGCCCGATGCCCCGATGTGCTCACCGCAGAAGTCAGCCCGTTTGACTTCGATTATCTCGGGATGCCGCACGATGCCCAGCCCGGCGTAGATCTTTCCGAGCGCCTCGGCGGTGGTTGTCTTTCCGGTCCCGGGTGGGCCGACGAGAAGCATGTGGTTGGTCTGATTGGTCACCGGCAGCCCGGCCGCCAGTCGCAAGGCCCGGACCTCGATCTGGTCCTCGATTTCGGCCACCGCCCGTTTGACTTCACTCAAACCGACCTGGTTGTTGAGCAGGGCACGACCTTCCGCCAACAGCTCTTCGCGCCGGCCTTCGTTCTCCGCGTCACGACGGTCTTGTTCCGACCGCTCCGTGCTGACGTCCCATTTGTTGCTGCGGGTATTGATGGTTTCCTCGTCGGTGACCACCAGTTGCAGGTTCGGATCGGCCAACGCATCCTTGGCCGGCTCGATCAGCGCGCCATTGATCGTCGCCCTGGACAGCCAGACCTGCGCTTTGTCCTCCTGGTCGAGCTGGCGATGCGCCATCCCCCGGACATAGGCGAGATCTGCTGCGATCAAAGGAAACTCGTTGGGATCAATCGCTGTCACAGCGGTGTCGGTCAGCTGGTGCCGGCGCGCTTCACCCGCACTGACGTGTCCGGCCCGCACGTCGACCCGGTCTGCCCAGTCCAGCGCCACGCGCGCCTGTCCGAGGTGAGCGGCGGCGTGCGCGGCCAGCGCGTTGGTGGCCGCGGTGACCGCTGACATGATGATCGCCTGCGGCGGCAAGATGGTGGCCGCCACCGAGATCACATCCGGCCAGCGCTGCGTGGCGAACATCAGGTAAGCGCTGACATACTGCTGCCACTGATGGTTCTCCCAGGTATCCAGCAGCGTCGAATCTTTCAGCAGCGATTCGGCTTTTTCGTACTGGCGGTCATCGACCAGCGCGCTGGCCAACGCCAACCCCGCGTGCGATGACTCGGTCACCGAGATCGCCAGATAAGGCCCGGCTTTGATCGACGCCGACAGCCGCACACCGAGCCGGTTGGTTTCCCGGTGCAGCCGCGCCCCGTACGCGTACAGCTGCTGCAGTGTCGACAATGCTTCGTCGCCGGCGGCGATCCGGCCCAGCCACGCGTCGGCCATCGACGGGTCGATTTCGGTTGCCTCGCGGAACCGCGCCTGCGCCGCCGACTGGTCGTTGTCGAACAACGACATGGCTTGATCGAACCGCTTGCGCGCGGCGGCCGTGGTACTAGCGCTAGTCATTTGGCGCCGCTCCTCTCCCCCTCGCCGCTGCGCGGCTGGGCGGTGCCCCCACATCGCTTGCTGCTCTGCATCGTCACGGCGCGAGTCATTTGGCGCCGCTCCTCTCCCCCTCGCCGCTGCGCGGCTGGGCGGTGCCCCCACATCGCTTGCTGCTCTGCATCGTCACGGCGCGGTCTATTCCACCGGTTCGAGCTCGGTTGTCCTCAGGGTCGTCGGCTCTGACGATATGTAACGATTCTCGGCCCGGAACAACTCGACCTCAACCGTATGGAGTTGTCCCGCGGCCGTCACGTCGACCGTCGCCGGGCCGATCTGCGTGATGAGCACGTCGACCGTTCCACGGTACGGCGTTCCCGGCTCCCCGACCGAGATCAGCGTATTCGGCCGTGGCGCCGGAGTGACCGTGCCGTCGACGACGCTGACGGTGGTACCGGCCATCGGCCTGACCTGATCACTCACCGCAATGTCGGGCATCCGCACGCTGACCCACCGCTCCTGGTCACGGGTGTGCACCGTGATCCGCTCACCGGCGCCGGCCAGCCGCACCACGATTCGTTTGGCCAGTGCGTCCTGCGCGGCGATGTGCACGCGGCTGAACTCACCCGGGTCGTCAAGCGGCAGCGTCAATCGGTTACCGGCATCGACCTTGCCCAGCAGCACACCCGAGGGTCCGATCGGAATGACCAGAGGTTGCGCGAGAACGCTGCGGCGCAGACCGTGCAGCTTCGGCAGCGGCGCGCAGAGATTGGCCGCGACGGCCCGCGCCTGCTCGCCCGGCAGCGTCTTCAACATCACGCTCGGCGGAGCCGTCGGCGGCTGCGCGTTGCGTACGGTCACCGTCGCGGTCATGCTGCCGTCACCGAACACGGTGATGTTCTGGATGACGCCGTCGGCCCGCAGCGCCCAGGCGTGCTCTAGGTTCTCCGCGGTGATGTCGTTGGGCCGATACCAATACGTCGTCAGCCAGCCGCCCTCGCCGCGCACCGTGTGCCACCGCTGGTGGTGCGCGTTCAGCGCGGACGAACCCAGCCGCCGTTCCAACTCCACGATGTCGGTGGCGGTCGCAACCTTGGCGCGAAGGCCCTGTTGGCGCAACGCCGCACTGATCCGCTGCGCCGCCGCGAGCGTCGCGGTGCCGACCGAGGTACGCCATTGCAGCGCTTCGGCATTGGGGAACGACCCGATCCGCACGATCAGCCATGTCTCCCGCTGGCCGGCATACGGCGGGGTGCCGATCAACGTGTCGTAGACCCGCGGGTAGTCGCCGCTGCTACGCCGTCGCGACCCGGCGCTGACCACGCTGAGCGATTCGACCGCCAGCCCCAGCGTCTGGTGCAGCAGCGGCAGCAGATCAGCGACGTCGACCACGTTTTCGGTGTACGTCGCCGTTGACCCGGTGAACAGGGTCGGGCGGTGGGCCTTGCCGAGCAGCTGCACGGCCACCACCGCCACGCCGTCCTGATACCGGATGCCACCACCGGAGCGGTCGTTGGCCACCGTGATGGGTTCGTTCAACGTGATCGCTCGACCACGCGCACGCAGCAGCGTCAGCCACTGCCACAGCGGCTGACCACGCCAGGGGATCGCCAAGGCCGCCAAGCCGAGCGCCAAACCCACTGCGGCGCCGGGGTATCCGCCCACTGTCCAGCCGAGCAGGCCGGCAGCGAGGACGCCGACGATGACCGCCAGCTTTATCGTGGCTGTCATCGTTCCCGCCTAGCCCGTGCGACCAGCGACGCGATCACCACCGCGGCGATGACCAGGCCGGCGAACACCACTGCCACGTTGCGGGCGCGGTGGTCCGCAGGCGGCGGCGGTGGGGCCGGCACGATCAGCCGGGTTTCGGCGCCGGGTGCGACGCGGTCACCGGGTGGCACATTGAACGTCAACGCGGCGACCGGGTCCACCACGCCGTAGCCGACTTGGTTGTCCACCCCGCGCGGCGGGTTGTGCGCTGTCTGCAGAATCCGGTTGATGACCTGGTGTGCCGACAGATTCGGATACTTGGCCCGCACCAGCGCGGCTACCCCGCTGACGTAGGCCGCCGAAAAGCTCGTCCCCCAGAACGGCATGTTCTTGTCGCCCGGCCGGATCGGCGGATAGGCATTCACCGGTCCGCCGGTCTGCGGCGATAATCCCATGATGCCGACGCCGGGCGCCGCGGCGGCCACCCACGGGCCGGACAGGCTCTTGCTGATGGGCGCGCCGGTGTTGTCGACCGCGCCCACGGACAACACGTAATCGGAGAACCAGGACGGCGACGACACCGTCTTGACCTGATGCCAGTCACGCGGGTCACCGGTGTCCAGCGGGTCGAACCCCGGGTTCTGCGCACACTCGTCTTCGCCCTCGTTACCGGCCGCCGCGACGACCACCACATCCTTGACGGTCGCGGCGTACCAGACAGCGGCACCAATAGCGCTCTGGTCCAACGGATCCGCCGCCGATACGCACGCGGTGACGCTGACGTTGATCACCTTGACGCCCATGTTGGCGGCATGCACGATCGCGCTGGCCAGCGTGGCAACCGTGCCGGCCTTCTTGCGCGCGTCCATGTCGCCGCCACCCGGATGCTCCGGCTCGTAGGCCCGCGAGGATTGGCGGATCGAGATGATCCGCGCGTGCGGCGCTACTCCCCCGACCCCGTCCGGCACGCCCGGCGGAGGTGGCGGCACCTCGGGGTCGTCCGCTTGCGCGGGCGCCGGATCGCCGGGCCCGTTTGACGGTTCATCGGGCGGGGGCGGCGGCGGAGGAGGCGGAGCGGGTTTGGTCTCGGTGATCGTCACCGGCGAAGGGGGCGGCGGAGGTGCCACCGGTGGCGGCGGTCCGCCCGGCGGCGGTGGCGCCTCGAGAGCCGGCGGCGGCGCCGCAGGCGGTGGAAACGCCGGGACGGCGGGCATGGGAGAGGGCATCGGAGCGCCCTGGGGCGCAGCGCCGATGATCGACGCCACGATGGTGCCGTGCGCGTCGCAGTCCATCAGCCCGTCGCCGCCCATGATGTAGTCCCCGCCGGGAGTCACCGGAAGCCGGGGGCTGGGGTTGACCCCGGTATCGATGACGGCGACGCCCACACCGTTGCCGGTCGAGTATTGCCAAGCCTTGCCGATGTTGAGCATCGCAAACCCTGGTGCCATGACAGTCACATTCGGATCGGCGACGGTGATGGTTCTGGCGCAGATGTTGCTCTGCCGCATGGGCTGATCCGGACCCGGCTTGCCGTCCGCGGGCACTCGGCCGGGGTCGACAGATGGCCGCGGAATCGCCTGAGCCGCAGGAAGACCGCTGGACAGGCCGACCAACAAGCCGACCAGCGTCAGCGCGGAGATGCGCCGCGTCACCGAGGCGAAGCTCATCGCATCCGCACCCAGTTGAACAGTCCGCCGATCCAGGCGGCCAGCGGCAACGCCGCGATGATCGCCATGATTTCCAGCCATTCGGCGATCATCCGCACCAACGGGGTGAACCTGGTGATGGGAACCAACAGCGCCGCCACCAGACCCGCACCGCCGAATCCGGCCAGTACCAACGCTGCCCAGAGCACCGAGTCCGCCGATGCCGCGGGCGCGTGCAGAACGTACTTGATGACGCCGACGCATGTCGCGGCCGCGGCTCCGCACACCAGCGCAATGGCCTGCCGCTTGTCGGCGAACGCGCGTCCGCGGCTGATGAAGATGAGCACGAACAGACCGGACAGCACCAAAGCGGCACCGCTGCGGTGATGCCCCGGCATCAGCGTGGCCCACACCGCGGCGGGCAGAGTCAGGCTCGCGCCGATACATATTCCGGTCAGCACGTTATTCGCGACAACCGCGGCGGCCGCGATCTGCGTCCCCCGCGGGGTGGTATCCGGGCTGAGCTCCTCCTCGCCGGCCTCGTCCACCGGCGACACCGCGTCCACCGGTAGCCCGGCGCTGCGCCGAAAGAGGTCGCGGCCGGTCACCGATCCGAAATACGGCGGCCGGATGCGGGCGCACCAGAGCGCGATCGTGGGCGCCAGGGTCAACAAGAACAGCAGGATGACCAGGGTGCACATGCCCAGCCACTGGGCGGGAACCGGTCGCCACATCCGGGCGATGGCAATCACGCCACCCAGCCCGCACAGCGTCACGATGGTGGCCGCCACGTTGACATAACGTCGGGTCATCACCGCGATGCCGGTGGTGAGCATTCCGGCCGCGAGAGCTGCAATGAACAGATGGGCGGCCCCGAGGTTGCCCGGAGCACCCGCTGCCAGACCCACCGCGAGCAGCGGCACGGACAGCCACGCGAACCCGCCCAACAGGTCGGTGCGACTGGGCCACCACCGCGCCACCAATCCCCCGCCACCTATCGCCAGCAGTCCGAGAATCCCCGTGACCAGGCTGGGGATCATCGAGTCGCTAGCGGTACGAGCGCGCACCGCCAGTCCCAGCACCGACGCCCCGATCATGGCCAGGATGGCAAGTGCGGTGTGCGCGGCGGTCTCCGCGGTAACCGGTGCGAACAGTTTCTCGCCAACCCGGGCCAAGCCGGTGGACAGCGACTCGTATTGCGGCTCGAACGAGTCACCCTCCACCGCCGGCACCAAGACCAGCGTGGCGCCGTCCTCGACGCCGAGTTCGTCGAGGGTTTTGGTGACGTCCAGCCGCACGCCGTTGGCCTTGTGCAGTTCGTAGCCGACTCCGGATTCCAGGCCGATCAAACCCCGACGTTTGAGTTCATCGTTGAGCAACTCGACGATGTTGTCGACGAACACCTCGACCGGTACCGAGGCCGGATATACCTGGGAGACAAGGTGTTCGCCACAAACCACCGCGACTGCGCATCGCGCCGGAAATGCAACCTTTGCCATTACCGTGGCCTGTCAGCGTCGGGGACATATTTGTCCGCCAACGCCGCAGTAATCTCAAATAGCCGCAGTCGTGTTTTCTTTTGCAATTCGTGTTGCGTATCGATAATCCCGCCTTTGGCCAAATGCGGGTCAAAAGGCATGAATTCGACAGTCGCTCCTGATTGTCCGAAACGCTCGGTAAGATAGGCTCGCGCGTCGGCATCGTATTTGTTGCGACTGTCATTTAAAACGACCATGCTACGAGACACCAATTCGTGATAACCCATCGACCGCAGCAAATCGATAGACCGGGTGACCGGCAGCGAAGTATCGGCGGTGAGCCCCGACACGAAGACGAGCGTGTCGCACGCGTCGAACACGGCCTTCATCACCGGGTGCTCGAGATCGTCTGAGGTGTCCACCACGATCACGTTGTGGGTGCGACGCAGCCGCGAAA
>Ga0335074_10014390_pt1 | contig 11098 bp, 10 predicted proteins | sample Lox_Sample_23_FD_206715 | JGI IMG/M metagenome (GOLD analysis project Ga0335074, IMG submission 206715) | Soil microbial communities from Loxahatchee National Wildlife Refuge, Florida, United States - Lox_Sample_2.3 | ecosystem: Environmental > Terrestrial > Soil > Wetlands | place: USA... | reverse complement strand
ATGCCCTCCGAGATAATAGTCTTTCTCTCCATAGGAAAAGCTCGAGGCCAGACGACCGCGTTCTGCCGTGCCAAGCCTCCGGTGATGAAATAACGACTTCTCCTGAAACGCTCGCGTTTTCCAGCCTCTCATGCGCGCGGTTGTGACAGCAATCCAATCAATCCCACCGGCTTTATTAGGATAATATCCTCCAATTTCTTCAAAGCATGAGCGGCGAAACAGCTGGCACGCGCCGGCGACATGCCTCTGTCCCTCGTAGCTGTCAGTACCTGAGCTGTATCCCTCCTCTTTAAAGATCGTTCCCGCTACACCGAGGCTTGGATCTTTCTCAAACTGATCGATCAAAAACTCAAAATAGTCTGAATCGACCGATATGTCGGCATCCAGATTGCCGATGATCGCATAGTCGACGCCGTCTAGTTTCTCGAGACCGGCGTTAAATGCAAACACCTTTGCCGCAAAATTCCTTTCGCGTCTCACTGGAAGGTCGACAAGGGTAATCCAATCATGCCCCCCAAGATATGCACGAACCTTCGCTCCGGTCGCATCGGTAGAACCGTCGTTTACAATCACCCATCGCTTGGGGCGTACCGTCTGATTAATGACAGACGCCAGCGTCTTCTCGATGAACGATTCTTCATTTCGTGCCGGCGTGATAAGCACATAGGACCAGTTATTCATCATTTCACCTTTAAGAGTGTAAATAGTCAGTTAACGGCGCAGAGAGACACCAGCGCCAGAATCAACAGGCCTTGGGTCGGCAGCATGTCCGTAAATTGCATCTCGACGTATCGCAAGTTCCTTTTCATACTTTTCTTCCGGCTCATATACAATCACGTGGCTGCCTTGCGTGGAGAATGAGAAGGGAACGCACAAGAGCCGCTTCAGCTTGGTTCTCAATTCTTCACGTCGATCTGGATCGACATAAAACAGCATGAATCCTCCGCCACCTGCTCCCAGCAGTTTTCCTCCAATCGCTCCCGCGCTCAGCCCTGCCTCATAGATTTCATCAATGCTGTTATTCGTAATCTTCTGGGTGAGTGACTTCTTGATCTGCCAGCCTTCATGGAGGAGCCTTCCGAACTCGCTCAAGGAGCGATGGTCGTTCACGATAATCGATTCCGCTTCGTTCACAAGCTGAAACAGCAATTCAAGCTCTCGTTTCTTTTGTGGCGTCACTTTCAGCTGCTCCTGCGCAATCTCTGAAGCGATGCGCGAAAAGCCGGTGAAATAAAGCGCCAGATGCTGCTCGAGATCGGCGAGCCTTGCAGGCGCGGCGACAATGGGCCTTACGTTGATTGCCCCATCTTTGCCGAAGTCGATGCGATTGAACCCTCCGTAGGCCGCATTCACCTGGTCCTGGGCGCCCACCGCCTCCTGAAGTAGAGCCTGCTCAACGTGAATCGCGTCCATTGCCAGAGTATGTTTGTCGCGCATCCGATGTTTCAACCCGTACAAAGCAAGCAGCAAACCGACAGTAAATGCCGAACTCGTACCCAGGCCAGTGCGAGCCGGAAGATCTGCGATGTGGTGGATCTCAACTCCTTCGTCGATGCCGAGAAACTGAAGACAGGCCCGCACAGAGGGGTGCTCGATTAAGTTATTGCTGGCAACGTTCTCAACCTTTGAATAGGAAATCCGGCTATGATACTCAAAAAACGGCGGTAGATTTCGACAGCTGATATAACACGACTTATTGATCGTCGTAGAGAGTACGGCACCCCCATTTTCACGGTACCAGATGGGGTAGTCCGTTCCTCCGCCGAAAAAGGATATCCGCATCGGCGTGCTTGTCATTATCATGAGTTACAATCGTCCTTTTCGGTTTTCCGGTGAGGATCCACTTCCTGCATCGGTGTTCTCAGCGGCCTTAAGCCCCGTCTGAAATCTTCTGAACTGCTAGCCTCGAGAAAAGGCACAGTTACCTTGGCAAACATCTTCACGCGAGGTGGTCCGCAAAGCGTGTAAGGAGGAATGTCATTGCAAACGGTCGAGCCTGCTGAGACGACCGCTCCTTCTCCAATGGTTAAGGTCTTGTTCGACGAACAGATGATCAGGCTGCCGGCGCCGATTACCGCACCTTTGCCAATAATTACTCTTCCTGCGCCTTTGGTATGTCCGACCACTGTGCAGCGCATCGCAATTGCTGCGTTCTCTCGGATTTCAATGGATTCCGGATATCCTCCATCGAGAAAGACATCTTCGCCGATCCACACTCGGCGGCCGATGGTAACTCCACGCAAACGATGCAGGAATGGCCGTGTACTGTACCCTCCGGGCAGGTTTCTCGCCATCAGGTGCAAGATATAATTGAAGCCTGCTTTCAGCTTGGATTTTGACTGTCCCTGTGGTCGAGCTACGCCTCTTTCCATCGTCTGAACCTCTGAATTCCATCGCGCACCTGCGTCAATTAGTGAATTCAGCATCAATGCAGCTTCTGCTTACACAACCTTGCGCACAAAACTTAGCTTTCCCCGGGAAACCACGCTATCGTCGACGGTGGCTATACCCTCAATCAGTGCGGCCTCATCCGTCATCTTGAGAACGTTGATCTCCATAATCATCGTATGTCCTGGAAGCACGGGCACAAGAAATCTCATGTCATTTACGGCGGCTAGAGCCATGAATTCACCGGATTGCAAGCCCTTTCCCGTCGTATAGCTGAATAGTATAGAAGCACTCTGGCCGATCGCCTCAATGATCGAAGTGCCCGGCATAATCGCAAATTCGGGGAAGTGCCCAAGAAACTGAATCTCGTTGCCCGTAACGTTCTTGAGAGTTTTAATCCGTTTTCCTGGCTCCAATTCGAGAACACGGTCGACCATAAGGTACGGAAACCGCTGTTTCAAACGCCCACGGATCTCTTCAAATGTCATCATCATCGGCATACTGTTCAAGCATTTCGGTGGAATCAGCGCTGCTAAAACGCTGAAGAAGCTCGAAGTGACAGATTTACCGCTTTCGTAAAATCATTCCTAGAGCGCGGGGAAGGAATCGGCCCCCTGGCGCGGGAATGCCGGCGTCGCACACCAGCCGTGTCACGCGGAGTCCGACTGCTTCTGCCATCCGAATCGGCTCGCTCTCGTGATGAAACTCATATATGTGATCGCGTTGGGCCGACTCCAGCGCAGTGCTGAAAAACGCTAAACCGTCATCAGCGAGGTGATGGGCAACAGCAGCAAACAAAGGCTTCGGATCCTGAAGGTGCTCAGCCAGCATTGCCGCGATAATTCCCTGGTAGGTTCCCGGTTTGTCTGAAATCTCAAGATTCAGCACATCCTTCACGGCGAACTTAACTCGGCCTCGATGACCCGAAGCATTGAGAAGCCGATCCGAAACAGCTACGGCCGGAGAGCTGATGTCAAAGCCGTTCAACTGAATGTCGGGCCGCGTCTCCGCCGCAAGGAGTCCCATGACTCCATGACCCGATGCAATTTCGAGAATCCTCCCGCCCTTTGGGATTCCCTTGAGAAACTCATCCCGATACATAGCAATATGGCTCACCATTGACGGCCAGAATGGATAGATAAGGATTGCCGCCCACATATAGGGAACCATGTATCCCTCGTCCTCATAAACCCCTGACATGAGTTCGGGGAGAGTTTCGGGCGTATAACTGCCTTGCTTTTCATAGCGCTGTTGTGCTTTCCACACGCCCATACAATATTGCGCGTAACCCTTCGCTGCATCTTCAAACGCCCGGTCACCAAATGCCGCATCGGCCCAGCGAGCAAGTGGATTGAGCAACCAAGAACACAATGCCTCATTTCCGGCGAAGGTCGCTCGCGCCGAAGGAGCGAACATCCTGGCCTTCGATTCGAGACCGTCGAGAAATGCCGTTGCATCCTTCATGTGATTTTCCGTTTATCGAACGAGCTTATTTCTTAGTCCGCCGAACTGATATGGCGCACCATGCGAACCATCGGGCGGATAATATCGACGCCGTCCCAGGGAGACGTAAACACGTGCATTTGCCCAAGCTTTACGATGCGATCGACGCCTCTTCTGCCTGCCAATTCAACCAGTTCTTTCTCAAGTGCGGGATCCTTGACACCTAATCCCAAAGTCTGAATGTTCCCGTCAAACTTCACAATCGGGTCGAACAGATTATCCACCTCCAGGATCGCTAGAGTCCTGCCCTGCGTTGGCTGCGGGATTTCGTACCCTTTGCCGAACAAGAGAGTCCAATCCGGGGTAGTGGGAAAAACCGCATCCCGTCCTGCATCATCGAGGAGCCATGATGTCCGCGCTTGGGCAATCGCCGATGTCATGGCAGCGGGAATGCTCTTCCGTGGATGGGCGTGGTTCTCGCCCTCAAAAGCTCTCTTGAGCGATGGCGCAAGCTCAGCGACGGAATGCGACGAGTCCTTTTCGAGCAGCAGCACTTGAGGCGAGGAGCATGCCTGCTGTTCGAACTGCCAAACGTCGCGAGCAAGACGCGCGCACCAAGAATCGCGTTCAGCTTCATTCGTCCAGGCTGCAGCATCCATTGCGGCAACTGAAATTCTCGGCCCAAAGACCGCCAGGTGCGCCCAATGCGGAAAAGGCAACGATCGAACTTGCAAAACCGACTCTCGGCCGCCCCATATCATAGCTCCGTCCACAACGCGCGCCATGGCTTCATGCAGGTCTCGATTGTCATGCTCGAATGCGGCCAGGAAGATACGTCGTGTCAGTATCTCTTCCGGATCGCTCTCGACCAACTTTTTCACCAGCAGGCGAGTCAACTCGCCAAGACCGCGTGGAATACGAACCAACGCGGCATTTCCGCCTAGGAGAGCACAGGTCATGGACAAAATCGGCTGGATTTCGATATTCCCCGCCGGCCAATGACCAATTACTCCCAGGGGAAACGCTTTGCATTGTGCCCGACCGGATTCGTTCCACCCGCCGTGCAAACTGTTTGGCCCGAGCTCGCGGGAAACGATCGGTTCGAGGGTGCCTCGCCGCAACCACATCCGCAGAAAGACGATTCCAGGAACTTCATCCAATCCAAAGGCGTCTAGCCTTTTTGCCCAGGCTTCAAAAACTGTTAGAACCTGATTCGGTGTGACCTCACAATCATTGACAGCTTGCCGCAATCTTGCCGCTTCTTCACAGATTTCCGCAGCCGATTCCACGTCCCGGTGAAATTGAGAAAGAGCGGCGCGCATATCTCAATTCACCATGACCCGTTTGCTTTCGATATTCCCGCATCCTCTTATCTCTGCCTTCGGAATCCGGCCTGCAAAGCGGAAGCTGATGCCTCTGCGACCGCATCCACAACCGTCATATGCGACAACACGGGCCATATCTTCGGTTAACAATAGGTTACCTGGAAAACTCGTCGGCAAGACGCTGCACACTTGAACAATGCCATCGTCTCCCTCCGCGACAGGCTCCAGCGTCAATGGATCGCGAACAACGACGTCGCCGTATGCGGGCGCATGTTTGTTTCCGTAACTGCAGTCCGGGAAAATCACTCCCACGCTCTCGATCATTCCATAGAAATCAACGATGCAGCTTTGAGAACAACCGATAACGCGGGCCAACCGCTCGTTGAATACATCCTTTTGCACCGCCTGATCCTGCAGCCGCTTCCAGCCGCCGCTGTGTAGAATTATGACTTTCTCGAGGTCGAGACACAGGTCTCTTGCCAGCAATGGCTTCACGAGACATGACCAAAGCATATAAGTAAATCCGTAGATAAGAAGGTCGGTATCTCTGTACTTATCCGCAACTCTGGCTAGCTCGTCCAGGTTCAGCGCCAGCTCGCCCGAGTCATCAGTACGAAGGCAGTAGTTGGTTTCTGTGGCAAACGGCTGAAGTCCTTGAATAGCCGCTCCGCGCGCGCCCAGGTCGCTTCTGCGCGCGGTTTGGTGGGGAGTGTCGACTACCAGATAGGGGCGGCGCGTCGATCCGATGAAGTCCCGCAAAATGACGACGGTTCCTTTGGTCATCCGCCGTGATGTTTCACCGTCGAGCACCACGCGGCTGGGCGATTGAGATGTGGTAGCGCTCGACGTCAGTGTTCGCCTCACTTCTTCCGCGCCCACAAAGGACAGCGGTGGATTGGACTTGAGAATCCCTACGGGCAAATACGGCAGATCGCTTACTCGTTCCGCGCTCCGATATGCGACCGGCCAGTGTTCCACGTAGTTCCGGTAGCCGGCGTGCCGCTCGCATCCATATGCGAGCTCATCCTTGAGCAGTTCAAGCAAGACGCGGTGCTTGATCTCGGGCGCCTGACCGTAAGGTGAAAGCGATAACAGGTGATCGATCTTGTCAGTGAATGGCGGCATGACTGTTCGTTACCCATTCCAGGAGCGCCGGGCGCGCGAGTTTTCCCGCAGGCGTCTTCGGCAGTTCAGATACAAGTCGGATCGAGTCCACCGTCCAATGACGGGGAAGACTGCGGCGAATCTGCTCCGTATCAATTGCCGCTTCCTGATCCGGAACGACCATCAACATCAGTGCATCTCCCGATTCGGGATGGGCAACCGCACAGGCGCCGCATTCATACACGCCAGGCATGGCAGCCACTTTCTGCTCCACTTCGGAGATACTAACGCGTACGCCGCGCATTTTGAGAAATGCGCTCTTCCGGCCTTCGATCCAAAGGAAGCCATCGTCGTCTTGTCGAGCATAGTCGCCGGTGTGCAGCCTCCCATTCCGGAATACAACGCGCGATTCTTCCGGATCGTTCCAATAACCCGCGCAAACTGAGGGACCACTGACGACTAACTCCCCAATCTGGCCGGGATTCACGGCGTTTCCGTTTTCGTCGACGATTGACACCGTCAGATTATCGAGAGGTTGGCCAGCGCTCCCATGCTTCTGCTCCCAGCGGCCAGGCTCCATGCAGGATATCCGCGCTGTCGCTTCCGTTTGTCCATACATCACTAAGAACTCAACCTTGGGAAACATAGCTCGGAACTCGTCGACTGCTTCTGGTCCCAATGCGCCACCGGCCTGAAGAAATCGCTTGAGATGAGGACACGCCGTTTGTCGGATGTTCGAGCGGCGAAGGAGCACATTAAACACAGTGGGTACACCGGCGAATGTGGTGCATTGCAGTTCCACCATGGAGCGAATCACTTTATCGGGAAACATGAACCGTCGGTCAAGCACGACACTGCCGCCGGCGAAAAGATGCGTATGCAGCAAGCTGGCTCCGAAGCAGTAATTCAGGGGGAGAACGACCATAGCACGGTCACTTGCGTCCAGGCCCTGGCTGCGGATAATCGCCTCACTATTTGCGGTCAGGTTCCCATGGCTCACCATGACGAACCTCGGAGCACCAGTGGATCCCGAGGTAGCCATAAGCGCCGCCAAGTCAGACGCCGCACAGGGGTAACTCTGCACCATCGCTGAAGACTCCGGTCCCGGATCGCCATGCAGATACCGCACGCCGGCACACTCTGAACTTAAGCGCGCCTCGCTCCAAACAGCCCGAGCCCCTACCGCATCAATTAGTGCGGCCGTCGATGCAGCGAGCGCGCGGTCGTCAACCGGCACCGCCACTAATCCGGCGTATATGGCGCCCAGGTATGCGAGCGCACTCGAAATTGAAAGGGAAGTGCCGATAAGCACTCGATCTCCGTGCTCAAGGCCGCCTGAAAGCAACTTCGCACCATGCGCGGCAATCATTCGCTGCAGTTCCAGCGAGCTGACGACGCGCCCGCTCGCAGCGTCAATTAGCTGCGAGTCCCGACTCAGGCGCTGGGTCAGCCGCGCCGCAAAATTACAATTTCCTGAAGTCGTCAAGCTACCCGTTCTTTTCTAATTTGACAGAGAGAATTCGAACGATTGCGCGAACGTCTTCCATCTCGATCAGCTCATCAACGTCAAGGCTGACACCGAAGACTTGTTCAAGGTTGCTGGCAAGCGATAGATGTCCGACTGAGTCCCAGCCAGGGATGTCACTGGGACCAGTCTCCATAGTCACCATTTTCGGGTCGATTTCAAATGAGCTTGAGAAAGCCTGCTGAACCTTACTCAATATCTCGCCGGAGTCGTTCATTCATCCTCTCATTCGTCCGTCTCTGCTTCTTGTGCGGACACGGCGCTTCATCACCAACCAGTCGAAACGCCATGTCATGTGCCAGCTGATCATCTTTTGCTGACTAAACTACGATTCCCGCACCACCATCAACGATAATGCTCTGGCCGATGATCCCAGCTGCCGCATCTGAACAAAGGAACTGCGCCACGGAGGCAACCTCCTCGACGGTGACCAACCGCCCGATTGGAGTACGTCGGGCAGCCTCTGCAATGCGTTCTGCTGCGTTCGGGATCGACTTCCACGCGTCGGTCAGGACAGCGCCCGCGGTAATAACGTTGACGCGGATTCCTCGAGGCGCCACTTCCAGGGCGAGATGGCGCGCGAGCGCTTCCAGAGCGCCTTTGGATGAACCAATGAGCGAATAATCTGGTATGGCACGGGTCGATCCCAGCGAACTTACGGCAAGTATGTTGGCTCCCTTTTCAAGTCGCACCACGAGTGACTTCACCAGTTTAAAAAAGGCGCGCACGTTCAGATTGAACGTCCAGTCGAAATGGCGCTCCGTAAGCTCCTCAAATGGCCGGTGAACCCCCGTCGCCGCGCAGTGAACCAAGCCGGATAGTTGAATGCTTCGTTCATCGAGAATGCCATTCACCTGTTCCATTCCGCGCTCGGTGGTCAAATCCGCGCGGCAAAGAACGAGTTCCAACTGTTCTGTTCCGGCAATATCTGCGAGTTCCTGAGCGGCGCTCTCGTTGCGGAGATAGTTGGCGATCACCCGGGATCCCGCTCTTGCAAAGCGCAGCGAAATGGCTCTTCCGATTCCCCGGGTGCCACCCGTAATCAGAAACGTTTTTCCCCTGAGGGAAAATAAGTCCTTCTCATTCGACCCCACGTTGGTTAAAGTCTTTCCTCCCAATACTCGATCATGGACTTCAGCGTCTCTTCGAGCGAAAAGGCGGTTTTCCACCCCGTATCACGCCGAAAGCTTTGCGTGCTACCGAAGATGATCTTCTCGTCGGACGGCCGCATCAGCCGCTTTGCCTGAAGGATCTCGGCTTTCACTCCTGCCAGCCGAATCGCGGAACGTAGCATGTTTCCGATTTCATGCGTCGACGTTGCGCAAATGTTATAAGACTTCCCTCGTTTACCTTTAAGCGCGGCAAAATAAAAGGCGCGCACAGCGTCGCGCACGTCCAGGAAGGCTCGCCGAGGCTTCAGGTTACCAACCTCGATGACCGGCGATTGTTCCTTCCTCTTGATTCGAACCAATTGACGTACGAAATCCGAGGCGGCATCATTCATCTTTCCCGGTCCTGTCGTGTTGAACAGTCGCAGGTTCACAGCCGGGATTCTATAGTCAAGGAAATACTCCCTCGCCAGAAGATCAAGACAAACTTTACTTATCCCATAGGGGTGAAGAGGATGGAGCGGCTGATCTTCCCTGACCGGGATCGCCGACGGGAGAACATGTCCATACTCTGCGCTCGAGCAGGCGGAAACGACAACGGGATGCCTCTTCATTCGGCGCACAGCTTCAAAAAGATAAAGCGAACCCATTACGTTTGATTCAAACGTGCGTACTGGATCGGCCCATGACAGCGTCGGCAGGCTTTGCGCTCCTAAATGGAAGATGTGGGTCGGCTGGTAGTCAAAAAGGAGATGCGAAATCCGCTGGCCGTTTCGCAGATCACATTGCACAAAGTGCATCCTTGGCGTTTCATCAAAACCTTCCCGCCCTTCCGAAAGATAGCCGCCAATTACAAGCCAGCCACGGGCGTGCAGAAACCTGACAAGATGGGAGCCAATGAATCCCTCTGCTCCCGTCACGAATGCGATGTGTTTTGTCGACATGCTAGCCCTTATTCCAGGTTTTCGATCATAGCAGGAGACGACATAGCGCGCATATGTCGCAACAACCCCTTAAGCTCCCGCAGTTCATCGCGTACGGGCTTCATCACTAAGGCCAGCAGACATCCAGCGGAAAATGCCACCGCCACAATTCCGATCTGCGCAATAGCTGACGCCCGGCCTAAAAGATGAAATGCAACTTCTCCTGTCGCTACTCCGGCAAGACAGGTGATAATCGGGTAGACGAGCTTTTCTCCAAGTCTCCAGAGCGTCAACTCTGTTCCCCGAAAACTGAAGTGGAGGACCCACGGAAACGTTCCAAGCATGACCAGCGCGCCTAATAAGGCAACTCCACGAATCCCGAACGGAAGGCCAATTGCATATCCTCCAATGGTTATAGGACACATGATCGCAACCAATTTCAGGAGTCGCTTCGACTGAGCACGACTGATGAAGAGCCAGATCAACGACTCATAAAGTAATTGTCCAAGAGCAAAGATAGCCAGAATCTGAAACACCGGCCCGGCCGGTCGCCATTGCTTTCCAAGCGCCAGAACGATAACCGGCGAAGCTACCACAAAGAGAAAGCCAAATATTGGTGCGGTGATCCACATGATCAGGTTCGCCGTACGCAGATAAAAGCGGGCCAGACCCTCAGGGTCGTGTTGGATCCTGCTGAATGACGGCACTGCAACGCTGCGCGCCGGAGTACCGAGTTGACGCACCGGCAGCAGGAGAAGATTCATCGCTCTCGAGTAAAGCCCCAGCGGCCCGGCGCCCCAGTGCCATCCAATCAGGATGCTGTCCGCGCTGCGAGTGAAATTGTACGTGAGATAGGATGCCGCTACGTTGCCGCCGAAAGCGATGAGCGATCGAATCTTGGCGCTACGCTTTGGCATGCCTGGAATCCAGCCGGCCATCACCCAAGATAGAAGCATTTGGGTGAAATTCAGTATCAGAGGGAGAGCCACAATTGCCCAATAACCACCGCCCCGCCAAGCAAGACCGATCGCCGTGGGAACAGCAATGGCATATGCGACGATGTCGCGAATAGACAAGGCTAGAAAGCGCATATTCCGCCGCAGTAGGGCGTCATGCTGGACTCTCAGGCCCCCGATCACAAAGGTGATCGAAACCACGAACGTGATCGCCTTCAGCCTCGGCTCATGATAGAACCATGCCAGAAACGGCCCTAAGCCAACGGTGACCGTCGCAAGTATAAGTCCTACTCCCACATTCACCCAAAACAGCTTGCTTACCTGG
>Ga0335074_10014387_pt1 | contig 11100 bp, 7 predicted proteins | sample Lox_Sample_23_FD_206715 | JGI IMG/M metagenome (GOLD analysis project Ga0335074, IMG submission 206715) | Soil microbial communities from Loxahatchee National Wildlife Refuge, Florida, United States - Lox_Sample_2.3 | ecosystem: Environmental > Terrestrial > Soil > Wetlands | place: USA: Florida... | reverse complement strand
CCTGCCCCTCATCGATCTGCCCGAATACGGCAAGCGCTATGTCGAAGGACTCTTCCACCACGGCGCAACGCAGCTCTATGTGAACCGAGGCATCGGAACCGTCGGCGTGCCTTTCCGCTTCAGATGCCCCCCGGAGATCACGGTCATCACGCTTGCGTGAAAGGTTGGCGTCGGACGCTGTCTCGCCCCGCCCGGACCCGGCGTTAGGATTCTTCGGGTTCGCTTATTGCAAACCTGACCTCGGGCAGCGGGTCACGCTCAGCATCCGTTAGCACTTGATCAAGCTGGGGATCAGAAAAGCCGCGCGACTTCAAGCCGACCGCCAGCTTCACCGTCGCAGCCCTCACGAGAGTAATAGTAAATATTTCTTCGGACTGGCCTGATGTTATGCGCGAGTAATCGGTTTCCAAAAACAAGGTTCTCAATGCCGACACTAGCCGGGCCGGCTCCAATCCGGTTAGGAGGCCAAGATTCAGCAAATGTAATGTGCCCTTAAGGGCTTGCAACAGGCCTGGATGGCGACGGATCTCAACTGTATACACTGCCGCATCCACAATCCCGGATGGGATATCAGTCAAGAGATTAGATTTGACCAGTTGGGCCCAGCGCGACAAAGCATGAAACCCCGAAGCGTTTTCGTCTGTATCAGCACTGAAAATCATCTGCAGGACGAGTTTTGCCGATCTATCGCGCAAGTCAGGGCGGAGTTGTACTAACCCCGGCATCGCTTGGGTCAGCGATGGCGCGACGCCGCCTTCAGTCAGTTCAAAAATCGTGTTGACTACTTCCGAGCTCAGATCGGCGGCATTCAAGGTAGGCAGTACGCCGTCCGCTAACACCCTACCAAGGGCCCGTCTTGCCATGTCATTCTCCCGGCCTACCCCGCCGAGATCGAACTCAGGCCGCTCACGTGGCTTCCAGTGCAATATTCCATCGAGGACCGCTAGAGCGCGATCCCGGGTCAGTGTTAGTAGTCGTGACCCACTGGCTCGTCTTCCCACCGCCCCAGAGAGTGAAACGAGATAGTCTGCACTCGAGGGTTCCTCCGTTCGCTCGAGAAGCAGCCTCCGAGCCACAGTAGGATCGGGCGACGGCAACAACAGAAACATGGAGGAGTAGAGCCCTGTGTCGGCAGGCAACCCATTTTCTGAGGTTCGCCGACTCCACAAAGCCTCGCCGAAGCGCACCGCCTCCGTATCGGCGAGGACCCCCGCCTCATAGAGCTTCGCGAGCCGACGTGCAGCGCGGCTTCGATTCTGCAGATCTGAGTCTGCCACACGGTCGATAAGCACAGCGACTCGGGAGGCGAACTCGAGGTCAGGCTCGGGGCGGGAGATCAAGCTCTCTGGAATCCACTCGGCTGGCTCCGGCCAATCGTTCGCCATCTGCGCCCGTGGGCCTGCTTCGACAGGTAGAGGCAGTCTCAAAAGCTCTGTGACCAGCGTCCGTCTCATCGCAGGCGGTACTGCCGAAAGCGAGTGCTCAAGGAGATGCTCAAGCGTTTTGTGCATCTCCAGATATGTCCAACGCGGGTCGTTGGCGTATTCGAGAGCCTTACGGAAGAATGCCAACGCGACGGCAGGTTCGAGGCGGACCGAAAGTCGCGCCAGCATCTCGCCGTAGGCTGCGGCTCTTTGAGACCAAAACTGGTCGGCGAATCCGTCCCGTCGATTGAGTTGATCCAGCGCATAGTCGAGAGCCCGATGTAGCACGATTCGCAGACTTGAGCATCTGTCGTTTTGCAGGCGAGCTATCTGGACTCGGGAGAATGCGGCGCTTACGATATCGTCGTTTGCCTGAGCGATCCGTAGCACTCTAAGGTAATCCGCCTCATCCTCGTAACGATGGCGGGTCAGCTGTTCAGCATGCGCCATTCGTGATGCAAAAATGTCAGAATGATCTCCACGGAACGGCACACCGGCAGTGTCACTGATCCGCAGCAAGAGATAGAGCGGCTCGGTTTCCCATTTCGTGCCAAATTTCAAAGTTAGATGTTCTCGGTAGACCCCCGGCTGAAAGAGTGGTTCTTTGGTTCGTTCGCTATCCCTAATTCCCCTAAGATTCTTATCGATGTCGCGCGCAACCTCGCGAAGAACCTCCCAAGGATCAGATTGTGTCTCAAAAAAGCGCAGCCGCAGTGCCTCCGATTCCCACGAACGCCCGTCTTCAAACGGTTCCGTCCAAGGTCGAATTTGCCGCGAGACAAACTGAGCCCACGCCAACCTCGAAATCGTCCATACGGTGCCCCTGTCGCGGTAGAAGTGCTCTCGAATCTCGCGGACGCATTCCAGAGCCTCCTGTCCCGCCGCGCTGAAGTCTCCCAACTCGCAGTACAGAGCGGCTCGGCGGACCTTCCAGACGGGGTCCAGTCCGGACAGTTTGGCGAGCCACACCTTGAGGCCCGGAAAGTCAAGCTCGTCACGGGCCCACAAGCACCGTTGGTAGCACAACCCCGCCGCAACTTCTGGCCCAAGGTCTTGTTGGGTCTCTAGGTAGGCAGTCCACTCCGCAAAAGCATTGACATCCCGCTCCTCGCGGGCGCTTCGCAGCAGAGCTAATGCTATGAGATTCCTAGCATCGCGATTGACCCAGCAGTCATCGTTTCTAACGGCGTCGCGGCAATAGCCTTGAATCCACGGCAGGATGGGAATATATAGGACCTCGTGCCTCCAAATGGCCTCAAAGAGCAACCGACCAAGATCCTTTTTCTGTAAGGTATCGAGTGCCTTCCGTACCGCATGGATCTGATTGATCGTGTCTGTCTTGCAGCGCTCCCTGATCGAATAGGGACACACAACCCAGCCCGGATAGGTCCGTCTTTGTCCTTCCCATCGCCCAGTCAATTGCATCGCATGGGCGACTACATCCTCCAGCTTTGGTTCAAGCGGGCTAACCCGGCCTGGTGCCGTATCTTGCTCAGGCCAATCCCACGAGGCGCGCGGCTTCGACCTCTCGAGAAATTCAAGAAATATCTCAGCCGCAACGGCATGTGGATCGTCCGCGCGGCCGACGGCCAGCGTCAAGTCGATAACGGAGATGTTGCGTGATTCCAGTACCCGCCGCTCAGCTGAGGACAATTTCAACGCGCCAACCAAGTGCATTCGCCTCGCAGCAGCGCCGAGCTGATCTCGAACCCAGCCAGACCACTCGAGAAAATTCGGATCGTCTCCTGAGAACCCCAACAAGCAGAGCTCGTTTTCCAACAGGACCTGCTGAACAAGATTTACAAAAGGCGCGAAGACCCGTGGATAGGTCCGATAATCCTCCTCGCTAATGATGAAGGGACGATTCGATGGCAGACTCCCATGAAGCTTAACGACGCGAGGAGCCCGAGTCGCTGCGATGTCCCCGATGGAACGCACTGTCTCATAGGTCTGCCCAAGGTTCTCAAGGGCCGCGCGTTCCAGCAGCGTATCCCAGTTCGTTGTCAGGATGTCCGTCCAAGGCAGCTTCGTCAGTCTTTTATGTAGCCGCCCAGGCAGCCACTCCTCGTCCCGAACCCGATCGCGGATTAGTGCCTCCAAGGCAGCTCTGCCGAAACTTGCCCGATACTCTTCAGCCAGACGCAGAGGGTCCTTCGGAGTCTTCAGCCCTTCCGAGTAGAGCTGCGCCGTCATTGCACGGGACAGATCGTTCCATAAGGGGGCCTCCGGCGTGTTGTTGTTGAGGCGGTCGGCGTTCCGGCTAAACCCGGCCCCGACCAACACAGCGGCGCCGCGAGCCTTACCAACCTTCCAGAGGGCGGCCGAGAGCTGCTTAAGTGCTGGGTAATCGGGGAGTTCGTCGATCTTCACGTCGTATCTCGATGAGAATATTAGCAAACGACCGGATCGGCGTAAGTTGCTTCGTACCCGAATACCTACGGAATGGCTGGATCCGGGAGATTCGGCCATCGGGGCCGGGGTCTGCTAGCCGCTATTAATGCCCACTCCGCTGTGCCTCTGCGTCCTCCGTGGTGAATCCCCAAAACTTGTCAAGGGATTGTGGAAAAAACCAAAGTCACAGCCCCACAAAACACACGACTTCCCCGCCAAATCACCCCAAAACAGTTGGCGTGTTTTATAGCTGGATTTGGTATTCTAAGAATAGGGGGTAAAGAAATTTCGCGCCCCTGATAACTCAGGATCAAAAGAGCACAAAGGCCGCCTCGAGCGGTCTTTTTTACTGGCCACTGGCCACTGGCGACTGGCCACCGGCGACTGGCGACTGGCCACCGGCGACTGGCCACTGGCGACTGGCGACTGGCGACCAGCCACCAGCTCCCAGCTACCAGCTTCCAGCTTCCTGCTTCCTGCTTTTGCAGCACGGACAGCCGCCGCTGTGACACACACGGCCGTCTTGTCACACCAACAGCCGCGAATGTCACACACACAGCCGCGAGTGTCACACTTACGGCCGTCTGTATCTGTTCCAGAATCAAATAGCTACACGGTGTCGAATCGGTAAACAAACCGCAAGCGCCCCGGAATCAAATACATCCGGAATCGCTCCCCCAGGGGGGGTGGGGGGGCCCGGCTCCCAGCCTCGAGCTACCGGCTACCGGCTACCGGCTACTGGCTCGCTGAGTGCGCTCAGCGCTCCATCCTCTAACCCTTGCCCGCATTGCCGAGGTTGATAACTTCCTTGCCGGTATGTGTTTTGGCCGCGTCGAAGATCTTGTGGAGATCCTTCTTGTTTAATTTGAGCACCACGCTTTTGGGGGCCGTTTGCTCGTGATAGTCGATGTACAGCCAGTTGCTCTTCGACTTGGTGAGCATGACGACCGCGCCGGCTCCCAATGAAAACACCATGGTGATCGCGCCCGCGGTAATCCGATGTTTCTTGGTGTACTCGTAGGAAAGCTTATCCAGGCTGTCGTAGGGGATCGAAGCCACGTTGTGGTCCGAGACCCTTATCAGGACGCTGTTGGCCGAATCGCTGAAAATCAGTCTGGCGTCCGCCTGCTTGCCTTTCGCATCGGCGAGTTTGACGCCGAATGCCACATCCTGGGCCTGTCCAAAGCAATTCGCCGTAAGCAGAATTGCCAGGACGCTTACAAGGATCCTCTTCATGTTCTCCCTCTCCTCTTTCTGCACCGCTGGCCGACCGATTCTCCTGCAGACCACACCTTCGCAATGCCTTGAATGCCAAGGGTTTACAGAGTGACTGCGGGAGTCTTCACAGGTTGCTTCTCATTCCTCCTCATCGCAAGAGATGGGAAAGGAAGGGAAAGGACATGTCGGGACATTGGTCGGGTTTTTTTTGGCTGGATGTCTTCGACAAACGGGATATACTGAAGGCCCCCAAACGGCATCTTCTTGTCGCTACAGCAGTTGGTATAGACAGGGTCCTGTATGGCTACCGCACGCTCGGGTCACGACCGTCGCCGGGAAGACGCCCAGAAGCTGGTGTCCTGGAAGTCGATCGCCAGCTATTTTCAATGCGATGAACGCACCGCCAAGCGGTGGGAGCGGGAGCGCGGCCTGCCGGTGCATCGGGCCCCGGGTGGCAAGCGCAGCGCAGTCTTTGCCTACGCCGGGGAACTGGATTCCTGGCTGGACCGCGCGGAGCGGGCAGCGGAGCCGAATCCCAGCGCAGACGAAGCGGCCAGGGCAGGATACCGTCCGGTCGCCGCCAGCCACGATGAGGCAGCCGAGGTGGTGGAAGCGCCCAGGATTGAGGCTCCGGCCGAACGCCGGTTTCGCGGCCGATGGACGGTACTGGCGGGTGCGGCGGCGATGGCGCTCGCTGCCTTTGCATTCTGGATACAGAGAGTTCCCCGCGCTGTTCCGCCGGGTATGTCGGCAGCTCAGGAATCCAGGCATGTTCCGGCAGCCGGCGCTGAAGACCTCTACCTGCGCGGACACTACTTCTGGAATTTGCGTACCGCCGACAGTCTCGCCCGGGCGCTCGATGCCTACACCCAGGCGGTGGTGCTCGATCCCTCCTATCCGGAAGCCTATGCCGGACTGGCCGAGACCTACGACCTGCTGCCGCAGTTCGGCCGGGCCGATCTCGGCGATGCACTGAGGAAAGCCGAATCCGCGGCCGATCGCGCCATCGCGCTCAATCCCAACCTCGCGGAAGCCCATGCGGCCAAAGCCTTCGCTCTCTTCTACTGGGACTGGGACATCGCCGGATCGGACGCGGAGTTTCGGCGCGCGCTGGCACTGGATCCGAACTCGGCCCTGACGCATCAGTGGTATGCGAGCACCCTCGATTGCAGGGACGATGGACCTCAGGCGTTGCGGCAAATCGAAGCGGCCCGCCGCCTGAATCCCGCCTCGGCCGCTATTGCCGCCGATGCCGCGCTCTTCCAGGCTGAATTCAGCAACTATGCCGCCGGCGTGAAAGGCCTGAAGGACATCGAACAGACGCAGCCCACTCTGGCCACTCCCGCCTGGTTTCTCATGGAACTCAATTTCGCCGCGGGAGATTTCCCAGCCTATATTGCCGAGGCTCGCCGCTACGCCTCAATCACCCACGCTCCGGAAGATGGCGCGCTGGCCGATGCAGTCGCGCGCGGCTGGGCGCAGGGCGGCCGGATCGGCCTGCTGCGAACGATGCTCCGGTTCCGAATGGCCGCTTTCGATCGCGGCGCCAGTTCCAACTACAACTCCGACGCTGGCTACCGGATTGGCGAGATCCTGATTTTGCTCAACCGCCCGCAGGAAGCCCTGCCCTGGTTCCAGGAAGCTCTCAACGGGCACAACATCGGGCTGATCGACATGGAGGACTGCCCCTGGGCAAAGCCTCTGCAGCGAGACTCCGGCTATGCGGCGCTGTTTGCGGATATTCGCCGGAGGGAGCGCGGCGCTCCCTCTCACCCCACTCTGGTTCGGGCGGGGCTTCGCCTTCCGCAATAACTGCGATCGGCTGCATCGGGGACCCACGACCCTCCGGCGCCGGTTACGGTCGCTGCCATGGAACGAGCCGGTCCGGGCTTCAATCCTGCGTCCCGGCATGGCTGTCATCATTCCTTAACAGACCGTCTGTTACCGTGGCTTCCGCATCCCGCCTGAGCCCCCAGGCATGGCCGGAGCCGACACAATCCATCACGCAGAGGAGGTGTGACCGATGTCTGCCCGTCGCACCGGCATGACTCGTCGGACCAGACGCTTCCCGGCGCTGTCCGTAACCCTGGCGCTGGCCGCCGCGGCGCTGCCCCTGGCAGCTATCACCGTTTCCGAAACCGGTTCCACTCTCATCTATCCGTTGTTCCAGGAGTGGGTGGGAGCCTACGCGAAAGTCGACCCCGGCCTGCAGGTGACCGTCGGCGCTACGGGCTCGGGAACCGGCATCGCCGACGCCATGGCGAAACAGGTGCAGATCGGCACCTCGGACGCCTACATGACCGACAACCAGGCAATGGCCAACCCGCACATCCTCAATATCCCTCTCGCCATCTCGGCGCAGACGGTGGATGCAAATTTACCAGGGCTGCGGGGCGCCGCGCTCAAACTGAGCGGCCCGGTGCTGGCCGGCATTTATAGCGGCAGAATCCGCACATGGGATGCGCCGGAGATCGCCGCCATGAATCGCGGCGTGGCTCTGCCGCACCATGCCATCGTGCCGGTTCGCCGCGCCGATGGATCCGGGGACACCTTCATCTTCACCCAGTTCCTCAGCTTCACGACCTGTGCTTCGGGTGACACGGACGACCCAGCGTGCCACGGCACCTGGGCAGACACGGTCGGCTACGGCACCAGCGTCTCCTGGCCGTCCGTCTCCGGCGTTCTCACCGCGAACGGCAATCAGGGCGTGCTGCAGACCCTCGCGCACACTCCCGATGCAGTCGGATATCTGGGCGCAAGCTTCGAAGATCAGGCAAAACAAGCCGGGCTTGTCACCGCCATGCTGCAGAATCAGGCCGGCAACTTCCTGCTCCCGACCCCGGCCACCGTGACCGCTGCCGCCGCCGCGCTCACCCCGCGCACGCCTCCCGATGAGCGCCTTACCCTGGTGTTCGCTCCCGGAGCCAATTCCTATCCCCTGATCAACTACGAATACGCCATGGTATGGGACAAGCAGCCGAACCCGGAGATGGCCTCGGCCATCAGCAACTTCCTGCTCTGGTGCATCTCGCCGCAGGGCGGCAGTGCGGCCGGTTTTCTTGACCCCGTGCATTTCATCGCGCTGCCCACGCCGATTCGCGCACGCAGCGAAATCCAGATCGCCAAAATCCAGTAGGCGTTAACCGCCGGGGGCCAGGTAGATTCCAGCCGCCGAGTCGTTTTTGAAGGATATTGCCATGCCAAATGTTGCGAACAGCTCTCCGACCGTACACCGCACCGTGCAGGACTATATCGATGAGCGCCCGATGTGGCCGGACGGCACGCATCTGCCCAGCGTGCCCATGACCACCATGCAGAAACGCATCTGGATGCTGGCTGCAGCCGGCAAGTTCTTCGAGGGCTTCGTCGTCTTCATGACCGGCGTCGCTGTGCCCCTGATCGCGCGCCAGTTCGAAATCGCGCCCGCCCAGAAGGGCTTCGTGACCGCCGCAACCCTGGGCGGCATCCTCGTCGGCGCCGTCGGCCTGGGCAGCCTGTCGGACTACTTCGGGCGCAAGTCGATGTTCATCGTCGAGATGATCATCTTCACCGCCTTCCTCGGCGCGGCCGTATTCTGCACCAGCTTCATCTCCCTGGTGTTTTGCCTCTTCGGACTCGGCGTCGCCCTGGGCTGCGATTACCCCACCGCCCACATGATCATCTCCGAAAGCATCCCCAGCACCAGCCGCGGACGTCTCGTCCTCGCGGCCTTCGCTTTCCAGGCCGTCGGCGCCCTGGGCGGCGCCCTCGTCGGCTATGCGGTTCTGGTCGCCGTGCCCAATCTCGATGCCTGGCGCTGGATGTTCGCCACCGCCGTAGTGCCCGCGCTGCTGGTGACGATCGGCCGCTTCTACGTCACGGAGAGCGCCACCTGGCTGCACACCCGCGGCTCCGTCGAACGTGCCCAGCTCGCCGCCCGGCGGCTGCTGCTGCGCAAACCGCAATATCCCTCGGACATCGTGCTGGCGCAGCAGGCGGTCGCCGGCAGCCACTCCCACGGCAACGGCTCCTTCCTGTCCCTGTTCAATAAACGTTATCGCCGCGCCACCATTCTGGCTTCCGTTCCCTGGTTCCTGCAGGATCTCAGCACCTACGGCATCGGCATCTTCACGCCCACCATCCTGGCTGCGGCCATCGGCCACAAAGCCGAGCACGTCCGCAGCATGAGCGACCTCATCGGCAACGCCACACTGGCCGCCCGCGGAGACGCGATGATCACGCTGCTGCTCATCGTCGGCATTGCCTTCGCGGTTTTGCTGGCCGACAAGCTCGGCCGCATCCGCCTGCAGATTTTCGGCTTCATCGGCTGCGCCGTCGGCCTCTTTCTTGCCTCCCTCTCTGTCGACTTCAGCGGCGGCCCGAAGATCATCCTCATCTTTGCCGGCTTCATGCTCTTCGACTTCATGACGAATCTCGGTCCGAATGCGCAGACCTATCTGCTCGCCGGCGAGGTCTTCCCCACCGCCATCCGCGGCAAGGGCGCGGGCTTCGCCGCCGGCTTTGCCAAGATCGGCGCGGTCGCCACCGCCTTCCTTTTCCCCATCCTGCTGGTCAGCATCGGCACCCGATTCCTGCTTTACGGCCTGGTCGTGGCGTCGCTGCTCGGCGCTGTGGTCACCTGGATGTATCGCATCGAAACGACCGGCGTGAATCTCGACCGTATCGGCGAAGTGGCGGACGAGACAGAAGAGGCCAGGGCCGTCGCTTGATCGCCGCTGCTCGGGACCGATCAAGGACAGGCTGACTCCCCCGGTTGTCCGGCACGAGGCACCGGGTTCACCATCCCATGCGTTTGAGATCGTGAACCGCGTCAAAATGCCCGTCCTGGCTCATGAGCGGGAGCCGGTGCTGGCGGCAGAGAGCGGCGATCCAGAGATCGTTGGAGGGGATGGGCCGGCCGCCTTTTTTGAGCTCGGCGCGGATCTGCGCGTAGTGGCCTGAAGTCGCCTGATCGACAGGCAGGACGCGGGTTACGGCGACCAGCTCCTCGAGCCATTTCTCATACTCCCTGCGACGCCGCGAGTGTGCGATTCCGAAGCGATATTCGCCGAGGACAATGACCGGCACTTCAATGCTGACCGCCTGGCTGAAGATGCGAACCGCCGCTGGCTGATTGTCGGCTACTGCGGAAAGAGCATTAGTATCGAGGATCACTCCCAATCCTCGGGTTCGATTGTCCCAAACTCGCTCTTCATGATCCCGTTGATGCGCGCGGTTTCTTTGTGAAGATGTTTGAGACCTCCGGCGAGCCTGACCCAGGGCCTGTCATCCTTTTGAGAACTGGCTAGTTTCTCTTCGACAGCCTCGGTCACGAAAGCGCGCAGGGCCATGCCGCGCTGCGCGGCGACCGACTTGGCTCGGCGGAAGACGGGGTCGGGGATTTCGAGCGTGGTCTTCATGATGTGAGGGTCCCATATTTATGGGAGACGGTCAACAGGCACGGCGGGGAGGTCGGCGCGAGGCCAGCGCGCGCTCAACACACCGGGTCACCGATCCTGAGCCGTTTCGCGGACGGCGATGCCGAGAGCCTTCATCTTCCGATACAAATGGCTGCGTTCGAGGCCGAGGGTTTCGGCGGCGCGGCTCATGTTGCCGTTGCAGTCATCGATCTTCCTGAGGATGTACTCGCGCTCGTAAGCGTCGCGGGCCTGCTGGAGGGTGTCGAAGTCGCCCGCGCGGCCGGCGGTGCGGTGGACGAGCATGGGCAGGTGGCGCCGCTCGATGCGCTGCGCCTGGGGATTGAGGATCAGCACCCGCTCGACCACGTTTTTGAGCTCGCGGACGTTGCCGGGCCAGTGGTATTGGCGAAGGAGCTCGATGGCGTCGTCGGCGATTTCGACGCGGGGGCGTCCGTACTCGCGCCCGAAGCCGCGCAGGAATTCGCGCACCAGCAGAGGAATGTCTTCGCGGCGATCGCGCAGCGGCGGGACGAAGAAGGGGATGACGTTGAGGCGGTAGAAGAAGTCCTCGCGGAAATTGCCTTTGGCGATTTCCTCTTCGAGATCCTTGTTGGTGGCGGCGATGAGCCGCACGTCGACGCTGATGGGCTGCAGGGCGCCGACCGGGA
>Ga0335074_10014386_pt1 | contig 11102 bp, 12 predicted proteins | sample Lox_Sample_23_FD_206715 | JGI IMG/M metagenome (GOLD analysis project Ga0335074, IMG submission 206715) | Soil microbial communities from Loxahatchee National Wildlife Refuge, Florida, United States - Lox_Sample_2.3 | ecosystem: Environmental > Terrestrial > Soil > Wetlands | place: USA... | reverse complement strand
GGTCATCCAGCCCCGCAGTCCACGCGGCAAGGTCATCATCGATCGTCATGAGACCGGCATACCACGCCAAGGCCTTAATCACGAAGTGCTGCTGGAGTATTAAGCGTCAGCAGTTTAGGGATTCCCTCGATATGCGATGATGCGCCGGAGTGTTACGTTTCCTCACCCAGGTATGTATGGTCTACGCAACTACTGGCCGAGAGGGTCAGGCTCCCCTGAAAAGGGTCTGGCCCCGGTGTTGCAGCACCGAGGCCATTGAACCTGTCCAGGACCCCCGGAGGAGGCCCGTGTCCATGCACAAGAGAGTACTACCCCGCCGACGTCTGCTTGCAACCCGGCTGCGTGAGTCGCGGCAAGAGCAGCAGTTGACGCAAGAGCAGCTCGCCCGAGATCTGCCTGAGAGCAGGGTAGAAAGATGATCGTCACGATACTGGTGCCCCTGGTAGCGGCGATCATCGGCGCGGTCGGCGCGATACTGGCGGCCTGGCTCCCCAAGCGCCGTCCGCCCCGCGGCGCCGAGCTCGAGCCTGAGCTCCAGGCCAGGATCCGGAACCAGTTTGAGAAGCTGGGCCTAGGACGGCGACATAGCGTCCTTTGTGACAATGAACTCGCTGGACGGAGCTATCGACTTCCACATCAGTTCGGCTGGGCAGAACCCAGAGAAGTGTCTGTCCACCTATCAGAGTCGGCTCGTCTCGCGTTCGCCATGAACCAGAACGATCGGCGAGTGGTGATGTACGAGGCACTTGCCGCCGATGAGTGGTACTGCGCGGGAGACTACACACCGCCGCTCGCCGTTGCCGCGCCAGACCGGTCACGTGACGAGTTTTGATACAGGCCTGCCCCAAAGACACTGGTCGCACGAGGGCCGGTAATGGAAGCGACTATCTCGGTGTGAACTAGTGGCACGACCGAGCGGGGGAGTCCATCCTGGAGCCCGAGGTCCCCGCCGGAGGCGAGGGTTTACCACCTACAACCCAGGCAAGTCCCATCGCTGAAGCCGCCATCGCCAGTTTGAACATAGAAGAAGCGTACGTGCGGTCCCGTAAGCTATACCGCTGAGGAAAGGCAGCGGGACCCACAAACTCTGGAACTGACCACTCGTAATCTGCGCCCACTCAAGATCGGTCGATCTCTCTCCGGTGTCAACTAGTCCTTGATAAGTACAGGATACGTCAAACGTTCCAGAATCGCTCGGGTCAGGTTGAATTGAAGTTGCCTCATAGCCCTGAGCGGGGTCATCAGTTAGGGGCACCGGATCGCTTGCCGTGGCATATGGAATCCCTGAAATTTCCATTGCTTCCCCACCGTAGTAAAACGAAGCTACGGGAGGAGCTGAATAGACGCGAATAACTAGCAGAAGCGACACTAGGCAGAAAAAAGCTAGCGCAGTTGCAATAATTCTTCTCTTGCTTCGCCATGCCACCCAAACAAGGAGGATGAAAAGCGCTGGTCCGAGAATGCTAACACGCGAAAAACTGACATTCGTAAGGAACGAAGCCAATGAGACCAGAAGACCAAGAAGCCCGATTAGAGCCGCACCTCGCGGTGTCGCGAACCAATTTAGCAAACCATGGCCAATGGCACGGTTTTCACCGATTGCCGCATCGTCCGGTCTTGCGACCGGTGCTTGACTTGTTTCTTCGGGGTGAGACGGATTAGAGGATTGCGCAGGTTGGCGGCCAGGCCGCTCCGGGGGTATCGCTTGACTTTGGACCCTCTTCGTAGCATTTCTGTTCTTCTGGCCGGTCCCCTTGGAGCGTCCCATTGCCCACCACCCTCACTCCAGTTCATAAGAAACCCTACCCTATACTGCTTGTCGAGTCGGCGTCTTCCTGATACCGATATAACCGCTGTCGGACAGAACACTGGGCCGACCTTGATATGGGAAACAGTCGATGAAGGGATCACGATGCACTTGGATCAAACTTTCGTTCGCCAGTGGTGCGGTCAACCAGATTCCTCGGAAGTCCAACTGTTCACCGCAACTCATGCTGCCATCGCCACGCGCGGGTATCTGACTCGCGACGAACTGAAGGAGATCGCCATCTGGAAGGCAGGGCAACGAGTGCTCCACGCCTTGGAACGCGACAAGGACACCGTCATGGACGTAACCCGCCTCGCTTTGGCAGCAGATACCCCAGAGTGGTTGCGGCATCATATTTTGCGCATCCTCGGTGGCGTTGAGCATCGGGTGGCAAGCGCCATCCTCACAGTCTGGGACCCGATGACCCATACCGTGCTGGACTTCCGGGTCGTCGAAGCACTTGAAGAATTCAAGCGGCGGAGGGCAGTACACTACGAGCCTTCACTCGGCTCCCAGGACCACATGCCAGGCTACTGGACGTATCTCACGGTGTATCGGCCGATCGCTGTGACTGTCGGCGCTGGTCATCGTGACCTGGATCGGGCGCTGTGGAACTGGCATAAGGCCGGCATGCCCTGAGCGGCGGAACTGTGGTCAAGGTTACTTCGGCGCCGACCTCGCAGACGCGCTCGCTCCGGTCGTAGCTGAGCTGCCCGGACATTAGGTAGCGAAGGGCATTTCTACCGGAGACCTAAAAAGGACACGAGGATGGCAGAATTACTCATCGACTTCAGGTGATCCCCTCGATGCGAACGAGTGGCATGAAGGTCAATAGAGGTCAACCGGGCAGGTCAGAGCGTCGATACCGGGCGATCGTGGGCACCTGAGGACGATGTGGTTGCTGCCGTTTACTGCTGCCGTCAGGGTTGTGCGTTGACACCAACCAACTACTCTTCGGCGGTCGGTGAGTACGGGTGGCCGAACTTCTTCTCGTAGGCCTTGAGCAAGATCTTCAGCAGGGCGTGCACCGCTTCGGGGTTTAGCTGGGGTGGTTCCTCCGGCATGATCACGGTGATCTCGTCCCGTTCGGGACCATGCTTGGCCGTGGCTGCTCCTTTGCCTTGGCTTACATCCGCGGCCGCTCCCCAGCCTCGACGGTACGCTCACCGCATCCAAACGGCCCGATTCCTGCGTAGCGCGATGAAGATCTAACCAAGCAGAGACCTTCTCCTTACCATCTAGTTGCGGCAAGGTCGATGCTGGTCGTTGGAGAAGGTCACGTGCCTATGGAGGTCTACTGAGGACGATGCGAGGCAATGCGGTTGCTGCACTTTGCTGCTGCATCGTCCCGTGGGCTTGACGCTTAAGCGTCAGTCCACCTGGACATTTGCTGCCTCATTGGACAGCATTTAGGTGTGGTAGAGGATGACACCAACTGCCCACGCAAGACAAATGACGGCCGATAGCTCAAAGGTAATTGCACCTAGGAGTAGCTTGACCTTAAGTCCATTGGCAGACCTGGCCGCTGCGATACAGCTGACTTGTGCTGAGGCTACTCGGAGCTGGCCGACTGTCCACGAGCCAGTCCAGTATTTAGCATCTACGAGTTTAGCCAGCCCTTGAGGCGTTGGCTCCTGATAGCGCAGTGGGATATTCGTGATTATCCCAAGAATGGCCGCACCTACGAATGCCACAAGGGTTAGCAAGAGGGGAAGCCTGGCGGCCCCAGGCAGCTTAAAAGTCCCAGTCGTTGTCAAGCCTGCTGTTAGCGCGAAGAGCAATGTAGCGAGAGTTCCCGAAGTGGTGATGACAGTAACGCCCCGAGCTTCGAGTGAGGATTTTCGGCTTCGCTCCTCTATCAGTTGATCTACGATTAGTTGCTCGTACGCTGTTCCGGCATTTTGGTCAGGCACAGCTCATGCCGTTTCGTGATATTAATTGTCTTTGTCTTTGTCTTCAACTTCAACTTCAACTTCAACTTCAACTTCATCGAGATGGAGTTCTCTATTTTTCATCGGGTCGTCGGTTTTCGTGAAGATTGTCGTATCTATGATCTCCATCTTCATTACGAAGTCGAGTTCGATCGGGCCGGGATCACTGGAAGAGACAGAGCTTATCTCAGTCGTCTCAGGATCGCTATCTTTATCTTGGGGATTGCTTTCAGACATGGGTCGCAACCTCCTGAGCCCGGTGGGTTCGATTGTAAGGACGCATCAGCGGATCGGCCAAGTCCACTATGGCATACATGTCGGCCAGGCGGACGGTCTGGTGGCTTATTGATGAAGTAGGCAACAACTCCAGTCGCCCTATGAGGGTCGAGCAAGTCGGCCTGTAGGCCGGGTTCCGTGCCAGGGTGTGCGTGACCTGGGCGGATACACCCGCATACTGTCTGATCTGCGGCTAAGATCTCGGTAGTTCTCATTGGTTCTGGGCAGCTCTCGGGGCGATGTGCCTCGAATGTGCCCCTGCAAGTTTGTTTCAGACCCTTCAGCGTCAGGCTCTTTTTTGGCGCTCAACTGTTCTGCTCTGCCGCCCGCGCGGTCTCGGTCGGCGGAACAGCTTGCACCGCGCGGGGCCAAAGATCGCTTATTCCAACGTTCCTGATGCCACCGGGAGGACTTCGCTTGCCTCCGCGGCAAGCAGACGGCGCGTTGTCTCGCTCTGCCGCCATTCGGCGGCCTCCGGGTCATCCACCCACTCGATAATGGATCCCTGGTAACGGATGAGGATCTCGCGGACCTCGCCGGGGGTGACCCGGAAGAACTCCCTGCGGAGGTTGACTAGGTTCACGCGGCGGTCGGCGAAATCGTGGTGCAGGCGAGTTTCCAGGCCAACGGCGTCGTCGCTGAAAACGAGAGCGTGCACGTCGTAACGGAACGGGACGGAGGCATCGCCGAGCTCACGGATCCGGTCGTGCGGGTCCAGCCGTCGGGTCATACCGATCTTGACCATGTCCGGGCCGAAGGCGCCGATGTTGGAGATCACGTACACGTGGCCGGCCCGGATGTTAGCGACGCGGCGGCTGATCCCGTCGATCGCGTCTTGGATCTCCGTGAGCTTGGCCTGCGCCCGGTCCGCGCCTTCGTTGTCCCCCTGGTTGCGCAGGGCGGCGGCCGCGGCGTCGTAATGGGCGAGTTCCTTGCGGAGGCGCTCCTGCTCACGCTCGTACTCGCGCCGGGCGATCTCCTCTTCGCGGAGCTGGGCGCGTTCCTCGCGGGCCCGTTCCTTTTCCTCGGCCGTCTTGGCCAGGTAGTCGGCTGTGAGCTCGAGTTCCTCAACGCGCAGCCGGTGGTAGGTGTCGGTGACCTGGATGCTCATCGTGGCGCCGAGCTTGGAGATGGTCTCCCGAGCCTTCTGCAACCGGGCGACCGAGGATTCCAGGGTGTAGGGCTTCATGAGCCGGACCGCATTGTCGGCCTCGTTGTTATAGGCGCGCAGCATCAGCTTGGAGAACTCGCGGACCATCTTTACGCCCTGCTGAGCCGAGTGGTTGACCGTCCAGGTCGTCGAGCCACGGACGGCCGTTCCGGCTCTCACGGCATCCTTGATGCGCGCCTGGACGCCGGCGAGCCGGGCCTTGTAGGCGACGGCGTCATCGAGCGGGTGCCGATACTCGTAGACGCCCGCTTCCTGCAGAATTGCCGTCTCACGCGTCTGTACCAGGCGACCCAACAGTTCCGCGTACTCGGCCCGGAGGGCGTCTATCTGGGCTGTCAGGTGCTCAGCGTCGCTGACCGCCGTGGCCAGCAGCGCGCGGCGTGACTCCAGCTGCGCCACCTCGGCCTGGACGGTCAGCATGTGCAGCTTCTGTTCGGTAAGCTGCCCGACCTGCTCCCGCAGGCTGGTGACGCCAGTGAGGAGCTTGTGGTGCTCTGCCCTCAGCTGCGGCAGCTCTGCACGCAGGCGGCCGATCTCCGCCCGCAGCTCCTCCTGCTCACGCAAGCCCAGGCCATCGACAGCGTTCCGCAAGCGCCCCACCTCCGCCTGCAGGTCCCGCTTCCGCCCGGACACCTTCACCGGCGGGTCATTCACCCAGGCAGCAGGGTCCGGGGCCGCGGAGGCAGGCGACGCGGGCGCCGGAGTAGCCAGAGCGGCGTGCACGGTCCGCTGCGTGCCGTCCCACGCACGGAACCCCTGCTGGCCTGACGGATCCTCTATCCACAATTGCCAGCCCAAGGGGGGCGGGGGCCAGGACGGATCAGGTGCCCATCCCGGCGGCGGAGTCCATCCCGGTGGTGGCGCAGGCCAGTTCGGCGGCGGGTTGAACCGGAGTGACTTGCCTGCTGGCAACGGAAAGCTCATGGACGATCCTCTGGTCATGCTGGGGCATCGTCGCGCAGGAGACTCAAGGTCATGGCGCCGCTGGGCCCGGTGTGATCAGAACCATCGGTGAGACGTTACTCTCCGGTTAACGGTTTACATACCGAATGAAGTGATGCCTAACCGTGCCCCGGTTGACGCTTGAGTGTCAGAGAACGGATCTTGCCTCTGAGAAGACGGTCCTCCACAAGGAGATCCCCCAATATAAGGGAATCTTACCGTCAACCGTACGCTTGCGGGCAGATCTCACCCTCGTGTGCTCGGTGCCTTTCGCTACGGCAGGAGCACCAGCTCAGAAGGACTGTCGAGGATCTGTCCATCATGACCTGCGGAAACAAGTTCTCAGTTCAGCGTGGTGATCACTACCTTTGCGTCGTTAGGTGTACCCCTTGGACGTCGTGGCTTCTGGCCCGTGGATGGCCCGAACGAGTGAACTACTGCTTAGAAGGCTTTCGGTGGAGGGCTGCTGACTACTGTCCATCGAGGTAAACGGCATATCCGTTTGTCTGTGAGTGACTGTGAAACTCTCGTGTTGACCGCTCGATCGGGCATGTGGCGGGCACGTTTCCTCGCTCGCGCGTTGTCTCTTAAGTGTCAGGCAGTGTCATCCATATGAGGAGCTAGGGCGTCACTCTTACGAAGGATTAGTACCTCGTGAGTGTCGTAGGAAGGATGTGAACGTTGATCGGCATGTCGCTACGTCTGACACTAATCATTGTCGCTTCTGCGGCTGTCATCGCGCTCGCTGGCTGTGGCGGGAGTGGGAGTGTTAACTTGCACGGTACGTTCACCGACCTGAGCACCAGCTTTACAGCCGGGCAATCATGTCAGTCGCAGGAGGCCCAGGCGGATTCGAACTACCACGTCACGGTCGCAGTGGATAACATCCCAGCCGCTAGTGTTCCTGTTGTCTGGCACGGCAATGCGTACGCTGCCGATGGCACTGTGGCGTGTGCAGGCGTCTGGTCCGCTTCCGTTAAGAGTGCTCAGGTTGCGTATCAGATCCGGATGACAGGCAATGACGGGTTTGGATTCCAGGGCACTGACGACGTAGGCCCAGGCCAAGCCGGAAATCTGATCGCGCTCAGCAACGCGACGGGGTGATGTCTCGCCGTCCTGACTCGTGACGACAAATGCGCCCAGCGCTATCTTGAGGTTCTGCGCGTAACACGGAAGTGAGGCCCAGGCCGTTGATGAGTTGGCCTGTAGGCCGGGTCTTGTGCCAGGGTGTCTCTGACCTCGGCGGATACACCCGGCGCATGATTTGTGGTGAATTAGGTTTCGTACTCTGCGACCCTGAATTGACCAGGGTAACGTTCGAGAGGACCAAAGATGCAAAAGTTTAATGCGAATTTCTACGTAGTTGCTGCAACCATTATACCTGTACTGTACCTTGCGTTGACTCTTCAGGGAAAAGTATATGGCGATTTCGTGGCGCAATTGAAGGCGGCTACTGAGGATACGAGTAAATTTCGTGAGCTTCTGAAGTCGGCTACGGGAATTCGAAATTTGCTTCGCGAGCTTCAATTTATGTTTTATGGTGTGTATGCTGCAGTTGGTTTGTATTTTATTGTTTCCGGCATTGTAGGTGAATTCGCAGCACTTAATGCGCTTTATGATGGACAGGCAGATCGAGATACGGGGAGAATTTGTTCTGACTTCGGTAATTGGTCTGCTTGCTGTCTGTGGAGTAGGCCCACTCAGTGGATATATTGGTGGAACGATGGGTTTTGTTACACGAATGTGTCGAGAAATAATAACCGCAATAAGAGAAATGAAGGAAGTCAGTTCTTGCGAAAAACCGCCGCCTTCTGATATAAAGTCGGATTCTAATAAACCAGGATTATGCAGATGCTCTGCTCATTGAGGGCGTTTAGCCTTGGCGGTTGTCGCAGCACCCGACGTCGGGCGTTACTGGTGCTCAGACAGAGCGGCGGATTTGACAAGGGGTGGCGGCCCGTACGCTTGTTGCGGATCGGGCTGGCTTCTGGCCTGCCCGCAAGAGCCCGATGAGGGCCGCCGCGAGGGTTCCCTTGTCAAATCCACCGCGGCCCCGGTGGGCTTCTGGCGGTTCCAGCTGCGGCCCCGAACGGGTGAGGTCTTCGCGCCAGCTGACCGGCGTTGAGGCGCAGCCGGGCGGGAGCGTCAGCGGGAGCCCGGCTGCGCCGGCCGTGTCGGCGGCGCGAGCGGCCCCTCGGGGCCGCCTTGAACCTGTACAGGAAGTTCTCACAGACATGCGGCCAACCGCGTGTCGTGTCCCGGTAGATGCTTGACACTGCGGTCCCAGTTCTTGCTTTACAGGTGCCTGTTATCGGCTTTCCTGGCACTCGTCGTTTGCGGGCGATGGGCTGGCGGGAGGCCGGGATTGGCATTGGTGGAGGTGTCTGTTGTCGAGCAGCGCTACCGGGCTGTTCTCGAGGTCAGGTCCGGGGTTCCGGTGACGGAGGTCGCGGCCCGGTTCGGGGTGAGCAGGCAGAGCGTGCACACCTGGATCCGGCGTTACGACGAAGGCGGGCTCGGGGCATTGGCGGACCGGTCCCGGCGCCCGGACTCGTCTCCGCACCAGGTCTCGGCTGCGGTCGAGGCGGCAGTGTGCGAGACCCGCCGCGAGCACCCGAAGTGGGGCCCAGTCCGGATCGCGCACGAGCTCGGCCGTATCGGCGTGGTCCCGGCCCTCTCGCGGATGAGTGTCTACCGGGTCCTGGTCCGGCACGGCCTGATCGAGCCGGGCCCGCGCAAGCGGCCCAAAGACAGCTACCTGCGCTGGGAACGCGATGAGCCGATGGCCTTGTGGCAGATGGACATCGTCGGCGGGATGTTCCTGGCTGACGGGACCGAGGCCAAGGTCGTGACCGGCCTCGACGATCACTCCCGCTACTGCGTGATCGCCTCGGTCGTGGCCCGGGCGACCGGCCGTGCGGTCTGCCTGGCGTTCGCCTCGGCCTTGCGCAGGTTCGAAGTGCCGGACGAAGTCCTGACTGACAACGGCAAGCAGTTCACTGACCGGTTCGGCAAGGGCGGGAGGTCCTGTTCGACCGGATCTGCCGCGACAACGGCATCACTCACCGGCTGACTCGGCCGCGGTCGCCGACCACGACCGGGAAGATCGAGCGGTTCCACGGGTCGCTGCGCCGGGAGCTGACCGATGACGCGGTCCCGTTCGCTGACCTAGCCACGGCCCAGGCAGCGGTGGATGAGTGGGTTGAGGATTACAACACCAGGCGCCCGCACCAGGCGATCGGCCTGGGCGCCCCGGCTGTCCGGTTCAGCACCTCCCGAGTCCGGGCGGAGCACGAGCTGCTGCCGCTGCGGCTGCCGTCAGTCCTGGTGCTGGCCCCTGTTCCGGCCGCGCCCGCCGGACCGCCGCAGCCCGCACCCGAAACTCCCGCTGCGGCGACCCCGGGCACCGCACCTGGCCCTTACCGGGGCGGGCCGGTCGAGTTCGACCGGGTCGTGCCGCCCAGCGGCAACATGGAAGTCCTGGGGAAGCAGTTCTGGCTTGGCGCCGCCCGCTCAGGACTGACCGTCCGCTTCTGGGCCAGTACCGAGATCATCCACCTGACCATCGCCGGAGCGCGGGTCAAATCGGTCCGCTCGCACCTGTCGACCGCCGACCTGGCCCGGCTCGCGGCCAGCGGAGGCACTCCGGCAGGGCCGCCCCCGATCCCGGCCGGGCAGCCTGGCGCCGCGATCGAGGTCGACCGGGCGGTGTCCAAGGACGGGCATGTCAGTCTGGGCGGGCGCTACTACCTGGCCGCGGAGATCCTCGGCGGGACACTCGTCAGCATCCGGATCGAGGCCGACACGCTGATGTTCTTCGACCCCGCCACGCGGGTGCTGCTGCGGACCCGGCCCAGCCCGCTGACCTGGGACCAGGCCCGGCTGCTGCGCGGCGCCCGCCCCGCCGGACCGCCGCCCCGCCCTTCAGCCGAGCCAGTCACAGTCCAGCGCCGGGCCAGCGACACCGGCATCATCATGGTCGCCGGGCAGAAGATCGCCCTCGGCCGCATCCACGCCGGCCACGTCGTCACCGCCCACGTCGCCGCCGAGACCGTCACCGTCGACCTCGGCGGCGAAGACACCCGCACCATCCGGCGGACCACCACCCAGCCCGTCCGCAGCGTCAAAGCCCACCGTCCGCACCAGCGCAGCACCGCAAGCCCCGCGCCCGGCGATGCGATCATCAGCACATGACCAACGGCAGCAGGCGCTACCAGAAAGTGCTCTGGCATCACGACTTCCCCAACGAGCCAGTGACCCTCTACAGCGAGATCGGCTCCGGCTACGAAGTCCGCAAGGTCGAGATCTACCGGGACGGCCGGCACGACTACGCCGACCAGTCACGTTCAACAGGGACCACCGCTCTCGGCGAAATACTGACCCCGCGCGTCGAGGAGATCAACCAGGATCCCCAGTACACAGCCACAGCCATCACCGCACTCGAATTCGAGGAAGTGTGGCAGCGCGCCACCGAGCCCTGACCCCAGCCCCGCAAGGCTGCCCACGTTTCCTAGGCAACCTGGAAAGCATGTCCTGGGACTAATTCGTCAAGCATCAGGTGGGACTCGACATCCTGGTAGGCAATCCTGGTAGGCGGTAGTGGAAGAATTCTGGATGGCTTCCCGGTTGGCGGACCGGTCGCACGCACTGCGCGCGCAGGCGCGCGTGTGCCCCGAAAGTGCCCCGGCCGACCGGTGAGCAGCCTCCCGCCGCAGGTCAGGAGCATAAGAGGGGGTGAGTCGGCCTGTAGGCCGGGTTCTGTGCCCGCTTTCGCGGGCGGCGGTCATCCATCTGGGACTGTCGTTGCCGACAGCCTCGTGCGGTCTACCCGCGAGCATCGGGCGGGCAGCCCTCGAACGCTCGCGCAGGCCGCGCCGCGAACGAGCGCAGCGCGGCCCTCTTGACCTTGCTCCGGGTGGGGTTTACCGAGCCGCCGCAGTCACCTGCGGCGCTGGTGGTCTCTTACACCACCGTT
>Ga0335074_10014384_pt1 | contig 11103 bp, 6 predicted proteins | sample Lox_Sample_23_FD_206715 | JGI IMG/M metagenome (GOLD analysis project Ga0335074, IMG submission 206715) | Soil microbial communities from Loxahatchee National Wildlife Refuge, Florida, United States - Lox_Sample_2.3 | ecosystem: Environmental > Terrestrial > Soil > Wetlands | place: USA: Florida... | reverse complement strand
CGCACCAAAAGGCAAGGGCGCTGACCTGTGTTCAGTGCCCTATTTTTTCTTTCGGAAGTCTCGATCGTTAGCGGTGGTTACAGAGTCGACGAGACATTAGCCTACCGGCGCAGGAACCGGCTCCTCTACATTCGCCTCTCGCAGAAACTTCGCCGCTTCTTCCGGAGGCGTCGGGTTGATGTAGAATCCTGTGCCCCATTCAAATCCAGCCGTCTTGGTCAGCTTGGGCATGAACTCGATATGCCAGTGGTAGTGGTCGTTGGTCGGATCCTGTACCGGCGAAGTGTGAATCACGAGATTGTACGGAGGATTATCGAGAACACGGTCGGCGCGGCCGAGCAGATTTTTCATCGCCCGCGCGAGATTTTCGAACATGTGCGACGATGAATTCTCGAACGCCGATTCATGCTGCTTGGGCAGAATCCAGGTCTCGAACGGGAATCGCGGCGCATAAGGCGCGAGCGTGACAAAATTCTCATTCTCCGCGACCACGCGCGTCCCTCCGTCCATTTCCTGCCGGATGATGTCACAAAACACACAGCGCTCTTTGTAGAGAAAGTACTGCTTTGCGCCTTCGAGCTCCTGAACAACGTTGATGGGAAGAATCGGCAGGGCAATCAACTGCGAATGCGCGTGTTCGAGCGATGCTCCAGCCGCTTCGCCGTGGTTTTTGAAAATCAGGATGTATTTGAATCTGCGGTCCTTCTTTAAATCGAGAATGCGATCACGGAACGTCCAGAGAACATCTTCAATTCGCTTCGGAGGCAGGGTCGCAAGGCTGGCTGTGTGATCGGGCGTTTCAATGATAACCTCATGCGCGCCGATCCCGTTCATACGATCGAACATGCCCTCGGCCTGGCGGTTTAGATTGCCCTCAATCCCAAGTGCCGGGAACTTGTTCGGTACAACTCGCACAGTCCAGCCGGGAGTATCGCGGCCAGGAGCCGGCCCGCCATTCGGGTTCGGGCGATACGCCTGAATCTCCGGAGGGGTCTTGCTCTCATTGCCATAACAAAAGGGGCAGAAGCCCCCTTTGATTTTCATGTTTTCGCGGACAAAATCGGTCGGGCGCTTGGCTCGATCCGTCGAAATAATGACCCAGCGCCCTACAATCGGATCCTTTCTAAGTTCCGGCACAACTAAATCCTTTCAGTAGAGATGCGCAAACCTTGTATTCTACGCTGCCAGGGAGGCATTCTGAAACACTTCGATCTGTGGGCAGGACCTACTGGGCTCATAGTATACGCTTACAATATCGAATCTCCACTGGCACGATGGTGGCAGTTTCCGCCGGTATTCCCGCGCCACTTCGGCGACCTCGCGGCGCTTGTGCCAGTCAACGGCGGCTTCGGCCGGCTTCACGTCGTGCGTTGTGCGAGTCTTAACTTCAACAAAGCACAGAACATCGCAATCCCATCCGATCAAGTCGATCTCGCCCCGGCAGCGCGGTGAGCGAAAGTTGCGCGCCACCATTACATAACCATGCTTCCGTAGATAAAAGTAAGCGTCTTCTTCACCACGCCGGCCAACCTGCAAATGGTGTGCACTCTGGTCAGATGTGGGCAAGAGCTTGCAAAGCCAATCCAGCGTTCGAATCAGCGTTCGTGTAATCGCCGCAGGGAGCATGGTAGGAACTATGGAGAGTCTAACGGTGGAAATCGCAGCGAAGATGTGATGCTCGGCACACCCGGATGAGATTTTGGTTGGCTTTCCTAAAAGCGGAAAACCGGGGTGGTGGAGCGAGCACTCCTGCCCGCGAGAATACGGATCACAGTAGAGCTGTCGGGATCACCTTACCCGCATCCAATTTCCCGCATCTTGCTGAGCGTCTTGTCCTTCAAAATAGCGAACTCCTGCTCCTGCTTCCGCAAATTCTCCACGACCGTCACGGGAGCCTTGGCGAGGAACTGCTCGTTGCCAAGCTGGCGGTCCGCGCTGGCGATGCCTCTTTCCAGTTTTTCCAGTTCTTTCTTAAGCCGCTCGCATTCAGCTGCCGTGTCGATCTTGCGCTCATAGATCACGTGCACATCGAAGCGCGCAGTGCTGCGCGATCCGGGCAGCTTGGCCAGCGAGTCTTGCACGAATGTGATCTTTTCGACGTTGGCCAGGCGCTCGACCGCCCCGCAGTTGTCCTCGATGAGTTTTCCGATCTGCGAATCGTGTGCAAAGACTTCAACCGGAATCCTTACTTTCGGTTCGATCTTCAATTCCGCACGCAAGTTTCTCACGCTGACGATCAAGTCCTGCAGGATCGCCATTTCAACCTCCGCAGCGATATCGAATTGCTTTTCATCCGCCTGGGGATAGGCAGCGAGCGCAATCGACTTCAGCGGAGCCGTGCCTTCGTAGATCGCCTGCCAGATTTCTTCCGTGATAAACGGCATGACGGGATGAAGGAGTCGGAGCGAGGCGTCGAACAGGATAACCAAATTCGTACAGGCGATTCGCGCTGTGTCTCCATTCTCGGTATTCAACCGTGGCTTGATCAGCTCCAGGTACCAGTCGCAGAACTCTCCCCAGAAAAAATCGTAGATACGATTGGCTGCTTCGTGGAAACGATAGGTTGCGAGTGCGTCGTTCACCTCTGCGGCGACACGGTTGAAGCGGGAGAGAATCCAGCGATCTTCGAGAGTCGTAGACGTGAGACCAGCAATGCCCGTGTGGGGCGGACACTCCTGTCCGCCCCCGGGCCGCAGGCCCGGCTCAATCCTGTCCACGTTCATGAACATAAATCTCGCCGCATTCCAGATCTTGTTGGCGAAGGCGCGATAGCCCTCGGTCCGGCTCTCATTGAAGGCAATATCTGTGCCTGGAGCCGCCATTGCAGCCAGCGTGAAGCGCGTTGCATCGGTCCCGAAGCGTTCGATGATCTCTAAGGGATCGATCACGTTCCCCTTCGTCTTCGACATCTTCTGGCGCTCGGCATCCCGCACCAGCGCGTGAATGTAGACCTGCCGGAAGGGAACACTGTCGTTTTTCTTATCTCCCCAGCCGCTGGCCTCCTTAATCGCCGCATCCTGGTGATGTCCCTGCATGAAGTGGCAGCCGAACATGATCATCCGTGCGACCCAGAAGAAGAGGATTTCGTACGCCGTAATCAGCAGCGTCGTCGGATAAAACACATCCTGATCGCGCGTCTTCTCCGGCCAGCCCAAAGTTGTAAACGGGAGCAGACCGGAAGAAAACCAGGTGTCGAGCACATCGGAAACCTGCTCGACCTTCCCGCCGCATTTCGGGCATTTCGCCGGCGCTTCGCGCGCGACGATAACCTCCTTGCACTTGGACTCTGTACACGTCCACGCGGGAATCCGGTGCCCCCACCACAACTGGCGCGAGATGCACCAGTCATGGATGTTGTTCATCCAGTTCAGATATATCTGTCGATAATTGTCGGGAACGATCGTGATCTCGCCGCTCTCGACCGCTTCTACAGCGCGATCGACCAGAGGCTGAATCTTCACGAACCACTGTTCGGAAAGTCGCGGCTCGATGATCGTTCCGCAGCGGTCGCATTTGCCGATGGCCAGCGTGTAATCCTTCTCGCCCACGAGAAATCCTTGCTCGCGCAGATCATGCAGCACGCGCTTGCGCGCTTCGAAACGATCCAGTCCCGCGTACGGACCGGCATTCGCGTTCATGTGCGCATGCTCATCCATGACGTTGATCTGCGGCAGGTTGTGCCGTTTCCCCGCCTCGAAGTCGTTCGGATCGTGCGCCGGCGTTACTTTCACGGCGCCAGTGCCGAACTCCGGCTGCGCGAGTTCATCGGTGATGATGGGAATCTCGCGATTCATCAGCGGCAGCAAAACCTTCTTGCCGTGCAAATGGGTGTAGCGTTCATCTTTCGCATTCACAGCGATCGCCGTATCGCCCAGCATCGTCTCCGGACGCGTGGTCGCAACTGTGATGAACTCATTTGATCCGACCACGGGATAACGAATCTCCCACAGCTTGCCTTGCGTTTCCTCGTGCTTGACTTCGAGATCAGAGATCGCCGTCTCGTGCCACGGGCACCAGTTGACGATGTAATTGCCGCGATAAATCAGCCCTTCTTCATAGAGCCGGACGAAGACTTCGCGCACGGCATGCGAGAGCTTCTCATCCATGGTGAAGTACTCGCGATCCCAGTCGACCGAAGCGCCGAGACGCTTCATCTGATCGAGAATTGCGCCCCCATATTCGCGTTTCCATTCCCACACTCGTTCGACGAACTTTTCGCGGCCTAGCTCGCGGCGCTTCTTGCCTTCTTTTTCGAGCTGCTTTTCGACCATCATCTGCGTGGCAATGCCAGCGTGGTCGGTACCCGGCAGCCAGAGCGTGATGAAACCGCGCATGCGGTGCCAGCGCACGATAATGTCCATCTGCGTCTGGTTGAGCATATGGCCCATGTGCAGACGTCCAGTCACGTTGGGCGGAGGCAGAAGAAGCGTGAACACGGGCCGCGTGTCTTTTTCTGAACGGCTCGGAGGCGGCGTCGGAACGGAAAACAGTTTTTCTTTGATCCAATACTCGGCCCAGCGCGCTTCAATCGCGCCCGGCTCGTAGGCTTTCGGCAAGTCGTGGGGCATAGAAAGATTGAGCACTCAGCCTTCAACAATCAGCCGCGACCGAGCGGTCGGGCAGCGGACCACATCGCGCTTGCTGAATGCTCAAGGCTGAGTGCTGTTTGATCTTACCCGCCCGTGAAAAGATGGGTCAAACCTGATGTGTGGTGACATGCGCGACCATAGCCGATCTACCGATGATTGGACAGGTTTGAGGACTTCGACGGGCTCGAGGGACTCGCCGGGTCATCATTGAAACAGAAGAGAATGCACGCGGTTCCTCCAATGACGATGGCGCTGGCGGGCGCCACCACCCAAGGCGAGTTCAAAATGGGGGCGCTGGCGGGACCCACGGCGGACGTGCGAAGGTCGCCTGCGCCGCAATGTTCTTCGCGTGATTTTTGTTCGCCCTGATGCACAATTTCTTGGCTTGACCACTCCTTCTGGCTCGCGCGTTTGAGGTTGCCGGAGTGGGAATCGAGCTTGACGTCTTTTTCTTGAGCATTGACATTGACGCGGTTGTCGGTATCCCTGACGACGTAAACCGTTTTCTCGGCGGCGACTGGTGTGGCCACGACACATCCCGCGCGGACGCGGAATTGGCGAAAGCTGGTGACCATGACGCTGCCGTGCTCGAGAACGATTTCGTCGCTCTCGAATCGAAGCAAAGTTTCTGAAGAAATTTCGACCGAGGATCCCGAGTATTCAATGCGGGCGGATGAACCAGGCCGAGTTTCGATTTCGTCTCCTGCAAAGACGGCAATTGACGCAGGGGCCGCACTCTGATTCACGAGAACGCTTCCACTGCTGCGCAGCAGAGCGGCACCGGCGGAATCATCGGCGGACAAAGATACGGGCAGAAGCGCGAGCAGCGACAACGACACGAAACAACGCCATTGAGGAAGGGCCGCCAAGAAAAATCCGCACCGTTACTATTCCTAGTTTATGGGGACGTCGTACAGATGGATATGACTGGAATGGTGACCGTCGCTGACTCGGGATTGGAGCACCTCGCGCCCCTGCGGGGCTTGCTGACAGGCGGCTGACTACGGGCTGCGCCTTGGGCTGTGTTCTTGCGCCACTTCGCGGCCGTAATGCGCCCTGCGTTCCATCGTTAAGTGTTTCAGTCAGAGTTTCATGGCAGACTCTTAGGCCGTGGGCTGTAGTGCTGCGCCGACTTTCGTCTACGCTCGGGGCGGGCCTTCGCGCCTAGGAGCAGGCATTGGGCCGCGCAGTCTCTCGTCCGGGTCCGCTGCGACGGGAACGTTCAGGTGACTTTCTGCTTCACGGATTTGGAAGCTTACGAACCTGAGCGCATGTCGCTGGAAGTGCCACCGGCGGCGGGGACGTAACACTTCGACGTGTAGTCCATAACCATGCGGTCGGCGCTGAAACGCCAGCCCAAAGTGCGAATGGCGCGCTTCATGCGCTTGATCCAGCCGCGCGGCAGGCCGTCGCGGTCGCGCTGATAATACAGAGGAACGACTTGTTCGCGCAGGGTACGTAGCAGATCCTCGCCGTCGCGAGTATCGTGGATGGCCAGGTTTGAATGAGTTCTGCCAGAGCCAATAGCGAAGCCATTCATGCCATCATAAGCCTCGGCCCACCATCCATCGAGGACCGAAAGATTCAGGCCGCCATTGAGCACGACTTTTTGTCCGCTGGTGCCGGAGGCTTCCTGCGGGCGGCGGGGGTTATTGAGCCATACATCGACGCCCTGAACGAAGTGCCGGCCTACATTGATGTCGTAGTCTTCGACGAAGACGAATTTGTCGCGGAACTTGAGATCGCGCATCATTTCCGCGATCTGCTGCAGCATGCGTTTGCCCGGCTCATCGAGCGGGTGGGCCTTGCCGGCGAAGACAAACTGTACCGGCCGCTTCGGGTCGTTCACCATAGAGGCGAGCTTTTCCATGTCCTTCAAGACCAGATTGGCTCGCTTGTAGGTGGCAAAGCGGCGGGCGAAGCCAATGGTGAGAGCGTCAGGGCTGAGCACTCGATCCAGACGGCGGAGCACGTCTCGGGATTCTCCGCGACGCGCCGCTTGCTCGACGGCTCGTTTGCGAACGAATTCCAGCAATTGCGACTTTAGATTGAGGTGCGTCTCCCAAAGCTCCCCGTCGTCGACGCTTTCGATTCCTTCCCACATTTTCGCTTCGCTGCTGTGTTGCTGCCAGCCTGAACCGAGATGGCGGTCGTAAAGGCGGAACATCTGCGGCGCCAGCCATGAGGGAACATGCACGCCGTTGGTGATGTGGCCGATGGGGACGTCGTCTTCAGGTTTGCCGTGGAACAGGCCCGTCCACATGGCGCGCGAAACTTCGGCGTGCAGCGCGGAGACCGCGTTGGCGCGGCGCGAGAGGCGCAGCGCGAGGACCGTCATGCAGAAAAGCTCGTCTTGATTAGCGGGATTCTCGCGTCCAAGCCCGAGCAGACTTTCCTGAGACAAGCCGATGGATTCCCGCAAGGGGCCGATGTGCTCCTCAACCAAGCCTGGGTCGAAGCGGTCGTGTCCGGCAGGAACGGGCGTGTGCGTGGTGAAGACGACTTCGCGCGAGATCCGCGGAACGGCCGCGTCAAAACCGATTCCTTCTTCATCCATCCGCATCCGGATGGCTTCCAGTACGGCAAAGCCGCTGTGGCCTTCGTTCAGGTGCAGCACGCCGGGAGAGATACCGAGCGCTTTCAGAGCGCGCAATCCGCCTACGCCGAGCAGCAACTCCTGGCGTATGCGGATGCGAAGATCTCCGCCGTAGAGGCGCGATGTGAGTTCCCGATCTTCGGGAGCGTTGCCTTCAACATCGGAGTCGAGGAGCAAGAGATCGCGGCGTCCAACCTTGACGCGCCAAACCTTCGCCTGGAGACGACCGCTGCGCGTTTCGATTTCGATGACGACCGGGCGGCCATCGGTTCCGATCGCTACTTCCATCGGAAGTTGGTTGACGTCGGTCTCGAGATACTCTTCTCGCTGCCATCCGCTGAGATCGAGCTGCTGGCGGAAGTATCCCTGACCATAAAACAGACCGATGCCGACCAGAGGAATATCCAGATCGGAGGCGCTCTTGATGTGATCGCCGGCAAGAACGCCGAGTCCGCCGGAGTAGACGGGCAACGATTCATGCAAGCCGAACTCGGCGGAAAAATATGCCACCGGGTGCGGGCGCAGAACGCCAGCATGCCGCGTGCCCCAAGTTCGATCCGTTTCAAGATATTCGAGAAGCCGGCGATAGGCATAGTTCACGCGGCTGTGCAGCATCACCTGGGTCGCGCGAGCTTCCAACTGGGCCAGCGGCAACTCATTGAGGAGTGCAACCGGATTGTGATTGAGATCGTCCCAGCGAACGGGATCGAGATCGCGGAAAACACCGTACGCATTGTGGTCCCAACTCCACCACAGATTGCGGGCGAGGGCCCAGAGACGTTCCTGCAGGGGGGCGATGAAGCGATCAAGCGTCCGAGCTTCGCTGACGATCGGCGCGACCTGCATGGCCGCTTCGGTCATCATGTGGATTTCGTCTTCGCTGAAAACGCGCGCTTCGACCGTCTGGATGACCAACACTCCCTGCAAAATGCCGCGGTCAATCAGCGGCACACCTAAAAACGATTGGTAGGCCTCTTCCCCGGCTTCTTTGAAATATTTGAATCGTGGATGATTCTTCACCTGGCTGACAGCAACAGGCCGCAGCTGTTCCGCGACCAGTCCGGTGAGCCCTTCACTAACGGCCATCCTGAGAACGCCGATGCACTCGCGGCGAAGGCCCACGGTCGCGGCCAAAACCAGATTGGCGCGGTCAGGTTCGAGCAGGTACGCAGAGCAGACGTCGGTGCGGAATCGCTTGGCAATCAGTCCGACAACGTTCGTCAGCGTCTCGGCGGGCTGGCCGCCTTCGGCGACCAAGGTTCCAATCTCTTCCAGCGTAAGCACATTGTTGGCGTGCAGAGATCGAGGTTCCTGGTCCACCTCTGCAGTTTTTTCGTATCCGTCCAAGGTAGTAAGAATCCCCCTTTTATCCCCATTCGCAATTTATCATCTTGCGATCAAATTCACAGGACTCAGGCCGAGGTGAATACTCCAAGTGTTCACCATTGTACGTTGGATAGCAGTTGATTTTGAGAATCCGAGCATTGAAAAAGTGCGTGGGTGTGGCCCGTAACTTTCATTGCGCGACGGGTTCCGGAATAGTAGAATGCCTTCCAAACCAGCCAACCTAAGAAAACCACCAGCCTGCGTGATTGGCGTTGAATCGTAGCAGATTGAAAACTGGAACCTCAGCTTGCAGCTCACGGCTGCAGTCAGTGCCAGAGAGCTAGCACTGGAACTATTGTGAGTCGCGGGATCAGCGAAAGCTGATGAGGAGCTTGCCCATGAACGGCAATGCGGTTCGGTTCCTTCGGTTTGCGTGTGCATTACTCGGTGTCGTCGCCGCGGGATGGTTTTTGGTGGTGCATGCAGCCGATCCGACGAGAGGAGGGTTCCCTACTGATTGGACGCATAGCCACGCCATATTTTCGCAGCCCGCAAACGCGGAGCAGGCGCAACGGATCGCACAGGACCCACGCTACTGGCAGCAGTGGTATCGGCAACGGGTCGCGCGGACCCTGGACACCAGTTCCGATGAAGAATCTTCGGATTCATTCGATTTTCGCCGGTTAAGGCGCAGGACGAAGGGGTTCTGGTCTGAGAACATGGGAACAGGTGCAACGGTGGGGGCCGCGAATTACCCCGCAAAGTATTCATTCGGCATTACGACGGCGAGTTGCAGCGATTACGTTGTGTTCAATACAGGATTGACGGGAACAACAACCCAAGCCAGCATCATCGCTTATAGCAAATTGTATTCCGGGTGTACCGGCAGTCCTTCTGTATATTGGGCCTACAACACTGGGGGCCAAGTTCTGACTTCTCCCGCAATTTCCCTCGATGGAACGCAGATTGCCTTCGTGCAAACGAATGGAACCACGGCAAGCCTGGTCCTGCTGAGGTATGCGGCATCCGGGGGTGGCGCGAGTGCGCCAGTCACTCCGACAGCCGAGACGAGCGCGAGCGCGTATCGCGGCTGTACCACACCCTGCATGATGAGCCTGCCGCTTGATATCTCTGTGAGCGCCAGCGTTAACGATACGACCTCATCGGTTTTTCCCGACTACAGGGATGACGTCATTTATGTTGGAGGAGCCTCAGGCTGGCTTTTCAAGTTCAGTGGCGTCTTTCTCGGATCTCCGGCGGAAGTGACGACCGGCGGCTTTCCGGTGCAGCTGGATGCAACTGCAGGTGATGCGCTTACGAGCCCGGTCTACGATTCTGTCTCCGGCAACGTCTATGTCGCCGATTCTGCCGGATATTTGTATCAGGTCGGCCCCACCGGTACGGTGACGAAGTCGGCACAACTGGATCTGGGCAGGGGGTTTGTAGCTGGCCCGATCGTGGATCTGGCAGCGGGGTATGTTTACATCTTCTCGTCTAGGGATACCGCCGGCACCAACGCTGCAGTTTACGCGTTTAAAACTTCGGATTTTCCTACCACGGTTTCGGATGGGACCGTTGGCACCCCCACCGCGGCTGGCAGTACAACTGGCAATCCGTTGTATGAGCCCGGTTTCGACAGCACGTACTGGAATTCAAGCGACGCCACGGGAAACCTTTATGTTTGTGGGAGGACCGGAGGCGCTCCGAGATTGTACCAGCTGCCGATTACGGCTGGCACTTTCGGCACTGCGACGGCCATTGCGACGCTCACACCCGGTGGGGATCACGAAGCCTGTTCTCCTGTAACAGATATCTACAATCCGAACGCGTCCGCTGGTCCAAGCGAGACGGTGTTTTTCAGCGTGGTAGATTTTGCGCACCCTACGCCATGCGCCGCTGGCGGCTGCGCCATGAGTTTCGTCGACCTACAATGGCAAGCAACGACAAACTACAACGTCGGGCAGCAGGTTCTGGTTTTAAGCGGGGGCGCTTTTTACACCGAGGTCGCGACTGTCGCCGGTAAATCCGGCGCGACTGCCCCGACCTGGCCAATTACGGCGGGCGGCACCGTGGTCGATGGCACGGTCACATGGACGGGGCAGGGAGCCACTACGGTAACGCCCACAGCTTGGGCGGCCGACCACAACTACACTGCTTTGGACACTCTTGTTTCCGGAACCCTTGCTGAGGCGAACGGCACATCAGTCTATTACCAAATAGTCACCAAAACAGGAAGATCCGGCGCAACCCAGCCCACGTGGAACACGGCTGTTAACGGAACCACCACTGACGGAACTGTCACTTGGACAAACATCGGTGCGCCATACCAAGTTCAGGCTACGAACGCAGGTACCAGCGGTATGATCATCGACAACATCGTGGGCTCGGGCACGCCGGCTGGAACATCCCAGATTTATTTTTCGATCCTCGGCAGCCAGGCCTGCCCAACTTCTGGCGGCACTGGAGGATGTGCAATCCAGGCCTCGCAATCGGGATTACAATAGCTGACTTTCACAGGTTCCTCCTATGACTATGAAGGATTCGCCCTTAGAAAAACCGGAAACAGAAGAAGCTGCGAAGAAGCCGTATGAA
>Ga0335074_10014383_pt1 | contig 11103 bp, 11 predicted proteins | sample Lox_Sample_23_FD_206715 | JGI IMG/M metagenome (GOLD analysis project Ga0335074, IMG submission 206715) | Soil microbial communities from Loxahatchee National Wildlife Refuge, Florida, United States - Lox_Sample_2.3 | ecosystem: Environmental > Terrestrial > Soil > Wetlands | place: USA... | reverse complement strand
GCCTATCGGATACACGCGGAATCCGTTGCGAAACAGGAAGACCGAGCCAAACTGGACGGACGGCAGGCCAACCCTGCGTGCGAAAGTCAGCTTCGCGGATTGGTTAAGGTAGTAAATTTCACAGGAAAAGCCCGAGCGGTCGAGGTGCTTGTAGGGATTTGGCTCGCGAATCTTATAAATTAGCTCGCCGCGATCGGTAAGTGCCGTGTCGATATTTTCATTTTCTATCGAAACGGTGATGAACGTGGTCTTTTCCCGCAGCGCGGAAAAAATGAAGTTACCGACCTGCCCATTCACGATTTCGCGCGCAAGCGGCTCCTCGCCTCGTTTCTTTGCATCGGCCTGGACTTGCTTGTCGGTAGGCTCCTCTGCGGGGGCCGTAATGACAATCCGGAAGCGGTCTCCCTTGTCGCCAAAGGGGTTTATGAGTTTTGCCAGCGAGGACTTGAGGTCCAAGATTCGGGCGCGATCCCAGCGACGGCGCAATTTTCGGATCTCTATGATCGTTCCGTGTTTCAGGTGGTCGCCAAACTTCCGGAGTTCGTTTGGAATTTCAAAGGATTCCGTCTCCGAGTACGTGACCGGAATTTTCTCGAAATGTTCCTTGTCGTTCTTGTCGAACCGCTGCCAATCCACGACGAGGCGGTTCACCGCCCCTTTCTTTCCGGGCTTCGGCCGGGTCTGGAGAATGACCTGCTGGCCGAGGCGGTCCGAAGAAAAACGTCCGATGCCCTTGCTGCCGGCGAAATTTCGCCGCTCCGCCGCGATGTCGCGGAAGTCCCTTGTGGCACCATTCCTCTTTGCGGAATAAGCTACAAAGAGCCATTTTTCGGTAAGGTCTTCAAAAGACATTCCCGTGCCGTCGTCCGCAACGATAACGTTGCCGTCGCCGAAGTAGATGTGGACGGTGGCGGCCTCCGCGTCGAACGAGTTTTTTACAAGTTCGAAGATCGCGACTTCGTCGTCCGTAATAAGCTCGCGGCCGAGAACTCGCTTGAGGCCCGTGCTCACGTCGAAATTGAGTGTCTTGCTTTGGCCATCCTTAGCCATGGTCGTCGGGGTCTCCCTCCTTTCCGCGGCAAGCCGACCCGGCTGCCGCAATTTCCCTAGTCAAGCTCGCTATCGCAGGAAGCTTCTGAGGCAGCGCTCGACTCGCTTTGGGTCCGCTAAGTCGCATTCCCAGAAAACCCTAGCTTTCCACCCGAGGGCCGACAACGCCAAGCGCGTCGCCTCGTCCCTGTTCTGGTTTCGCGTCAACTTTTCCTTCCAATAGGCGCGATTCCGTCCAGGCATGCGAGGCCCGCCGTTGCAATCATGGCAGTGCCAGAAGCAGCCGTGGACGAAAATAACCTTACGCTTCGACGGGAACACCAAGTCGGGCGTGCCTGGCAAGTCCCTGCGATGCAACCGAAATCGGTATCCCATCCGGTGCGCAAGCCGACGGACCAATAGCTCCGGGACGGTGTTTCGGCTCTTAATTGCACGCATTATTCGACTGCGAGCCGGCGTTGGGGCCTTCATCGACTGCCCCGCAAGACCGGCCATCTTTTAGCGAGGTACTGCTCCGAGGCTTCGCGCACGACCCATGCGATCGATACTTTCTTCTTGCGCGCGATGTCTTCCAGTGCCCGGTAAACGTCCGATGGGAAGCTTATGGTCGCCCGCACCGGCTCGCCATCGTCTTGCCGCGGCTTGTCTTTCCGCTTTGCGCCCCTAATCATGACCGCTCGCTAACTGAAGTATATACCTCACCAGAATTCACCATAGCGGTGAACTGTCTGAAACACAACCTTAACATAGCTCGTGCGGTCCAAGGCCCTCCGCGCGAGTAGCAACTTCAGGGTGTCGTCGGCGTGACCAGTCTGGCGATGCGTGCCAGGGTGGATGGCCTCTGAACGGCGCATTCCTTAATACGCACCACTTTCCATCCGTCGCGCCGGAGGGCTTGAGCTACGCGGCGGTCCCGACGTTTATTCGTCTCGATTTTGTTCCGCCAGAATTTGGTGTTAGTGCGCGGCAGGTACTTGCAGCTGCAGCCGTGCCAAAAGCAACCGTCCACGAAAACGGCGACTTTCCGGCTGGGCCAGGCGAAGTCCGGCTTGCCGGCGACATGCCAGTGCTTACGGTAGCCCTTCATGTCCGCGGCCCAGAGAAGCTTCGACAGCGGCAATTCCGTGGTTGTGTTGCCGCGGGAGCGGACGGCGGCCATGATTTTCGAGCGGACTTCTTTCGAGACATGGTCCATGGTAGCCCCTGCCCCTTGCCTACCGCTTCGCGTAGCGTTTGAGGTCGTCGGGGGCAATCTCGTCGGAGGGCACGAGCTTGTAGTGTTTTTCCTCCACAAGCTTAACGTCCTCGCCTTCGAGCGCCAACTCGAACATCGCGATTACGTCGTCCGCCATGAATTGAGCGGCGATCGGGCGGCAGGTGAGATCGGCGAATTTCTCGCGGCAACACGCGATGTCCTGTGCGGTTTGCACAACGCTTAGGCGGTCGTTGCCTCCTTTAGCCTGCATGGGCAACGCGAACTGCTCCCCGTGCTTGTTGACGCCGACGTACACTTCGTCGATTTCGATCTGCGAATCTCCCATCGCCTTGACGGTGGTGCGCAGGTGGTTTTGTAGGGAGTACGTCGTCAGGCCCAGGAATGTGTCGACCAGCCGATTGTAACGCACCTTCGCCAGCAGCGCCTGTTCGTCGCTGAGAGCGTAGGCGGAAATGATTTCGGGGGTGGCATCCGGTATCTTGATCGCGATCATGCTCGAATTGGGCACGACGTTGGCGAGCTTCGCCAGTCGAAAGCGATACACCGCGCGGCCGGCCAGCTCTATGACCCATTCGCGGTCCGTGCCCGCGGTCGCGATTATCTCGTCGGGCAATGCCGTGCGGAAACGGAAGGAATAGATGGTATCGCCGAGGTTTTTGGGCAGCGCGATGCCGAGCGATTGCGCGGTCTCAACGAATTCCTCGCGCGAAAACTCGAACTGCGTCATCCCCTTCTTGTAATGCTTCTTGAAGATGGTTCCAATGATGGCGGAGTAGCGGTTCTGTTTCTTAGGCGCTTCGGCGGCGGCTTTCCTAGGCATTTGCCCCGGCCCCCTGCCCCATTCTTATTCGTTTGGGCACCACGTCCGCCGGCACGCCGTAATGCGCCGCCGCGTCTGACATATCGAATGAGATCAGGTCGGGGTCGCCCTGGGCAACGGGCCGTCGGGATTTTTGGGGAGAGGAGAACGCTTCTCGTATTTTCGACGCGACGGCACGCGCCAATAGCGGCGGCACGGAATTGCCGATTTGACGGAAGCCGTGCCACTTCGTCACGTGAAAGCGGAACCAGTCGGGATAGGAATGCAGGCGCGCCGCCTCGCGCACGGTTATGCAGCGCGCAGAATGCGGATGTATCGGCCGCGGCGACGTAAAGGCTCCTCGGTCGCTCGCCGTTCCCGCGCGTATCGTGTTGCAGACGCCGTCGGGATCGAGCTTATGGAAACGGCTGACGGGTTCGGTGTCGCCCGGTGCGGTTTCGCGGAAACGCTTTCTCGAAAGATCCGTGTGAATCGTTCGCAGGCTCGAAGTGAGCAAGCTCGCGTCGAATTCCCGCGGCGTGGAGTAGTCGTCGGGGTCGGGCTCCTCGCCGCGCAACGGGGCGCTGTACGCCGTCGGTTTTTTGAATCTGGCCTTTACCCAATCGCGATGCAGCAGTTCCTCGAAATCGTCGGCCTCCGGGATGTCGCGCAACGCATCCCACACGGTAGGCGTGGGTCGGCAAAATAGGTTGCCGGAACCGGACTTTCCCTTGAGCTTGTGCGTGGGATTAGGGTACTCGGGCAGCGGAAATCCTTTGCGCGCACCAATGAGAAAGAGGCGTTGCCGGTCCTGCGGGATGCCGTAATCGATCGCGTTGAGCACGCGATAGTCCTCGACGACGCGGTAGCCGCTCTTGTGGAATTCAGCCATGATTTCGTCGAGAAACTTCCTGTGCTCTCCTAGGGTCAGTCCGCGAACATTCTCGAAAACGAAGTAGGAGGCCTTCAGCTCCGCGACTAGGCGTACAAAGTGATAGACGAGCGAATTACGTGGGTCGTCCAGTGCGCGCTTGCCGATCATGCTGAAGCCCTGGCACGGCGCGCCTCCAAAAAGAACGTCCACCGTTCGGTCGCCGATGCGGGAGTTTTGTCGGATGTACTTGCCGTCGATGTCGGCGACGCTGCGGCAGATGGCCGCGCAATCGGGAAAGTTGAATTCGTGAGTGGCGCAGTGGATCGGGTCGTATTCAACGGCGGCGGCTACGTCGAAGCCGGCTTGCTCGAAGCCGAGGCTGAGCCCTCCCGCGCCCGCGAAGAGGTCGACGCCGATGTGTTTCTTGCCGTTGCCGCGCATGCAGTGAGAATTATTCTCGATCTTCCTTCATTTGAAAATGGTCGCAAGCGATTCTACGGCGATCACAAAACCGAATCAAACGCTTTCCGCCCCGTCATCCTCGTGGGCTACGCAGAACTTTCCTCGGCGTTGCGAGGCACGCATTGCTACACGTCAGTGGCGGCGGTGGCACAAATGCAATCTTAGCATATTCGCCTAATCTTCGCCTCTACCTGGGAAGCTACGCGCGCTTACTGTGTTAAGAGACTCCGGTTTTCAATTCTTGCGGAATTCCCAGGGCTTCCGGTGCTCGCGGATTTGTCCGTAGCTGATGGCAAGCTCTTGGCCCAGCTGCAGGTCCTGGGGATTTACGACGGGCTCGTTGTCAAGCGTGCCGAAGAGAATCTGGCGTTCCTCGTCGCAATGATGCACGCGGACCCACATCCATTCGCCGGGAAGCCCCGGACTGTCCGCGGGAAATTCCACTTTCACGTAATCGCCGTGATCGTATCGGGCCACGTTGCGCTCCGGAAAGCCCAGTGTAGATGATGCCGCCGCCTTAAACCAGGGTTCGAGGGTACAAGGGCGTGGCGCTGTTGAGCGTGCGAAGCTGTGACAAGAGCAGTGGCCGGTGGCTACGCCGCGCCTGTCACGGCAGAGGTCGTCGGCGTGCACTACGAGGCGCACCAACGCGACACGGAATGGCAAGACTAGAAATTTAGGTACGTTGCAGGCCCCGGCTACCATCCGAAGTTTTACCGGGCCATATTATGAAACGGCTCAGTCAGAGTCGTGACAATCTTGTTGAGAGAGCATCCAGCTGTAAACATCTGGAAGATTCGCCGAACCAGTTCCAGCTTACGGGTTTGGCGTCAGCCGGACGTGAGATGTAGTCGTATTCACCGAGATATGCAAAGCTTCCGGAAAGCTGCCAGTGCCGACAATCACCATTACAAACCCGTGCAAATGATGTTGTGACTTGGCTACGGCTTCATTAATGGTTTTTATGTCTGAGGGAGAGGGAGTAGGGGCGCCCTCCGCGTGCGTGTGCCAGTCACCGACAAAATTAAATCCTTTGCGGTGCATTTCGTCGATTTCCTTCTGTTCTTCGCGGCGATCCGGCACATACGAATATCGCGTGCGGCGGTCGGTCGCTCTCGGTCCGGTTATCCTTGAGACCGTGACGGATTGCTCCGAAAATCGTGCAAACAACTGCCCTCCAGCTTCAAGAGAATTCCCGTTGCGCTGCTGGTGCTTAAGGAAATGATTCAGGACGGATGGGCTGATGACGAGGCGCTGTCGGGACTCCCCGATATTGAGGATGATCGACTTGCGCGTTCGGGATTTCCACAGACGCTGCAAAAACGATCCTTTTCCCAAACACGCTCCTCCTGAAAACCGCCCTTGTCACGCTCAGGGTTACCACCAATCCATTCCGTTGACCAGGAGCCGCCTTGCTCCCGAAGCAAGGCGCGTGATCCCGCCCAAATCCGATGGGTGGCCGTCGTTGCCTTGTGCAGCAGGGCATCCAGGGCGAGAGCCGCTCCCAAGGAAATCGTGCCCAGCAATTCAACCGGACCGTAGGGCTGAAATATCGCGCCGCAGGCTGGCTCGGCCCGCGTGGTTTCATTCTCCCATGTCGTAACCTGCAGCTTGCAATCGCCAGTGGTCGTGAAACCGCACTGAAAGCAAGCGCCACCGCCGAAAGTTAGCACCGCATGGCCGGCGCACGCATTTGGCTCGGTCCAGGTGTATAGAATCGGCGCTTGTATTTCGCCTCCCAGCTGCCGCAGCGTGAGATCCAGTTCGCCCTTCCAGTCGGCCATTGCACAGACAATTATATCGGCCGTCGCCATCAGGTCAGGATGCTCATCCAAGAACCTGTGAGAGGAAGAGACGAATGCTTCGAAGCGGGCGTGCGGATACGCTTTCTTCAGCATTTCCGAAAGCGCCGACGCTTTCGCCTCGCCGACATGGTCGGCGCCGAGGGGATGACGGCCGATATTGGGCCAATCCAGAATGCCGGGATCGACCAGCATCATACAGCCAACGCCAGCCATAGCGAGTTGCACGGCCAAGGGCGCGCCGATGGAACCGCATCCAAACAGAACTACCCGTTTCGATGCCAACTCTTTTTGCCGTGGATCGTGCCCGCGGCCGTGAACCCAGGCCGCGTCGACCCGGTCGGATCGAAGGCGGCTTGCGGGCGCATCGGAAGAGAAGAGGCGCTGCGCCTGAAGGGTCGGAGGAACCCTGCCCGGCCTGAAACCGTCCTGTGTACGGTCGTGCTTTTTTCCACGCGCATCAGTGGCTGCCGGTTTTAGTGTGCGGACGGCCGCGAAACACGGTCCGTTTCCGCTCTCGGCTCCAATCAGGAAGTAGTAAGGGCTTTTCCCGACTTCCGCGAACCGGCGCATAAGGTCTCTGCCATTCGCAACGCCTGATGCCAGACGATAAAGATCGGCGCCTGTCTTCGGATAGTGCCTTGGCAAGAGGGGTTTTTCGATCCAGAGAAGGCAGGCGTCTTCGGTCGAATCGAATTGGGGTTTGTTTCCGTGAAGATTCCGGAGCCAGCCAAGAACCTGTGCCTGCGTCTCAGCAATGACAGGACGCGCTTCGCCGCGCCATATCTGGACGAGACGGCTCGGACCGCGCGGGTCGATCAAACTACGTACGATGACGTGTTCCGTCGAGGTTTGACGATTCCAGTATGAATAGAACTCGACCCTGAAGTCGTCTTCATTGGCGCCGGACTCGCATTGCCGGATGAGCCGGACGGCGTCGCCAAGCAGCACGCCTATGACAGAGGCTGTTTGGTGAAATTTCGGGATGAGGCGGTTATCCAGGCAGAGCAAGCCATCCGGTTCAACATGAGGCCAGCCTGGGAATGAGGGCCTGTCCATAAGCACGAAATGAGGCAGAGAAAGTGGGAATTGCCGGTCCGCGTATACGTTCACGCGGCGGCGCGAACCCGTCTCCAGGACGATCTGCCAGCCCGCGACGAAAGAACGGTCCGGTACGGCCTGTGCTTCCGAGTCCGGAAGGCGGGAGGCGCCACACTCGTTCTGGAGAAAGGCGTCCGCTTCGCGAATTCCTTCTTCCAGATACTGCGTCGAGACGAGCCGCTCAGGCATAGCGGCTGTTGCCGCCCCGCTTCACCGGGTCAGCCTCGGCCGCCTTTGCGCCGATGCGATCAACGAGCCCTGCTGTCAGAATCGCAGGCGCGCGCACCGCCGCCGAACGGACGGACTTCGAAAGCTTGCCATTCAAAATGCTGAATTCGATGGGCACGGCATCGCTTCCGGGCTGCTCCTCCGTGCAGGCGAACTGCCCTTTCACACTCTCAGCGATCACCTCGTACTCGACCTTTGCGGCGTGGCAGGGCGGGTCGCAATCGTCGTCCTTGATCGGGCAACTGCTCGAAATGATGAAGCCTTCTTTGCGAATCTGCGAGAGAGCGGATTTAGCGGAAGGAGAAACTTTGGCCTTGTCGCCGAGGTCGGTGCGGCTGTCGTGCGAAAGCGAATGCCAGGAGCAGTGATGTGGGGTTAGCATGAGATCGTAGGACAGAACCTGCGGATTCTTGCCATGCCTGTCCCACAGTTTTTCCCAAATCAGAACGTCGGCGTCTCCGCCCGTGAGGAAATTCTTAACGACCTTACGTGCTGCCGTATCGGCAAGCTCGATGTTGAGAACCACACTGGAATGGTTCTTGCCAAGTTCCTCTTCTTCCTTTTCCTCATTCGATTTCGGCAACGGGGCCAGCAGGCGCGCTTTGAAGACATTATTAGTCGCGCCGTTGACTTTGCTGAATTCCTCATCGATTCTGACCAGAATGAGCCCGAGATCGTCGGTCTTTCCATCCTCGTCTTCGCCGAGGATCAAGATGCGGTCGCCTAGTCCGATCGAAGAAAATTGTTCCGCCCGCGCTTTTCGAACGCGGCGCTTTGCCTCCGTCTGAAACGCGACAGCGTCGCCGCAGAGCGTATGGTCCTTGCTGGCCCGCCGGAAAATGATCGGGGAAGACCACATCTCGCCGATGACGATTTTCTTTTCCGCGTCCGGTTTCTTATCGTCGGCGTACTCGCCGGGCCCGGCCAAGTGGAAGTGCTTTTCAAGGCCGCGACAGTGGTCCTGGTCGGGATGGCTCAATAGAAACACATCTACGTAAGGCCGGCCCTTGTTGTCGCGCTTCAGCTTTTTACGGAGGTCGCCGGCGACGTCGGGCGTTTCGTCTTCAGGATCGTCCGCTGCCGCGCGGATGTTGCAATCCACCAAAATCGTCGTCCCCGCGTCGTCGCCGAGACGGATCAGCGTCATGTCGCCGTTGCCGACTGCAAAGAAAGAGACTTTTGTCGCCATACCTTCTCCTTGGCTCCAGCTGGTAGAAGGTTGTTGCTGGCGCCTGTTATCCTTAAATATGGTGCGTCTATATTTTATACCCATCTAGCTTTTAGATGGGTGTAAATTATTAGCAGGGGGACCAAGGGACTTGGGAGTCGAGGAGATCTGGCCTGTACGGTGGGGACAACAGCGTCGACTTGAATTCATAGAGTTTCGGCTTTTGTGGGAGGGGCGAGTCAACCGCTCCGACCTCATGAACTTCTTCGGAATATCCGTACCGCAGGCCTCGCTGGACTTCGCAAAATACCGCGAATTGGCGCCCGCGAATGCGGTCTATGACGGCACGCAGAAAGCCTATCTGGCCGGCCCGGCTTTTGCGCCCGCGTTGGTCAGCAATTCCGCAGATGCATATCTAAATCGCCTGAGGGCGCTCGAGGCGGGATACTTGGGATCAGGCTCCACGTTTCTTGGCTGGCAGCCGCCACTCGGGGTCGTCCGCGGCCCAAGCAGGACTGTCGATGCGGATATTCTGAAATCGGTGCTGCTGGCCATCCGGGAACGGCAAATACTCAAGATCGAATACCAATCCATGAACGCGGCTGCGGCCGGCTTGAGGGCCATTGCACCCCATGCGCTCGGCTTCGACGGATTCCGCTGGCATGTGCGCGCATTCTGCCATGAGCATAACGATTTCAGAGACTTTGTTCTCGCTAGAATCCTCAAGATAAGCCTCGAAGACGGTTCTACAGTCGATCCGGCGACGGATACGGAATGGAATCAATTCGTAGAAGCCGTCATTGTTCCGGGCGCTGACCTGTCTGCCTCACAGCGAAGAGTAATCGAGCTGGATTACGGCATGGAACGCGGACGCCTTATCTTGCGGGTGCGCGAGGCCCTCCTGTTTTATTTCCTGCGCCACTTGGGCTTGTTGTACGGGGCCGATGACAAGCCGCCAACTGATCAAATCACCTTGGAAAATCGGGCCGAGCTTATGCCCTTTTTCAGGAAACACGGTATCGGTCCCGGCCGAGCTGGATAGGCGACCATGGCCAAAACGCTCAAAGAAAAGAATCGGCCGCAATTGATCGCGTTCGTCATCGTGAATGCGATAGGCTTCGGGATATTGCTACAAGGACTCGACCGTGAAGTCTCCTTTCTGGATAGCCTGACGAAAGGCAATATTGCAATCCTAGGTCGGCTCGTGGCTATTCCCGCCGCACTGGCGCTCGTGATCGGAGTCCTGGGCTGGGCAGTGCCTAAAAGCTGGAAGGAAACAATGATCTTCTGGCGAGTTCATGACTGTCTACCATCGAGCCGGGCATTTAGCGACATCGCCTTGCGCGATCCGCGCATCAATTTGGGTCGGCTCGTTGCAAAGCACGGCGAACTCCCTTCGGCGGGTGCCCGGCAAACGGGGCTTTGGTACAGCATGTATCGGAAGAATGCCGACGAGCCGAGCGTCGAGGACGCTCACGCGGCTTACTTGCGTTACCGTGAAATGACAACGCTTGCGGCAAGCGTGATGATTTGTTTCTTGGCGGCCTCGGTTTGGGTGCATCCCTCGGCGAGAACCATCTTGATCGGGATCGCAGCGATCCTCGCTGAATATTTGCTCCTGCTCTTTGCGGCGAGACACGCAGCATCCCATTTTGTGGCAAATGTGTTGGCAATCGAAAGTGCTTCCGAACGGCAGCCCACGCAAGCGTGAGGTGGTCTGGAATCCTGGGTTAAGCCAGACGCCTATGCCGTTATCGTGACATTATCGGAGTCATAGTATATTCCCCCAACCATGAGTGATACTCACCCTTCGCCGCACTCCACCGAGCCTGACGAACAGGACGGTAGCACTGCTGGAGAGATTCTGGCTGACGGGGTGGCCGGCTTGCTGAACAAAGAAACAGTTGCCAAAGCGATCTCAAATCTGGTGGACGCTGCCGCAGATGCTCAAAAGAAGAAACCAAGCACGATCAAGTTGTCGATGATTTTGGGCATTCTGTTCAGCTCGGGGATTTTTATCGGCGTCGCCCTCCTTGGCGCCAAGAAAATCATAAGCGGTGAGGCGACAGCGGGTCTCCTCGGCACGCTGATCGGTTATTGGTTCGGCCAGCATCAAAACAAACTTTAGTGTGCTTTGTGGATTCGGCGATGAACCAAAGAGACGACCGACAACAGGTCCTCGGCGGCTTGTTTCTCCATCGTCCAGTGAATGCGCGTGATCCATCGAGTTCCTGAACTTGCCGAATAATCCTTTGACGAGATTTGCCAATCCGCGCTGTTCGCTTATCTCACTTTCGGTTGCCTGTTTTCGTAGGCGCCCTACCGAAATTTAAAGTGCGAACATACCCCAAAAGTTGGGAACATTTGGGAACAATTAGCCCCAAAAACCGCTTAAAATCGTGA
>Ga0335074_10014382_pt1 | contig 11103 bp, 6 predicted proteins | sample Lox_Sample_23_FD_206715 | JGI IMG/M metagenome (GOLD analysis project Ga0335074, IMG submission 206715) | Soil microbial communities from Loxahatchee National Wildlife Refuge, Florida, United States - Lox_Sample_2.3 | ecosystem: Environmental > Terrestrial > Soil > Wetlands | place: USA: Florida... | reverse complement strand
GGAAGTTCAGGCTAATAAATAAGCAACAGCTATCATTCCAAAGGATGCGATTAGCGCTTTGGGGAGAAGCGGTGGGATTAGTCTCGGGCTCCGATGGACGGACCAGTACTTACAACACCAATCTTTATCTACCGGATATCAGGCCGAAGCTTGAGGGAGTACTTTCAAGCCTGGGCTTACACCTAGCTGGGGCTGGTAAACCTTCGCCTGAAGTCGGCCTTGAACTTCTTACTCAATCGACAGGCCTATGCGTCTTTGCAGAAGCTTATAATCGAGTGTACGCTACGATATCAGAAACTATTAAACCTTTCAACTTGGAAATCCGCGTATGGTCTAACAAAGAAGTTGAAATGCTCCCCGGAATTGTTCACTTCTTAGCAAAAGTAATGGATAATCTGGAAATGATCACGAGTTCTTTCATGGCTCTTGAGAGACTGCACCACGAATTGAGAAATGAAGTTCAAGCCATCTCAGAGCCTTCCTTCCTGGCGTTGATTAAAAATGCTGCGGTCGAGCTGCCTAGAGACAGTACTAGTCACCGAACCATTTCTGATACCGCATCTAGGTGTTTAGAGTACGTGCAGTCTCACGGCAAGCCAGCTCTCGATCTTGCTCTTCAAGACCAAAATTATGGACGAGCACTCTCAGTCATCAAGAATGAAGATATGGAGTATTGTCAAATGGGATTCGGAGGCTTACAACATGATGCCACGACCTCGCCTAAGTTGCTCGCCGCTAAACGTATCTTGGCTGAATTACACAATATATGGACTGGAAATATACCCTTTATCAGTGTTCAGCTGGTTAGTACTAATATCGGCAAATTACTAGCCAGCATCGAAGGACCTCCAGACACGCCATATGCTGGTGGAGTGTTTTGGATTACGGTGCAAATGCCCACCGAAGACCCCTTCGGAATTCCTCGTCTCAAATTCCACACAAAGATATACCATCCAAATATTGATGTCCGGGGAAATATTTGTGCAGACAACCCTGCCAGTTGGGACAAGGTTTATTCGGCAGGCTATATGAAAAAGTCAAGCAAATCCGACGAAGCTCAGTCACGGCCGCCTGGAGATAGGAACTCCAAACCTGCCACAACCGTATATCGGGACCCAAGGAGCTTGTTTCAAACGTGGACCCTGTCGGGACTTCTCATTGCGACTTGTGGCCTGCTTGCGTCACCGAACATCCACGAACCCCTTGTACCCGAGATAGCGCGCCAGTACCTTGATCACTATGATTGGTTTTGTGAAACTGCTAGATCGGTCACATTGCGGTATGCTATAGCTGATCGGCCGCCCCTCGATACACTAGTCTTCCCAAAGGGCATTCCTGTTCTTCACTAAAATGAGTCAAATATTGATAGCGCCAAATAAATACAATTAATACAGTAGGCTGACCAGTATGACGGTTAGAATACCACAGCCGGAGAATAGAGCGGATCAGACCAATGCACCAATATGAATGCAAAGAGCACAGAATAAGGGCTTTAATTGTATGCAAATGTACGTGTGTAGAGCCAAGGACTAAACCAAGAATTAATACTACATATGCGCTGATCTGCGCTCCTGAATCATACTGCCACCCCTAACACAGCTCCCACTTACGCGTTCATTATCGACGCGCTCTGCATGCTATGCAGCGACGCACCACGGCAGCGTGACCCCGCGGAGCAGTTAGCGCTCCCCGGCGTGTTAGCCACTTCGACTTTGAGGAGACCGGCGAAGGCGGCACAAGCACCGATGGAAATCTGCTGGACCTTAGGATGTCCCACGGCGGCGAGCGTGATCAGCCCGCAGACATAGCTTCGTTGCCCGCTTTGCCGATGATTGACTCATAAGCTCATAACTCGTCTTTGCTGCTTCATTAATATCTTAAATACGAAAAACCTTGAATTTTTTATGCTCTCATTTGGAACATGCGTTGGTTGTTTGATATCTTGAGGCGTTCCTTCATTTTCTCGAAAGTTAGGAGTTGGAAATTCAATCATCTGAGCTTGATGTTCAATCCACCAGGAGTAAATCAGATCACTGTCAAGAAGCAGGAAAGTGAGGCATTGGAATTGAGGGTGATGTTCGGTGGCGTCCATGCAAATCGATGTCTTTCTCTGCGTCTTGTTGCTTGATCGCAGCGGCATATTCAGTTGCATCACCAGCTTCGATCCGTGATGTTCTTTCAAGCACCTCCGCTGCTGTTCCCTCAACTGACGCCTGAATCCTGTCTTTCATCACACCTCAACCAGGCCCAGACGGCACCTGCGTGACACTCGCTCCAATAAACACAACCAGCACAGCCGCGTAAGCCGCCGTCGCAGCCAGAATATCCTTCCCCGAAGTATTCGTAGCATACACCGCCAACGCCAACGCAAACAACACAATCGCCACACTTGTCGTCACCAAACTCTCCGTCACTCCATGCACCAACGTCATAATAATAACCGGAACAAGCAGCGCCAACCCCCCAAATATCGCCATCCATAGCCGCTCTGAAAAGACATTCTTCTCTGCCCTTGCTTCGCGGCCGTCCTTGTCCAGTTCCCGGGTATTGGAGCGATTCGTTGAGAATGTAGTCGCCGTCGGTGGCTTTGTCTTGGAATTGCGTGAATTGGGTCCACGTTCGCTCCTTAGCGACTCTACTACAGCCATAGAATTAGCTAGACTGTTCAATTAGAAGAAAGGGTAGGTATTCACAGTCGGCTCACAATTGGCAACAGATTTACCTGTCAGAATGGCCTAGCTGGTCCGTCAGCTGAAGCCTTCTTTATGCGACGTCATCTTTATAATCTAAAATTCACCGATGAAATCTGTACCCGATGCCGATGATGATGACGATGATGATGATGATGACGATGATGATGATGATGATAATGATGATGATGATATTAATTTACGTCTAGGGAACCTTGGTTCCAACCTCCTAAAGGGTATAGGGACGTGCTAAGCTAAGGATTTTATATACAATATCTTGTTCTAAAGAGTGCTAAAACGCAGGTGGCTAAAAAGACCCCCTTTAAAGCAAGCCTGGGTCCTTAATCCCATAGTGTTTCAGTTTTATTGTTCACCTTAAAAAGCATTTCAAGCAGAAGTTTGCGTGTGACCAAAGGGCCTTGTAGCTGTAACCTTCCCCTACAAGCGGGATGGGCCAAGGAGTTCGTTGACCACTGCCTGAGTTTTTGTTAATTCCCCGCTAATAGAATTTCTTAACTCTTACACCGACTGCATTGATGATTAGATGATCCTAGACAGCCTCCACAGGTAGTGGGGAGAACTGCGATATCCTTAAAGAGGAAGATGTTTGTCAACTAGCGCTGGCGCGTATCTACGCGGCCCAGAAAAGGGCCGATGGTTGGTGCGCCGTTTATCTCGCTTGGCTATACGCCGAAGGTAGCCAGAGACGAGCCCCCCAAACACTTAGCCTAGTTTCGGATGTTCTCCGACTCATTCCCCAAATGCCAACGAGGGCAGCATCTTGGCAGTGCCCCGTCAAGCAAAAAACATCCTGAGCATAAGGTACAATACCTGTTCAAACTCGTACCATGCAAGCGAAGCACCCAATCGACGAACGTAAGCAAATCAAAATCAGTCTGCTAATCACCTCGCCTTCGGCGCGACTCACATAACATCAACCATCAATACCGCACGCGTGTTGCTCTAGGCTAGACCCTTGCGGTCGTTCTTAAATAGCGGAAGGTTGTCTTGAAAATACCGCCATGACTACGATAGGATCGAAGCCGCCTCATCCGAAACGTTCGTTCGCAGATTTCGACGAGCCTGACCCTTCCTTACAACAACCTGGCACGACGAAGCGACTCCGAATTGGGACCGTAGAAGCAGAGCAGGCGGCTAAGGTATAGCAACGTTCACTCATACTAGTTAACGACTAATGGAGAAGTTCGTGCAGACTATACAGCAGCCAAAGCCTCTCTCTTTAAAGCGTCTACATGCATCATTCTTCGAAGACTTTGTCGACCAGCTCCCTTCAAGTCCTACCCTGAAAAGACACCATCCTGAGTCTGTTGTTACCCAGTGGCTCGAGTCTATTTCAGAATCCTACCGAGAAAGACACTGCCGGTCAGATACTCTTCTTGGTCACTCAGACGGCCAACTTATCCCTCGGAGACTTACAAAATCGGCGCCGAATATGGAGTATACACGGGATGCTGATGGATTCGTTATGCCGCCGACACCCACTTCTGGGTCACGTTCGTACCGAGCAAATGTAGCGGACAACTCACAAGTGTCTTGCTACGCCCCATCAGTCGCGCTATCAAATATCAGTGATGCCTCTACTGGTTCAAGTCGAAAGAAGAGCCTTGTTGAGGACCCCTTCTACCGGTCGATGAACTTGGCCGCAAATAATATCTACATGCGCTCTTCCCGCGAACAATACCCTGGACATATCGCCAGTCTCGTTGATGAAGTACGCATGGACCGTGATTCCCCTGGTCCGTCTCCAGATCAAGTATGGCAAGATATGGGTTTAGAAAACCTTGAGATGGGCACCGGAGAATCCGACGTAGAAGATTACTTCAGGGACAAGATTTTCGCCAAACCGGCACCATTAGACAGCCTAAAACGCATTGACAAAAATCCAATGGCCAAACTAGTTGTCCCAGATGTCGGGTCAAAGCTTAAAGTTAGCACTCCAGTGCCTGATATGCTTTATGGATATAGCCGTAATGGAACATTTACGGACGGACAGCAAGCCCAACTTATCTCTATGGGGACTGAGATGGTCGCCAACAGTCAGGACTTAATATATCCATTCTTTGTCATCGAGTTCAAGGCTGATGGTCCTGGAGGGTCTGGGAGTTTGTGGGTGGCAACGAATCAATGTCTTGGAGGCTCTGCATCATGCGTCAACATTGCCGAACGCCTTAACCGCGTACTGAGACATTGTAAGGGCGATGAGGTCCTGCCGATTGACAGTGCCGCATTCAGTATCGCCATGAACGGCACGGAGGCGCGACTCTACGTATCCTGGAAGCATGACGGGCTCAAACTCTACATGCAGAAAGTTAAGAGTTTCTCACTTCAGGAGCCTGAGCAATACGTGGAGTTCCGCAAGCACGTCCGGAACATCATCGATTGGGGCAAGGACAAACGCCTGAAAGAGATTCGAAAATCATTGGACAGCCTTCTCGAGGAGAATAGGAAGATGGCCTCTCAGCTGGCCAAGTCCCGCCCGCTACCTTCGGATGTTTCCGCAAGCAGCAGCAGTTACAAGCGCAAAGACTCATCGTCGCGCGGACGCAACAGCAGAACCACAAGCGAATTCTCTCAGAACGGCGCGTAATTATAGTGAGGACGCGTTAAAATCTGCCCTGCTAACTTCGCTGCTTCCGAGGTCGTCCTCGCCGTCTCTTTGGCAGGCTCTCGTCTGCAACATCAATCTTGCATTGCCTTTTCTTCCCATGCCGCACAGAGAGGCGCGCCTTGAATTCTTCTACATGCTTATGTCTGGACGACCATCTTTCGTCATTCAGGAGGAGCTGTCCGCCGCCAAGCACTTCATTATTGCCTTCTCTCTGCACCCCAATATTGGCTTGTAAGACTGCACACCCATTGAAGTCTCCGGCAGAAAACGACCTCATCATCTTACTCAAGCTCATACCTATCACGAATAACATATAACCAGCGGCACTTTCTGTTAGACTGAGGGTATCCGAGGGCATCGTGGGGCCTCGTGCCCAGGTTAAGCGCCGGGGCTAAATTAGTTTCAGCGCTTGCATTGCCACCGTACTGTGTATATATACCCCTCCATAGCATACTTCAATAACTAGAGCTTTTGGCACGCATCATAATCCGTAACACTTTCCTCAACGCCACATAATACGGTGAATGTGGGGGCCGAAGAGTCACATGCTATTTTGCAGGCTCTGAGCTGAGTTAGGCAACATTCCAAAATTATCCCTTTGCACGGGAATTTTGGGAATTGCGCACTGTGGCGTGATCTAGACCTATTCGGGTATTCTTGTTAGCGAGGAGATGCTGGAACATTAGGGGGTATTTCTCTTAGCGACCTTACTAGAATAGGTCTAGATTACGCCACAGTGCGCAATTCCCAAAATTCCCGTGCAAAGGGATACCACGTGACCAACCAGATGCGTAAAATTGGGCACTAAAGGTGTCCGCGTGCATGATGACTCACCGCGAGCCGCCTCAGAGAGGTTCCGTAGCTTTCCTTTCCATCGCGGACATACAGCTATGAGCGAAATCGGTGTCCTGCTCTTCAAACACTCAAGAAATAATTTAAGCGCACGGACCAGCTAAACGCGATGCGGATTAATATTTAACCGGACACGCTACATTCTAAAAACTCGGAGGGCCTCTAAAAATCTGAAGCAGCGCTAATGAAACCAGGGTTCTGATTGGTCCAAATCCCGCAGTCAGGGCTCTCCATTTATGGGGCTCGCACCCAAGGAGAACGGTTATATCAACAATTATATTGATTAGGATCAATATCAAGAGCTGTTTGAGATTGACTAGATGGAGAAGCAGACAAGGCGAGCACAGGCGATTCATAAGAGGCTCGAACAGGCTAAGAAGGCTGAAAAGGCGTGGCAAGAACAGGAGGCCTAGGAGAAAATGGAAGAGGAAGGGGAAGAGGAAGAAGGGAAGAGGATGAGGATGAGGAAGGGGAGAACTAGGCGAGAACTAAGGGCATCTCGCGAATAAACGAATGCTATAGTCTATCTCAACGAACGACGCCTTCCTTACTCCTTCCTCGATCTAATCAACACCGGACGCAAAACACGCGAGCGATGTAACGATACTACTCATCGGAGCGTCACTTTTGGGCAACTATTCCAACAGTGGTTCCGGCGCCACCTATATGACTGCACAGGTATGCCAAGCGGATGGAATCATGCTGTGGGCGGACACTAGTTTAGAGCACCCTTAGGAAGGTGGGGGCGTTGTCAACATACTACTACTATTACTACTATTATTACTACTACTACTATTACTACTACTACTACTACTACGTTTACAATATAAGGCGCCCTAAAAAATACGTAATTAAAGTAGAAGCTAGTACTACTTATAGTACAATTAAGTAGTAGTACAAGCAGTAAAAGTGTTAGCTTAAGAACTAGAACTAGCCTTAATTTGTTACTTATATACCTATTCTATTTAATGTACCTTCTATTATACTATTAAACCTTCTCTTACACTCTAATTATATAAGGCTATTAACTGTGCTAACTGCACCAACCACGCTAACCGCACAGATATTGCAAGGCGATTATACTAAAAGTAGTCTTACTAGTACGACTAAGCAACTATAGCTACTACTCTTACTACTACTACTACTACTTCAACCTTCAGCCTTCTACTTATACGAAGAGGAGGACGAAGTTTAAAAGTAGTAGTAGGAGCAGCTAGTAAAAAAGCAAGCGGCTAGTAGAAAGGTTAAAGCGTAAAAGTATAAAACCTTAATCCTAATAGAGATTAAGCGGGCGCGATTCGGGTTCGAGCTTAAGGCAGGGTGTTAGTCTCCAAACGGGTGGCACAGCAACGCGCGTCAGCTGATAGGGCTAGCGCGTTTGCTATAAGGGCAATAAGGTTAGGCGAATCGAACGGGCTTGGTTTGAAAGCGATACAACTAGTAGTTGTCAAGTTATATGTTAATTTGTTGTAGAATTGTTAATGTTCGTAGTAGCTTGCTACTAGCATTGTCTTTATAGATTAATATTAGAGCTACCTGCTTTAAGCAAGATTTAAGGCTTGCCCCAGCTAATTAAGCTAATAGGGAATTAAAGATAAGTCTTATAACTATAGGACTACACTAGGAATTAAATTAAAGACAAGTCTTATAATATAAGTAAATATCCCTCCTACTATATTATTTACGTTGTTGTTGTTTATACTAGTAGACGCTATCTATCCATCTATCCATTTATCCTTATAGTAGTAGTAGTAGTAGTAGTAGTAGCAGTTAGTCCTACTAGCCCAACTATTATTGTAATTGATATTATACTATGTCTAATACACTTAAGAGGGGCTGAGGCCGGCCGGCTACACGAACTGCTAAAGAGAAGCGTGTTGCAAAGCTAGCCTACAACTAGGAGCAACACTACAAGCTTAAAGCGGAGCTTGTAGGCCTAAATGGTAATAGTAGGCTTTAAGCGGGGATTATAGAGGCTGCTACAGCCCTTACAGGTGCTCTTATAAGTCTAACAGCGCTAAAAAGGCCCCTTCCTACTTCAACTTCCTACTTATAAGAGCTTGTAATAGTCTTTAACTACAATGCGACTGCTACATATAAGCCTAGCAATAGCGCCTAATTCGACAGTATTAGTAGACATACAAGCAAAGGCATTTTAGGGGGGCATACTAATAATAAGGACATATATAGGGTTTCAAACAGAGAGTAGGAGGCTTAAGGAGCAGTTGGAGGCTAGCAGGCCAGCTCGGACGAGGCCGAAATGGCCGAATTGGCTAGCCGCTTTAAAGGACAATCCTTAAAGCCTACTAGGAGCCTTATTCTAGCGTGGGAGCCTAGCAGTAGCCCTATCCCTAAGCCTACTAGTAGGCCCATTTCGGACTAGGAGCCTACTAGCAGCCTTATTCCGGACTAGGAGCCTACTAGCAGCCCTATTCCGAACCGGGAGCCTACTAGTAGTCCTATTTCGAACTAGGAGCCTACTTGTAGCCCGATTTCAAAGTGGGAGCTATTTGAAGTAGAAGCAGAATTAGAATTAGGGGACAGCTCCACTGCCACCTAGCTACTCGAGTAGTTGTCTAGCTTTTAAGGCTGTACGGACGAAGCGCACTAAGTGTGACAGTTCGTCTTATATATGCAACAACTACTATATCAAACTGCCCTTAAAACCGCTAACTGCCCTTAAAACTGCTAACTGCATTAAGCGTTATTTATAGTGGCGCTGTCATAGAATATAGCTTGTATATATAAATAGTTCTCTTCTCCTCTTCTATCCTTTTCTTCTCTCTTTAGCTTAATATTTTTAATAAGTGCAATCTACAAAGCTCCCTTCATCCTTTATTAAATAGCATTTTATACGTACTGTTACATTATACTAAGCTCTCTTTCACTCTACCTAGGAAGGCCTTTATAATATCCCACCCTCTTTCTACGCTATTCATTTAGTGTTTAGCGTCCTTAACTGCTCGGCTGTAAAGCTTTATAGAGAGTTAAGAAGATCCTTCAATTTTAACTGCGAGTGCAGTCTTATACAAGTAGTTAAGGATACAACCCTATTCGAATCTATCGAACAATGCTACTAAAAGGAGCTAGGAACGCTCTGCCAACTTATACGTCTAGCACAAGCCAAACGCAGGCTGATATGCAGATAGACCCCCTACTTGATTCAGACGACAACGATGTCTTAGACGGAGCAGACGTCGCTTAATTAAGAGAGCAGATACGTATGCTAACTCAAGCTTAGAAGGATGATTAGGAGACTCTAAGATAGGTCTTAAAGCAACTTGCTACACTAGCTGCAGTACAAGCGGCTTAGCCAAACACCCACCTAGTCCGTTTTATTAAGCGGGATGACACTTCGACTATTAGACCCTAAAGATATTTGAAGAAACTGCCTGACCTAGTCCCTCTATCTAATAGAGCTAATTCCACCTTTAAGAGCTAGAAGCTTTAAATGCAAGGCAAATTCTAAGTGAACGCTAACTACTACAAAGACGAGGAGGCTAAAATGCTTTACTTCTTTAATCGTACTACTAGCAATACTAATAAGCACTTATAGCCCTAATACGATAATAAGTCTCTAGTGCGTTTCACTTGTATTTAAGAGATGTTTAAGCACTTAGAATCTATTTATGTTAACCCAAATAAGTTGCGCGATGCCAAATATAACTACAATCGCCTTACTATAAGGACTAGCTAGACCTTTATGGAATTTTAAACATAGTTCTTATACCTTGCAGGTAAAGCGCAAATCCTTACTAAAAGCTTACAATTAGACTTATTTAATAGGCTTACAGCCTAGCTCTAAGAGAAGCTTGCAGCCCAACTTTATACCCTAAATATATTTGTAGAGCTATTAGCTAGCTGCTTATCTTTAAACATAGAATTAAAGAGGATTACAGTATGAAAGGAATAGCAGAAACACTTTTAAGACAAGCTATTAGCCTTAGCTGTTTTAGCATTTATAAGAGTAGGTTCGTTCCCCCTTAATTTAGCGCTACGCACTTAAATCGCATTTGAAGCCCCTCGCAATTTAAAACCATACTAGAAGACACTTGCTCTTACCCTTCTTAAAGCTGCAGTTACATGCTACAACTACTACAAACTAAGGCACTTTGCTGCGTCCTATTTAGAACCTTAAAAGACTGACTTTAAAGAGATAGAAGCAGACGAAGACGTTGCTGAGTTGGAGTTGGAAAAAGAAGAACCCTAAGAGAAGACTCCATCTTAAGGTATAACACTAATCTGCATATAATTGATTTAAGTTAGTTAATAAGTAGAAGGCACTTTACTATCCTAACATCAAGTGCTAAATGGACTATGGGCATAGTCCATTTTATTTTGTTAGGGGTAGAATTAGGCAGTGAGAAAGCACCTATGCATAGTCCATTTTTAAGGGGGGGCATGGTCCATTTATTTAGAAATCATAGAAGCAGCAGTTGGAATTGCAGGTAAGTCAAGTATATGTCAAACCCAATTATGCCGGTAAAATTCCCCCAATTTCCAGCCTAGAAAACTATAAGAAGGGTAGTAAGTAAGGTGGGTTGTTGTCAGGTCGATTTTTGATGGGGTCAGACGGCAACCTACAGACCAGTAAATCCATACCCCATTTTGTAAGGCATCAGCCAGTAAAACCATACCAAATTTTGTAAAGCGCAAACGCGCAAGCAGCTAGGCCCCTAAAGCGTGTTAGGGCAGCGCGTATAGTCAAGAAATAGGGTTGGTTTTGCAGCAGCATTTTACTAGCTAATCATTCAATTATAATTATTGTTCTAATTATAAATCCATTCATCCATTTACCCGATTATCATGTTATTATATGTGCAGGGCCAAAATGTAAGTATGCAGTGTTACCCATCCACGTGGACAGTCATTTAAGCGATGCGCGTTACAATTATAATAGAGAGCAGTAAGAGCATGTTATACAAGAAATAA
>Ga0335074_10014380_pt1 | contig 11105 bp, 11 predicted proteins | sample Lox_Sample_23_FD_206715 | JGI IMG/M metagenome (GOLD analysis project Ga0335074, IMG submission 206715) | Soil microbial communities from Loxahatchee National Wildlife Refuge, Florida, United States - Lox_Sample_2.3 | ecosystem: Environmental > Terrestrial > Soil > Wetlands | place: USA... | reverse complement strand
ATTTGTATTTTTCGTAATTGTTTGCCAAAGATCATCTGTAAGGAATAGACTAAGGTAGTCAATTGGCTGTGGCTGTGATGGGAATGAGCGAGGTAGGGTAGCGCGTGCCTCTCTATGAGCTTCAGGTTGAAATGGGTCGAATTGCACTTGCTCTAAGGGTCCGAATTCATCGAGTATCTCTTGGAGTGTACGAGGCTGAGGCTTTTGCTTTGGTGGGACTGAATTATAAGTCTCTGGATCCATTGTATTAGCCCTGCATACATACAATTGAATAAACCTACCTACGCGTCTACGCGTACGAATTGACGATAATTATTGTCCGTAAAATGCCTGAATCGGGTGGGTTTTTAGACTGTGTGTAGGTAGGGTATATTTTGACCAATGGTAAATATACGTACAAGGTCACCCCTACTAGCGTGCGACTGGTCTGCCAGACGAAGGGATACCAATTTGGCGTGGATCCACCTGCAAATGGTCCGCGCATGTCCTGGAGGACATACAAGTTAGGTACAGCTTCAGCCCTATATTACTCCAGCTCTAGAGCCGCCTATATCATTGAAGTTATTGATATAGGGAGCAGAGAGAATCATTGACATCATGGAATTCGATCTTTCTCTCCGACCTACGTCTATATAAACCTGTAGTTAGTCCTTCGTTGAGTTCTTGTATTTCTAAAGTTCTAGCTACAGGAGATGTTTACATATTCGGGCGTGGGGGTGGATTACCTAACGTAATGGGCACAGACCAGGATTAATTGACACCATGATGTCAGCGTCTACCGCAGAAACTGGCATATAAGACCCATGTTTTGGTCCGAGCGTCGCCGATTTGAAGGATTCTAGACTAGTCTTATAGCAAAGTAAGTCTTATACCTTAAACAGTACTACCGCCACCCTGAATCAAGCAAATCAGGTGCTAATCTAGGTATTTAAGAGCGAAATCAATTTATTTGATGTACTTCACTATTATCCTAGCCTAAACACTCCCTGATTTCTCCCCTAAAACACTACTATTTTACACAGGTCTTATACAATAGTCAACCCTTGGCAACGAGAATCTGAAAAAGGACTGGTCTTATATGCGGGGGTGGTCTTATATGCCAGTTTCTGCGGTACCTCCTCGAACCACTGTGGCAACCCTAGAAGGGTTCACATACCAGCGCCGCATACTGAATAAAATATAAATAGCTTTCATGCCTTAGGCATACATTCAAGCCATCAAAATACCAAGCCAGATATTTTCACTTTAATTGGTTGGCTCGAAGATGACTCACTAGTCACGTGCTTATGACGTCTGACATTTCGACTAATATATCCCACGCGGCCGATGTACTACGATTCGCTGTCAACTAGCCACCGCATTTAAAGCAAAAGTTACATCACCCTATCAATTCTCATCAACCCAACCAAACATGTCAACAAACCCCTCCTACAGCCCCTCCTCCCCACCAACCCGCCGCCCCTACCACGGTTCCTGCCACTGCGGCCACACGCGCTACGTCGTCTTCCTGACCCTCCCGCCCGCCGCTCTCGGCGACGCCGCACACGAAACGCCCTCGGTGCGCTTCTACAAGTGCAATTGCAGCGCGTGCCACAAGATGGGCTTCTTCCACGTCCGCGTGCCCGACTCGCCGCGCGATTTCTACCTGCTCTCCCCGGTCGACGAAGCGGGTCTTTCGGAGTACAGGTGCTCTGATAAGGTCCTCCGCTGGCTCTTCTGCTCGAACTGCGGGGTGCGGTGCTTCATCTTCAAGGGGCTGGGGGAGGTTGTGGATGTCGATCTGGAGGCCGAGATGGGGAGGGGGAGTGAGGGGAAGGTCACGAGGGTTTGGAGGTGTAAGGCGGAGGGGTGGAAGGAGGGGACGACGGGGTATTTGAGCGTTAATGCGCTGACGCTTGAGCAGGGCCAGGAGGGACTCGATTTGAGGGAGATCGTGGATAAGAAGTGGGTGGCTTATTTAGATTGTAAGGAGTATAAGGAGGAGGTTCGCTTTGATTATCCACAGGTGGGAGGTACGTGGTGATGAGATCGATGGAGTCTTTCATTATGAGGAATGAGAAGTTATCGATCTTGGCAATGAAGAGCAGCATCGACGGATCGGACGGTAATTAAACACAGCATGCTATTGAAACATATCCATCATTGTCACAATTGGTTGTGATGCTACAATATACACGTCTTCAGCAATCCAGCGGGCCTTGACATTATTCCTGAATGTTGCTTGTCTCACTCGCAGTCTACAAACGATGTCAGATACTCCATATTCTCAGATCGGACGGGGACGTTATCTTACCTGGATACTGGTTCTCTATAATGCTCTTTAGTTTCGCCTTCACTCTTGTCGGAATCTACAACAATGTATTAGGACCCTGAAAAACAAACTGGGTGCCGGGGAAAACCAACATGTTTAATGCTTTTCCACAAGAGTACCTTCTCCTTGTCACTTCGCCGAAGCGTCTTATCGTACAGATACTGATCAGGGTCTTGCAGTGGCTCATACGTCTTGGCTTCATCCACCACGAAATACAATTGCCATCCTGGAAGTGGCATGTCTTTTGTGGGATAGTCTCGTACGTAAAGTATGCTTGACCTGGGCGATAAGCTGGAAGATTGATCGTTCTGACATGAAGTTCGTACGTCAAATGATGTGACTGATGCTAATATCGTGTGAGTGCGATGTTTGTTTGAGTTCGTGCTTTTCATAGAGCTATCGGGCGATTCAGTGCATCTCTGTGAAGGTTGATAGATCTGCCTCTTCAAGGAGACTCTTTGACAGATCGATTCTTGTGGTGAGCGAAGTTGCGCCGTGATATCTTTGTGCTGCAAAGCACTGCTAAGAGGAGCGTTCGTGGTGGGAGAGTCATTGCTGTTGCGAGACATGCGATTCTGGCTCGCTCGCTGCGCTGCACTGACCGCATCTGGGTGTAAGATTCTTGGTGATGATCGACGTGCGGGGCTGTGAAGAGTTTGGTGAGACATTTCGACTGTTCCATCTCATCAGAGAGCTTTGTTCCTCAGCGAATTGCGGCTGCGGAATCGCGAATATAGCAGGACTGTGAGATCCTGGATGAAGAGAGAGCATTTGGAAGGAGGAAGATTCATTAATGACAGGCGGCAACCTTCTAAAGAATCTTCCATGGCTCCAGTCTAGTTGCAAAGTCAGTCAGTCAGTTCTCAAATGGGCTGCGGCGCGTCACAAATTGGTTGTTAGTTGTTAAATGCGGGCGTTAGTGTTCTAGCTTCAGACTCACGACTCCAGCGGGCTAAATCGCGCGCTAAGATCGCATCACATACTCCCAAGCCTGAACCTAAAGCTAAGTATGAAATCACTTTCCTGGCATGTCGTTGGCTGTCAGATGTTTCTTGCGTTCTAAATGGCACAAATTCCTATCCTCAGCTGTTTATCATATATGCCAAATCTTAAGCAGGTACTCGCGTTGCCGTCTTATCAGCGCGTACAGAATTTTGATCATTCCCTCCTCATCTCGACTGAAGACCCATCCTGGTGACGCATCCAGCAATGACTGCACGCAGAGGTCGATTTCGGCGTGGCCTCGATATATTCGCTCCAGCTCATGGAAAACTTCGTCGGTGCTATAGTACTTGGACATCGCAGTAGCTCGAGACTTCTTTTGATGTCGAAAATATTTGCCATCATTAGGAATTCGATAGATTGAACGAAATCCATGATGGGTAGTGGTCTAGTATCACTCTGGTCGCCGATGAAGCAGGATAGAAGTGATTTGTGCTGGTTTCAAACCAAGCGATGATATCAACGAGTTCTACCATAGCTGTCTTCAGAAGGTTCCATTCACGAGGGGTGCTTTGAAATCCGTACCTAACTTTATCCAATCAAAACTACGCATTGGATTGTGTTCCTGCATGGGGTATCGAAGCCGTCGATTATAAATCGGTAATCGGTCGAATTTCTATTTAACCGGTGGAATTTCTGATCAGCCCAACTGCCCGTTCCATAAGGTGTGCCTTTCCTTAGTAATTTAATGGCTTTGGGAGCATCAGGAGCCTAATGACGTAAATACGCTGGTGACTAGGACTAACCGGATGCGGATAATGCGATTGTTCTCTGCATAATTAGCGACGTATGCAAGGCTGAATGCGTCTCGGTGGGACGAAGCCATGGTATCTCCGGTTGAATTCGCATTTCTAACTTAATGCATTAATCATGATGGCATTTGTCATCGCAGGTTGAAGATATCATGTTCAGAGAGTATTTAATCCATATCAAGGTACTTGATTTTCCTTCTTCATTCCATTGACTCCGACTGAAAACGTCTAAGAACAACTGCCTTTCCACCGATTAGAGCTTTCCCATTAATTTACTCCAGCAATGTCTACAACTACCAACTACCTCATCACCGGTGCCAATCGAGGTAAGTGCCAGCCAACCATGCTTACGGTTATGGCTCTGACTCTCTTTATAAGGCATCGGGAAAGGGCTTCTGGAATCCCTGCTCATGCGCCCTAACACAATTGTCATCGCTGGGGTCAGAGACACCGAAAGCGCTTCTTCCAAGGCCATTTACTCTTTGCCGACAGCTGAAAACAGCAAAGCAATCGTCGTCCACATCGACAGTCTTTCCGAAAGCTCCGCAAAAGACTCTGTCAAGCTTTTGGAATCAAAGCACAGCATCACGAAGCTAGATGTGGTAATTGCCAACGCCGGAATATCGAATTACTACGGCCTCACCATCGATACACCTCTCAGTGAGGTGAGGTCTCATTTCGAGGTCAACACCATCGGAGCCCTTGCACTGTTTCAGGCAACTTGGCCCTTACTTCAGGCTGCTCCAAAGCCGAAATTCGTCGTTGTAACGACTGGACTTGGTAGCATTGGCGATATGGGCAATATGCCTATGCCGGTAGTGGCATATGGAGCGTCAAAGGCTGCAGTTAATTTCATCACTCGCAAGATTCACTTTGAGAATCCAGATCTTATTGCTTTTCCAATTAGTCCAGGGTATGAATTCCCTTGTACGACCTGTTCGAGTTTCAATGATAATAATGAATTGCAGATGGGTTCAGACCGATATGGGCAATGCTGGTGCAGCTGCGGCGGGAATGGCTGAGGCCCCAGTAACGCTGAAGCAGAGCGTGGATGGAATATTGATGAAGGTAAGTCCTCTTCCTGGCTGTGCAATGGCTGCTGGCAATTGTAAGTCATCTGACTCACTGCATCATCAAAGGTCGATACAGCAACGAGAGAACATACCTCTGGCACCTTTGAGTCTTTCGATGATACGAAATATTCCTGGTAGATTCCTAGAGTATAGGGCTGTCAGTCATGTGAGAGGATATGAATGATAGTTTAGAGGGTTGAAGAGAATATGGCATGAAATCCAAGCTCAATAGCGCTGAAAGTTGTAAGGCCAAATTTAGCCAACCTAAGTCTTATCATCTGATCAGAATTTGAATCTCCTCGATAATCAAATGAATTGTATATTTGACCAAGTCTGATTAATTGTCAGCAAATTTCTACGTTTCTTACCCGGGTATTACATTTTATATAACTTGCCAAAGCGCTTGAGTGGCTGTCTGGGTAGATGTAAACCATGTTCCGAAAAGACTAAGTTCTAGTGCATCTTCTTCTCCATTTGTATAAAGTATTGCTACGTCTGCACACTCTAAGCCGTGGGAAAGGAAGCATGCTATATTGTCATCCCTGACACTAGAAGCGTCTATTCCGATATCACCGTCAGCACTGTGTTATAACCGTTATCTTTGGTAGAAAGGTGGGGGTCAGTGGCAGGTTCCTTGCACATATTTCTCCAGAACCCCTGGTAATTGAATCGGTCATTGTTGCGTTTGCAACTGGTCTTGGGCGGTTTTTAGAAACAAAGTCATCAACTTGAATGTATTGAATTGCAGGTAGGGATCAATCTATCTATCCCCACAAGAATAAGGGTTTAAAGAGCTGTCTCTAAAACAATTTACATAGAGAGGCTAAAGAGTGTTCGTGTGAGGCATTTACGATATATGAGAACACAAATGAGAGAAAGGGAACGTAATATCCAACAGTCATCAAGATGAAACAAGTATCCACATGCTTCTAATACCTTCTCTTCGAAGCTTTCCCAATCTTGACACTCTTCTGGATTGTCAAAGTGTATATTCTCTAGGTCTGATCTAGAAATGATGAGGCCTACAAGGGAGACTGTTGGTATAGAACGGCTTCGACCCAATATTGCCCCGGCTCGTAGAGCCGCCTATATCATTGAAATTATTAATATTAGGTTCGGAGAGGGTCATCAATACCACGCAATTCGATCTTACAGTAATACGGAGGGTTCAATCTCCCTGATCTACGTCCATATACCTGTAGTTAGTCCGTTGAGTTGAGAATTCAAGTTCAAGTCACTCGTTCAGTGCAATCTGTCTATTCTGCTGTGTATATCGTTATAAAATTCCAAGAGAGACCACATAGTCACCTATTATTTCTAAAATTCATTGCTCTCTTCAGCAACTAAAGGCAACGTCGGGAATCTAGAGCCAAATCCATCACTCGAGTTAATGTGTATCGTAGTAGACGTTGTCTATCTCGGCTGCAGTTGCATCCGTGAACACATCATCTAGTTGCCATGCAGGCTGGTGCCTGGAGAGGATGCCGAATTTCACAGAAATACAGAGAAGGAATATATCCCCCAACTACATTCGACCTGTGTCGAAATTGCGGCGCTCCTTAAGGAATATAGGAGGACATATTAGGATATAAATAGTACGAAGTAACAAGTAACAGAATTGAAGATAGGAATGGCGAAGGCGTTGGCAAGAGACCTGCAATGCCAATTTCGATAGGCTAAGGTGCTAAGAGGGCATATCTATGTGAAAAATTGTTTACACAAGCAGAGCCTAGAGTTATTTGTGTTATGCCACGGAGGCGAATCAGGAAGTAGGAGGATGCCTTGTATTGTCAAGATGTTGCTCGAGGGAGCAGGAACTGTACAGGGAACTCGAATATGTACACAAAGAATCGTGCTTCGGCTAGCCAAGCTCGGTGAGCAGTGAATGGAGTAAGGCGGTGACCACCAGCAATATCACATGTCACGGGATGACCGTGACATGATAGGTAGGAGTGCAGTATCTTGCTGATCACGAGTCTCATCATTGGCTTCGCGAACGGCCCGAATTAATAATGTTGCGAGCTTCTGTATCAGGGGGGAGAACTACAGTCATTGAATGAGGTGATTCCTTTGGGATTTCGAAACGACCTATATCTTACAACATTCTCCAGTAGTAACTAGTGAACTCCTACAGAAGGCCAGCTTATAAACCTTCATGGCGCTTCTTAGGATCAGGAGAGGGAGACTGAATTTCTTGCTCCCATGAACTCCCTCGCATCTCCAGACCGAGCAAAAGACATCACGAACTTGGCTGCCACTCTTCCATTAGATACTAGATACAACTATCTGCAATGCCTACTTGCCGTCAGAACACAATCGCAAAGCTAAGCCATCGTACGACCCAAAGAAGAGAGTCCGTTGCACCTATCGAGCATTTCGCGCATCTCTTATTGACGAATTATTAATACTATACAAAACTGCACCAGCTCAGGAATATACAAGCACTAGACACTTATCAACCTTTCTACTAGGCTAGCGTATTTAGGTCTAAGAAAAATTCGAGCTAGCTACCTAAGTACTAAAAGAGTGCCGTGTTGTACTGTTCTACGCGACTTAAGATACCCTGTGTTCACCCCGGTGCACAACTATAAGGCAAGGAGGTAAGTATGGATTGCGGGTCCAGCAGCATTGTAAGTAGGCAGCAGAAGCTGGGGGAGTTATAGTTTAATTCAAAGCCAGGCTCGACGCCCGAAAAAGGGTTAAGAGGCGATGAAAAAATTTGGGTAATTGAGATAGGGAGAAATCCTCATTTATCTTCTCTCCGCATCAGACTAGGTTTCGGCCATTGGAGTCGAAGTATTGTACGAATAGATACCCATTAGAATAGAATTCTTTTGGTCTATAACTGCTAACTGTAGCTCGTTCCTTCAAGTGGTCAACGCTAGCACTGTATGAAATAGGATAGACCATTTAGCTAATAATTGAGAAGTTTTGCTATTTGGAACAGCTTATTGGCTCCGTAACTTGACCGTCATGGGGATCCCATCCTTCGGTTTAGCCGTTATCTTTAATTCCTGGTACGCTCGGCCACCCCAACCGGGTATAGAGGAACCTTCGGGGTTAATAGCCGATTCGAAATCGAACCACCGTAGAGTGAGAACGCCAATAACTTTTGCTTCTATAATGGAAAGCTGCTGGCCAATACACCTCCGTGAACCGGTCGAAAATGGTTGCCAAGCCTCAGTAGACCCTTTTCGAGGAGCAGAGAAACGATCGGGGTCGAATTCGTATGGGTTATCCCATAGTGTTTCATCACGCTGCATGGCCGAATTGAGAATACAGACTATGTTTCATATCAGCATTTATTGACTTGAATAGGCGCAATTAATAAATGAAGCAAAGCAGGAGAGAAATACCCATGTGATTCTCCACAGGATATGCGCGGCCCTTAAATGTTAATGTGGAACTGGTGAAAAGATGTCAGCATAGACGTCATCCGGCCACGCAATATTTCATACCCAGGGCCGCCTTTCCTAACAGTAAACCCTGCCGGGAAAAGTCTAAGGCTTTCTTTGAGAACTGCATGTGTGAGAGGGATTTTGTTCAAGCGTTGCGGTTCTTTCATGAGAAGCTCTACTGTAGTCTCGAAATCCTGACCAAAAATTTCGTCATGTTCTTGACGTACCCTCTTGAGAATATCTACATGTGTAGAAAGAAGGTAGTAGGTGTACTTCTAGTTCGTCAGTAGATTCAAAACGCGAAAGTGCAACTGTACTAGATACTTGCCGTAACCAAAGAAGACGTAGTATCGTGGCCACCAGCCAAGAAGGTCTTAGCACTGTTGCGGTTGAATGAGCACACAATTGCGTTGCCATAGGTTCTAATGCCCCTTACTTGTCAACTGCAATTTTCACAAACTCAGGGTCTAAATCCCCCGAGACAGAATTTCCTTTCCCATTCTCCTTAAGATATCCCCGTCGCGCGAGATCTATGATTGTTTTCGTAACCTTATCATCCGCACCGGAAGCATACCTTTCTTTGACGAATTGGCTCAGGAGCCTATCCAGCGTCCGGGTATGGTAATCCATCATAAAAGGTGATAGAATCTTCTTGAAAAGGGGGTCAGTAAAACCAGCGCCCCAAGAAATTGCGCCTTCAAAAGCTGCAAAAAGAGGACTATCCTCCTTCTGCGATCCAATGCGTAGATCGAGTCCTGTCCTGGCTATGACATCGATGGTCAGGCGCATGACGGCTTCGTTCATGCTGAATCTCTCGCCGCTGACGGCATACTGAGTCATCTTCTCCTTGAAGATCAGCGTCTCTTCTACGATAGATGGGACGAGAGTCAGGAGGTGCTGGAGCGAGAACGCAGGCGCAAGCCACGAGTGCTGAGCCTGCCATTCTGCACCTTCCACGGAGAAGATGCTCTTTGTGCCAACGAGGCCTCTGAGAAGCTTATGAGCGGCTGGATGGCGTACAAATTGATTCGTCTGCGCCCCAACAGCAGGGTCAAGTACAAAGACCATGGACTCCGAAAATGGATACAGGTCCAAGTAGTAGAGCCCAAGAAAGCTGTATTCCTTGGCCATTTCGGTGAAGAGAGACTGCGGATGGCAGTCTGCGGGAAAGCGTTTCTGGGCTTCGCCCAGAACAGCTAGATTTCCAAGTAGCAGGCTGTGCGGCGGTGTAGGCTATATCGATAAGCTTGGGTGATGGATGATGCTGCTACGGATATACTTACAAGGCCATTATAGAAACGCCGGTGCTGTACGAATTTGACGACAAAGAGAGTAACATAGACCAGGAAGCCGCCGACCAGCAACCATGGCCAATACTCAGGCAGATGGACGGCACGCTCCATCTCTTGTTACGATTGGCACCTATTTGAAACTTTTTTTAAGTGATGAAGGTGTTTGCATTATCGCGATGCATAAGTTAGTCCCTTTCGCTCGTCGTTTATCGAATCTGACGTGAGAAATCTGACAATAACCCAGCAACTAAGATATAAGGCAGGAATCGGCACGTGACATCTATGAGCACATGCCACTGTTCTGAGGAGGAGTCGGATAGACTTAGTCCGTGCACCCCAAACCCAAATCCAGAAGACATAATTATTACGGCACAGGACTGAATAATTACCCTTGGTTTTTGGCGAAATGACTCAATTGCCTTTGACTAATTTACTAATTACCCTCTGATGAAATAGAATTCCCACTACTCCAGCGACTATCAAACCTCTTTAATGCTACAATTTTCATTTCTTAGCATCTCAGATATCACACTGTTACGGACCGTAAGTCAGGTGACAGTCCGTAACTGCCTTAGCAGCAATCGGAACCTGCCCTTACAGGCGGGGTGCCATAGCCCTAATAACTGCAGTTGTTACAAGCACTATTGCGGCTATTGCGGGCAGGTTTACGGATGGGGTTGCAGGGTCACAGACGACTTTTGCGGACCCGTTAGCTAACGCACGTGACTGACCACCCGTTTAAAGGCAGTCTCTTAGTAGACACTCTCCTTCTTCTCTTCTTCTCTCTTTAGCTTTAGATTCTTGTATTATAGGACTACTAATAGCATCGGCCTCACCCATTCGCGGCGTCCCGATGCCACTTATTGACTGAGTCCGTGACAAAGGGAGCTTTGTAGATTGCACTTATCGAAGATACTAAGCTAAAGAGGGAAGAAGAGAAAGGAAGGGGAGCATAGCTCCTTATATACACAAGCCGTCCCTAGCTAACTGCCCTTAGCTAACAGCCCGTTAGCTAAGTGCCCTTAGCGGTTTCAGTGCCAGTCTGAGACGGTAGTTGTTCCATGCATGTGGCAAACCGTCACAATAAATAAGTTGCAACTACAGCTAACATATGAAAATACCGCTTGATTTGCTTGAACTAATAATATGTCATAGAATCCATTGGTTTATGAATAGTCGTCTTACTCTTATCCTAAAGCTAGTTATATCTGAAGTACTAATAATGCTAATATAAATCAATAAAGCTTTCCACTATCCCCCTTCTTTTCTATTCTCCT
>Ga0335074_10014379_pt1 | contig 11106 bp, 12 predicted proteins | sample Lox_Sample_23_FD_206715 | JGI IMG/M metagenome (GOLD analysis project Ga0335074, IMG submission 206715) | Soil microbial communities from Loxahatchee National Wildlife Refuge, Florida, United States - Lox_Sample_2.3 | ecosystem: Environmental > Terrestrial > Soil > Wetlands | place: USA... | reverse complement strand
CCAGCCAGCGGTGGGTATCGCATTAGGCATAGGGGCTCGAGCCCAGGGTGGTTCGCGCCGTCCGCCAACATAGAGGAGAAAAACGACATGAACGACGCGTCGATTTGGGATGGCAACTGGGCTTGGAGCCCGCCGTTGATTGTTGTGAACGTCATGTATCACGTCATCGGCTTGGCATTCATCAACGATAGCCTCGTCCGTGCGACAAGCGTCATGAAAAACAGGCGCAATTTTGTCTCTCCCATGGCATTCGTCATGGGAGTTGCCACCCTGTGGGCGACGTTACTGCACGCGATTGAGGCCCGGTATGTGGGCCGGTCTTTACTGGATCCTCGGAGCGCTTCCCGACGGCAAGTTCGCGCTACTTTACTCGCTAGGCGCAATGACCACCTATGGTCATGAGGCCTTTTATCTAGCGGACCACTGGCGCCTTATGGGCTCCCTCGAGGCTCTTAACGGTATGATCCTATTCGGACTGACGACCGGCTTTCTCTTTGCCTTGATAAAGGGAGTTCCGCCAAAGTCCCGATTGAATAGCAAGGGACTAGCGAAGCGAGATTCGGTACCCAAATATCACTCCGATACCGAAATCTTCATACGGTCGCCTATCAAAGACGCAAGAAGAGTCAAGGTACCCGTCGCGGTCTAGCGGGGGCATTTGGACAGCTCCTCGAACGATACCCGTCGCTTGAGCACGCTGTGCGCGAGCTGATCGCAATAGGGAGGTATTGTTGATCCAGCGGGGAGACCGATTCTTCGTCAGATGTCTTGGCGCTGCCCATAGCCGCTTTACTGCCGCATGCCGCGTTGCCGGTTTGACCGCCACGGACCACCCGCTGAACCAGGACGAGAACGGGGGGCGCAGCCTCGGGAACCTGCTCCGCCGACGGGTGTTGGAGGGATTCGCGCAATCGGCCCGCGCATCGTTGAATGGGCGATTGAAACCCGCGTCGGCATTGAGATCGGGTGCCGCTGTCGTTTTTTTTTCAAAATGAGACTTTTCGCTCTTTGTGGATGTCAGTAGATAGCGGGAGTGGAACGTATGTGGGGGCGCGAGGAGCCTCAGGCTGCATAGCTGAAACCAGAGGGCCTCGAAATCGAGGGTTCGCCATTCGATAACCGTCGAGTAAAGTTCCGTTGAGCAATTCGGTGCGAACCTGAAGCAGATAATGCGCTCCCTCTGGACTCCAGCGCATCTGCTGCTTCTTGCTCAACCGATGGTTGACCAACGGCCTGCGGCTGTGTATTCAACGAGAAGCCGACATGTGGGTGGTCTGCGAGGCAAGCAACCTCTCACAGATTCTGCGTGAATTCTCGATTTGCAGACCTCACGTTGTGGTCATCGATCTCTCTCAGCCACGAGATGCGGGTCTGCGCGCCATGAATGCCATCAGAAATCTCTCGCCTGAAATGCCCCTGGTCACATTCGTGAGCGAGCTTGAGGAACCCGACGAGGCGCCGGGTACACAGGGAGCAACCGCGATTATCTCGAGGGTCCGAGCAAGTCAAGAGATCATCCCCGCGATCCGCAAAGTCATTGCGCAGCCTCAAGGAGCCGGGAGAGTGGATCCGCTATAGTGTGCTTGGCCTGCTGGGATTCAATGCGACTCTGCTTCAAGACTGGCAGGGACCGCTGCGCGATAGTCGTCACCAAAGAATCGAGCGAGGCCCCTGAAGTCCGAGGCGCCGATATCGTGCGAAGAGATTATCCGGCGAGGAGAACATCATGGAAACGACCCAAGATGGCTATTTCGGTGCCTATCAGCACCTGAAACTCACCCGAGACGCGCAAGGCGTGCTGCTGGTGCAACTGCATGACAACGGGGGGCCGCTCACGTTCACTGCTAAAGCTCACACGGAGGTTGGCGACGCGTTCTACAGAATTTCCCAGGACCGAGCGAACAAGATCGTAATTATCACAGGGGCTGGCGGGGACTTCATGATCGGCGTCGATTGGTCATCGTTTCCCGATGTCTCCGATCCCGCTGTGTGGAGCCAGATCCATGATGAAGGAGTTCAGGTCCTGGAAAACATAGCCAATATACGCGTTCCGGTCCTTGCCGCCGTCGAGGGGCGCGCGCATATCCACTCGGAGTACGCGCTGCTCGCCAACGTCATCGTGGCAGGCGAGGGCGCAACCTTTCAGGATGTGGGCCACTTCGCCGCGGGTGTTGTGCCCGGCGACGGCATCTTTACGACCTGGAGTTATCGTGCCGGACCTGGGCGCGCCGAAGCATTCCTGCTTGGCCCCGCGCCCCTCTCGGCGCGCACCGCTCAGGAATGGGGCGTAGTCGCCGAAGTCGTGAAGGACGGTCAGGCCGTCTCTCGGGCCCGGGATCTCGCCGCTCAATATCTGAAGACTCCCGAAGTGACCCGGCGGAACACGCGCATACACTTCATCCAGCCGCTAAAGGAACGGATCGTTCGCGAGGTCGGCTATGGACTCTCGCTTGAGGGTGCGTCGGCGGCCGCTCTGGTCAAGTCGATGCAGCGTAAAGGCTGAATCATGAAGAAATACATCGTCATCACCGGTGCCTCGAAGGGAATCGGACGCGCCGCCGCCGATGCTCTCGTCGAGCACGGATGGTCCGTTATAGGCGTGGCCCGGACGAAGGCGGTCGACTTCCCCGGAGAGTTCGTCGAAATCGATCTCGCAGATCAGGGTAAGACGGAGACCTTCGGTCGTGATTTGGCTGCTCACGGAAGTGTGTTAGGCATCTTGAACAATGTCGGACTCGCGAAGCACGAGACCTTCGGCAGCGTCGAACTGTCGGGTTTCGCGACCACCATGGATTTGAACGTTCGGCCGGCACTACAACTCACTCAGGCCTTGCTACCCGGAATGAAGAACGCACAGTTCGGCCGCATCATCAACATTACCAGTCTTGTCACTCGCGGGCTGGCCTTCAGATCGAGCTACGCTGCGGCGAAGGCGGCCCTTGAAAGTCTCACTCGCACAATCGCGATTGAGCTGGCATCGCAGGGCATCACTGCAAACGCCGTCGCGCCGGGTCCGACTGAAACCGAGCTGTTTCGCTCGAATAACCCTCCCGGGAGTGATGGAGAGGCGCGGTATCTGGCGAGAGTACCGATGAAACGGTTTGCCAAGCCCTGGGAAGTGGCGGCCGCCGTGGCTTTCCTTGCCAGCGAAGCGGCCGGTTTCATCACGGGCCAAACACTGTTTGTTGATGGCGGCGCAAGTCTTGGCTCCTTGTAGCGGCGGGTCGGGCATCGATTCATCGTGGCCGGCTTGCCGCACGAAACGACCGAAGACCGGAGCAGCGCGATGCAGCTTGTCGTCTCCAGCGCCGGTGGCGTGAATGGCAACGGATATGATGCGCTACTTGCCTTCGACCTCGGTGGTAGAAGGCGCGGAGTCTTCAGCGATGACCCGCGAGTTGGGGATCCTCGCGGCCTCTCTGTCGAGTCTGTCGAGCGATTGCTATTCGTAAACAGCGGCCGCGACCGGGTGCTGGCGCTCGACTTCGCAGGCAGAATCGTTCGCGACACTGGCCCAATTGCGGGGCTTAACCCGGGCGGGGGCCTTCTGGGACCCGACGGTCGCTACTATGTTGGATCGCGCGGCTTGCGCACCATTCTGGCCTTCTCGAAGGATCTGATGACGCCTGCTACCTCCATCTTGCCATCGGGTGTCGTGCCATTTCCCCGTGGCTTCACGTTCAGCCCCGACGATCGCGTGATACTTGCATCCGGTATTGGGGCGCACGGTGAGGGTGACAACAGCATCGGGGTCTTTAATTGGAAGGGTACGTTCCTCCGATTCCCCCTGATCGACGATCCGGAGCTGAGTCCTCTGGATGTCTTGCGCTCACTAAACGGGACCATTCTTGTTTCAAGCGAGTACCCGTTCGGCGCTCCGGATGCCGTGACGACGATTCGCGAATACGACGTGTTCCGAGGGAATCTCATCCGTGTCTTTTCGCCTGACAAAGAGATCAGCTTTCGCAAACCCCGGGGTCTGCGCTTTGGCCCGGACGGAAATCTTTACTGCGTAGCCGAAGAGACGGTTGTCTCCTTCGACTTCCATAGCGGAAAATGTCTCGGGACGGTTCTGCACTGGCCCCGGTTGAATGGCCAGGCCTTGGAGTTTGTGCCGTAGCGGGTAACGGATCGGAGGGGTCCCACGCTTCGACACTCGCCTATCCAGCCTCTGGAGCAGCACATTGCGACCGCAGCAAACACCAAGGCCACCGCACTCGCGAAGCACCGTTCCGGGAACCGAGTCCGGACGTCCATCGTAAACCGACGGATCTCGTCCTTCGAGGGTGCTGAACACGGCGCTGATGCAGTTTAGGAATGTGCCCTTCATCCCTGGCCGCCGGGAGCCGTCGTCAGCCTCGCTCGATCGACTCTTCCGGGGGCTTTAGATCCTTAGCTCCTGATCCGCGGCGAACGCGTGTGCCAAGTGATCGACAAACAATCGGATGCGTCCGGGCACGTGGCGCCTGGCGAGGTAAAGTGCGTGGATCGGTAGCCCGGGCAGCGCCAGGTGTTGAGAATCTCGCGCAGCTGACCAGACGCCACCGCTTCTGTGAACAGGAAGGCGGGCGCCATGGCGATGCCCAGCCCGTTGAGCGCCATGCTCATCACCACCTCGGGCGAGTTGCCACGGACCCTGCCAAATACCTTCACCGGCATTCCCTCGAAGGGCCACGTCGCGCCGGTCGCGAGCAGCGTGTAGAGCACGCAGTTATGGACGCGCAGTTCGGCGGGACTGTCGGGCGTGCCATGTGCTTCCAGGTAACGCGGTGCGGCAACGCAGATGCGTCGCGCGGCGCCAATCCGCTTGGCATGCAGCCCGGAATCGGCCACTTCGCCGATGCGAATGGCGACATCGATCCCGTCCTCCACCAGGTCGACGAATCGGTCATGAACTGAAAACTCCAGTTCGAGCTGCGGGTATTGGTTTAGGAACGCCGCTGCGTGCGGCAGCAACTGAAGCCGATCGGTGTAACCCTGGATTTATCGCTGGCGGTGGCGCAGATTATAGCCTATCGGTCGGTGCTGACCCCGCTAGCGCCCTGGCACGGGCTGAAGTGCCGTATACATCCAGCTTCCCTCGGCCTCTCGATGGCGAATGAAAGTGTTGCGATGCTTCTCGCCGAACGTCAACAAAAGCTCTCACGCCTCCGTCGAGCGACGGAGGCTATGAGATAAGGCAGACTCCGCTTCCGCCTAGGCATCAATTTTGCGTGATGAGACTACAATATCCCTGGGCTTCAAAGATCTACTGATCTATGGAGCCCTTGCTCAATCTGGTCATCAACGCGATAGAGGCGATGAGCGCGCTCGAGGGCCCGTCTTTGCATTTCGGCGTATGCTGAAGGCTGAGTTTGCTGAGTGGCAAGGGATGTCGCCAAAAGCAAACCTAACGCAGAGTTTATGGCTCGTCTGACGACATTTGCCTCGCTCGCAATTCTTGCGCTCCTTGGCTGCGGCAGTGCCGCCGCCCTCAATCCCGACCTCTCCATCAAGCAACTCCTCCACACCGCGTGGGGTCCTCGTGACGGAGCACCACTCGGTCGGATTAACGCACTGGCGCAAACGAATGACGGTTATCTCTGGATGGTGGGTCCCGCCGGGCTGTATCGCTTCGACGGGCTTGCGTTCGAGCGTATGGAGATGCCGTATAGCCCAAAGCTCTCGTCGTTGCGGCCGTTTACGGTGTTTGCCGCGCGCGACGGCGGTGTGTGGATCGGGTTCATGTTCGGCGGCGTGGCGCGTTTGAAGGACGGCCGCTGGCAGGTATACAGCCCGGACGAAGGCGTACCTGCGGGTTCCCCATTAGGATTTTCTGAAGCACCGGACGGGACTCTGTGGGTCGCCGCGACCGGTGGCATTGGACGTTTCGACGGTTTGCGCTGGTCGATGATCGGGCCGGAAACGGGACTGCCGCCTCCCCCGTACCGCTTCCCGTCTGTCTCTGTCGACGGTCAAGGCACGATCTGGGTGGGTGCTTCAGACGAGATCTTGAGCCGCCACGCAGGTGAGCCGCAATTTCACCGCCTTCGCTACGTGCCCACACCCCACGGTGTTTGGTACCAAGCGGGAACAATCTGGCTAGTGCAAGAAAACCCAAACGAACTCGTGCCCCTCGGCCAAAGTCCGCCGCCGGCTACGGTCGGAAGTTTAGCCGACGTCCGCGGACCCCCCGTGGTGGACCGCGATGGCGGGCTGTGGTTCGTCTTGGATGGTTACGTGCGCCGCCTAACGCATCCCGAGCGCGCGGTAGTCGGAGTGCCTCTCACCCCCCACGACATCCCAGATGCCTATTCCAAGGCCGACGGCCTCACTGGGCTGCCATTCACAGCGCTCCCCGACCGCGAGGGAAATGTGTGGATCGCAACGAGTGCAGGACTGGATCGATTCTCTGAACCTCGCCTCGAGGCCCTTCCACAATCAAGTCGAGATCAGAAGTGTCCACCGTCCGGAGCGTCGTCCGTAGGTATTGCACCGACGGGCGAGGTGGATAGTCTTTGGGTGACCAATGCCGACAATTTGGTATGCCTTTACAAAAACAGTCATTGGACCCCGCTCCTGAAACAGGAGGTCAGCTGCATTTTCCACGCAGACGATGGCGCCGTCTGGTTCGGCGGTCCCAAGGGGTTGTGGCGTCAACAAGCGGGACGGCTTGAGTCCATGCCGCTGCCGATGGTGGGTTTTCCGGTTCAAGCAATGGCGATGGACAAATCCGGAGGACTCTGGGTATCGATCATGCGGACGGGCGTCTTTCGGCTGAAGGACGGTTCGTGGAAGCCTTCGGGCGGGGTCCCTACACTTCCGCCAGGCCCCGCCATCACAATCGTTCGAGACCCTCATGATCGACTGTGGTTTTCCTACCCTGGTGGCACAGTCGCGGTGCTCGACGGCGATCAGGTCCACACGTTCGGGAAGTCTGACGGACTTCGTATCGGCAACGTTTTAGCCAATCAAGCAGGTCGCAAGGAACAATGGCTGGGAGGGGAGCTGGGGCTGGCACGTTTTGACGGGCAGCACTTTTACACCGTGCCCACCGCGCCGGAACTACCCCTCGGGGGCATTACGGGCATCGCTGAGAGCGCGCAAGGCGATTTGTGGCTCAACACCCCGACGGGCATTGTGCATCTCGAGGCGAGCGAGCTCGATAAGAACCGCCTCAACTCATCGTATCGCGTCAAAGGCGAGACGATCGGCGCATTTGATGGTCTGCTCGAAAGCGCATCAGCCATTCGACCGCTACCGACGGTCGCGCAGACGTCTGATGGGAAGTTGTGGTTCTCCACGACCGGAGGGATCTATGCGCTGGATCCCGCCCACCAGATACATAACCGTGTGCCACCGCCCGTGATCATTCGCACGCTGACGGCCGGCGATCAGACCCTCGATCCCACGCCGGGCCTTAGGCTGCCCGTTCGGACGACGGCGGTCCGCTTTGACTTTGTGGCCTTGAGTCTCACCGCGGCTCAGAAGGTGCGCTACCGTTATCGTCTCGAGGGCGTCGATTCGGACTGGCGCCCGATTAGCGTCGCGCGTCAAGCGCTGTATACCAACCTTCATCCCGGGAACTACACCTTCCGGGTGATCGCCGCCAACAATGACGGGGTTTGGAACGAGAACGGCGCGTCACTCGGCTTCACCATTCCGCCCGCGTTCACGCAGACGGGCTGGTTTCTCTCCTTATGTGTTGGGACGGGCGCGCTGGCCGTGTGGGTTCTCGCATGGCTACGAGGGCACCAGGTGACGGCGCGGGTCCGCGATCGGCTCGAGGAGCGTATGGCCGAGCGCGAGCGCATCGCACGCGATCTGCACGATACGCTGCTGCAGAGCTTTCACGGCCTGCTGCTCAAGTTTCAGACGGCCTATAAGCTCCTGCCTGCGCGCTCGGCTGAGGCGAAGGAGACCCTCGGCGTTGCGATCGACGACGCCTTCCACGCGATCACCGAGGGTCGGGATGCGGTCCAGGGATTGCGGGCCTTAACTGTCGGGGGCGACGATCTGGCGGCGGCGATCAAGACCCTCGGCGAGGCACTTGCGGGTCAAGATTCCGAGCACGGCTCCATGCTGCCGCGCGTCGATGTCACCGGCACGCCCCAGACGCTGCGCCCACTCGTGCGGGATGAAATTTACCGGATCGCGGGTGAGTCTTTGCGCAACGCCTTTCGGCACGCGGACGCCAAGCGCATTGAAGTGGATCTGTGCTATGACGAGCGCGAGCTGCGCTTGCGAGTGCGCGATGACGGCAAGGGTATCGATCCGCGGTTCTTGCGCGAAGAAGGTCAAGCCGGGCACTACGGCATACCCGGCATGCGTGAGCGCGCGAAGCTGCTGGGTGGTATCCTCACCCTGTGGACGGCGCCGGATTCGGGCACGGAAGTTGAACTCACTATCCCGGGGCCGCTCGCTTACTCAGTATCCCCGGCTGTAAGGCGTGGGTGGTTACTCCGGAAGCTCTTTGGAGCGCGCACACCGATCGAATCATGACTAGCGAGGCAAATCTCATCCGCATTCTGGTCGTCGATGATCATCACGTCGTTCGCCAGGGAATCGCGGGGCTCATTGCTACCGAATCGGATATGAACGTGGTTGGCCAAGCCGCGACGGGTCGCGAAGCCCTGCAGCAATTTCGCGCGCTGCGGCCGGACATCACGTTGATGGACTTGCAGATGCCCGAAATGAGCGGCCTCGATGCGATTACGGCGATTCGTTCGGAGTCTCCCTCGGCGCGAATCATCGTGCTCACGACCTATGTCGGGGACGTCCAGGTGCTGCGCGCACTCAAGGCGGGGGCGCGAGGCTACCTCCTTAAGAACGCCTTGTACAAGGAGCTTGTGGAGGCGATTCGTGCTGTCCACGCAGGCAAGAAAGCGCTCTCATCCGAAGCCTCCTTCCAGCTCGCTGAGCATGCAACCGAAGAGGCGCTCACGCCCGCGGAGATCCGTGTTCTGCGCCTGATCGCCGAAGGCGAAGCCAACAAAGAAATTGCGGCAAAGCTCTCCTTGAGTGAAGGCACGATCAAGGGGCAGATCCGCAACATTATGGCAAAGCTCGAGGCTAACGACCGCACCCACGCCGCCATGATCGCGCTGAAGCGCGGCATCATCGAGGTCTAGCTGGTCCGAAAGGACGGATGCGTTCAGTCTTTCGACAGTTACCAGGTACCTCGGACGGGTTTTAGCCTTCCGGGCGTGCGCCGATTATTCTTTACCTTCGCTCGCGGTCCGCCCGGCCTCGGGCTCTTGCTTATAAGATTGCTTGCGGGCACGGCCGTGGTGTGTCACGGCGCTGCGGGATTGCGCGCTCCACCGCCCCTCGGAGCCACTCTCTTTGCGGTTTTCTTGATCAGTTTGGGCCTTCTCCTGATCACTGGTTTTGGGACCCCGGTCGTTGCGGGATTGGTTGCGATCACCGCGCTGTGGGACGCGTTCGCACACCCCGCAGATCGGGCGTACTACGTAGTCGTTGGAGTGCTGGGTGTCGCGCTTGCCCTACTCGGGCCGGGTGCCTGGTCGGTGGACGCCCGGCTCTTCGGATGGAGGCGCTTCTAGAATCAGCCAAAGACGCGCAGGCGATCTTCCTTTTGACGTTGAGGTCGATCCGTTCGGATCATCCATGTGGCGCAAAAGATTCACTGGAAGCGCACTATATACTGCGAACACCCGACCATCCGGGGCTGTCGCCTTCGCGCCTTTTCGCCTCATAGTTTACTCGCGGAACGAATCGAGGAGCGATCAAATGCGTCCAAGGGGCCTCGAGGCGGATCAAACCCCGATGTTGTTCAAGCGCTTTGGTCGCACAGACGAGCGCCAGCTTGACTCCATTCTGCAATCCGGCAGAGGTGGGTGACTTGCCGACGAGAAGGCCAAAGCTTGGGCGTCAGATGGACACGGGATTGGAGGAGTGGTTTGCGACAGAGATACTTCCGCACGAAGGGGCATTGACGCGCTACCTTGAGCGTGCGTGCCAATCGTCGAGCAAAGTACCTGACCTGCGCCAAGAAATCGATTTTGGCGTCTGCGAGGGCGCGACTCAGCGCCGTCCACGTCTCCCTAAGGCATTTCTTTTCAGAGCAGCACACAACCCATAGCCTGCCTATGACACCCTTCAATCCTGCCTTTTGCCTGTTCGGCGCGCTAACCATCGTCACTTGTGTCGCGCTCATCCATTATTTTCGAGTCGCGTTTATCAATGTCCGAATTCGTCAGCAAACGGATGCTTGCCACGCCGAGCGTGAACGAATAGCGCGGGACCTCCACGATACTGTGCTACAGGGCATCCAGGCATTGGTGTTTCGATTGCAAATGTGGGCGGAGGACCTAGATCTCCCCAAAGATCGGCGCGATGAGATAGCTGTCGTGGTTGCACAGGCAAAAGCAATTATCTCCGAAGGAAGAGACAGGATTGTCGCGCTTCGTCATGCGGATGTTGAACGCAAGGACTTCGTTGGCGCCCTGACTGCCATCGGGAGCAACATGACCGGAGGCGAAGTGCCTACATATCGAATAAGGGTTTCCGGTGAGCCGCGGCCGATAGTGTTCGAGACTTCTCAGCAATTGATGGACATCACCCGAGAGGCAGTGCGGAATGCGTATGTACACGCTCAGTGTGCCGAGGTCGAAGTTTCAATTGATTATAGAAAGCGATATCTGCGCTTGACGATTGCGGATGATGGGATTGGTTTCAACTCTACTATTGGCGACCAGGAGCACCAAGTCGGCCATTTCGGTATTTTGGGGATGCAAGAACGAGCGCTGCAATTGAGGGCGCGGTTCTCCATCGAAGCCAATGGTCAGACAGGCACGAAAGTCTCCATTACTGTCCCAGCCTGCGCCGCCTTTATCAAGGATCATCCGACACTTTGGGGCCGCCTTGTGATTCTGTGGAAATCTCACACGCCGAAGAGAGAATCATTCCAATTCGACCTATCGAAATGGCCATAAGTCTGTTCGGAAGCCGCTGTGCATGGTAGTGGTGAGCAGACACGTGGCCGGATCATCGACTACGTTGTTCCGTGTCTTCCACGATGCGGCAGGCCAGGCTGATCGCGCCTCTGAGCGTATCGAGCTTGCCAGCGTAGTTTCTCATGGCCTCTTCAGAACGACGGCGCAG
>Ga0335074_10014378_pt1 | contig 11107 bp, 5 predicted proteins | sample Lox_Sample_23_FD_206715 | JGI IMG/M metagenome (GOLD analysis project Ga0335074, IMG submission 206715) | Soil microbial communities from Loxahatchee National Wildlife Refuge, Florida, United States - Lox_Sample_2.3 | ecosystem: Environmental > Terrestrial > Soil > Wetlands | place: USA: Florida... | reverse complement strand
CCACTCCCTGCTGGCCGTGCAGCTCATGTCCCGCGTGCGCACGGACTTTGGCGTCGACCTTACCCTGGAGCTGGTCTACAGCGGCGCCTTCACCGTAGCCGCCCTGGCGGAAGCCATCGAACTGAAAGAATTCGAGCGGAGTGGCGGCGAAGAGTACGCCGCGCTGCTGCGCGAGATGGAAGGGCTTTCCGACCAGGAGGTCCGCGAGCTGCTCGCCCGCGAAGACGAAATGCCCTCACACTGATGCGCATCCTGCTGGCCCACAACTCGCCCTACTATCCGGCGTTCGGAGGAGGCGACAAATCCAACCGCCTGCTGATGGAGAGCCTCGCGGCCCGCGGCCACAGCGTGCTGGTGGCCGCCCGCGTGGACCGCTTCGGTGCGGATTCCGAAGAGCACCTGCTGGCTGAGTTGCGCACCCGCGGCATCCCCGCGGTGCGTGACGCCGCCGGTGTCCGCTTCCGCCGCAACGGCGTGGAGGTGCAAGTCCTCACCTTGCAGCCTCATGTGCGGCCCTGGTTTGCCTCGCAGATCGCGGCCTTCGATCCGGACGTAATCCTCACTTCCACCGACGATCCGGCGCATCTCATGCTGGAACCGGCACTGCGCAGTCCGCGGGCGCGCGTGGTTTACCTGGTGCGCGCCACCGTGGCGCTGCCCTTCGGCCCGGACACCTCCTTCGCCAGCGAGTGGAAGACCGGCATTCTACGGCAGGCCGATGGGGTGGTGGCGGTCAGCGAGTACGTCGCCCAATACGCGCGCCGCTGGGGCGGGCTGGAGGCGGTGCATGTGCCCATCTCGCTGCTCGAACCCGGCGAATTTCCGTACTCCGGCCGCTTCGACAATCGCTTCGTCACCATGGTGAATCCGTGCGCCGTGAAGGGCATTTCCATTTTCCTGGCGCTGGCGCGGCGTTTCCCCGAAACCGATTTCGCCGCCGTGCCCACCTGGGGCACCACTGCCGCCGATCTCGCCGCCCTGTATGAGCTTCCCAACGTTTCGGTGCTTGCGCCAGTGGACCAGATCGATGACATTCTGCGGGAAACGCGCGTGGTGCTGGTGCCGTCGCTGTGGGCCGAGGCGCGAAGCCGCATGATCCTGGAAGCCATGGCTCGCGGCATTCCCGTGATGGCCAGCCAAGTGGGTGGCCTGGGGGAGGCCATGCTCGGGATGGACTACCTGGTGCCGGTGCAGCCCGTGGCGCATTATCACTCGGTGGTGGACGAGTTGATGGTGCCGGCGGCGGCAATACCTGCGCAGGACATCGGTCCGTGGGAGACGATTCTGGGGCGGCTGCTGACCGACCGCGCCCACTACGAGCGCCTCTCGGCCGCCTCGCGCGAGCGGGCGCTGGCCTACGCCGCGGGCCTGACATGCCTGCCGTTTGAGGCTTATCTGGAGCAAATGGGGGCCGCACCGAGACGCCGCGAGACCGCCGCCGCACCGGCCGGCCCGAAAGCTGTTGCGCCCGCCCCAAAGCCGCCGCTTTCGCCCGAAAAGCAGAGGCTGATGGCCCTGCGGTTGCGCCGCAAGCTGGGTCCGGAGAAACCCGAGAAAAAGGCGCCGGCGTGGCTGAGTGAAGCGGAGGTTCGCGATCTGGACACCCCCGCCGGGCGTCCCGAGTTGGCCCGCCGTGCCACCCAACTGGCGCGCGCGGCGCTGCCGGGAGCGGATATCGAAATCCTGTGGGACGGCCTGTGGATTCGCCGCGTGGGCGCAGTCTGGTTTCCCGATCCGGAGCTGTTCCGCGCCGCCGAGCCGAACTGGCAGCGCTGGGCGGGGCTGGCCGACAAATTCCTGCGCGATGCGGCCGACTACTGGTTCCACGTCTATAAGCCTTGCGCCGGCGACGTGATTGTGGACGTGGGCGCCGGGCGCGGTGAGGACGTGTTCGCCTTCGCCAGGGCGGCCGGGCCGGCCGGGCGGGTCTGGGCCATCGAACCCCATCCGGTCTCGTTCCAGGCGCTCGAAAAGTTCTGCGCGCTGAACGGGCTGGCGAACGTGACCACCCTGCACTACGCCTGTACGGACGCGCCCGCGCACTTGCAGATTGAGACGCTGCCGGTGTGGGAATCCAATTACGTGCGCCCGGGCGAACCGGGCGCGGCCAGTTATCCGGTGGAGGGCCTGCCCCTCGACACCCTGCTGGCGGGCCACGGCGTGGAGCGGATCGACTTTCTCAAAATGAACATCGAAGGCGCCGAGCGCATGGCGTTGCCGGGCTGCCGCGCGATGCTGGCGCGGACCCGTTTCGCCTGCATCGCCGCGCACGATTTCCGCGCCGCCCGCGGCGAGGGAGAGCACTTCAAGACCCTGGAGTTTGTGAAGCACTTCCTGCGCGAAGCCGGCTTTTCGATCCTGACGCGCGACACCGACCCGCGCTACTACGTCCCCTACCACGTGCACGGCTTCCGCGAGCGCACGGACCTCAAGTAGCCCCATTCACCGCGTGTTTGAGGAACTCCCTGCGCGCGCCGCGGCCCCGGATTTGCGCTCACAGCGCCGCTGATCCTGGCAACGCCATCCACCGGCAGTTCCGTCTGCCGGCGCCGATCTCCCTGGTCGAGGTCCCTATCAAAAGTGGATCCGAAGATGATCCTCGCCCCGCCGCCGGTTTGCCCGAACGGGCCCCGAAATAACGGGCGCCCGCCTGGCCCTCGTCTACTGAGCTCCTACGGCCGGGCCGAGGATTCCGCCCCGCCCAGATAGATATCGTGGAGGCGCAGAATGCCGAGCGCGCGGCCGGCCTCATCCACCACCGGCAGGACGGAGATCTGCGAAGGGCGGCGCTCCATCAGCTCCAGCGCTTCGGCCAGCGTGGCGGAGGGGCCGATGGTCACCGGGGAGCGGGTCATCGCGTCAGCCGCGCGCAGTTGCCGGATATCGTCGTGATTGGTGAGGGCCCGGCGCAGGTCGCCATCGGTGAGGAAGCCGGCCAGGGAGCCATCCGCGGCGATCACGCAGGCGGCGCCAAGCGGGCGGCGGGTCATGGCGATGATCACCTCTTTCAGAGGCGCGGCGGGCCCAACCAGGGCCGCTTCGGCTGCCGGGTGCATGGCTTGGCCCACCGAGAGCCGCAAGTTGCGGCCGAGCTGGCCGGCAGGGTGGAAGCGGCCGAACTCTTCGGGGGTGAAATTGCGCGCGCGCATCAGGGCGATGGCCAAGGCGTGGCCCAGGGCCAGTGCGGTGACGGCGCTGGCGGTGGGCGCCAAATTGTTGGGATCGGCCTCGCGTTCCACGGAGGCGTCCAGAAGCACATCGACTTCCGCTGCCAGCGGCGACGACGGGTTGCCCAGAATGCCGATCAGCGGGGAGTGGAAATCGCGCAGCAGGGGCACCAGCACGCGCAGTTCCTGGGAGCTGCCGTTCTTGGAGATGAGCACGGTGGGGTCGCCGGGAGTGTAGATGCCCAGGTCGCCGTGGCCGGCTTCGGCGGGATGCAGAAAGACCGCCGCGGTGCCGGTGCTGCAAAACGTGGCCACCATTTTGCGCGCGATGTGACCGGATTTGCCAATGCCGGTGACGATCACCTTGCCATCGTGGTGCAGGATCAGCTCCACGGCGCGAATGAGCTCGCCATCCAGACGCGCGGCGGCGCGGGTGAGCGAAGCGGCTTCAATTTCGATGGCCGCACGGGCGGCGGCCAGCCAATCCTGGTGAGAGGCGACGGAGGGCACCGGGCCCATCATCGCACGCTGGAAAGCGCCAGATCGACTTCGGTGGTTTCGCCGGCCCGGACCGTCACGCGCGTAGCGGGCTGCGGGGAAGCCGCGTCTGCCGCCCTTACGCTCCACTGCCCGGCCGGAACCGCCTGCGCGTAGTATTCCCCTGGCCTCACGGCATTGATCTGGAACCGGCCCGAGCCGTCGCAGGCCGAGAAAAAAACTCCCCAGCGGCGCCCCTCGGCGGACAGCAGGTAAACGCTGCCTCCCCCGCATTTCTCCACCGTGCCGCGCACGGTACCGCCATTGGTCTTGTATAAGATGGTCACTTCCGGCGCCCCCGCGGATAATTCCACCTCGCCCTCTAAGGGCGAGTCTCCCAGCCGCATGGAGTCCAGGTAGTAAAGCGGCGGCGCCGCCCCGGGAATCATATCGTAAGTGCCTGGATAGACATTCCCGAAGCGGAAATGGCCCTCTGCCTCGGGTTGAGCTTCCAGAACCGGCGGGCCGCTGAAAAGTAACAGGCCTGCGTGCCGGGGAATCAGAAGCACCTCTTCGGGTGAGCCGGGTGGCGGCATCCCCTCGGGAGTTTCCAGAATGGTCCTGCCGTTGAAAATAAACGGCGCATTGAGGAGCGGCTTTAGACCCTCGATATCGTGTCCATTCATCTCGATCCACGCATCGGCCCGCAGTTCCGCGCCACCGCTTCCGGAATGCGCGGAAAGGCGCCAGTCGCCATCCGCCACAGCCTGGAATTCGAATGTGCCGTTGGCCTTCGATTCGGCGCGGTATGCCGGTTCCGTGCGCGGTCCCGTTTCCCGTAGGGCAACCGCAACCCTCGGCGCTGGAGTGCCGTCCGGACGAAGCAGCACTCCGCGGACCGCATGCACAGGCACGGCGAGCAGTTTGATCTCGATTCCCAGCAGATCGCTGCCGGCCTGAGGCGCAATCGGGGCGGCCTGCTGGCGAAAGGCTACCCCGGGGTAGAAGGTCAGCGCCCAACTGCGCGCCTGCCCGCTATCCGGATATGGGCCGGGTGGCTTCCACTCCGGCGGCGGCGTTGCCGCCAAGGTATAGCTTTCACCGGGAAACGCCGAAGGCAGCTCAAAATTGCCCTTGGCATCCGCCACGGTGGTCCACTGAGCGGAGCTGGTGGTGAGCTCCACGCGGGCTTTCGGAACCAGGTCGCCGCGCGCGTCGATCACCCGGCCGGAGATCCGGCTCAGCGGAATCATCATCGCCTGAATCCGCACCGCCGAGCCCGCGCGCACCTGGACCGGCGGGGGGTTAGGCGGGCCCGTACCGAAACCCTTTGCGGAGTAGCGGACTAAATAGGCGCCATCATGGACACCCTCGATACGGAAGTGGCCGTCCGCGTCGGTGATTGCCGAGTAGCTCCTCTGGCGTTGTAGTAGCGTCACCTGCGCGCCGGGTATGCCCTCGCCGGTCAGGGCATTGGCCACCGCGCCCTCCACGGTCTGCGCCGCGGCGCAAAGGCTGCACAGCATCACGATTCCGGCAAGCCGCGTCAGCATGGAACCGGGCCCCCATCGCACGGCCGCGTGTGGCGCGCAATCGTCAGCCGAGCCGGGCCGCTTCGCGCTTCTCGTCCTGGATCCTGCTCCACAGCCAGTCGCCGGAGCGCTCGTGGTCCCATTCCGTGGTGGGTGCGAAGAATTTGGTATTGGGAGCCAGGTGCTGCCGCACCAGATCCTCATTCAAGGTGACGCCGAGGCCGGGCTTGTCCGGCACCTTGATAAATCCCTTGTTGATGATGGGCTTTTCGATGCCTTCCACCAGGTCCTGCCACCACGGCACATCCAGGGAGTGGTTCTCGCAAGCCAGGAAATTTTCGGTGGCCGCGGCGCAGTGGACGCTGGCCATGGCGCCAATCGGCGTGCCGGCGTAGTGCATGGCCATCGGGACGCCCAGTTCCATGGCGGCGTCGCCGATCTTGTGGGTCTCCAGGATGCCGCCGGAAGTGGATATGTCCGGATGAATCTTGCTCACGGCGTGCTTCTCGCACAGCTTGATGAAATCTTCCTTCAGGTAAATATCCTCACCGGTGAGGATAGGGGTGGGGCTTTCGGCGGTAATATGGGCCAGCATATCGGTGTACTGCCAGGGAATCACGTCCTCCATCCAGGAGAGGTTGTACTTTTCGTAAGCCTTGCCGAGCCGGATGATGGAGTTGACGCCCAGGTGCCCGAGGTGGTCCATGGAGAGGGGGATCTCCATACCTACGGCATCCCGAATGGCGGCGACATAGGTGCAGAGCATGTCGATACCCTTGTCGGTGACTTCCGTGGCGACGAACGGATGCGGCAGGGACCGGCGCTCCCAGGCGGTCTGCTCCGCGGGCCGGGTCACCGTGCCGGGGGTGCGCGCCACGAACTCGATGCCGAGGTCCATCTTCAGCCACGTGAGGCCCATCACTTCCTTGCGTTCTTTCATGCGCTGGGCGTAAACCTTGGGGTCATCCGATTCGGTGGTGTCGGCGTAAATCCGGACGCGGTCGCGAAACTTGCCGCCCAACATCTGGTAGATGGGCACGTTATAGACTTTGCCGGCGATATCCCAAAGGGCCTCTTCCACCGCCACCACGCCGCCCGCCTGCCTGCCGTTGTAGCCGAACTGTTTGATTTTCTGGAACAGAAAGGTGATATTGAGCGGGTTCTCATTCAACAGACGGCTCTTCAGGAACAGCGCGTAGGTGGGGCTGGCGCCATCGCGAACCTCGCCCAGCCCGTAGACGCCCTGGTTGGTGTCGATGCGGACGAGGGGACAGGGACTCGGCCCGGGCTTGGTCACCACGGCCACCCGGAGGTCGGTGATTTTGAGGGCCGACGGGGTCGAGTGGGTATTGACATTCTGTTGGGCCGGTTGTTCGGCCGCGGCTTCCCGCGACAGGAGCGCGCCGCCCATGATCCCGGCGGAGGTCTTGAACAGATCCCGCCGGCCGATTCTCGCATTGCTCTTCATTGCCATTTTCTCCTCTCTGTCTACTGCGGTATTCCACGATTCCGCCAACTATTCTGTCACATTCAAATCCGATTTATGCCTGTTGCCTGCCGGTTTGACCGGGGCGGACGGGCGCGCCGGGGCGGCCGGGAGGGTGGTGGCTGCCCCTCCAATCACTTACACCCCTGACAATGATAGTTGATTCCTGTGGCATTTCAGACTGTAAACAGGCGTCAAAGCCCGAATACACCGTGAAATTAACCGTGAAATCCAGGTTCGTCCGTCGGGCTGCGTCCAGGCAGCAAAAATAAGCATTGACTTTCCGGCAGTAAGTGAATAAAGTTCAATCCATACCGCACCTAGTGGGCGCTGGTGAGTACCTTTGCGCGCCCTCCAGGCGGCCCGGGGGTCTCTATGTCGAGTCTCAAATTTCGCTCTGCAATTCTGTTCTTCACCTTCTTATCCGGCACTTTTTCGCTCCTCGCACAGTCCGAGCGCGGTACCATCAGCGGTACGGTTCGCGATGCCACGGGAGCGGTGGTGCCGGGCGCCAACATCCGAGTTACAAATGTGGCCACCAACGTGACCCTGAACGCCACCAGCAACGCGTCCGGAGATTATGCCATGCCGGGCATACCCGTGGGTGTATACAACGTACGGGTGGAAAAGCAGGGGTTTCGCGCTTTCGTACTGAGCGGCATCGCGGTGGACGCCGCTTCCAGTGTGCGGGCGGACGCCAATCTGGAACTGGGCGAATCCCGGCAAACCGTGGAAGTCGCCGCCACGGCGGTTCAGTTGCAGACGCAGGATGCCACATCCGCCACTTCCATAGAAAACACCTTGGTCAATGATCTTCCGCTGGAAGTGAACGGAACGATCAGGACTCCCTTCGATCTGGCTGCCCTCACGCCGGATGCCAAGAACCTGGGGGGCGATGACGGCTTTATGATCGGCGGCGGGCAGGCGGGGGGCTACGGGACTTCGCTCGACGGCATATCCACCAATACCAGCCGCGCGCTTCAGAAAAGCTGGGTGACTTCGAATGCGCCCTCGGTGGAGGCGCTCGATCAGTTTACCTCTGAGTCCAACGGATTCAAGGCGGAATACGGCCACGCCAGCGGCGGCAACCTGACGTACGCATCCAAGTCCGGCGGGGACCAATACCATGGCTCGGCGTATGAGTTTTTGCGCAACAACGATTTCGACGCCAACAACTTCTTCAGCAACACCGCGGGTATCGCCAATTCCATCTATAAACAGAACGATTTCGGCGCCACCGTGGGGGGACCAATCTGGATCCCTAAGATTTACCATGGGAAAGACCGGACCTTCTTTTTCTTCTCGTACGAGGGGTTCCGCAACCGCGCCGGGGCCAATGGTACGGCATTCACCATTCCGACGCCCGAAATGTATCAGGGCAATTTCAGCAACTGGGTGACTTCATCAGGGGCACAGATTCCCATTTACAATCCCATCAGCCAGGTGGCGAATTCGAACGGAACCTACACACGGGCACCCTTTCCCGGCAATGTCATTCCCCAGAGCATGTTTAGCCCCACGTCACTGAAGGCGCTGAGCGTGTTTCAATCGAGCGGCCAACTGGCGCCGAACAATGGCGCGGCTCCGGGTACCGCTGCCTATGTGAACAACAACTACCTGGAGACGCAGGGGACGCAGGTTTACCCGGTCAACAAGGAGAGCGTCAAGATAGACCATATCTTCAACCAGAAGCACCGCATTTCCGGCTATTTCGGGCGCGACCTCGAACACGAGACCTACGGCGCCGATGGGCCGCCCACGCTTCCCGGCCTCTACTCGAATTACAACGATCTGGTACAGGGGACGTGGGTGATCCGGTTCAGTTGGGTCTGGACTATGACCCCTAACATAATCAACAATTTTTACGCCGGAGGAAACGACTGGACCCAGGACCACAAACCGCCGCAGGAGTACATCGGCAACTGGCAGAACAAGTTCTGTATGGGCAATGTGCCCAACTGCAACGACAACCTGGTGAATCTGTTCTCAGGCGGAACGGGCGATACTTACAGCACCTGGGGCGGCCAGGCCGACAACGGCTCGGAAAACACGGTTTACGGTTACAACGATGACCTCACCATGGTCAAGGGGAAGCACACCATCAAGTTCGGCGGCATGTTACAGATCAACCATTACAACGGTTTCGGCCGCCAGTGCGAGGCGGGCTGCATAGGCTTCAGCTACCAGGAAACGGGCGTGCCGGGAGGATCCAACCCGAATGCCGGCGGCAACGCCTTCGCCTCCTTTCTGTTGGGTTATGCGGACAGCGGGCAGATCGATACGATCCGGTTCATCGGCCAGCATTTTTGGTATGTTGGCGGCTATGTTCAAGACGACTGGCACATTACTCCCAAGCTGGTTCTGAACCTGGGGGTGCGGTACGACATCAACCTGCCGCCAACCGGCCTGGACAGCCGCTGGAGCAATTTTTCGCCGACCACCCCTAATCCGGTCGGCGTTCCGGGCGCGGTGATCTTCGCCGGAAACTGCACTGGCTGCGCGGGTTCCCAGACGCTGTCCGGTCTGTGGACCAAGGGCGTTGGCCCCCACATCGGTCTGGCATATTCGATGGATCAGAAGACGGTGATTCGAGCCTCGTACGCACGCTCGTACGGGGCCCTGGTGTCGGAGAGCGGATCGACTCACAACAGTGGCTTCACCCTGACGCAGACGTTCTCCAGCAGTGATGCAGGCATCCTGCCGACTTACACCATGGATGGGGGCATGCCTCCATGGACCGCTCCTCCGTTCATCAACCCGGGGGTTGCCAATGGCACTAGCACGGCGTGGTTCCAGGGCGACGAGGGCACCAAGCTGCCGGCTTACGACAACATCAATTTCTCCCTCCAGCGGCAACTCAGCCCCACCATGGTGGGCGAGGTCGCTTACAACGGCGTGATGGGCGAGCACCTGCAAGCGGAGTTGCTGGACTATAACGAGATCAACCCGAGTTACCTCACCCAATGGGGAAGCATAGCGCAAAGCACCACCGTTCTAAACAGCCTGGTGGGATCGGCCACCGCCAACTCGGTGGGCGTTTTCGCGCCCTTCCCAACCTTCAACAGTTTGTGGGGCAGCCGCGCCACGGTGGCGCAGGCCTTGCGGCCATACCCCCAGTACACTTACATCGACACTTATGCGGGCGAGGGCGATCATAGCGGCCATTCCACCTATCATGCCCTGATCGTCAAGTTCAACAAGCGCGTCGCGTCGGGACTCACCTTCCAGACGTCTTATGTGTTTTCCAAGATCCTGACCGACGCCGATTCGGCGTGGGGCGAGGGATACGCCGCCGACCAGTTCGACCGCGCTCTGGAGAAATCGATCGGCGCGTATGACGTGACGCACGACTTCAAGTTTGCGGGCGTCTACGAGCTGCCGTTCGGTAAAGGCCACCAGTTGGTAAACCACGGCCCGGCATCCTGGATTGTCGGCGGCTGGCGCATCGCCAGCATCAACGTCTACGACAGCGGTACGCCGGTGGCCATCAGCACCTCGTATACCCTTCCTATCTACGCGAGCGGCGTGGCGGGACGCGTGCCGCCCTATGTCACCTCGTACACCGGTTGGCAGCCGAGCTACCCGGGCGGCTTCAATCCGGGGAAAGATAACTTCTTCGTGCCGTACGGGACCGGTCCTTTCCCGATTCAGGGCAGCGGCACCAATCTCGACTTCCTTGGCAACGATACCCGCTATAACCCCAAGCTGCGACTGTTCCCCAACTTGAACGAGAACAACTCCCTGGCGCGCACCTTCCCGATTCACGAGAAGGTCCGTATGGAGTTCCGCGCCGAGGCCTTCAACACCTTCAACCGCGTTCGTTTCGGTACCGGAAATACGCAACTGCAAAATGCGCAATTCGGAGTGCTGACGGGCGCTGGGAGCCAGATCAACACCCCGCGCCAGTTACAACTGGCCCTCAAGCTGTACTTCTAAGAACTGAGAAGATCGCCCGGCCCTGGCGAGGACCCGGCCGCCATCATCAGAGGGAAATTCCATCGGAACACACCAAAGCGCGCGGGCAGCCTGGCTGCTCGCGCGCCTTCGATTCCGTGAACGCGGTCCGGTCAATAACCGGGATAAGGGTAAGCCGGGTAGGGGCTGGCGTAACAAGGAGCCGGAATCCAATTGCCGTATCCGTCATAGTAGCCGCAACCGTAACCCAGATTGTAGCCATAGCCGAACGGGATGCCGATCCCCACGCCAAAATAAGGACGAGCCCAGAAGCGTCCGCCGTAGTAATACCCTTGGCCGGGGTAGAATCGGCCGGCAGAATAACCGCCCCCGGCGCCGTAGTAACCGCCGCCGTAGCTGCGGCCCGCGTAAGGCGCCGCGTAGCTGCGGCCGGCATACGGAGCGGAGTAACTGCGCCCGCCATAGGGAGCCGCATAGCTACGGCCCGCGTTTGGAGATGCATAACTGCGGCCGGCATTGGGAGCCGAATA
>Ga0335074_10014377_pt1 | contig 11107 bp, 7 predicted proteins | sample Lox_Sample_23_FD_206715 | JGI IMG/M metagenome (GOLD analysis project Ga0335074, IMG submission 206715) | Soil microbial communities from Loxahatchee National Wildlife Refuge, Florida, United States - Lox_Sample_2.3 | ecosystem: Environmental > Terrestrial > Soil > Wetlands | place: USA: Florida... | reverse complement strand
GGCTATGACTCAGTGTTTTTGCAGCGCGTCGCTGATCAGTCTCGAATGCTTCCGCCGTGAGGTTCATTTGGGGCGGGCTCCGCCGAGCGAACTGCCAGCGTCGATCAGGTCCCTCAGGTCCCGGCTGTCTGCGTCGTCGTCGAGATGGTCTACCGCGTGCAGCAGGCGAGGCAGTTCGATCAGGCACGGCACGGCGCTGCGATGTGTGGAGTAGTAGTCGCGGGTGCCGGGACGCCGGAACCGGATGGCTCCTTCCCTGATGTCATCTCGGACGCCGAGTAGGAAGTCCGCGTTACGGAGGCTGCGCGGTGTGCTGTTTGCTTCAGCAGCACGCTCGCGCTCTTCGCGCCGCATCAGGTTCTGGCCCCACCGGTCGGGAGCGCTGTCCGCGAACGCGCTGATCTCGACCGTGACTTCAACAGGTTCCCGCCCTGCCATTGTTAACGCACCCGCTTGGGCAGGATCTCGTCGGCGCGGAGCTTGCCGACGTCCGTCTGATACGGGTCCGAGGCGGCGATCACCGGGTCCAGGATGCCGAGGATGCGCAGGACCCGGAGGAGGTTCTCGGTGGATGCCGTCCCCTTACCCTGTTCGATGGTCCGCAGCGTGTCTCGGCTGATGCCAGCGCGCTCGGCCACTTGGGCAGCGGTCAGCCGCTGCAGCTTGCGCCATGTAGACACATGCTCGCCCAGCACTCGCAAGCCCCGCCCGACCGCGAGTGGTGTCACTGCTTCATTAACACTGGCCATAGTAGGCATAATATGCGCTAGCGAAGACTATGGTCGCCGTAAGATATCAGTTGGCTTGCGAACGCCGATCGCCCGGCACTCGCGCCAGCCTGCGCCCCGATCGCCGCCTACGAGAGGCCATCCTTGCCCGGGGTGCATCCGATGACATAGTCATGTACAAGGTTCCTGGACGAGTTAGGGAGGGCCGGGTGACCGCAGCAAGCATCAGCCGCGCGCGCGAGAATCTGTTCCCGCTGGTGCGGCAGGTCAACGAGGACCACAGCGGGACCTTGTGGGTGCCGAAAATGTCATCCGTGCCTCTGACCTGCACCGTTCGGGAGAAGCGCGGAGTATCGGGCTCGCCTCGCTTGCGAGACGGCTCGGCAACTTGAACGTGTTCAGACGCGGCGCCGGATCTTTCATCGCACTGCCAGCGAAGTCCCAGCTCAGAGTGCGGAACCGAGTTTTGAAGCGGTACACGGCGATCGGGTCGAGGCTAAGCGCCCAACGCCACCCAGTCGACGAAGAAGCGCGCTCTTGTGGTGTTGACGTCGGTGTTCCCGGTGGCGTTCTTCACCCACACCCTTACCCTGTCGCCTTTCCTGACCACGGCGGTGGTCGACCAGGCGGGGTAGACGATCCCCGTTACGACATCAATGCTCTTGTTCCACCTGCCGGCCGCAATCGGGGCCGACACCCAGTTCCCGGTCCGTCCGGCGACGTCTACGTGCACGAGGTGGTAGACCGACGCGAGCATTGTCGTAGATTCCCAGTAGTTTGTCGTCTGGACTGTGACGATGAGGAATCCGTCGCTCGGGACTGAGTCCCAATCCCAGTTGAAGTCTCTGACCTGCTGATCTGTCTTGCGCTCGTAGCCTGAGAGCAGATTGAGGCGGGCACGCCCGTTCGCTATCAGGTCTCCTCCTACCCCGAGGCTCTTTCCGGTGATGATGCTGACGCTGTCGGCGATATTGATCGTGCTGCCAGACGCCACGGCGATGTTGTTGACCCTCAAGGTCCTGCCGGCCGCGACGTTGACATCGCCGTTGGCGGTAATGGTGCCGGTGGCGGAAATGGTGCTACTTGCCGACAAGGTGCTGGCGTTGACGTGCTGTGCGACTACCAGACCGTAATCCAGGTCGAGGGTGTCGGTGACCTTGATGATTCCGCTTCCGCCGACCCTTCCGATCCTGTTTGCTCGCAGCGTCGAGCTGGCCCCCACGACGACATCGCCGCTAGCGGTAATCGACTGACCCGCGGTGATGGACTGGCCCGCGGTGATGGACTGGCCGACCGTCATGGACTGGCCGGTGGTGACATTGCGCTCGGCGGCCAGGTCGCCCTTGATCTTGACGTCGGCGTCGGCGGTGATCTGGTTCGCTTTGATGTTGGGTCTGGCGACGATTACGGTAGTGGTCAGGTGGCGGTAGATCGGCGTGTCCTGGTCTTCGACGCGATGTTCGGCCACGACCGTGTAGGTAGTGGTGTCCTGCGGGACATAGGTCTTCGGGTACCAGGATTCGGCGGGCGGATCCAGCTTCTCGGTACGCAATTCTTCACCGTCGTACCAGTAGACGGTGAACGAGCTGTTGTTAGTGTTGCCCTGCCACCGCAGCGTCGGCGCTCGACCCCGCTCCACGTACGGGGACTCGGGATGCAGGTCATAGAAGTAGAACTCCTTGGTGGCCTTCTGCACAGGGCGCCTGGCCTCGCGTGCGGTGAAGCCGGCATCCGCTGAGGTGCTGGAGGTGGATTCGCCGAAGGTGATGGTCACGACACCGGGTGCGGCGTTGATGGGGATCTTGTCGATGGTGGCGGTGACGTAGTTGTCACCGGTGAACTCGAAGCTGTCCGCACCGCCGCGCGGCACGACGTTGAAGATGATCCGCGCGGTCCTGCCGTTGTTGACTAGGGTCTTCGTGACATTCCAGCTGATGAGTCCGGCCCACCGGATCTGAGCGTCGATCACCTCGACGGCGTTTGCGTCGGGGAGGATAGCCAGGTCACCAGGCCCCTCGCCCACGGGCAGGTCCACGGTGATCACCTTGCACCAGACTCTGGTGGCCGATCCGGGGGCGAGGATTCCCGTGCTGCCCTCAGGCCTGAAGGGCAGGCCTGAGCCGGCCACCGAGGTGAGGGGAGGCGGCGCGGCCGGCGGCTCACCGATCTTCACCGAGATCTTGCCCAGTTCTGTGCCGCCCTCCTCGGAGCTGACAAGCAGCGGGTCCGGGGAACTGCTCACCTCGTAGTTCAGCAGGTTTACTGGCAGGTCGCCGCTGCCAGGCGGTACGGTCATGATGTGGCCTCCGGTGCGCTGTCGGTGGGAACGGGCGGACGCTGGCGCAGGTAGCCGGCGCGGGCGATCAGTGGCGGGTCATCGGGGTGGGACAGGCCGTCAGCCTCGGCCATCGGATAGGCGTGCCAGGGGTCGCCGGTGCCGGGCGGGCGGGGTTCGGCCCAGTCGAACGTGCCGTACCAGAGGGCCGGCACCGGCATGATCAGGTGATTGTCGTCGGGGTCGCAGGTGATCTCTACCTGACGCACCACCGTTGGTTCTGTGCTTGACTCGGTCATCTCCAGCCGCAGGTAGCGGGCGCTGACCGGGGGCTGTAGGGTGCTGGCGGAGTCTGGCCAGCGGAGCTGGCTCTCGGTGGCGGTGGCGGCTCGCAGTTCCAGCCACGCGACGGTGTCGGCGGAGGCCTGGAGCCTCTTCGCCGGCGCCCTGCCGCTTCCGTCCGGCTGGCCGAACAGCGCGTGGACGGCGGTGACCTGATGTTGCTCGCCCAGGTCGATCGTGATGGCGTCGCCGGGCAGCGGCGGGCGTGAGCTTTCGTACCAGGTGTCGTGGCGCCCGTCGAGGATGACCTCCACCGGGCCGGCGGCCGGGGTGCTGGTCCCGTAGCCGACGCCGATCGTGCTGGCGGCGGAACGCTGGTTGCGGGCGGGGGCCAGCAGCGGAGCGAGGCTGAACGCGGTGTGCACGTCGGCGAGGGACTGGTGGACGGCACCGGGATCCAGGCGCAGGGCCTGCACGGGCAGGATGTCGGTGATCGCGTAGACGGGCGAGTGCGGGTCGGCCAGCAACGTCACGTGCCGGGTGACGGGCGGGTCGGCTTCGTCCAGGGCGAAGCGGGCGGGCAGGGCCAGATCCTCGCCGTTGGTGATGGGCCGGATGTAGTCGCTGCCGCTGCCGGTGGCGGGCCGGCGGGCAAGGAACGTGCCGTAATCGGTATGGCGGCCGACGGGACCGGCGTAGTAGCCGGCCAGGCCCTCGGAGGGAGCGATGGGGTCGCCGAGGCGGATCGGGAAGTACGCGTCCAGGTAGTCCTCGCGTCCGGGATGGATGGCGGTGCGCCAGGACGGATTGGCCACTGGCGGGCCCTGCAGTTCCAGGGTCAGGCTGGCGCGGATGACGGCGATGGGGCGGCCGGTCAGCCGCACCAGCGTCTCGTCATCGGTGCCGAGGGTGTCGGTGCCGGCGTTCAGGCTGTTGTCGATGCTGGCGATCAGGGCCAGATACGCCTGGGCCGAGTCGGGTCGGGTGATCAAGCCGGTCAGCAGCGCGTGCAGCTGCGGATGGATCTGCGCGAACCCAGGGCTGTCGAGCTCGGGGTAGGGGGTGAAGGGCAGCGGGGCCCAGGTGGCGGCCTGGGCGCCGGCGGTCGTGGTGGTCAGGCGCACCGCGCCGAGCCCGATGCCGTCGGGGGTGTAGACCAGCAGGGACCGGTCGATCAGGTTGTAAATCAGCCAGCCTTCGACGGCGGCCTTGCCGACCCGAGGTAGCGTGATGGGCGGCTGGGCTTCGAAGCGCAGCCGCGTCGCCTGCAGCAGCCTGGGTGCTAGCTGCAGGAAGCGCCGCGGGCTGGCGATGGTGTCGCTGGCATCATGGTCGGGGAAGACGCTCGCCGCCCGCTCGGGGGCGAACTGGCGGGCGTTGTCCGCGCTGACCAGGGACAGCAGTCGGCCGAACCGGTCGATGACGGTCAGCTCGCGGAAGAAGAACTGGCCGGCGCGCAACGGCTGGAAGCTCTCCGCTCCGGGGATAGGCGCGGTGACCTGCACGCCGGTGACCTTGGTGGTCTCCGGGTCGGGGAGCAGGTTCATGTTCGGGTCCTGCTGAAGCACCCAGGTGTTGAACCCGTCAAGGGTCTGCACCAGAGTGTCCGATGCCTGCAGTTCCTGGCGCAGGTCGGCCAGCGCTTTCCGCGGCAGGTCAGGGAAGGTCTCCAGGTAGCGGGCGAGCTGGGCGCGCATGACGTAGCTGGCGGCCGGGGTGAGGTAGGCACGGGCGCCGAAGGCGTGCCAGCGCAGCCCTCCCTCGTCGCCGCTGGTGCCGCGTTCGGCGTTCATCCCGTCCCACTGCTGGGTAAGGGTCTCGGGGTTCAGCTCCCAGTGCGCGCCGTCGGTGTCGTGGTAGGGCAGGCGCACGTAGTCCAGATGCCAGGACAGGAACGCCGGCTGCCAGGCCTGGCGCCACTGGTCGGTGAATTCCGGCCAGGGGCCGCGGCTGTTAGCCGGCGGGTCGGCGACGACAATCTGGAGTGCGCGGATACTGGTGCCGTTCACGGACGTGAATGCGGCCTGGTCGAGCGGGACGAACTCGCACAGCAGCGCCTCGGCGGCGCGTCGCGCGAACGCCGGCAGGCCGGACAGGTCCGGGGCCGGAGCGGTGGCGGGGGTGCGGTGCGGCACACCGTCGATGGTGACCTCGGTGAGCAGGTGGGCGGGCACCCGCAGCGGCAGCGGATCGTCAAGGTCACGAGTGAGCGGCTGGTGGTTGCCGGCACCTGCAAGCAGCATGACCGGGTCGCCTGGTGTGTAGTAAGAAATCGCCGGCGCCCGGCGCAGCTGAAGGCTGGGCGGCAGGCCATGCTCGGCGGCGAACCGGTCAGCGGCCGCGTCCAGGGCCTCGTCGCTCTCGGGGTCTTCCCCGGCGGGCACGTGCGGGATCTGCCCGAGCAGATCCGCGGCCTGCCGACGCAAGATCTCGATGGAGCCAGTCAGCCGGTCAAGTTCGTCCTTGGCCTGCTCGTTACTCCAATCGAGTGGCTTGACCCCCCAGTAGGCCGACAGCCCTGGAGAAACCACCGGCCGGGCGCGGTCCATCAGCCGCACGCGCTGGTCCGGGCTCATCGCGGCGATCCAGGTGCTGTTCCGGGAGCGGTCGAGTTGCTCGACGACCTCCGCGCCGCTGAGCGGGGCCAGGTCCGGCGGCAGCTCGTCGAGCCACACCACGGTGCCCGCCCGCCCGAGGATGTGGGTCAGCTGCGCCATCAGCGCGACGGCGGCGGCCTCGCTGCTGTTGTACCCGACGCGCAGGTCAATCAGCCAGGTGAGGGTCCAGGCACGTTCCTGGTCGTGGTCAAGAATGTTCAGCGTGGTCTCGTACGCGGTCTGGTCGTGGTTGAGTCGCGCGAGCCAGGCCAGGTCCTGCGGCGTCGGCTCGACGCTCTGGTCGGCGTCGGGGCGCGGCTGGATGCTCCAGGTGCGACCTGGGTCGGGGCCCGCGAACCAGGTGGTGTGCGTCTCCTGGTTCATCAGGTACCCGCCGACGGGTTCGTCCAGGTGCTCGACGGTGCCCTGAACCAGGGCCTGCATCAGTTCGGCGGTGCGCTCGTCGCCGGTCTGATGACGTACCAGGGTGCCGATCAGCTCGTCGGTGGACAACCCGATAGCGACCTTCACCAGGTTGCGATCTGGTTTGTCCGGGTCGGGGATCTGGTCGGTGAGCGACCAGTCCACGCCCAGGGCGCGCCCGGCGTAGACGGTGCGCACCACGGTGTCACGAAGACCGGTGCCCGGCGGGCCGGGGTCGGGCAGGCCGGGCTCGCCGTCCGGCCCGGCCGGCGGTTTCCAGCCGAGCGCGGCCAGCGTGTCGGACAGCGTCTCGGCCCCCGGCGGCAGCAGGCCGGGGATCTGGCCGGCGTGGGCGCGGGTAAGCACGTCGAACCGGTCGTCGGAGTACCAGCCAAGTACCTGGTAGCTCAGCTCCGCAACGGCGGGGAAATCGCCTGGGCGACCGCCGATTGAGAGGTCGAGGAGATCGTCGTACAGGGAGAAGACCCCGCAGTGGTAAGAGTCGAAGAAGGCGAAGCCGGGGGTGCCAGGGCCAATCGCGGTCAGGAACCCCGGCCGTGCCGCCGGCTCTCGCCACGAGCCGGCGGTCAGGTCGTGGATGCGGCCGATCCAGGTGTAGTCGGGCGGCTCGCTGCCTGGGATGACGTAGTAGTCCATGCCGAAGACAAAGCCGGGGTCGTAAAGGGGCTCTGATTCCAGATAGTCGCTGTGCACCACCCAGCCGCGGGCCTTGCGGTCGTGGACCGGCCCGTAGTACCGCACCACCAGCCAGCGGTTGGGCACGAGAGGGAAGTTGCTGAGCCCGGTGACCGGGTCGGTGTAGCCGCTGGTCAGTGCCTCCGGCAGTTCCCACTGCAGATGGATGCCGCCGAACTTGTCGAACGGCGGGTTTCCAGTGGCGTCCGGTCCCTGTTCCCACCACGGCCAGGCGGACGGCCTGAAGGGCTCTGCGGTCTTCTTGTTGAAGATCATGTTGATGACATCGGGCTGCCAGCGCCGGAACCCGTTGGTGTTGTACATGGGGCCGTTGACGGCCAGGGCGTGCACGCGGACGGGAACGATCAGGTCGATGTCGGTCTCGGTCATGGCTGGGCCTCTGGCGTCTGGCCGGTCGTCGTGGCGCCGAACGGGTACAGCCGCTGCTGGTAGGGTGCGCTGGTCAGCTGCAGCGCGAACTGGGCCGGGCCTAGGTCGGTCCGGTCGAGCGCGGCGGCCAGTGCCGGGATGAGCGGGCGCGGCCCGCGCAGGTCGAGCACGTCGGGCATGACCTTGCCGGGTACCGGCGGGCGCAGGTAGTCCCAGACGGTCTGCTCGGTCCCCGCGGCGGGGAACTCGTCGTCCAGCGGCGCGCCCATCGGAGGCCGCGTGCCGTCGGTGAGCTGGCGCAGGTTGATCCGGGCGGCGCCGTTGATGCTGAAGTGGATGCCGGCCCCCGGTTCCCTGATGAAGATCTCGTCGGGGACCTCGGGATAGAGCACGAGCAGGGTGTCGGGCGCCACCATGTCGCGGCGCAGTTCGGTCAGCGCTTGGCCGCCGCGGGTGGCGGTCAGGTCGAAGTCCGGCCAGGCGGTCACCAGGAGGGAACGGATGAGAGCGCCTGCTCGGGCCGGCGTGGTCTGGTTGAACGTGTTGCTTGTCGCGCCGCGCAGGAACGGGTCGAGGGCACGGTCGAGGCCGGTGGCCACCGCTAGGTCCCGTGCCCCGTTGAGCAGGCTGGTGATCCACGCCGGATCGATACGGAACATGCGCATCGATTCCGGCGGCAGCATCGCCGGGTCGGGCACCAGCATCGCGAACGGCACCCATTCCAGCAGGGCGAGCCGGTCGAGCCAGCCGGGCATCCGCCCGGCAAGCTGGCCGGCGGCCCGGCTGAGGCGAGCCTTGGTCGTCTCGGCGGCCAGCACGGTGTCCAGGGCCTGCGGGGTCAGGCCTGCCTGACGGGCTATCGGCGGGGTCGGCACGGTGGTCTGCGGCGCGGCCATGGCAAGCAGCGCCCCAGGGCCGCGCGCGGCCAGGGCGGTGAACGCCCGCACGCCGGTGACCTGTTCGGGTTCGACCTCGCGCCGGTGCGGGTCGAGGGCGAGCAGCGCCAGGTTCGTGGCGCGATTGGCCAGCTCGCGCCTGGCGCGCACCAGGTCGGTGGCGTAGGCGGGGTCGGACAGGGCGATCGCGCGCCCGAGCGTCCACGCCGCAGCGTAGCTGACGTCGAACACGCCGTAGAACGGCTGGTAGATCAGCAGGTAATCGGCGGAGGGCTGCGGGCCAGATGGCAGGTCCGGCGGCAGGGCCCGCGCCGTGCGCGGCGTGCCGGGCCCGCGGTACCACGCCCAGGTCAGTTCCCCGGTCGGCACCCGGTAGGTCACCGGCACGTAGCCGTGGTCGAGCTGGCGCCTGGTGTACTCATCCAGGGCGGCCTCACGCGGCGGGACCAGTCGCAGCGCGATCTTCTCCGCGCTCTGCGAGGTGACCGGCGGGGTAGTGGTCGGGGCTACCAGACCGCTGAGCAGGCTCTCGGGGTCCAGGGTGTTCTCGGTGTCGCACACGAACGTCCAGGAGTACAGCGAACACAGCCGCACCAGCTGCCCGGCCGCGATGGCGTCCGGGCCCAGACGGTCGTCGAAACCCTCGAGGGACACCAGGTGCGCCGCGTAGCCGCCGGGGGTGCGCGGGAATCGGTTGGTGAACACCACCGCGTAGTCGCCCTCGGTCAGCGCCTCGCCGTCGGCCCTGGTGGCCGGGCTGGACACCTGCCGGGTATGCGCCAGGTCGCCGAGTTCGTCCTCGCGCGGCACGATCGCGGAAAACAGCCTGGCCGGCACGTCGATCGTCGCGCACGCGGAGGACAGCACGTCGGCGGGGACGTACTCCGGGTCGATGCGCGGACCGGTCACCCCGGACCCGGGATTCAGCAGGCCGGTCACCGGCCGGATCACCGGCTGCCCCTGGTCAGGCAGTTCGTCGACAGCGAACAGCAGCAGCGCGACCCACGGGGCCGTACCGCTGGAGCCGGCCCGGGAGAACCTCAGCACCCGCTCCCACGGCAAGATGTCGCGCCGCAGGGTGATGTTCGCCAGCACGTGCGGATAGCGTCCGACGCTGCCGGCGAACGGATAGCACGACTGTATGTACTGCTCGTCCAGGACGAACTGCAGCGCCCGGAACTCATAGCTCTGCCGGACCGTGGGCAGCGGCGGCTCCGTGTCCACCCGCTCGCCGGCGGTGCGCGACTGGGGGTCGATGTCGGTCAGCTCGTGGCGCGCCGCTACGGTGTAGACGCCAGCCGACACGGCCGGCCGGCGGAAGTCGCGCAGCACCAGCTGGAATTCCGGATTGCCCATCAGCACCGGGACGGCGGGCTCGGTCATCGCCGCGTCACCTCGCGTCGAGCGTGATCAGGGGTGGGCTGGTGAACATGGCGTCGATCTTTCTCTGGTACTCCGACAGGTTCTGGTCACTGTCCGGCGTCATCACCACGCCCGCGGCCAGCAGCTGCCGGTAGCACTCCGTGCGAACCGGGGCGGAGGTCAAGATCGTGTGCCTGATCAGCGTGACGCTGCCGGAGTCGACCTGGGCGCTCGGGCCGGCCGGAGCCGGGTCGCGCAGCGGTGTCAGCCCGTTCGGCAGCACCGGCTCGACCTCGAGCGCGGCCGCGCCGACCGCGCCGAGCGCCGGGCCGTAGACCGGGGCCGGGATGACGAAGCGCAGCCCGCCCAGCCGGCCGGGCACGCTGCCCGGCGCGGTCAGCGCCCGGTTCGGGTCGGCGATCGGCTCGCCCCACTGCGCGGCCGGCTCGTCGCGGCGCAGGGACTGGAGCTCCCACGGCTCGGCCTGGGCGCGCGGATCGTACGGAACGCCGTTGCGGGTCATCGTGACGTGGTGGACCGAGTCGACCCGGCGCAGCTTCATCGGGCGGATCTGCGCCGGCACGCCGGTGTCGGCGAACAACTCGCCGTTGAACGTGATCCGGCTGGTCGACAGCGCCGCGTGGGTGGCGCAGCTGAAGCCCTCGCTGGAGGCCAGGATCGGATGCTCGTCGCTGCCGGTACGCGCCGCCACGTTCTGGCCGTCCAGCTTCACGTAGTCCTCGAGCTGTACCCCCTGTTCTGGCTGCAGGCTGATCGGGGAAGGAAGCTGGGCCTGGAACTCGGCCCAGTCCACCGGCGGCGCGCCCTCGCGCTGCGCGCCGAAGGGGAAGCTGATCGTGACGAACCATAGCTTCGCCCCGACGCGGCCGCCGAAGTCCGGCCCCCACATCTGCATCTGGATGCCGAGCTCGACCGAGATGCGGACCCGGACGAACACCTCGTGTTTCCGAGTTTCTTGGTGAGGTGCCCGGGTTGCATGAGGGCTGCGACGGGAGCGGCTGGCGTGACGGGATGGTCGCTGAGAACCTGATTTGCCGGTGACTGCCTGATGGGGCAGCATCGGCGGTGCTATTACACCGCCGGATGACCGGAGTGTCCGCCGATGCTGCTGCCTGCGAGCCTGCCGATGCCTGCGACCTGGCGGGACCTGCTGGAGGAGCTGGCGCCGGCGTTCCGGCGGAGGTCCGCCCACGCGTTGTTCATGATGCTGGCCTGCGGAGTGATCCTGGCCGGGCGGCGCACGGTGGTGGCGATGGCCGCGGCGGCGGGGATAGCGGCGCAGTTCCGGCGGGCGTGCTGGTTCTTTTCCTGCGCGGTCTGGGATATCGATGAGCTGGGCCTGGCGGTGGCCCGGCTGGCCGTCAGGTACCTGCTCGCCGAGGGCGATCCGCTGGTGGCAGCGTGCGACTCGACGTTCTTCCGGCGGTGGGGGCCGAC
>Ga0335074_10014375_pt1 | contig 11108 bp, 11 predicted proteins | sample Lox_Sample_23_FD_206715 | JGI IMG/M metagenome (GOLD analysis project Ga0335074, IMG submission 206715) | Soil microbial communities from Loxahatchee National Wildlife Refuge, Florida, United States - Lox_Sample_2.3 | ecosystem: Environmental > Terrestrial > Soil > Wetlands | place: USA... | reverse complement strand
GAGCGAGACAAAGGCCGATGCCACGTCTCTGCGATCGGAGCTCAAGGCGGACATCGTTGAAGTGCGGCTCGCGATCACGCGACTCGACGCCGACAAGCCGAGCAAGACCTATATGTGGGGCATCCTGGCGGTGTTGCTCACAGCCTACGCCTGCGGCCTGGCCGCGCTGGCCGTCCTGAAATAGCCCGGAAGCTTAGGCCGCGGCAGCCACTGCCTTCCCGCCCGACAGGCGCCAGATCCGGTCCAGCCGCTCCACCCCGGTCAGCCGATGCGCGATCAGCAACAGCGTGCGGCCTTGTGCCACGTCATTCAGCGTCGCGAGGAAGTCGCGTTCAGTATCCGCATCCAGGCCGGCACAGGGCTCGTCCAGCACCAGGATCGGCGCTTCGCAGAGCAGCGTACGGGCGAGGGCCAGCCGCCGCCCCTGGCCGCCGGAGAATTGCGTGCCGCCTTCACCCACCCAGCTGTCCAGCCCGTCCGGCAGGCCGCGCACGAAATCGCCGATGCGCGCGGCATCGAGTGCAGACCACAATGCTGCCTCGTCCGCGTCCGGACGCGCGAGCAATAGGTTGGCGCGGATCGTGTCATCGAACAGGTGGGTGGCCTGGCTGAGCCAGGCGAAACGGGCGTGGACCTCGGCGGCGGAGAGTGATGCCAGGTCGGTGCCTCCCAGCAGCACGCGGCCCTGCTGCGGTGCCGCCACTTTCAGCGCCAGCGCCGCAAGCGTGGATTTGCCGGCGCCGGACGGACCCAGCATTGCCACGCGTGCCCCTTCCGGGATTTCCAGCGTCAGGCCATCCAGGACCGGCGGGCGGTCGGGCGACCAGCGGAAATGCACGCCTTCGAAACGCAGGGCGAAACGGTCGGGGAGCGGGGCGGGCGTGGGCGGATCGGGGACGGGAACCGGCGCCTCGGCGGCTTCGAGCACTCGGCGGGCGGCGGCGGCGGCGTGGCCGGCCAGGGCGCCGGCACGCGGCAGGCCGCCGATCGCTTCGAAGGCGGCGGTGACCAGGAATGCGGCGACCACGGCGCCGATCGGATTCGTTCCGGCCGCCAGCAGCACAGCGAAGATCGCCGCCTGGCCGCACAGGAAACTACCGGCGCCGGCCAGCGCGGTGCGGCGTGCCAATGCGTGCTGTGCTGAGAGCAAGGCCGACTCGCGGGCCTGCACGCTGGCGATCATCCGGCCTTCGGCACCGAAAGCGCGGACCTCGCGCAGGCCGGTCAGTGCATCCAGGGCGGCGATGCGCAGCACGCTTGCTGACGTGGTGAGGCGTTCACCGGCCTCGGTCGCGGCGCGGGCGGCCAGAAACGGCAGCAGCAGGGCGGCGGTCGCAAACAGGACGGCGATGGCCGCTGCCAGCGCCAGGGAGTCCCGGCCGATCACGATCAGCAGCGCCGGCAGCAGGAGGATGGCTCCGGCCAGCGGGATGACGATGCGGAGATAGAGGCCGTCGAGCGCCTCTACGTCGCCGACCAACCGGGCGAGCACGTCCCCGGCGTGGCGGAAGCCGAGGCCGCCGGCGGCGGTGCGTGCGAGGTGGCGGAAGAACCAGACGCGCAGGTCGGCGAGCGCACGGAAGGTGGCGGCGTGGGTGACGAGGCGCTCGAGGTAGCGGCCGGCGACGCGGCCAATGCCAAGGTAGCGGAGGGCCAGGGGGGCGATAAGGGCGCCTGCGGCGACGGCAGTGCCGATCAGTGCACCGGAGACAGCCATCAGCGCGACGCCACAGCCGAGCGCGGCGAGGGAGATCAACAGGCCGGCGGCGAGCCATCCGGCCCGGCCCCGCCAGAGGGTGAGGATGCGAAGCAAGTCCATAGGGCACCATATGCGCGTGCAGGGACGGGCGGGAAGGGGAGGGACCAGCCCGCAATGAAGCTACGGCACGTCCGGTAGCCAAGAGCTCCGCGGCCGGAATTATCTGCTGTCTGATGTCTTTCGCGTTCGCGCTGCCCGTCAGTCAGGTAGCACCGCTTGTGCCTCGATCTCCACTTCCAGCTCGGGCAACACCAGCTCGGAGACCTCCACCAAAGTGGAAGCCGGGCGGTGTTCGCCGAAATAGCGCTGCCGCAGCGGGTTGATCAGCTTGCGGTCGTCGATGTCGGTGAGGAAGACGGTGACCTTCACCACATGCTCTGGCCCGGCGCCCGCTGCTCTCAGGCAGCGGTCGAGGTTGCGCAGCGCCAGGTCGAATTGCTCCACGACGTTGTCCGGGATGTTGCCGGCGGCATCCACGCCGACGGTGCCGGACACCCAGATCAGGCTGCCGGCGCGGACCACGTGGCAATAGTGGCTGACCGGCGGTGGCTGGTCGTCGAGCAAAAAGCGTGTGATTGCGGGCATGGCGGGGTCTCCGGGGTCGAATATTCAGGGGTTGTCCACAGGGCGGCTATGACGAACGGGCGCACGGTCTTCCATGCGCAGGCTCGGCGGAGATTGCTTCGTCGCTTCGCTCCTCGCAATGACATATTGTGTGCAACTTGCAATGACATATTGTGCGATTCGTGATGACATACTGTGCAATTCGTAATGGCACGTTGCCGCTACCTGTTCCGCAGCTTCGGATCCAGCGCGTCGCGCAACGCGTCGCCGAAGATGCTGAAACCGAATACGGTCACCATGATCGCGAGGCCCGGGAACACGGCGATCCACGGCGCGGTGGTGGCGTATTCCTCGGCGCCGCCTTGCAGCATCAGGCCCCAGGCCGGTACCGGCTCCTGCACGCCCAGGCCCAGATAGGACAGCGATGCTTCCGCCAGAATCGCCTGGCCGACGAATGCCGTCAGCATGATCAGGAACGGGGCCATCACGTTTGGCACCATGTGGCGCAGGATGATGCGCGTGTGGCCATAGCCGCAGGCGCGCGCGGCATCGACATAGGCCACTTCGCGGATCGCCAGCGCCGACGACCGCACCACGCGGGCGCAGCGCGGGATCAGCGGAATGGTGATGGCGGTGATCACGTTGTGCACGCCGGTGCCGAAGATCGACACCACGGCCAGCGCCATGATGATCAGCGGGAACGCCATCATCACGTCGCAGATGCGCTGGAACAGATTGTCGATGCGGCCGCCGAAATAGGCGCTGGCGACGCCGAGGACCAGGCCCGCGATGCCGCCGACCAAGGATGATGTCAGGCCGACGATCAATGCGGTGCGTGCGCCGAAGATGATGCGCGACAGCATGTCGCGGCCGAACTGGTCGGTGCCGAGCCAGTGGGCCCAGCTTGGCGCTTCGGTCATCGCCTCGAAATCGTTGGCGGTCGGGCTGTAGGGCGCGATCCAGTCGGCGGTGAGGCCGGTGACGGCCATGACCACGACCAGCGCCATGCCGAACGCGCCGAATGGCTGGCGGCGGCAGAATTCCAGAGTCAGTTGCAGCCAGGTGCGCGTGGTGGTTTCGATTTCGTCTGACGGAACCGGGATCGTCGCGCCGCGCGGCAGCGTGATGGACATGATGCGGTCTCCTGCTCAGGCGAAGCGGATGCGGGGATCGAGCCAGGCGTACAGCAGATCGACGGCGAGGTTGCACAGCACGAACACGGTGACCGTCAGCATGACCAGTGCCTGGGTCAGTGTGTAGTCCTGGTTCTGCACGGCCTGCACGAACAATCGTCCGATGCCGTTGAGGTTGAACACTTGCTCGGTCACCACCAGGCCGCCGATCAGGAAGGCGAATTCGATGCCGAGCAAGGTGACGACAGGCAAAAGCGCGTTCTTCAGGGCATGGCGGTTGACGATGAGGTGCTCGACCAGGCCCTTGGCGCGGGCGGTGCGGATGTAGTCCTCGCGCATCACCTCCAGCATCGCCGAGCGGGTCATGCGCATGCTGACGGCGGAATAGCGGTAGCCGACGGTGATGGCGGGGAGGATGGCCATGGAGAGGTTGCGGATGGGATCCTTCCAGATCGGCACGTAATCGATCGGCGGCATCCAGGGGCGGCCGAACAATGCGCCTGTCGTGTCGAGCACGACCAGGATGGAGATGATGCCGATCCAGAACGACGGCGTCGCGATGCCGCCGATGGCGAAGGTGCGCACGACGACGTCGATCCAGGTGTTCTGCTTCAGTGCCGAGATGGTGCCGAGCGGGATGGCGATCGAGACGGCGACGATGGTGGCGAGCAATGCGATCTCCAGCGAGATCGGCAGGCGGGCGGCGATCTCGACCGCGACCGGCTTGCCGGACCACATGGAGATGCCGAAGTCGAAATGGCAGAAGCCCCAGATGAAGTTCCAGAATTGCAGGTATAGCGGCTTGTCCAGGCCGATTTCGTGATGGCAGGTGGCGATCGCCTGCGGATTGAAGGTCGCGCCGCCGGAGCCGAGGCGCACGACGCAGATGTCGCCGGGGATCAGGCGCATGAGGGCGAACACCAACACGGCGGCGCCGAGCAGGGTGGGGATGACAAGCAGGATGCGCTGGGCGATGTAGCGGTACATGTCGTTCTAACCTCTCCCCTTGCCGCTGAACCTCTCCCGCTTGCGGGAGAGATCGCGGAGCGGAGCGACGCGGGTGAGGATGATCGGGTCGGCATACTCGATTTCTACGTACTGGCCCGATCACCCTCACCCTCGACGCTTCGCGTCATCGACCTCTCCCGCAAGCGGGAGAGGTTTAAGTCAGCCGTTACTCCGTCGCCGTCTTGTCCAGCCAGATATTCGACAAATCCTGATTGATGTAGTGGGCCGGACCGATCTTCCAGCCATGAACATAGCTGCGTTCCGGGATCGCCCGGTACCACCACAGCATTGGGAACTCATGCGCCTGGTCATCCACTATCCGCGTCTCGTATTGCCGCATCAACTGCCGCACGACAGCCGGATCCTGGGCGCGCAGCATCTTGTTGTAGATATCGACCTCGACGGGGTCGGAATAACCGCCGTAGTTCTCTACAAACACGTCGTGCGGCAGGTATTTCTGCGTGTCCAGCACCGGGTTCACGACACTGTTGCAGTTGGCCTCCACCACCACATCGAAATCGCCGGTGCGCATCAGTTGGAACCAGGGACCGGTCGGCACCACCTTCTGCGTCGCGGTGACGCCGATTTTGCTCCACTGGTCGATCAGCCATGTTCCAACGTACTTGTATGGTTGATCGACGTTGCGGTTGAGCAATTCAAAATGCAGGTGCTCCTGTCCCGCCTCCTGTAGCAGGCGCCGCGCCTCGGCGCGTGACTTCTCGATATCCGGCCAGAACCCCGCCATCTGCTCCAGTTCGGCTTTGGTGGCGGCAAGGGGCGAGCCGGGGAACACGATACCGCCGACCGTCTTCACGTTGGCAATTTTCGACAGTGCCGGCGCGCCATGCCACTGGTCAACCGCCAGCAGCAGCGCCCTGCGCACCCGCACGTCGTCGAACGGCTTGCGCCGCGCGTTGGGCGTGATCAGGTTGCCGCAGTTCCAGTCGCTGTACTGGACGTTGAGCTTGTCGCCGAGCGAGCTTTTCAGGTCGTTGATCGCCGAGGGCGGCAGGCCGCGGAACTCCATCGCCGCCCGGCCGGCGCGGATCGCATCCACCCGCACCGCCTGCTTCTCGGCGAAAATGCCGATAAAGCCGTCCAGGTACGGCAACCCCTTGTGGTAGTAATCCGGATTCCTGACGCCCTTGATCTCCTGGCCGATATCATAGCTGACGAATTTGAACGGCCCCGAGCCCATGACATGTTGCTCGAACCAGTGTGGATCCTTGTCGAGAATTGCCTTCGGGTAGATGGCGCCATAGGGGTCGGCCAGCGACGGCAGGAAGGTATTGCTTGGATATTTCAGCTTGAACACCACGGTGGTCGCATCCGGCGCCTCCACCGACTGCACTGCTTCGTACCAATTTGCCCGGGCGCTCAGCTCACCGGGGCGGGGGAAGATGATTTCGTGCCAACTCGCGGCGACATCGGCCGCGGTCAGCGGCGTGCCATCGTGGAACTTCACCCCGGTGATGATCTTGAACGTATAGGTCGTGCCGTTATCGGTCGGTGTCGGGATCGATGCACAGAGGTCGCAGACGAATTTCGTGGTATCAGCCGGGTTGTCCGGATTGACGCGCATCAGCACGCTGTAGAACGGCGCCACGGTATGAACCAGCGCGTAGGTCGCTTCCCGATGCAGATCCAGGCTGGGCGGCGCGTCGGCCGGAATCATGTAGGTCAGCGTGCCGCCATATTGCGGTTGCTCTTCCGCCTGTGCCGGAGAGGCCAAAGCGAGCACGGCAGCAAACAATGCGCCTGCAATTGAACGAAACCTTCCCATCTTGTTCTGCCTCGCCTGTTTCTTGTGTCACTCGGTTTAACGACATGTCATTGCGGGGAGTGTAGCGGCGAAGCAGTCTCGTCCGGAATGGCGCCCCTGCGGTTCGGGCGTCGCACGATCGGGGTTGCTTCGTCGCTACGCTCCTCCCAATGGCATTGGTACAGTCATCCCGCCTCGGTGCATGCGACGAAATGCCCAGGCCGTAGCTCGCGCATCTCCGGGCGCGCGTTGCGGCAACCGGCGACCGCGATGGGACAGCGCGGATGGAAGACGCAGCCGGAGGGCGGATGGATGGGGCTCGGCACCTCGCCCTGCACCGGGCGGAAATTGCGTGCGGTCTCCACCGTTGGGTCGGGCACCGGCACCGCGGAAAGCAATGCCTGGGTGTACGGGTGCAGCGGGTTGGAGAACAGTACGTCGGCGTCGGCCAGTTCGATGATGCGGCCCAGGTACATCACCGCAACGCGGTGGCAGATGTGGCGCACCACCGACAGGTCATGGGCAATGAACAGATAGGTGAGGTTGAATTGCGCGCGCAGGTCCTCGAGCAGGTTGATGACCTGCGCCTGGATTGAGACGTCCAGGGCGGATACTGCCTCGTCGCAGACGATGAACTCCGGTTCCAGTGCCAGCGCGCGGGCGATGCCGACGCGTTGCCGCTGGCCGCCGGACATTTCGTGCGGATAGCGGTCGGCGAAGCGCGGGTTCAGCCCGCAGACATGCAGCAGGTCGCGTACCCGCGCGGCACGTTTGGCGGCGTTGCGTTCGATGGCGTGTACCTTCATCGGCTCGCCGATGATCTCGCCCACCTTCATACGCGGGTTGAGCGAGCTGTACGGATCCTGGAACACCACCTGAATCCGCCGCCGCAGCGGGCGCAGGTCCTTTTGCTCCAGCGTGGCGATGTCGGTGCCATCGTAGATGATGGCGCCGTTGGTCGGACGTTCCAGGCGCAGGATGCAGCGGCCCGTGGTGGTCTTGCCGCAGCCGCTTTCCCCCACCAGGCCCAGCGTTTCGCCGCGCTGCATGGTGAAGTCGATCCCGTCCACGGCCTTCACCTCGCCGATCTTGCGGCGGGACACGATGCCCTCGGTCACCGGGAAGTGCATGCGCAGGCCGCGCACGTCGAGTAACGGAGCGGCGGGGAAGGGGCTCATGCCGCTTCTCCCAATACGGCCAGATCCTCGGCACGGAAGCATGCGGAGAGATGGCCAGGATCGACCGCTGCGGCCAGCGCGGGCCGTGCTGTGGCGCAGGCATCAACAGCGAACCGGCAGCGGGGCCGGAACGCACATCCGGCGTCGAGCCTGGTCAGGTCCGGTGGCTGCCCTTCCACCGGGTCCAGGCGTGTCTGGCGCGGCCGGTCCAGCCGCGGCACGGAGCGCAACAGTGCCATCGTGTAGGGATGTTGCGGGTGGTGATAGATGTCCGTTGCCGGCCCGCTTTCCACGATGCGGCCGGCGTACATCACGTTCACCCTATTGGCGTAGCGTGCCACCACCCCGAGGTTGTGGGTGATGATCACCAGAGCCACGCCCAGCCGCCGCGTCAGCGACTTCATCAGTTCCAGGATTTGGGCCTGGATGGTGACGTCCAACGCGGTGGTCGGCTCGTCGGCGATAATCAGCTTGGGTTCGCAGGCCAGGGCGATGGCGATCATCACGCGCTGGCGCATGCCGCCGGACAATTGGTGCGGATACTGCTTCAACCGCCGGGCGGCGTCGGCGATGCCGACCATGACCAGCAGCTCCACTGCACGTTGATAGGCCGCGCCGCGGTCCAGGCCGCGGTGTTGCTCCAGCGTTTCGGTGATCTGGCGGCCGATAGTGAGCACGGGGTTGAGCGACGTCATCGGCTCCTGGAACACCATGCCGATGGCCCCGCCGCGGACTGCGCGCATCGCCTCCGGTGGCAGGAGCAGCAGGTCCTGGCCGTCGAACCAGATCTGGCCTGAGGTAATGCGGCCGGGGGGCTCGGCGATCAGGCGCAGGACGGAAAGTGCGGTGACGGATTTGCCGGAGCCGCTTTCGCCCACGATGGCGACCGTCTCCCCTGGACCCACATCCCAGGAAACGCCGTCAGCGGCGCGCACGATTCCCGTCCCGGTACGGAACTCGGTGTGCAGGTCACGAATCGCGAGGAGCGGTTCCACCCTTCCCCCGACGTTTTGCTCTCCCTTGGTGGTTTTATAGGCGATCCGGGCCGGTGCTGCCAGCGGAAGCACGTGGGTCAGGAAGCACGTGGGTCAGGAAGCACGTGGGCCAGGAAGCACGTGGGCCAGGAAGCACGTGGGTAAGTCGAAATGTCTGGCATGGCTTGACACCAGACCGCCAGCTTGGGGTGGGGAGCGGAGATGCGGTCCGCATGCACGCGATCGCCCGTGCCAGCGTGTTGCGGTGGTGGCATTGACGCGCGAGGGCCGTGCGACCATCACTTTCCACCATCGGCCGCGGTGCCGGCGTAATTCGAGGGAGACGTCAATGCAGCAGGGTCTTTCGCGCCGCTCCCTCGCCGGCGTGGCCGTTGCCACCGTCGCGAGTTTCGGCATTCTGCACCGTGCGCGCGGCGGTGCCCCCATCGAACTCCGTTGCTCTTTGGACACCGCGCCCTCGCATCCGCGCAACGTTGCCTTCCGCGAATTTCTCGCCAAGCTCGAGGCCGCTTCCGGCGGAGAGATCAGGACCAGGTTATTTGAAAGCGGGTCCTTGTTCCCCGATCTGCAAGTCGTCAAGGCGCTGGTGCAGGGCCAGGTGGAGATGTGCTGCCCGGGCACCTGGACGCTGACCGGTTTCGTACCGGATGCCGACTTCACGCAGTTGCCGGCGCTGTACGGCCGGCCGGCCGCGATGGTTGACAAGGCAACCGACGGCAATGCCGGCAAATTCGTCAACAAGCAGATCACTGACAAGTTGCGTGTGCATGTGCTTGGTGGCTGGTTCAACTACGGTTTCAACAACTGGTTTTCGACGAAGAAGCCGCTGAAGACGACGGCCGACCTGAAGGACATGAAGATCCGCAGTCCGGGCGGTATATTGATCTCGGCGCGCATCCGCTTCTTCGGTGCGCTTCCCAATGTCACGCTTGGCCCGACGTGCCGCTTGCCATGTCGCAAGGCACGTTCGATGGCCTGATCAGCAGCGACGAGAGTGTCAACTCCGCCCGGCTCGTCGACTCCGGCCTGCGGTACGCGTTGCACGATGACCAGGCGATGGTGACGTACGTGCCAATGCTGAACCAGGATTTTTGGGGCAGGCTGGGGCCGAAGCTGCAGGATGTCATGGCCGGGCTGTGGCGCGAGCACGTGCCTGCCTGGCGGGAGGCGTCGGTCAAGGCGCAACAGCACGCGCGCGCGATCCTGACCCAGCAAGGCGTGACCTTCAGCGACGTCCCGCAGGCGGAACGTGATGCCTTGCGGGTCCGCATGGAGGCCGGTCAGGACACGATCGTGGCAAATGCGCACATGTCGCCCGAGCTGGTCAAACAGGTGCTGGCGGATGTCGGTGTCTGAACAGGATTCCTTGAATGGGCAGCCTGCCGGCCGATCCGGAGGGCCTGCCAGTCACCGGTCGATCTTTTCAGCAATGGGGGATGACGAAATAGCCGACGTTCCGCTTCATGATCGATGGTCCAGGATGTGGACGTTTGTTCTACGGCGCGTAATATGCGCGCTTCACCGACGATCATGGATGAGTGCATCACCGAAGGCCGGACCAAGGAACGACCAATCATGCCGATCCGCACGCTCGCCGAGGCGATCTCCCACTACGGCCACGACGCTTATCTGCTCACGGTCTCGCAGGACGGTCCGCACACCAGTCATGTGACGATCGAGCTTCGAGGCGGCAGCATCGGCTGCGCCGTGGGCGCGTCTGCTGCCAGGAACATCGCGCGCGCGCCCAACGTGTCATTGCTCTGGCCGCCGACAGAGCATGGCGGCTATGCCTTGATCGTCAATGGCGCGGCCACGGGCGAGCGCCAGGCGACGGGGGTGACGATGGCGGAGATCACACTCACGAAGTCCGTGCTGCATCGTCCCGGCCCCAGGCCGGACGACAGCGAGGGGCCGTGTGCGAACGACTGCCGGCGTCTGATGCAGTGACACGTCGCAGTTCAGGCATTTCGCAGTATGGTGTTGCCCGGCTTTGACAACCGGGGCGGCCGTCCTGACCAGCCTTGGCACCACGGCTCGACCGGCCGCTGCGCCACCAGGAGCCGCCGAACCCTTATGTGAGGACACGCCATGACCAAATATCTGCACACGATGATCCGGGTAAGTTCGCTGGAGGACAGCATCGCATTCTTCGAGGTGCTCGGCCTGCGCGAAATCCGCCGCCGTCCGGACGAGAAGGGCCGCTACACCAACGTGTTCCTCGCCGCACCCGGCGACGAAGCGGCTGCCGTGGAACTGACCTACAACTGGGATCCCGAGCCTTATGCGGGCGGGCGCAATTTCGGGCATCTCGCCTACGCCGTCGATAACATCTACGACACCTGCAATGCCTTCATCGCGCACGGCGTCACGATCAACCGCCCGCCGCGCGATGGCCGCATGGCCTTCATCCGCACGCCGGACGGCATTTCCATCGAGCTGCTGCAGGCCGGCGGCGCGCTGCCGCCAGCCGAACCCTGGACCACCATGCCCAATACCGGTTCCTGGTAGGGCCGGAAGACGCTGCCCTTGTTCATCGTGATGGCGGGGCCTGGCCCCGCCATCGGCGTCTTTGCTGCGCTAATATCAGCGAGCGTTGACGCTGACTCGTTTTTGTCATGGCCGGCGAAGCGCCATAGGCGCCAACTTACTCAGCAGTCGGCAAGTAGGGCGACAGTTGCTATACGCGTCATGGCCGGCGCAGGCCGGCCA
>Ga0335074_10014374_pt1 | contig 11109 bp, 12 predicted proteins | sample Lox_Sample_23_FD_206715 | JGI IMG/M metagenome (GOLD analysis project Ga0335074, IMG submission 206715) | Soil microbial communities from Loxahatchee National Wildlife Refuge, Florida, United States - Lox_Sample_2.3 | ecosystem: Environmental > Terrestrial > Soil > Wetlands | place: USA... | reverse complement strand
CAGCCCGCCCAGGGACGACCCGAGCGCGGCGAGCAGTGCATAGACCCAAAAGTGCCGCTTGTCGGACCACGCCCACATCCCCATCAGCACGTCGATGGGGATCGGAATCGATGCCGAGTCGATGAACGATCCCAGAAGCACGCCCCAGGGTCCCATGGGGATGAGCACATGCTGCGTCAGGTGATTAATTTTCGCGAGGAGAGATTTCAGCTGCGCTCAACCTTTCCCTTTGTTGCGGTCGACCTGCTTGCCACCCCGGAGCTCGTCTTCGCCGGGCCTTCCATGTTCGGTCTTGCCCTCCAGCAGATCGAGCGCGTGGGGCAGCACAGGCAGTGCCGCCTCGAGCGAACTTACCGCGCCCGCCGGACTTCCCGGCACGTTCAGGATCAAGGTCTGCCTGCCTTCTCCGGAAAAGATTCCGCACACGCCGCGGCTCAGGCTCGCCAGGGGTGTTTCCCTGCGGCCTTCTGCGCGCATCAGCTCTCCAACGCCTTCGATCAGCCGTTCGCACACCGCGCGGGTCGCTTCCGGCGTTACATCCCGCGCTCCAATTCCGGTTCCGCCGGTGGTTACCACCAGCCTTGCCGGCCGGGCAGCTTGCCGGATTGCGTCCTCAATCGACTTTCGCTCGTCTGGAACCGTAATGCGAAGAACCGTCTCGAAGCCGGCTGCGTCCAACGTACGGGTCACCGCAGGACCGGAAAGGTCTTCGCGCCGGCCTTCCGAGCATGCGTCGCTTACCGTTACTACCGCCGCAGTCCTCCTCGGCGTGGAATGAGACTTTTGGGGCACGTTTTCGATTGTACAAACAGCGGTAACCCTCTCGATTTGATGAGAAAATAGACTTTAGCTCGTGGCGTTCCCGTTTTACCCCGCGTTGGGGTCCCGGTTGGTGCCGCGCAGAACCGAAGTACACCACGAATGCCGATTCGCCTGAATCTGACTGACGCACCGGCTGAAGAGCCAAAACCGAAGTCGTCCGAGCCTGGCTCCAGGTCCGTCGGCCCTCTCGGCCTCACCATCGACGCGCCTGTTGAAGAATCGGCGTCCGAGCTGCGCGATCCGGCCACTTCCCCAAAGTCCGCCTCGAACGGATCGAGCCCGTTGCCGGCCTTCCGGCGCAACAAATATGCAGGTCTCGATCACACCGACCTCCTGCACATTATTGAGGAGATCGAGGACAACCGATCCTGGACCAGCCTGCGCGAGAAATTGTGGATCGCCCTCATCATCCACATGCTCGTCGCCTGGTATCTGCTGTACGGACCGAAATACATCTACCACGTGCGCGTCGTTGACCCGTCGGTCATCATGAAACAGCGGCAGAAGGACCTGACCTTCCTCGATATGCCACCGGATCTGCTGAAGCCGCAGAAGCCGAAGCCGACCACGACGCTCTCCGACAAGGATCGGGTCCAGCAAACGCAGCATCCGACGCTCGACAAGAAGACCCTCGAGCAGCTGGAGGCGATGCGCCGCGCCGGTCCGCCGGCTCCGGCGCCGCAACCGAGCCAGGCGCCGCCAGCGCCTGCTGCTCCACCGCAGCCGCAGGGTCAGGTCGCCCAGCAGCATGAGCCCACGCCGCCCGCGCAGCCGCTTCCGCAGAACAACCAGGCCAAGCTGGAAGCGCCGCCCTCGGCGCCCGAACCCAGTTTCCGCTCCGGCAGCCCGGCGAGTCCCAACGACCAGCTGCAGCAGGCCATGCGCCAGGCAATGCAGGGCCGCGGCCAGTATGGCGGCGACAACGGCGCCGGCCTGCCTTCGCAGCACCCGGGCATCAACAGCGGGGTTGAAGTCCTGAGCGACACCATGGGCTGGGATTACGGCCCGTACGTCCAGCGCGTCGTCTGGGATACCGAGCACGCCTGGTGGCCGATCATCCCTGAATCGGCGCGCCCGCCGCTCGACAAGCAGGGGAAGGTGATGATCCGTTTCAAGATTTTCCCCGACGGCAGCGTGAAGGACATGATCCTGGAAGGACCTTCCGGCGACGTTGCTCTGGACCGCGCCGCATGGGCCGGGATCACGGGCGCTGCGCCGTTTCCGCCCATCCCAAAAGTCTTCAAGGGCCCGTTTCTCGAGCTGCGTTTCTACTTCCTCTACAACATTCGTCCCGGAGACGAATAACCGTGTCGAGGTCGCGAAGTTCGGAGCCGGTCGAGCCGCCAGGACCGCGCCCTCTACCGCGGTCCGTGCCGCAGCGCCTGCAGGAACGCATACGCCGCCAGCAGATCGTCGGCATCCTCTTGGTAGCCCTGGCGATTCTGGTGTTCGCTTTGTTCCGCGCCGACTGGCACAATCTTTTCCCGGCCGGCTGGTGGCGCTGGTAGAGGAGTTTTGCCGGCTGCGATCTGAGTTCAGACGCAATCCGCGGAGTGTTCGGCGCTCGCGTCCCTGCGATTCTGATGCGCAGAGAGGACGAGATACGATGAATACAGCCGCCATGCTTCCTGAAGATCAGGCCTGGGCCGCAGTGCTGGCCCGCGATCCTGCAGCCGACGCGGAGTTGGTCTACGCCGTTACGACAACGGGCGTCTTTTGCCGCCCGACCTGCCCGAGCCGCCGGCCGCAGAGGGAAAATGTGGTTTTTTTCGCTGATCCGGCAGCCGCTGTCACTGCGGGGTATCGTCCGTGCCGGCGCTGCCGGCCGCAACAGCGCCACAGCGACGCTGAGCTCGTGGAAGCCGTTTCGGCGCGTCTTCGCCGCGATCGTCCGGTGACGCTCGAAGAGTTGGCGCGGCTGACCGGCCGCAGTCCATTCACGGTGGAGCGGACGTTTCGGCGGGTGCTGGGCGTGACGCCTGCGCAGTATCAGAGGCAGCGGCGCGCGGCGGCATTCCGCGAGCAGCTGAGCAGTGGCGAGGCGCGCGTGACGGATGCCATTTACGACGCTGGCTATTCGGGACCTGGCCGGGCTTATGAAAATACCCAGCTGGGGATGACGCCGAGCGCGTGGCGCGCCGGTGGACGCGATGCTCGGATCGGCTACGCGATCGGCGACAGCGCATTGGGCAAGCTCCTGATTGCGGCGACCGAGCGCGGGCTCTGCGCCGTGATTTTGGGCGATAGGGAAAAGCAGATGGAGGGCGAGCTGCGGGCGCAGTTTCGACTGGCAAAGATTCACCGGGAAGCTGGGCTAGCGCCGATGCTGGCGAAGGTCGCGAGCCAGTTCACAGAGCATCCTGCGGCGCTCGATCTGCCGCTCGACCTGAGGGCGACGGCGTTTCAGATGCGGGTTTGGGAGGCGCTGCGGCGCATCCCGCGCGGCAAGACGCTGACCTACGCGCAGCTGGCGAAGTCGCTCGGGCAGCCGACCGCGGTTCGCGCTGTCGCTCGTGCGTGCGCCACCAATCCGGTCGCCGTCGTTGTGCCGTGCCATCGCGTGATCGGCAGTGACGGCAAACCTACCGGGTATCGGTGGGGAATCGAGCGGAAGAAGAAGATGCTGGAGATGGAGGCGGGGCCGAAATCAGGCTTGAAGGGGCGACCCGTCGGTTAGTTCAGATCGTTGCCGATGGTTACGGTCACTGGCGGATTGGTGGTCAGCTGCGCATCCATGATGAGCACGGTGCGGACCTGGCCGGCTGTGAAGCTAATTTGCGAGCTGGAGTATGGAGTTTTGGTTGAGCCGGCCGGAGTGATCACGATGGTGTAGGCGCCGGCCAGGACATTCGCGTAGCCCTCGACGGATCCAGGCGTCACGTCGGCGAACAGCGGCTTCGAATCGGCGAGGGTGCTCCCGCTGGGCACGATGTAGATGTCGACGGCGCCGGTCGAGAGCGCCTGCTGCAGAAAGCGGATCGAGAAGTAGCCGGCAGGGGCTGCAGCCGCCTGGTCGGTGAGGATCGACGCGGTGTAGCTGCCGTTGGTGGTATCGGCGATGAAGACTGAGTGCGCCTGGGCGACTTCGAACTCGCCGGAAGCTTGTGCTGTTGCCTTGGTTGCGGATACCGGGATCACGTAGGCCGTGGTGTTCTCGGGCGGGAGAAAGGCGTAGTTGGTAAAGGTGGCTGCACCGATGTTGGTGGCGATCGGCGTTGTCCCCACGTTCACATTCACGGCCGGAGCGTTGTAGGAGGCGTCGATGACGCGCACCTCGGTCTGGGAGACGGAGGAGCTCTGCACGCTCTGGCAGCCGCAGAAACCGGCCGCGGCCAGCAGGACGGTCAACACCGCCGCACCGGCGCGAGCCACGAGCCTCGTTCCCAGCAGACTTGCCATAGTTGATTCGTGGAGAGTCGCTTCTCATCTTAATGTGGTGTGCCGCACGGCGAGCAGGTTTCCTTAGTACCGTACGTGCCACAAACGGGGCACGATCCCCGCACCTCGGGGCAGAAGGCGGCGCACCAAAGTACCTGGGCGATCTTGGCTTTTTGCAGTCGAATTTCCCTGACCGGAAATCCTCCTGCTGCGTATACTGCTCACTTATGTTGACTGCCGGAAAAGCATCGCTGCCTTTTGCCCTCCTGTTGGCTGTAACCGGGTTCGCGCAGAACCCCTCGTCATCGGCGCCTGCCGCGCCTGCGACAGTGCCGGCCGCTTCTGCCGCGCCCAGGGTGGATGATCAAGCCAGCTTCACGGTCATCGGCGTCACAGTGCGCACCAACAATGCCAAAGAGGCCGGCGGGCAGGGCGCCATTCCGCAGCTTTGGCAGAACGCGATGCAGAATCAAACGCTCGACCAGATCCCGAACAAGGCCAGCGATGGCCTCGTGGTGGTCTACAGCGACTACGCCTCCGACAACACGGGCGACTACAACTACACGCTGGGCTATCGAGTCACATCTGCGGACAAGGTTCCCGACGGCATGGTCGCGAAGACGATTCGTGCCGGCAAGTACGCGGTGCTGACGTCGGACACCGGGGCGCCTCAGGTGGTGATTCCCGCGCTGTGGCAGCGCATCAACAGCCTGACCCCGCAGCAGCTGGGTGGCGCGCGCGCGTACCAGAGCGATTTTGAAACCTACGCGGACATCACAGACTTTGGAAACATGCAGATGACCGCGCACATTGGGCTGAAGTAAACAGCAGAACACAGAACGCAGAAAGCTCCGAGCCTGTGGGCTGACGGGTCCGTCTCCCGCCGTAACCTGTACCCTGCACGCTCGACCCTGTACCCTGTTTTCATGAGTTCCATTCAGGTTCAGCTTCCCGACGGGTCGGTGAAGGAAGTTCCGTCCGGTACCACTCCTCTCAGCATTGCTGAAGGCATTTCGCCGCGCCTGGCGCAGGCCGCCGTGGTTGCGCGGATTCGGCCCCTGAAAGCCGCTCCTGTCGCCGCAGGTTCTGCCGACGGCACTGAAGCTTCGATGTACGCGACCGAGGACACGCATGCCGAGCGCCTCGTCGATCTCTCGACACCGCTTGAGGAAGACATTGCGCTGCAACTGCTGACAGAAAGGGATCCGGAAGCACTGAAGGTGCTGCGCCACTCCGCCGCGCACGTGCTCGCGACCGCAGTTACGGAATTGTTCCCGGAAACGAAGCTCGGCCATGGACCTGCGACGGACGCCGGTTTCTTTTACGATTTTTGGCGGCCCACGCCGTTCACGCCCGAAGACCTGAAGCTGATCGAAGGGCGCATGGCAGAAGTGACGGCACGCGACGAGAAGTTCGTCCGCGAACTGGAGCCGCGCGATCAGGCTCTTGAGGAATTCAAAACCGGGAACGACTTCATGAAAGTCCACTTCGTGGAGAAATTCACCCAGCCGGGAGAGCAGATCTCTCTCTACCAGAACGGCAAGTTCGTCGATTTTTGCCGCGGGCCGCATGTGCCTTCCACCGGCCGCGTCAAGGCCTTCAAGGTGATGAGCCTTTCCGGCGCGTACTGGCTCGGCGACGCGAAGAATCCGCAGCTCCAGCGCATTTACGGCACCGCGTTTTTCTCGAAGAAGGACCTCGATGCATACCTCGAGCAGATAGAAGAAGCGAAACGGCGCGATCATCGCCGGCTCGGTAAGGAACTCGAACTCTTCACGGTCAGCGAAGAGGTAGGCGCAGGGTTGCCGCTGTGGCTGCCGAAGGGCGCCATCATTCGCCGGCTGCTGGAGGATTACATCCTGGGCCTCGAGCGCGAGCTGGGCTACGAACATGTCTACACGCCGGACCTCGCCAAGGTCGACCTTTACATCCGCTCTGGCCACTGGGCGCACTATCACGAAGATATGTTTCCGCCCATGGACCTTGAGACCGAGCAGATGGTGCTGCGGCCGATGAATTGCCCGCACCACATCCTTATTTACGAATCGAAACTGCGCAGCTATCGCGATCTGCCCGTGCGCATCGCCGAGCTGGGGACCATGTATCGCTATGAGCGCTCGGGCGTGCTGAGCGGGCTGAGCCGCGTCCGCTGCATGACTCTGAACGACGCGCACATTTTCTGCATGCCCGAGCAGATCAAGGAAGAATTTTCGAATGTAATGAAGCTTGTCGAACGAGCCTACAAGGATCTCGGCATCACGAAATACAGTTACCGGCTCTCGCTGCGCGACCCCAAAAACAAAGAAAAGTACGTCGATAACGACGCGATGTGGGAACTGGGCGAGCGCGAGCTGCGCGAGGCTCTGGATGCTCTTGGCCTGAAGTATCGTGAAAGCCCGGGCGACGCGGCGTTCTACGGACCAAAGCTCGATATCCAGCTGGCCGACGTGATGGGCCACGAGGAAACCTACTCGACCGTCCAGGTGGATTTCCACCTGCCGAATCAATTCGGGCTGAAGTACACGGCCGCCGACGGCACGCAGCCGCGCCCGGTGATGATCCATCGCGCCATCGTGAGCACCATGGAGCGCATGATTTCTTATCTGATCGAGCTGTACGCCGGAGCTTTTCCGCTGTGGCTCGCGCCCATCCAGGTGGGACTGGTGCCCATCAGCGAGCGCCACCACACGTACGCCAAAAAAGTACAGGAGCGGTTACAGAAGGCCGGGCTAAGGGTGGAAATCGACGCACGCAACGAGAAGATGAACGCCAAAATCCGCGACTTCACGCTGCAAAAGATTCCCTTCGTCCTCGTGATGGGCGATAAGGAGGAGTCCGGGGAGGCGGTAAGTGTTCGCACACGGGGCAAGGGAGATGAGGGCTCGACGCCGCTGGAGCAATTTGTTGCGCGGGCTCAGGACACGGTTGCGACGAAGAGGCTCGAACTCTGAGCAGGGGGATGGACGGGACTGTCCGAAATATCGACAGTCCATGCGGAAAGTTTTCCCGTAGATTCACGAACCGGTCTGTGCGGAGCCGGTTCTTCACCACTACAATCGGCTCCAGATTAGAAAACTTGAGTCCCCAGGACCTGAAAAATGGCGCTGCCTTCATCTTCCGACCCCATACGCGTAAGCTCACGATTCCGCCTCACCCTGGAGGCCACAATCCTGGCTCTTGAGGCCGGCGCTGCCCGGGACGAAAGGGCTCTGCGGCAGCTGGAGAACGCCGACCATCGGCGCCGCCAGCAACTGCTGATCGCCGCACAGCTGGAACGGGCCTTCCGTCTCCGCGAGCTGCTGGAGCGCACTCTGCTGCGCCCCGATCCCGCCAGCGCCCTGCCGCAGATCAAATCCCGTTACTGAGGACGCTTGTCATCCGGTTTTTTCTCCGGATGGGGCTGTTGTTTCGGAGGCGCAGGACGCGATTCCTGGCGTGGCTGCGGAGCAGGCCTCGATTCCGGTCTCGATTGTGGCTGCGGTCTCGATTGTGGCTGTGGTCTCGATTCCGGTGCAGGCCGACTGGGCGCGGAGCGCGATTCCGGCTGGGGTCTGGACTCTGTGCGCGGCTGGGAAGCGGGCCTTGACTCCGCCGGTCGACTGGGCTGCACTGTGGGCCTTGCTGCTGGCGCTGGACGTCCTGGAGCCGGCTTCGCTTCTGGCGCTGGCCGACCTGGGGTTGGTCTTGCTTCCGGAGCTGGTCTTCCTGGTTGCGGACGAGTGCCGGCTCCTGGCGTGGGTCGTGGCGCTCCCACGGGCGTGGGCCTGCCGGGCGTGGGGCGCGTCTCCGGTATTGGACGTCCGGCTTCCGGCCGCGAAGCCGGGGCTGATGGCTCAGCATGATAATCCTCAGCGCGGGGGGCCGGAGCTGTTCGGCCGCCGTTCATCGGCTTGGTCTCGGCCACCAGTTGTGGACGACCATGATTCTGGCTGGCGAACTGTGCGCGATTCTGCATCGCCGTTTGTCTGACCGTGCGCTGGACCGGCAACGGAGCTACGTGGCGCTCATTCCGCGCCGCGACCTGGGCCGGCGTAGGCCGATAGCTCAGTCCGCCGTGCCCACCGTTAAAGCTCACGCGCGTGTTGCTGACGTTAGTGACGCGGTAGTTGTAAACGTTGCGGATGATGGTTGTGTTCACGCGCGTGACCGAGGTGTTGTAGTAGAACGAATTGTTGCGCCAGTAGCCGCCCTCGTATCCGTCGCCGCCGTATCCGTAGCCGTAGTTCACGCCTCCGTAGAACCCGACGTGGGGCCCCCAGTAGCCGGCATACCAGTGATAGCGATTGCCATACCAGCCCCAGTAGCCGGGCGTCCACAGCGCGCCCATATACGGCGCCAACACCCAGGCGCCTGGAACCCAGTAGTAGCCGGCCTGGGCATAGCCCCAGTAACCGGGGGTCCAGATGTAGTCGTCGCCTGGACACGGAGGCTGATCGTAATCGGGCAAATCGGGTGGGGGATCGCTGGCCACCTCGTAGGCGGTGTCGTCATAGCCGGGCGCACCGCTGTCCTGATCGGAGTAATCGGGCGGGGGAGCTTGCTGCGCTCCGGAATCGCTGCTCGCGCCGGTCTGATCCGCCGGCGGAGGCGGTGGATTCTCGTTGCTGGCCGTCGTCACGTTGCTGGCGTTGGCCAGGTTCGCCGAGGCCGGATCGTCGCTGCTCGGCTGCGCCGGATTCTGTGCCTGGTTCTGATTGCTCCGGCAGCCCGCAAGGGCCAGAGCCAGGACGACCGTGGGGATGAGACACATGCCCGTTCTGTTCATGCGTCAATTGGATGCCGAATCCGGCGGGAGCGCAATGCTATGCTGCTCAGAATGAAGCGGATTGTGGCAGGTCCGGCAGGAGCTTTTCTGGCTTTGAGCCTGGCGTGGCCGGGGCCGGGGCTGGCCGCGCAAAATCAAGCCGTTTCGCAATCGGAGGCAGCACCCGTGCACCACGCAACCGGATCGTTCGACGTTAAAGGGAGTCTGCAGAAACCCGACAATCCACAGGCGGAAGCCTCCGGGCTGGGCCGCATGTCGCTCGACAAGCAGTACCACGGCGACCTCGAAGCGGCGAGCCAGGGGGAGATGCTGAGCGTGCTCGATAAGGCAGTTGGCTCGGGAGGCTACGTCGCCATGGAGCGGGTGACTGGCAAACTCCAGGGCAAATCCGGCAGCTTCGTTCTGCAGCATAACGCCACCATGACGCGGGGCGTTCCGGAGATGAACATCATTGTTGTGCCCGATACAGGCACCGGCGAACTCACCGGCATTTCCGGCTCCATGAAGATCCGCATCGAAGAAGGCGGCAAGCACTTCTACGACTTCGACTACACGCTGTCGTAGCCCTGGCCGGGGCTTAATTCTGCCGGCTGAGGCCGATTGTCATCTGCTGCTGTTACAAATTCACCTGGGATACTCAGGTATTGGCCTTTTGCCTCCCGCAAGGCCTCACCGGCGAGCAGAATGGCGGGCGCCGGCAAGGGAGTGACGTTTTCCAGCTGGGCCAGCGTCGTCCGCAGCACCTGCTGTTCCGGCTGTCCTGCTCGCGAGACTAAAACGCACGGCAGATCCGCGGGCAGGCCCTCGGTTCGCAGTTGCGCCGCAGCGGCACTCAGGTCTCGCCCCGGCATGTAGACCACCCGCGTCGCGGCTGACTCCTCATGGCGCGCGCCGGGTGCATGGTGGCCCGCTGCCATGTGGATGCTCGCTGCGCTCCGGCGATCGGTGAGCGGGCGCTTGATGGCGGCTGCCGCGGCAAACGCCGCGGTGATGCCGGGAACCACGTCAAACGGCACGCTCGCTGTACGCAACGCATCCATCTCCTCCCCTGCGCGGCCAAACACCAGCGGATCTCCCGACTTAAGGCGTACCACCGCCATGCCGCGCCGGGCATAGCCCACCATCATGCCGTTGATCTGCTCCTGGGAGATATTTTTTCGCCCGCAGCGCTTGCCTACATTGATGACCAGCGCCTGCTCAGCATGCGTCAGAACGGCAGCAGGCACCAGATCGTCGTGCAGCACTACGTCGGCGTTGGCAAGCAGGCGCAGAGCGCGGATGGTGAGGAGCTCCGGGTCGCCTGGCCCCGCGCCCACCAAATAGACCGAGCCTTGACGAGCTATGGTCACGCCGTCACCTCAGATTCTTCCCGTATGGTGCGAGTCCTCTCGCGCGCAAACTCCCGTGTGGGGCACTCCGGCGAACTGCAAAGATGTCTCTGCGCCAGCTCATGCAGCAGGCGGTTACGCGCCTCTCCGGGAGGCGTAGCGGCCCGTACCTCGCGTCGCAGCTCGCCCAGCTCTTTCAGCCATGGGCCCAGATCGTGCGGCAGCTGGTCGTCAATCTCTTTCCGCAGGTGCTGCGCCAGAGCCGGACTTTCGCCGGCGGTTGAAATCGCGATCTGCAAATCGCCGCGCGCTACCACCGACCCAAAGTAAAAGTCGCAGTTGGGGGGATCGTCGACCGCATTGCACAGTACATTGCGCCGCAGGGCTTCTTCATGCACGGCGCGATTCACTTCCGGCGCATTTGTCGCCGCGACCACCAGAAAGACTCCATCCAGATCGCGCGGCGTAAATGCACGCTCGTACAGCGTGAGCGCGCCCTTCTTTGCCAGAGTTTGCACCTGCGTGGTCGCCCTGGGTGCAACGACCGTGATTACCGCTCCCGCCGCGTGCAGGCTTTCAATTTTGGCCAGCGCGACCGTGCCGGCGCCCACCACGAGGCACCGCCGCCCTTCGAGACGCAGAAAGATTGGCAGCAGGTTCATCGGAGTCTCCTCAACTTGCCAGTTCCGCCGGAACGTGTCCGGATGGCAGATCGCGCTCCACGGGCGCAAGTTCTTCGCCCGCCAGCGCCGCGCGCAGCTCGGCATCTGTGTTCCGCGCAAAGTAGGCTCGCAGGTTTTCGCCCGACTCTCGTTC
>Ga0335074_10014373_pt1 | contig 11109 bp, 15 predicted proteins | sample Lox_Sample_23_FD_206715 | JGI IMG/M metagenome (GOLD analysis project Ga0335074, IMG submission 206715) | Soil microbial communities from Loxahatchee National Wildlife Refuge, Florida, United States - Lox_Sample_2.3 | ecosystem: Environmental > Terrestrial > Soil > Wetlands | place: USA... | reverse complement strand
CCGAGGTGGTTCTCCAGCGCCCAGTCGAGCAGCCGACGCAGGGTCATCGCCACGTTGTCGGTGTGGCAGACCGACAACGGGCCGCGGATGGCCAGGTCGACCCCGTCGGGCAGCGTGATCAGGCCTTGGCGCAGGGGCGACGGCGTGGTGAAGGAGATCCGGGAGGCCAGGCCGGCCCGGGCGGCGACCTCCTGGGTGGTCCCGGACAGCTCGATCCGGCCCGCCCGCAAGATGGCGATCCGGTCGGCCAGCCGTTCGGCCTCGTCCAGGTAGTGGGTGGTGAGCAGGATCGTGGTGCCCAGCCGGCGCAGGTTCTCGATCGCGGCCCAGCACCGCCGCCGCGCTTCCGGGTCGAAGCCGGTGGTGGGCTCGTCGAGGAAGACCAGGTCGGGATCGCCCGCCAGGGCCAGGGCGAAGTCAAGGCGGCGGCGCTGGCCGCCCGACAGCTTGCGGACCTGGGTGTTGCGCACCTCGGCGAGCTCCACGACGTCCAGCAGTTCGGCGAGCGGGCGCGGGTTCGGGTAGTAGCTGCGCCAGATGTCGATGAGCTCGGCCACCCGGGCCTGCCGGGGGAAGCCGCATTCCTGCAGGACCATGCCGACCCGCTCGCGGAGCAGGGCCGCCTGGGCCGCCGGGTTCAGGCCGAGGACGCGGACCGTGCCGCCGGCCGGCGGCCGGAAGCCTTCCAGGATCTCCAGCGTGGTGGTCTTGCCCGCGCCGTTCGGGCCGAGCAGGCAGAACACCTCGCCGTAGCGGACGTCGAAGTCCACCCCCCGCAGCACCTCGGTCGAGCCGTAGCTCATCCGCAGGCCACAGACCTGGACCGCGAGGCTACCGGTCGTGGCGGGCGGGGTCTCAAATATGACACGTGTGTCAGCCATCACCGGGATTATATGAAGTCGGCCGCGATGCACTAGACCACGAACAGCGATCAGGCGGAAGTTCCCATCTGGTGGGACGAGGGACGACGATGAAGCCAGCCGACGTCAGCTCGCTGCGGATGCTGCGCCGGCGTGATGGCGACGTCGGACTGCAAGGCCGATCACGACACGCTGGCCGGACGAGGCGTCGAGTTCACCCAGCCGCCCGCCGAGCGCCCCTACGGGGTCGAGGCGATCATGCGGGACGACTCGGGCAACTGGTACAGCTTCACCCAGGCGCACTACCTGAGTTCAGAAGGCGAGGAGCGCGGCTAGTTCGGCGGTCCGGCAGGCGAAGTCCGCCCAGGCGGGGCCGTCATCGCCGGGGCGTCCTGGCCGACGACCGCGGCGGGCCCGCAGCCGCGCTGGCTCCAGCCGGACAGGCGCCCGCAGCCAGGCCGCCTCGTGGGCGGAGGCACACGGCACCGCCTCCACTCGTGCGATGCGGGCCACCATCGCGGCCAGGTGAGGGCGGTCACCGAGGTTGCCCCAGTAGGAGGCGACCCGGCGGCGCAGGCTGACCGCGCGGCCAAGGTACAGGACCCGGCCGGCGGCGTCGCGGAAGCGGTACACGCCCGGACCGAGCGGGAGCCGCGCCGCCTGGCCGCGCGGCGTGGCGGGGAGCCGCTGGGCGGCGAGGGGATAGCGCGGGGCCACCATCCGAGCCCACCGCAGCGGGCGTGCCATCGTCAAGGGGCACGCACCACGGCCCGTTCGGGATAAATGAAAGCGTGCGGCGGGCCAGCGGGGCACCGGGCGGGACCCGATGCGGTTTATGGTTTTGCCATGACGGAATCCGAGCCGGGCCGGGAGGTGGCCCGCAGTGAGCTGCGTGCCTCGCACGAGGACCGGGACCGGGTGGTCGAGCTGCTTCGGGTGTCGGCGGGAGACGGGCGGCTGACCGCGGAGGAGCTGGACGAGCGCCTGGAGCAGGCGATGACGGCGCGAACCTACGGCGAGCTGGCCAAAGTGGTGGCCGACCTGCCCGCCGCCGGATCGGTAGCCAGCGTGCCCGCGCCCCGGGCTCCCCGGGCCAAAGAGGTCATGCGGGTGGACTGCGGCAGCGGGCACACGGTCAAGAACGGCCAGTGGGTCGTGCCGCAGCGGATGGAGGCGCGGGTCAGCAGCGGCCACGTCAAGCTGGACTTCACGGAGGCCATAATCACCCAGCCGGTGCTGCAGCTCGACGCCGAAGTACGCAGCGGCCACGTCATCTTGATCACCAAGCCCGGCATCGTGGTGGATACCGATGACGTCGTGGTCCGCAGCGGCCACGTCCGGATCCGCGCCCCGTGGGGTCACGACGTGCCCGAGGTGCTGCGGATCGAGGTCTCGGGCAAGGTGGGCAGCGGGCATTTCGTCGCGCGCCCGAAGTACCGGTCGTTCTGGCAGTGGCTGACCAGGCAGCCGAAGCCGTACGAGATCGCGGCGCGCTGAGACGTTGACCCTGATCGTGGTGTCGGGCGCGCCGGGCACCGGGAAGTCCACGATCGCCGGCGAGCTGGGCGCGGACCTGCGGTTCGGCGTGCTGTCGCTCGATCCGGTCAAGGAGGCGCTGGCCGACGTCCTGGGGCTGGGTGACGAGGACTGGTCCAACCGGGTAGGGGACGCGGCGGCCGAGGTGGTGTTCCGGCTGGCGGCGGAATTCCCCGACGCGGTGGCCGAAGGCTGGTGGCGGAGGGCACGCCGGGACCGGGCGGTGACCGAGTTCGCCGGGGCGGCTGAGGTGTTCTGCCATTGCGACCCGGCGCTGGCCGCTTCCCGGGTGGCCGCGCGGATCGGGGCCGGACGGCACCCCATCCACCGGGACGTGATCAATCCGGCCGGCGTGGGTGCCGCCGCCCACATCGCCTCACTGGCGGCCACGGTGACCCCGCTGGCGCTGGGCGGCCCGCTGATCGAGGTGGACACCGGACAGCCGGGGGCGGGCGCCGCGGCGGTGGCGGCCGTTCGGGCGGCTCTTGGCTGACGGGGTCTTGTTGCCCGGAGGTCCTGTTGCCCGGGGGTCTTGTTGCCCGGGGGTCTTGTTGCCCGGAGGTCCGTGCGGTGGCAGGCTGGCCGGGTGCCTACTCGCCTCGTGCACCTGGTCGTCGACGCGGCCGAGCCCGCCCGCCTGGCCCGGTTCTGGGCGGCCGCCCTCGGCTGGGAGGTGGGCGCCGAGGAACCCAGCGAGGTCGACGTGTGGCCGAGCGGGTACCGCTATCCGGATCCGGTCGCGCTGCCGCTGGTGTTCGTCCCGGTGCCGGAGGCCAAGACGGTCAAGAACCGGGTCCACCTGGACCTGGCCACCCGGTCGGTCGCGCAGCAGGAGGCCGAGGTGGAGCGGCTGCTCGGCCTGGGCGCGACGCCGGCCGACATCGGTCAGGGCGACGTGCCCTGGGTCGTGCTGGCCGATTCCGAAGGCAACGAGTTCTGCGTGCTGGACCCCCGGCCGGTCTACCTCGATACCGGGCCGGTGGCGGCGGTCGTGGCCGACTGCCGTGATCCCGCCGCGGTGGCCGGGTTCTGGCAGCTGGCCACCGGCTGGGTGCGCGGCGACTCGGTGGCCTCGTCCGCCGGGGCGGTATCGCTGCGCTCCCCCGCCGGGACCGGGCCGTACCTGGAGCTGCTACCGTCGGCCGACCCCAAGACGGTCAAGAACCGGATCCACCTGGACGTGGCCCCGTGGCCGGATGACGACCGGGAGGCCGCGGTCGCGGCGCTACTGGCGGCCGGCGCGGTACCGGCCGACGTCGGCCAGGGATCGGCGACCTGGACCGTGCTGGCCGACCCCGAGGGCAGCGAGTTCTGCGTGCTGTCGCCGCGATGACCCCCGCCGCGGTCCGCAGCCTAGCCACCGTGCGCGCCGATCTGGCGCGGCTCGTGCGCTACGACGACGAGTCGATCGTGCACGAGGTGTGGATCCGGCAGCGTTACGACCGGGGCGCCGCGGCCAGCTACGCGCCGGCCAGGACGGCGGCGGTGCGGACGGCCTGGCACGAGGCCGGGCATGTCGTCGCCGCGCTGGCAGTCGGGGCGCGGTTCAGCTCGGCCAGCATCCGGCACGGCTGTGCCAGCCAGGGCCGCGTGCACGGGGTGGTGGGCGGAGGCGAAGGGGCGTTCGTCATCGACGCGGCGGGCCAGATCGCCGAGCGGCTGCGGGACTGGTCCATGCTGGCCGACGACGATCAGCTGCGTGCCTGGCTGCCGACCTGGCGGGACGACGGCGGCGACGCGCGCCGGTTCCGGGCCGGGATGCGTCCGGTGTTCGGGGCTGACGAGTTTGCCGCGTGGCGGCACTGTGAGCGAGTCCTGACGCCGCAGCGGCTGCGGATCCGCGCGGTGGCCCGCGCGCTGCTGGTGTCCCCGCGGTACCTGCCGTACCAGGTGGCGGCGGCGATCGCCGACGGGTCAGAAGTTCGGTGAGCTGGCGGTGCGGGTGAAGCCAGGCGGGATCGGCGGGGTGAGCAGGCCCAGGTTGGCCGGGGTGGCGAGCAGTATCTGATACTGCGTGGTGTCTGTCTCGAGCAGCGCGTCATGCGGTCTGGCCCGGGTGGTCATGACCGATCGCAGCGGCTGGTAGGTCCGGGCGTCGACCGACAGGATGGTGGTCACGGTCAGCGGGCCCTGGGCGGAGGTCCAGGTGACCTCGATGGCCGGGCGGCCGTTGAGGTTGATCGTGCCGGTCACGGTGAAGCGGCCGCTGGCGATCTGGTCCCGGATCAGGGCCGGGCTGAGGCTACCGGCCAGCAGGACCGAGGAGCTCTGCTGCCGGGACCAGGTCCGGGTGCGGTACTGGACGTCGATGATCTCGGCGGTGCTCGGGCCCTGGGTGGTCGACTGCGACAGGCCGGTCGAGGCGGCGTCGGCTACGTAAATGGACTCGGTGTCCTCCACCGGGACCCCGTCGCGGAGCTGGAACAAGCGGAAGCGGACCTGCCGGCCGGGGACCGGGAAGGCTGGGTAGGTCCAGGCCTGCTGGGTGTTCACGGGCCGGCCAGGCAGCTTGATGGTCCGGGTCGAGTAGACGATTGCGCCGCTGTCGCGCTCGAACGCGTCGAGCACCGCGGTGCGCACGGCGGGGACGGTGGGGCGGGTGGCGCCCGGGCCGGATGAGGCCACGGAAGCCGCCACCGCTCCGGCGGCGATCGCGCCGGCCGCCGCCGGAACCCCGGCCAGGATGAGGCGGCGCCGGGTCATCCGCGGGGCCGGATCGCGCGGCGCCTGCAGGATGCGGGCCAGCATCGCGGCCGCTTCACCCGCTTCGGATGCTTCGGGCAGCTGCGGGCCGCCGGGGTCGGGACGTGCCGCCCGCAGCGCGGTCAGCAGGTCATCGTCGAGCGGGGTCATCGCGGCACCTCCGCCGGGTCGAGAGTGTCATCCTGCTTATGTCCCGGCCGGGCGCGCCGAGGCCGGGCCGGGTCGATGCCGAGCCGGGCCGCCAGGCGGCCGCGGGCGCGGTGCAGCCGGGCGCGGGCCGCGGCGGGCGTGCAGCCCAGCACGACGGCGATCTCGGCGGGGGTCAGGCCGTCCCAGGCGATCAGGCGCAGTATCTCCTGGTCGCTGTCGCTGAGCGAGGCCAGCGCGGCGCGCAGTACGCCGGGTTCCAGGGCCGCGGAGGGTTCGGGCGACGGCCAGGCGCGGAACCGGGCCAGCAGCTCGCGCCGCCGCCGGTCCCGGCGCGCCCGGTTGCGCCATAGGTTGTGGGCGACCGCGTACAGCCAGGGCAGCGGCTCGGCGGCGGGTACGTCATCGATGCGGCGCCAGGCGATCTCCAGGGTCTGCGCCACCAAGTCCTCCGCATCCGGGCCGGTCAGCCCGCGGTACCGGGCGTAACGGCACAGCGGACCGTACGCCACGTCGAACACCGCACGGAAGCGTGTCTCGGGATCCACACCCTCTTCCTGTCGCGACACCGCCCAGCGTTACACGCTACCGGCCGGTTACCGGACTTCCCGATACCAGGCCGAGAAGTCCGTGAGGGTGTCGAGGACGATCTCGGCGCCTGCGCGGACCAGGTCATCGCCGGAGAACGAGCCGGTCGCGACGCCGACCGCCCGGACGCCGGCCTGCACCGCCGCGGCCATGTCCGGCGGGGTATCGCCGACGTAGGCGGCCGCGCCGATCCGGTTCAGCACGGCGGCCTTCTCCGGCCCGTGCACGAAGGTGAACACCTCGTCGGCTTCGTTTGAGAGTCCGGCCGCCTTCAGGCTGGGCTGAACGGAAACCGGGTGCTTGGCCGTGATGATCACCACGCGCTCCCCCGTGGCCCGGACCGCCGCCAGCGCCTCGTGCGCGCCGGGCAGCGCGATCGTCATCTGCTCGGCCAGCCGGACGTAGTGGCGCCGGTAGATCGCGGCCGCCGCGGCGCGCTGATCCGGCCGGTACCAGAACTCCAGCTCGTCTTCCAGCTTGATCCCGAGCCGGCGGTCCACGGCGTCCAGGTCGATGACGGCACCGGTGTCCCGGGCCAGTCCGGCGAAGGCAGCCAGGATGGCCGGCCGCGAGTCGATCAGCGTCATGTCCAGGTCAAAACCGACCGGGCCCATTTCACCCCCGTAAAGTGGTCAGATCAGTCAGCATTCTGCCCGGCCCCGGCCAGCGGGCGGGCACCGGGATAGGCGCGCAGGCCGGCGGTAAGCACAGGCAGCGATCCCAGCGCGAGATAGGCCGCGGCGATGGCCAGGATCATGGCCGGCACGCCGACCGCGCCGATCAGCGCGCCGCCGATCGCGCTGCCCAGCGGGAACCCGGCCGACGAGATGGTCATGCGCGCGCCCGCCAGCGTGCCGCGCAGGTCATCGGGCACGAGCCGCTGCACGAGGGTGCGGTCGAAGGCAAAGTAAGGCCCCCAGCCGAAGGTGGCCAGGCCGAGCAGGATGGCCGCGACGGGCAGGTCGGGCGCGAAGCGGAGCAGCCCGAACGGCGGGGCACCACAGGCGATCACGGCGCCGATCCGCGACCAGGGCGGCAGGCGGCCGAACAGCCCGGCCCCGGCGACCACGCCGAGCAGGGCGCCGAGACCCGCGGCCGACAGGAGAATGCCGTAACCCGCCGCGCCGACGTGCAGGAAGGTCCGGCAGTACACGGGGTACAGGACCGTGACAATGCCGTCCAGGCAGAGCATTCCCACGCTGCACGCGGTCAGGACCAGGACGGCCGGAAACCTGAGCAGGATGCCCGGGCCGAGCCAGTCACGGCGGCCGTTAAGGCGCTGTACCGGGGCGGCGCGGCGTTGTACCGGGGCGGCGCGGCGTTGTACCGGGGCGGCGCGGCGCGGTACCGGGGCGGCGCGGCGCGGTACCGGGGCGGCGCGGCGTTGTACCGGGCCGAACGCGGGCAGGCCGAGGCAGAGCGCGGACATGACCGCGAAGCTGACCGCGTCCAGCAGCAGGGCGAATCCCGCGCCGGCCGCGGCGACGATCACCCCGGCCAGCGCCGGCCCGACGATGGTGGCGAATTCCCAGTTGGCGGCCAGCAGGGAGTTCGCGCTCTCCAGGTCCTCGTCGTCCACCATCCGCGGGACCAGGGACGCCTCGGCGACTTCGGTCACCGCGGACAGCAGCGCGCTGGCCACCGCGATCGGGTACAGGTCGGCGACGACCAGGTGATGCAGCCACAGCAGGACCGGAACAACGGCGATCAGCAGCCCGCGGACCGCGTTGTCGGCGGCCATCAGCAGGCGCGGGTCCGACCGGTCCAGGATTCGCCCGGCCACGGGTCCGCTCGCGGCCCGCGGCAGGCCGAAGCACATCAGGACGACGCCGAGCGGCAACGGCCCGGCGAGGTCAAGGACGACCCAGGACAGCGCGACGACGGTGAAGGCGTCGCCCGCCCGGGAGATCATCATGCCGAGCCAGAACCGGCGGAACGCCGGATAGCGGCCAACCTGAACATAGCGCTGGATCGTCTTCCGCAAATCCGCAATCCCTTCGCTGATTGCCTGCGCAATTCTCGACCCTACCGCATCTGATTAATCATGCTTATTTCAACTTTTCCGCCTTGCGATCATTAATTAAAAGGGGGGACTATTTCGGCGGGCGTCTGGTGGTCTCGCGGGCGTGTCCGCCCGGTACCGGGCGACATGGGCCGAACGGAGCGTGGCTTGCGCGGCCGGGCCATGGTTCCTGCCTAAAATGGCGGCGTGAGCGATCGTGTCGAAGAGCACTTCCGGCTGTTCAACGAGGCCGTCCGCAGCCAGGACTGGACGGCGTTCCTCGCGACGTTCACGCCGGAGGCCGTGATGCGGTTCGACGCGGGCCCCGTTGGGCCCTACCTGGGACTGGACCAGATCACCAGCGCCTACGCCGAGCGGCCGCCGTCGGACACGATGAGGTGCGTGTCCGATACGCGGGACGGCGATTGCGATGTGGTGCGCTTCGCCTGGGACGCCGGCGGAAGCGGCACGTTGCACGTGAGCTGGCGCGACGGAGCGGTGGCCGATCTCACCGTGGCGTTCGACGCGTGAGCCTGCCATGACATGGGAGGATCTGCTCGCTTACTGCCTGGGCAAGCCGGGCGCCTGGCAGGACGAGCCCTGGGACGGCGACGTGGTGGTCAAGGTGGGACCCAAGATTTTCGCGTTCCTGGGTTCCGGGACGTCGGTGGGCGTCAAGTGCGGCGCCTCCCGCGACGCGGCGGATGAATGGCTGCTGCGGTACCCGGGCGACGCTTCGGTGATGGCCTATATCGGCCGCTCGGGATGGAACACGCTGCGGATCGGCGGCGCCATACCGGACGACGAACTCATCGAGGCCATCGACGCCTCTTACGCGGCCATCGTCAGCAAGCTGCCAAGAAAGACCGCCCGGCCTGAGATATTAACCGGGCTGGGCTCATTTAAATTGCTTATTTATAATGGCTGTCGTGATAGCTGATGATGATGCGGCCGCCGGGGAAGAGCGGCTCCCTGCGATCCCGGTCTCGGCCGGGGCGCTGATCTTCGACCGGTCGGGCCGGCTGCTGATCCTCAAGCCGACCTACAAGACCGGCTGGACAATCCCAGGCGGGGTCATGGAGGCGGACGGGGAGACGCCGTGGGACGCGTGCCGCCGGGAGGTGTCCGAAGAATGCGGCATTGAGCTGCACCGAAGCCGGCTGGCGTGCATGGATTTCCGCCGTCCGAAGCCCGGCCGGGCGGGCGGGATCCGGTTCCTGTTCGAATGCGGCCAGGTCTCCGACGCGGCCCTGGCCGGGATCGTGGTGCAGCCCGAGGAGGTCTCCGAGTACCGGCTCGCGGCCGTTCCCGACGCCCTCGGCCTGCTCCGCGGCCCGATCAGGCGGCGGGTACGCGCGGCCACCGGGAGCAAGCGGCTGGTCTACCTGGAGGACGGCCGGCCGGTCCCCGGAGTCGGGAAGCGGGCCTGAGGCCGCCTCCCGACTCGGCTTCCCGGCGCGGCTAGCGGACCGTCAGGCAGAACGGGTGCCCGGCCGGATCACGGTAGACCCGCCACGGTATTGGCTCGCCGGCCGGGCCCGGGCGCGGCGATACGTGCGCTTCGACGTACACAGCACCCGCGGACAGCACCCGGTCGTGGGCCGCGTCCAGGTCATCGACCAGGATGTCGAAGTGGACCCGGGAGGCGTGTTCGGCCAGCGGCGTGCTGGTGCCCTGGAAGGAGAGCCGCTGGCCGTGCGGGGGCGGCTCGAGCGTGACCCATCCCGGGTACCACTGCACCGGCGTGCCGCCCAGCAGCCCGGCCCAGAACCGCGCCAGCTCCCACGGCTCGGCGCAGTCCAGCACCACTTCCCTGATCCAGCCGATGGCCGTCCCGCCGCTCATCCGATCATGATCGCATCAGCGGCGGGGGCCGGTTTTCAGCTGGCCGGTCTCAGCTGGCCGGTCTCAGCTGGCCGGTCTCAGCTGGCCGGTTCGTAGGTCAGGTGCACGACACCTGTGCTGAACGCCTCCTCGCCGGTCAGCGTGAGCGGCACCTGCCCGTCGGGTTCGCTGAACAGGTGCTTGCCGCTGCCCAGCACGACCGGGAAGACCAGCAGGTCGAGCCGGTCGAGCAGGCCGTGCCGCAGCAGCCAGCTGACCAATGCGGAGCTGCCGCTCATGCCGATGGTCTGGCCGGGCCGCTGCTTCAGCTCGCCGATCCGGGCGGCCACGTCACCGTTGATCAATGTGGAGTTCTGCCAGTCAGCCGTGGTCAGCGTGCTGGACACCACGTACTTCGGCGTGTTGTTCATCTGGTCGGCCATGCCGCCGGACTGGTCGCCGAAGGCGGCGGCGAACCCCTCGTAGGTCACCCGGCCGAGCAGCATGGCGTCGTTGGTCGCCATCAGCGCGCCCACGGCCTGTCCGACCTGGTCGTTGAAGTAGGGTCCGGTCCACTTCTCCGGTGCCTCCACCACGCCGTCCAGCGAGATGAACAGGCCCGCGGCTATCTGTCGCATCGTTACGTTCCTTCCTTCCTAGTCCTGGGCGGTGAAGAACTCGGCCAGCACGGGCGCGATGGCCTGCGCCTTGACCATGTGGTTCTGGCCGGCGAGCGTACGGTAGGTCGCGTCGGGCAGGGCGCCGGCCAGCGCGCGGGTTCCGTTCGTCATCCAGGCCGGGCTCTGGCCGCCCGCCGCGACCAGCACCGGCGCCTTGACCGCGGCCCACTCCGCCGCGGTCAGCGGCGTCCCCTGCTGGTGGTCGCGCACGATCGTGATGTCGTACGGGAGCGTGGGCGCTACCGTCTTGAGCTTGCCCCAGACAGGCGTGAGCGGCATCACCGCGGTGAAGACCGCCGGGGTGCCCACGAAGCGCATGAACATCTTGATCGCCGCACCGTGCTGCCCGCCGGCCACCAGGGCCTTGAGCCGGGGCAAGTAGTCCTCCGGCAGCGGCGGCCGGGTGTCATCGACGATGAACGGCGGCTCGTACACGGCCAGCTTGGCGATCGAGCGGATGTGCTTGGCCGCCTCCAGGGCCAGGGCGGCGCCGGACGACGTGCCGTGCACGTACACGGTGTCACCGGCCTCGGTTACCAGCGCCTCGATGTCCTCGACCTCGCGGTCCGGCGTGTAGGGCGGGGTGTCGCCGCTGTCGCCGCGGCCGCGGCGGTCGTAGGTGTACACCGTGAAGTGCGGGGTCAGCTGCTCGGCGAGCTTGGGCATCGGCCCGAACGACCGGCTGCACAGGGCACCGTCCACCAGGATCACCGGCGGGCCCTGGCCGGCCCGGGTGTAGGCGATGGTCGTGCCGTCGGCGGAGCGAACG
>Ga0335074_10014370_pt1 | contig 11111 bp, 9 predicted proteins | sample Lox_Sample_23_FD_206715 | JGI IMG/M metagenome (GOLD analysis project Ga0335074, IMG submission 206715) | Soil microbial communities from Loxahatchee National Wildlife Refuge, Florida, United States - Lox_Sample_2.3 | ecosystem: Environmental > Terrestrial > Soil > Wetlands | place: USA: Florida... | reverse complement strand
GAAGTGATCGGCCATGAGTGAAGAGCAGATTGTCCCGAACGAACCGCGGCGACCGCGGTCCCTCACGCTCGTGCCGCACGCCGCTGGCCTGGCCGCCAAGGACTTCAAGACCGACCAGGAAGTCCGCTGGTGCCCCGGCTGCGGTGACTACGCGATCCTCGCCGCCTTCCAGGCGTTCCTGCCCGAGCTGCAGGTGCCGCGGGAGAACGTGGTCGTGGTCTCCGGGATCGGCTGCTCCTCCCGGCTGCCGTACTACGTCTCCACCTACGGCATGCACTCCATCCACGGCCGCGCCCCGGCGATCGCCTCCGGGCTCGCGTCCTCCCGCCAGGACCTGTCGGTCTGGGTCATCACCGGCGACGGCGACGCGCTGTCCATCGGCGGCAACCACCTGATCCACGCGCTGCGCCGGAACGTGAACATCAAGATCATGCTGTTCAACAACCGGATCTACGGGCTGACCAAGGGCCAGTACTCGCCCACCTCCGAACAGGGCAAGATCACCAAGTCCACCCCCTACGGGTCGCTGGACCACCCGTTCAACCCGCTGTCCCTCGCGCTCGGCGCCGAAGCCTCCTTCGCGGCCCGCTCGATCGACTCCGACCGCAAGCACCTGCAGTCGGTGATGCGGGCGGCCGCCGACCACAAGGGCGCGGCGTTCATCGAGATCTTCCAGAACTGCCCGATCTTCAACGATGACGCGTTCGCCCCGGTCAAGGAAGTGAACGCACCCGGGCTGATCCGGCTGGTGCACGGCGAGCAGATCCGGTTCGGACCGGACAAGTCGCTCGGCCTGCGCTATGGCGCGTACGGAGCCATCGAGACCGTCCTGGCCGACTCGGTGCCCGAGTCCGAACTGATCGTGCACGACCAAGCCCGCGAGGACCCGTCCTACGCGTTCGCCCTGTCCCGGCTGGACAGCTACGACTTCACCCACACCCCGATCGGCGTGTTCCGCTCGGTCGAGCGCGGGTCCTACGACGACGCGATGGCCGCCCAGATCGACACCGCCCGGGCCAGCGGCGCGGGCGACCTGGCCAAGCTGCTGGCCGGCAACGACACCTGGGAAGTCGTCTAGCTCAGACCGCCGCATCCATCTTGCGTTCGGCGGTTAGTCGGCCTTGATCAGGCCGACCGGGCAGGTCAGGCCGGTGGAGTGGTCGGGGCAGTAGCCGTGCGGGACCTTGTAGAGGTACTGCTGGTGGTAGTCCTCGGCGAAGTAGAACTCGCTCGCCGGGACGATCTCCGTGGTGATGTCGCCGTAGCCGGCTTCGTGCAGCTTCTTGCCGAACTCGGCGGCGGACTGCTCCGCGGCGGCACGCTGCGCGTCACCGTGGTAGAAGATCGCCGAACGGTACTGGGTGCCGATGTCGTTGCCCTGGCGCATGCCCTGGGTCGGGTCGTGCGACTCCCAGAACACCTTGAGCAGCTGGGCGTAGGAAACCTTCTTCGGATCGAAGACCACGCGAACCGTCTCCGCGTGCCCAGTCCGGCCGGTGCAGACCTCTTCGTAGGTCGGGTTCTTGGTAAAGCCGCCCTCGTAGCCCACAGCGGTCGTGACCACGCCGGGGACCTGCCAGAACGCGCGCTCCTCGCCCCAGAAGCAGCCCAGCGCGAACTCGGCGACCTCGCTGCCCGCCGGGTAAGGTCCCTGCAGCGGGGTGCCCAGCACTTCGTGCAGCGTCGGCACTGGCATCCGCTGGTCCCGGCCCGGCAGCGCGTCCTGCGCGCTGACCATCTGCGTCTTCCTGAAGCCGAAAATGCTCACCATGCCTCCTCTGGCCGTTTCCGCCCGCCATGACCACAGTACGATGACGGGTGTTCCGCGTTACACCCGCGCACGCCAAGGGTTAGACGGTGCGGGTGGTGACGAAGTCGCAGAGGGACTCGAAGGCCGCGCGCGCCGGGACGTCGGGGAGCTTGGCCAGCCGGGCCCTAGCCTCGCCGATCCACTGGCTGACCGTGTTCCTCGCCTCCTCGATCGCCGGGGACTGCCGCAGCAGGGTCAGCGCCTCGGCATGCAGTTCCGCGTCGGTGAGGTCTGCGCCGGTGAGCAGCTCGCGCAACCGGGCCGCCTCCGGGGTGGTGGCCGCCCCGCGCAGCGCGTAGAGCACCGGCAGCGTCCGGACACCCTGGCGGAGGTCGGTGCCTGGCTCCTTGCCGGACTGCGAGGAGGTCGAGGAGACGTCGATCACATCGTCGGAGAGCTGCCAGGCGACACCGATCCGCAGGCAGGCCTCGGCGATCAGGTCGGTCATCTCCTCCGGGACACCCGAGAACATCGCGCCGAACCGGCCGGACGTGGCGATCAGCGATCCGGTCTTCTCGGTGATCACGTGCATGTAGTGGTCGAGCGGGTCGCCGCCGGGCCGCAGGCCGACCGTCTCGAGCAGCTGGCCGTCGACCAGGCGGCCGAAGGTCTCGGCCTGGATCCTGATCGCTTCCGGCCCGAGGTCGGCGAGGATGCGCGAGGCCCGGGCGAACAGGTAGTCCCCGGCCAGGATGGCGATGGAGTTACCGAACTGCGAGTTCGCCGACGGGTGCCCGCGGCGCATGTCCGCCTCGTCCATCACGTCGTCGTGGAAGAGCGTCGCGAGGTGGGTGAGCTCGATGGCGACCGCGGCCGGCACGATCCGCTTGTCGCGGCTGTCGCCGAACCTGGCCGCGAGCAGCACGAGCATGGCACGGAACCGCTTACCGCCCGCGTGCATCATGTGGTGCGAGACCTCGGCGAACATCTCGTCTCCGCCGAAGGAGGTGTCCCGCAGGGCGGCTTCGACGACGGCGAGGTCTTCCGCCATCTCGGCGGACAGCGCTTCGTCGGCGAGGTCGACGGGAACAGCGATGGTCACTCCGGGCTCCATGTCATCGGCACGTATTAACCCCAGCGTACGAACTCACCAGCATACGGAACGCGGTGAATCGCAATACACACCAGGGCGGCTGGTGGCCGTCAGCACCGAAAGGCAGCGGCCACCAGCAACAACCGACTTCTGCTAGCGCACGAACAGCTGGTTCGCCGCGTGATTCGCCAGTGATAGCACCGGACCAGGCACGATTCCGAACACCACGGCGGACAGTGCGCCGACGCCGACCGCGAGTCCGGTGAAGACGCTGGGCACCGCCACTTGGGGACCGTCCGGCACCGGGTCGCTGAAGAACATCAGCACGATCACCCGGGCGTAGAAGAACGCGGCGATCGCCGATGCCACCACGCCGACGACCACCAGCGGCAGCGCGCCGCCCGCGATGGCCGCCGAGAAGACGGCGAACTTACCGGCGAACCCGGAGGTCAGCGGGATGCCGGCGAACGTCAGCAGGAACAGCGCGAAGATGCCCGCGAGCCACGGCGACCGCTTGCCGAGACCGGCCCAGCGGGACAGGTGGTCCGCCTCCGCGCCGGAGTCCCGGACCAGCGTGATCACCGCGAACGCGCCGACCGTGGTCAGGCCGTAGGTCGCCAGGTAGAACAGCGAGGACGAGAGGCCCTGCACCGACGAAGAGATCACCGCGGTCAGGATGAACCCCGCGTGCGCGATCGAGGAGTAGGCCAGCAGCCGCTTCACGTCAGTCTGGGTGATCGCGACCACGGCGCCCACGACCATCGTGAGGATGGCCACCACCCACAGGGCCGGGCGCCAATCCCAGCTCAGCCCGCCGAACGCCACGTAGAACACCCGCAGCAGCGCGCCGAAGGCGGATACCACCGTGCAGGACGCCATTAGTGCGGTGATCGGGGTCGGCGCGCCCTGGTAGACGTCCGGCTTCCAGTTGGCGAACGGCACCGCGCCGATCTTGAACAGCAGTCCGATGCCCATCAGCGCGATCCCGGCGTACAGCAGCGTGTCGCTACCGGTGTTGGCGGAGACGGCCGACGCGATCGTGGCGAGCGACACCGAGCCGGAGTACCCGTACAGCATCGCGATGCCGAACAAGAAGAAGGCCGAGGAGAACGCGCCGAGCAGGAAGTACTTCATCGCCGCCTCGTGCGAGAGCAGGCGGCGGCGGCGGGCGAGCCCGCACAGCAGGTACAGCGGCAGCGACAGCGTCTCCAGCGCGACGAACATCGTCAGCAGGTCGTTCGCCGCCGGGAAGAGCAGCATGCCGCCGACCGCGAACAGGGTCAGCGGGTAGATCTCGGTGTGCACCAGGCCGGCCAGCAGGCCCGCCCGCTCCTCCTCGGAACCGGGCAGCGCCGCCGCCTGCCCGGCGAACGAGGAAATGTCGTGCGACGCGTCCGCGATCAGCAGCACCGAGACGGTCGCGAGGACCAGGATCGTGCCCTGGATGAACAGCGTCGGCCGGTCCACCGCCACCGCGCCCATCGCGGCCACGTGCCCGGCGCTGCCCTTGGCGAATATCGTCGAGGACGCGGCGATCACGCAGGTCCAGACGAACGCGGCCACCAGCGCGCCGAAGGTCAGCAGCAGGTGGACAGCGCGGCGCAGCTCGCGGGGTACGAACGCCTCGACGAGGACGCCGATGACAGCCGCGCCGAAGACGACCAGCATCGGCGCGAGCTGGCTGTACTCGATGCTGGGGGCCGGGATCGCCCCGGGCGTGGCGGCGGCAGCAGCGGCAAGCAGGGTCACGGCTGGGCTCCTGTCTGAGCGACCGCCGGGTGGGCAGGCACCGGGTCGGTCGCGTGTACCTGGGACATGGTGGCGTTGACGGCCGGGGTGATGACGTCAAGCACCGGCTTGGGGTAGACGCCCATCGCGATGATCAGCGCGACGAGGGGCACCACCGCGAGCAGTTCGCGCGGTTTCAGGTCCGGCATCCCGGCCACCGACTCGGCGGTCGGTCCGGTCATCGTCCGCTGGTACATCCACAGGATGTAGATCGCCGCCAGGATGATCCCCGAGACGGCGAACGCGCCCGCGACCTTGTAACGAGAGAACGTGCCGACGAGCACGAGGAACTCGGACACGAAGGTGGACAGGCCGGGCAGCGACAGCCCGGCGAGACCGCTGACCAGGAACAGGCCGGCCAGCACCGGGGCCACCTTCTGCACGCCGCCGTAGTCGGCGATCTGGTCCGAGCCACGGCGGGCGATCATGAAGCCGGCCAGCAGGAACAGGGCGCCGGTCGCGAAACCGTGGTTGACCATGTAGAGCGTCGCGCCCGACTGGCCCTGCGAGGTCAGCGCGAAGATGCCGAGCACGATGAAGCCGAAGTGCGAGATCGAGGTGTACCCGATCAGCCGCTTCATCGAGGTCTGCCCGATCGCCACGATGGCCCCGTAGATGATCGAGATCACCGCGAGAACGAGAATCAGCGGCGTGAAGTAGTGGAACCCGGTCGGGAACAGCTCCAGGCAGTACCTGATCATGCCGAACGTGCCGACCTTGTCCATCACGCCGAGCATCAGCACCGCGCCGCCCGGCTGGGCGGACGCGGCCGCGTCGGGCAGCCAGGTGTGGAACGGCCACAGCGGCGCCTTGATCGCGAACGCGATGAAGAAGCCGAGGAACAGCCACTTCTGCACGGTCGGCGACAGGGCGACCTGCGCCAGCGTGTAGAACATGAACGTCCCGTGGTGACCGGTCACCGCGGACTGGCCCGCGTACACGTACAGCGCGATCACCGCGACCAGCATCAGCAGGCCGCCGAGCAGGCTGTAGAGCAGGAACTTGACCGCGGCGTACTGCCGCTGCCCGACGCCGAACGACCCGATCATGAAGTACATCGGGACCAGCATCGCCTCGAAGAACACGTAGAACAGGAAGACGTCGGTGGCCGCGAAGACCCCGATCATCATCGTTTCGAGGACCAGCATCAGCGCGAAGTAGGTGCGCGGCGAGCGGTTGGACTCATCGGCGTCGTGCCAGGAGGCGAGCACGACCACCGGCATCAGCACGACGGTCATGCCGATCAGCACCAGCGCGATCCCGTCCACGCCAACCGCGTAGTGCACGCCGAAGTCGGGAATCCACGAGTATTCCTCGGTGAACTGGAAGGTCGGTCCCGAGGTGTTGAACTGGGTGGCCATGATGATCACCCAGATCAGCGTCAGGACGGAGAACCCGAGCGTCATCACCTTGGCGAGCCGAACCGGCAGGAGCGCGACCACGATCGCGCCGAGCAGCGGGATCGCCCCGGCAATGGTCAGCCAGGGTGTCCCGTGGTTCGCCGCTGCCACAACGAGATTCATTTAGAGCCTCACCACCAGTAGGCCGAACACGAGTAGCACGGCGCCGATGAGCATGGAGAGCGCGTAAGAGCGCACGAAACCGTTCTGTACCTTGCGAAGCCGGCCCGATGACCCGCCGACGGTCGCCGCCAGCCCGTTCACCACGCCGTCGACGCCCCGGCTGTCGAAGTAAACCGAGAGCCGGGTCAGCCACTGCCCCGGGCGCATCAGCACCGACTCGTTGAACGCGTCGCCGTAAAGGTCGGCCCGCGCGGCGCGGGTCAGGACCGATCCGCGCGGCGCGACGGCCGGGACCGGCACTCGCCCGTACATCGTCCAGGCGACGCCCATGGCGAGCACGACGAGGACGAGGGCGATACCGCCGGGCCAGCTCCACAGCCCGTGCGGTGCTGGCACCGCCCCGACGACCGGAGCGAGGAAGCCGTCAAGCCGGTTGTTGATGATCAGGAACCCGCCGGCGCCGACGGACCCGATGGCGAGCACGATCATCGGCCACGTCATCACGGGTGACGACTCATGCGGGTGCGGGACGTGCGGCTCTGGGGTGGCGGGGTGCGCGCCGGCACCGCCCAGCACGCCCTCCGTTTCCCAGCGCCGGGCACCGAAGTAGGTCATGAGCATCATCCGCGTCATATAGAACGCCGTGATGCCGGCCCCGATAATCGCGGCGCCACCAAGCAGCCAGCCCTGGGTTCCGCCCGATTCCCAGGCAGCGTCAATGATCGGGTCCTTGGTGAAGAACCCGGAGAACGGCGGTATGCCGATGATCGCGAGGTAGGCGAGGCCGAATGTGACGAATGTGATTGGCAATATGCGCCACAGGCCGCCGTAGCGGCGCATGTCGACCTCATCGTCCATGCCGTGCATCACCGAGCCCGCGCCGAGGAACAGCCCGGCCTTGAAGAACCCGTGCGCGAGCAGGTGCGCGATCGCGAACGCATACCCGGCGGGACCGAGCCCGGCCCCGAGCATCATGTAGCCGATCTGCGACATCGTTGATCCGGCCAGCGACTTCTTGATGTCGTCCTTACCGCACGCGATGATCGCACCGAACAGCAGCGTGACCGCGCCGACGATCGCCACCGCCATCCGCGCGTCGGCGGACTGCGCCAGGATCGGGTTGGATCGCACCATCAGGTATACCCCGGCGGTGACCATGGTCGCGGCATGGATGAGCGCCGACACTGGGGTCGGGCCCTCCATGGCGTCAAGCAGCCAAGATTGGAGCGGGATCTGCGCGGACTTTCCGCACGCGCCCAGGAGCAGCAACAGCCCGAGCGCGAGGCCGACGCCGGACCCGCTCGACTTGACGCCCGCGAACACGCCGGTGAAGTTGACCGTCCCGAACTCGGCGAACATCAGCATGATCGCCACCGACAGCCCGGCGTCACCGACGCGGTTGGCGATGAACGCCTTCTTAGCCGCGACCGCCGCGGTCGGCTTGAACTGCCAGAAGCCGATCAGCAGGTAGGACGCGAGGCCCACGCCCTCCCACCCGGCATAAAGACCGAGGTAGTTGTCCGAAAGCACGAGCAGCAGCATCGCAGCGATGAACAGGTTCAGGTAGCCGAAGAACCGCCGCCTGTCCGTGTCATGCGCCATGTAGCCGACGGAGTAGATGAGGATCAGTGAACCGACGCCGGTGATCAGCAGGACAAAGCAGATCGACAGCGGGTCGAGCAGGATGCCCATGTTCGCCTGGAAACCGTTGACCGGAATCCACGAGTACATGTGCAGGTCGCGGCTGCGCTCGGACGCGGGGTAGCTAAGCAGCGTAAAGAAGGCGATCACGCCGTAGACAAAGGACGCGAGCGACATCAGCACGCCGAGCAGATGCCCCCACTTGTCCGTGCGCCGGCCGCCGAGCAGCAGGACCGCCGCGCCGAAGACCGGGAACGCGAGCAGCAGCCACGAGGCGCGGAGCACGCCGGTAGCCGCGAGCGTCGTCATCGTGTCAATCCCCTTAGTACTTGAGCAGGTTCGCGTCGTCCACCGAAGCGGACTTGTGCGCGCGGTAGACGGCCATCAGGATGGCGAGCCCGACGACCACCTCGGCGGCGGCGACGACCATCACGAAGAAGGCCACCACCTGACCGTCCAGGTTCCCCCACATTCGCGAGAAGGCGACGAACGCCAGGTTGCACGCGTTCAGCATGAGCTCGACGCTCATGAAGATCAGGATCGCGTTGCGCCTGATGAGCACGCCGACCCCGCCGATCGCGAACAGGATGACCGCGAGGAACACATAGGCTGCCGGGCTCATGCTTCATCCCTCCCCGCGGCGCCGGCTTCCAGCTGGCGCTCGGTTTCGATCCGTTCTTCCGCCTCGAGGTCAGCAGTGATCTGCACCTGCCGGTCGCCGCGGCCGAGGTCCACGTCGCGCTGGGCCACGGCCCTGGATACCGAACGGGCCGCGGTGGTACCGTCCGGCAGCATGGCTGGCATGTCCACGGCGTTGTGCAGCGCGTAGACACCGGGCGGCGGCTCCGGTGCCACCTGCCCGCTGGCGATCTTCGCGCGGGCCACGTCTCGCTGGGTCAGCTTGGGCGTGGTCCGCTCGCGGTGCGCGAGCACCATCGCGCCGAGCGCGGCGGTGATCAGCAGGGCGCTGGTGATTTCGAACGGGAACACGTAGGTGGTGAAGATCAGCTGCGCGAGTCCGGTGAGGTTGTTCGTGTTGTTCGCGCTGGTCGTCGGGGCCGCGGTGCCGAGCGCCGCGTGCCCGACGCCGACGATCAGCAGCACCACGAGCCCGAATCCGCCCAGCCCCGCCCACAGCCGCTGGCCGCTGATCGTCTCCTTCAGCGACTCCCGGTTGGAGATGCCGATCAGCATGATCACGAACAGGAAGAGCATCAGCACCGCGCCGGTGTAGACGATCACCTGCACGAAGGCCAGGAACGGCGCGCCCTGCATCGCGTACATCACCGCGAGGGAGAGCATCACCACCGCGAGCATGAGCGCGCAGTGCACCGCCTGGCGCACGAGGATCATGGCGAGGGCTGCGCAGACCGCGAGGATGGCCAAGATCCAGAACAGGACCTCGTCGTAGATCGGGTCCAGGTTGGTCCCGTTCGCGCCGCCGTTCGCGAGGATGAACAGGTGCGTCATTTCTCGCTCCCGAAACCAACCACCCCGGCGCCGCCGAGGCGGTAGTAGTCCTTCTCGTCCTTACCGAGCCGCATCGGGTGCGGCGGGGCTTCCATGTTCGGGAGCAGCGGGATCAGCAGCTGCTCCTTGGTCCAGATCAGCTTCTCCCGGTCGTCATCTGCGATCTCGTACTCGTTGGTCATCGTCAGCGCCCGGGTGGGGCACGCCTCGATGCACAGACCGCACAGGATGCAGCGCAGGTAGTTGATCTGATAGACGTGCCCGTAGCGCTCGCCCGGTGAGTAGCGCTCATCGTCGGTGTTGTCCCGGCCCTCGACGTAGATCGCGTCGGCCGGGCAGGCCCACGCGCACAGTTCGCAGCCGATGCACTTTTCCAGGCCGTCCGGCCAGCGGTTGAGCTGGTGGTGACCGTGGAACCGGGGCGCGGTCGGCCGCTTGTCCTCCGGGTACATCACGGTGTCGACCTTCTTGAACATCTCCGTGAAGGTGACTCCGAAGCCCTTAATGGAGCCGAGGTAATCAGGCACCGGTAACCTCTCTTTCGCCTCGGGGGGAACGATCCCCCCCAGACCCCCTTAGCGCATGGGGGGCTACCCGTTCCCCATCCCCCCCGAGCCCGTGATAGTGCGGCAGGTCAAGCGGCGGCACCGGGAATCGTGCCTCCGGCTTCGCCTTGACCACTCTGACGAGTTCGCCCTCCTCGTCGTAGTCCCACTCTTCCTCTTCCGCGTCGTCACCCGGCCGGTCCGGCGCCAGCCGTTCCTGGTGCTTGACATAACCGTTGTCCCAGAACGTGATCAGCAGGACGAACAGGATGAGGACCACGCCGGCCACCGCGTAGACAACCGGCGAGTGGTTGTCCTCGCGCAGCGCCCGGACGGTGGCGACGAGCAGCAGCCAGACGATGGAGAACGGGATGAGGATCTTCCAGCCCAGCGCCATCAGCTGGTCGTAGCGGGTCCGCGGCAGCGTGCCGCGCAGCCACACGTAGCAGAAGAGCAGGAAGAAGACCTTGATCAGGAACCAGAGCACCGGCCACCAGCCGCTGTTCACCGCGGGCCCGATGATCGTGAGCGGCCACGGTGCCCGCCAGCCGCCGAGGAAGAGCGTGGTGGCCAGCGCCGAGACCGTGGTCATGTTGATGTACTCGGCGAGGAAGAACATGGCGAACTTCATCGAGGAGTACTCGGTCATGTGCCCGGCCACGATCTCGCCCTCGCCCTCGGGCAGGTCGAACGGGATCCGGTTGGTCTCGCCGACCATCGTGACCAGGTAGATGACGAACGACGGGGCGAGCACCCAGAAGTACCAGTAGTGGGCCTGGGCGTTGACGATCCCGGTCGTCGACAGCGACCCGGCGTCGAGGAACACGGCCACGAAGGACAGCCCCATCGCGATCTCGTAGCTGATCACCTGCGCGGTGGAACGAAGCGCGCCGAGGATCGAGTACGGCCCCCGGGAGGACCAGCCGGCGAGCACGATGCCGTAGACGCCCATCGACGACATCGCGAGCACCAGCAGCACCGCGACCGGCAGGTCGGCGACCTGCAGTGGCGTCCAGTGGTGGAAGATCGATACCAGCGGGCCCACCGGGATGATCGCGAAGCTGACGAATGACGCCGCCGCCGCGATGATCGGCGCTACGAAGAACACCAGCTTGTCAACCGTGGTGGGGACGATGTCTTCCTTCAGCGGCAGCTTGAGCGCGTCGGCCACTGGCTGCAGCAGGCCCCAGGGGCCCGCCCGATTCGGTCCTGGCCGGTTCTGCATCCGGCCGATCACCCGGCGCTCGAACCAGATCATGAAGATCGTGGTGAGCAGCAGGAAGACGAAGACGACCCCGACT
>Ga0335074_10014369_pt1 | contig 11111 bp, 10 predicted proteins | sample Lox_Sample_23_FD_206715 | JGI IMG/M metagenome (GOLD analysis project Ga0335074, IMG submission 206715) | Soil microbial communities from Loxahatchee National Wildlife Refuge, Florida, United States - Lox_Sample_2.3 | ecosystem: Environmental > Terrestrial > Soil > Wetlands | place: USA... | reverse complement strand
CCCGGCATGCTCGCGGACCAGCCGCACCGCCTTGACCCTGACGTCCTTGTCGTACTTGCCCCTGTTCGGCATCGTGCCAGTCTCCTTCTCTCAAAAGGAGGTGCGCACGAAACTCGGGTCAGTTCACGGGTACTGGCCGTGGCGGGCGGGCGTCTGGCCGGGGTGAGCGCTGTGGTCGTCTGGGTGGGGCCGTGAGTCGGCAGGCTGATGAGGCGCCGTCGTGCGGCAGGCTAGGTTGCGCCGTCGTGCGGCATAGTTAGCACGCCGTCGCCGCCGGAGTCCTGACCGCAAGCCCGGCCCGGCAGTACTTGTCGCGGCTGGACGCACCCACAGGGCAACTTCCGGACGGTCGCTGCAGAGCGCTGCCTGGCTGTGGGCTCAGGAACACAAGGCCGAGGACGGCTCGCTGCCCTCGGGCGCGGAAATCGCCCAGCACTACGGCCGACATGAACGATGGGGACGGCTGGTTAAGCGATCCGGGCTAGCAGGCGAGCTGACCACCTAGACCAGTGGACGCAAGACCCGCGTGCCGGTCTGACCGAGCGGCGCAAGGGCGCGGCTCCATCGGTACTTGGCGTGCAGCGTCTTCGGGTCGCGGACCGCCCGATACAGAACAATGCGGGGGGGGGGGCTTGGTGAGCGTTGGGCGTATTACGCGCGGCAGGTCGATGAGCTTGTCGTGGCCATGGTCCTGCGGCTGGGACGCCAAAACAGGCACGAGTGCTGGCCCGGTTTGTCGATGATTCTTTGGAAGGACGCAAGGAGTGGGAAATGCCCGCTGGCCTGAAGGTGCTCTGGCAAAACGTTTCCCCGTTCCGGGAACGCGAGCAAGCCTGGGATCGTGGGCGGGCGGGAGTCCAGACGACGATCCCCGCATGCAAGGCCCCTAGCAGGTATTCGAGTTGCTCTTCGACAATGAGGACGCCTCGGTTTGGTACAGGGAGGATCGTACTTGTGCCTCAACGTGACGAGCCGAGGGTCCGTGGTGCATCGGCATGTGGCCATTGCTAAGGGCTCAGTAGCAGATCAGAGAAAGTCTGAACAGCCAACTGGCAGTCTGCAGCGGCGGTGGCTGGATCAAGCTCTGGGTAGTCCTGTGTTATCTGGTCTACGTATGCAATGGTCCCCTGTGCGTTCGGGCCCTCAAAGTTGGCCCTGAGATCCGCGATGGCGCTCGACAGTGATCCGACTTCGGCGCCAAAGGTCTGCGTCACATACGCTGCAGTTTCAGGGACGCTGCCATGGTCGTTATGCAGAAGTACGAATGAAATGTCGTACCAGTCCTTTGCCTTGCGCCTGCTCCGGGCAGCTGCGACTTTAGCCATGAGAAAGCCGGCGAGGCCTGTCACATTGATCTCTGCCTCGCGACGAACACCTTGGTCGATGGCGGCTAGATTGCGAACTTCGACGTCCTTGGCTGCGAATCCGGTGCCACGAAGGTTAACGGCTCCTAGGTCCTTGCAACCATCGAAGACGACCACTGCCTCGGCGGGTTCATTATCCAGATCAGCAAGAAGCTCAAACTTAATCACAGCACGTGAACCGGTCGCTGACCTCCATCGCCAGATATTTTGAGCGTCAGGAACAAACTCGGCGTTTCGTAGAGCTTGTTCGAGTCGCGCGGCATTCACGGCACCGCTGCTGATCTCTAGGTTGACTTGCACATCAACATCTGTAGTCCCAGCGTGGCGGACCCCTGAATCTGAACACAGGAGCGCTGGGACTAGGCCGCCGAGCAGAACAAACTCTGGCCGCTTTCCGTAGTGGTGTACAACACGAACGAGGGCTAGCTCCGCAGCGGCGCGAGCCGCGAGCGACCGCGGCTGCTCATCCTCTGGCACGTGACATCTCCTCGCGTAGATATTCAGCAGCGTCCTCGCCTCGTACGCCAGTAGTTCGAAGGTCTGCGTACGCTCGCGGCCAGAGCACCGAAGTTAGGCCTGGCAAAACCTGCTCCGTCACGGTCCCGTTGGCCGGGGTTGGGAAGGGCCGCAGCAGCAGTCGCCCACCTCCGATTTCGTGCAGGCCAACGATGTCTGCAGCCCGACGCAGATCGGCAGGGGTTCGGCCTGCTATGTATACCTCAAGAGGAGTCACTTCGGTCAAGTGCGGAGCAAGTACGGCGGCTGACAATGCACTCGTTACCGCCCAATTAAGGTCGAGTTCATGCCATGCCCGGCCTATGGCAACAACTTCCTTGATTGGATCTCTCCAAAGCACACCGACCCTCACAGATATCGGGGTCCGCAGGCGCTCCGCAGCTGCGGTATAAGCGTCAAGGAGGCCATCTGAATCGGTGATATAGCGATGCGACAGCGGGCCGCGGGCCGCGTCGGTGCCCAGAAGGCCTTGGGTATCGAGGAACTTGAGCGATCCAGCTGCGGTGCTCACTGCCAGCCCTGTCGCCTCCGAGACGGCTGATACCGTGGCCGGGCAGCCTGTCAGGAGAACTTCGCAGACTGCGAGGGTAGCGGCCCGCCAGCCGAGCCTTGTGCCTGGTGGAGTGGTCGGGTTGCCGGTACGAGAGATCAGCAGTGTGCCATGCGCAATCTCGGCGGCGCCCGTTTCGTCGCCCCAGCCCACGTGCCTTTGGCTGGCTTGCGCACGTGCGCCTGGCGAGAACTGCGGGGCAAGAAGGACGTCCGGCCGCGGCTTTCGTTTCAGAGCTTGGTCTACCTGCCGCGGCCATCCCACCGACAGCCACCGTAGCCTCAGACGCTTGCCTGCGACCGAGACCAGGGCATCTCCGTCCTTCATGTCGATAACTTTGACATGGGCGCTTGGCGGTAGGAGGGCTTCAAAGGCTCGCAGCGCACGGTCACCAGGCATACCTTGAGCATACTTCGCTGAAACAATATAGTTCGTCAACTGGCGAAGCTTGGAAGTTCGGCGAACTACGCTCAAATCGAGCCTTAAGTCGTGCCGTCCTACTGTCTCCGCCACCGGCAGCACCCACAAGGGGCCTGAGGTCCCCGTACCTGAACCAACCAACATCCCATCTGCCCAGCGGCTGCGCTGGAAGACGCCGTCAACCAGCGGAAGGCACGATCGCGCCGTGCGCGCTCGCTGACGATACCTGGCGAGGATGACAATGGCGGGGTGGGCCGATGACTGGGGGCTCGGCCACCCAGCTATGCGTTGCCTTCTTGCAGGCCGTCAGTCTTTGACCATGCCAGAAGCTTCGGGGCAACACCGCTCTTGCGCATCCCTGGTCATGGATATTTCCGGGCGGACAAGGGGGTATTGGCGCGAGCGGGGAGCGCACCCATAAGCCAATGCGTGCTCGCCGGTGAGTTCTCGCTGGCAGGCGCGCTGTGACCACGCGGGCGGATCGGTGGATAAGGCGGACGACGATCGGGTGCGTGGCGATGCTGGCGCTGATCGTCGGGACGGTTTCCTACCTGCATATGCACCTGCTGGTCGAGCTTCATGGCCAGCCTGGCTGGGTGGCCGCGCTTACGCCGCTCTCCGTGGACGGGATGATCGTGGCGGCGTCGACGACGCTGCTGGCGGACTCGCTCGCGGGTAGAGGCGGCGGGTGGCTGCCGTGGGCGCTGCTGACTGTCGGCAGCGTCGCGAGCCTGGCAGCGAACGTCGCAGTTGCGGAGCCGACCGCTACGGGCCGGGTGATTGCCGCGTGGCCGTCGTTCTCGCTGATCGCGCCTATGAGCTGCTGATGCGCCAGCCGCGCCGCGCGGCGGAAACCAGTTCCTCCGGTCAGCGGCCGCGGCGCGCGCCTAGCCCCGCGGTGAGCGCGGCGTCGGTGGCCGCCGGCGGAACCGCGGCGACTAGCCGGTCCGGCAAGAGCGCCGCCCCGCAGGGCAGGTCGACTGGCCATGAGGTGCGGCTGGATGCGTGGCGGTGGGCCAAGGATAACCGTACTGGCGACGGCTCACTGCCCTCCGGCAGCGAAATCGCCCGCCAGTACGGCCGGCATGAGCGATGGGGGCGGCTGGTAACGCGAGCCGGCCTGGCCGGCGAGTTGACCGCTTAGCGCGGCAGGCGACACCTCCGTGACCCCGCCGGAACGAACGCTGTAATCGCGGCAGATGCGGATGTTCGGCGCGACCTTACTGGCTTAGCCACGCGGCCGAGCTTCCGATCTGAGTACCTCATGGGTTGTGGTCACGGACGTAGTAGCCGCCAGGCGCCCCGTCGAACTGTCCGCTGCTACGGCAGCACAACCGGAAAACGCCTGCCCGAACCGCAGGGGCACGGATCGTTGCGCCTGAGTTTCTCGACAAGCTCGGTGTCCAGCCCGACGACACGGTGCCCGCGCTTGACGCGGGTCTCGCTAGAGGACCCCCGGCGGCGCTTGCTGGTCGGTTCAAAAGGACGCCTCGGCGTCGCGGTCGCGGTACACGGCCATCCTCCTTAGGTGTGGGACAGAGCGAGAAGATCGTAACTATGACGGACGCCGGCAGCGACCCAATAACTTCAAAGAGTTCCACCGCGAGGGCTTAAGCATAGGTAAGCGACTTACGGCAGCGTGAACAGTATGTTGGTCTCAATTAGTCATCGCTGAAATCGAAATCCTTCGGGCGCCAGCCCGCGAGATATCGTTTGGCAAGGGCGATGGCATCCAGTAGCCGCTGACCTGTTGGTTGCAAGGTTTCAAGCACGTCAATTACCTGGCAGAGAGCCTGCTCGCTGCCGTAAAGCTTGACGAGAACGTCCCAGTGAAGCCGCTGTTGACGTCCCAGAACGCGGGTATTCTGCGCCTGGCTTCGAACCTCGGCTCGCGCGTCGACCAGAACCTTAGCGTTGAGATCAGGGTTGTCCTGAGTAGGCAGAGCCGACTCGTCATCGGGCAACTTTTGCTGGACCCAGTAGAGCAAACGCAAGAGGTCCCATTCCTGCGCGAGGTCTTCTGGCTCAGCCGAACGCACCGCTGCGACTAGATCTGCCTCGAGATCCTCCGCGTCCGATGCATTGATCAGCTTATGGCCGGCGCCTTCCTGGTGGCTCACTAACTGGATCAAGGAGAGGCACGAAGACAGCGTTGAGAGCTTCGGCAAGCTTTCCTGGACTGCACGCTGGACTTCCTCGGCGCCAGGAAGCTGGCGCAGAAGGCGTAGAACCACACGCATCACAACCAGTCGAGCATCCGCGCCCAGGAAGCCTCTTGGTCGCTCGGGCAAGATCGGCAGGATATTCAGAAGGACCGTCGTCGCCGGACATACTCCTTTGGTTGGGTAGCGGCCTTCGTAGTTCTCAAGCGCCGCAATGACGTCCTCTAGACGCTCAAGTTCAATTGAGCGGAGGAATGTGTCGAGGGCATCGGAGTCGTCTAGGAGCGTGAAGGCCCTCTCTGCATCCGTGAAGGCCCACAATCCCTCGCCTGCCACGCGTTCTAGGTAAAGACCGAGGATCTCAGCATGTGCGACGCGCCGGGCGGTGAGCCACCTGCCCAGCCAGTCGGGACCATAGTTCGTATTGCTTATGTACCTCAACGCTGCTGGGAACAGGCGCTCGACGACGGCGCGAACTACCTTCTTGTCCCTGCCGCCAGCTTCGATCAACCGTTCAATCTGAGCCTTCAACTCAGGCGACCCGGCGGTAAGGCCGGTTTGGGTAAGCGCCTCCCTCGCAATCGGCAACTCGGCATATGCATCGGGCAGAAATACCCGGATCGCTTCCAGTGCGAGTACATCGGCCAACTCGATATCGTCCTTTAGCGCGCGGACGGTTCCGCGAGCAGAAGCGCAGTAGCGTCTGACGTCACGCATATTTCTGATCAGAGGCAGAACTATCTCTACGAGAACGTCAGTCCATATGCTTTCGTCGAAGCGCACGCTTTCAGAGAAGTCTTCGAGAGCATCGCTCAAGGCGCGGCCGAGCTGGCTAGACAAAACTCCTCGAGGGAGGACCGGAATATCGAACGAGACCTGAACTATCTTTTCCAGATAGGTCCGCCCATCGATACCTTGTTCCGTTAGTGCATCCTCCACGCGTTTTCGATCGAACGCCAGGAGATAGATGACATTCGGGAAGCTAGCCGTCAGACGTACCAACTTGAATATGTCTCGTATTTCCGCCGTCGACAATCGATCTATGTCGTCGACGACAACCACGAGAGACTGGTCGAGGGACGCTAGTTTGTCGGACAGCTTTTGACGCAGGTCGGTCACACTAGTCTTGCGACGCTCTTGAAACTGCTTCACGGCACTGGCAGCATTTCGAGCACGCCCAAGCCAGCCAGCAAAAGGAAGAGCGCTGAGAATGGTGGCAACATCAGCTATCGGGCTAAGGAGATCTCCGTAAGCTTCGATTTCTGAGGCAATGGCATCTAGACGACCGACTTTGAGGCGTAGCTGTGCTGAAAGCTCGCGGAAGAACGCGTCCACGAGTTGCTCTGTACCGGAGAACATCCAGGGATTGAAGTCCAGCACGGGGATGGCCGGATCTTTGGCCAGGTCAAGTCTGGCCAGGTTGACCAGCGATGTCTTGCCAGAGCCCCATGGGCCCAAGACCGCGACAACAAATCCCTGAGAGGCATCGACGGTACGGATCTCATCGGCGATGACAGCCGCCACAGCTGTGCGGCCTAGACGGTCGTCCGCCAGTTGTTCGATCGGATTGTCACCAGCTACTGCCACGCGCATCCACCGTAAGTTTCAAGAGAAGCAAATGAGCTGAACTCGGTCCGTTAGCGTGCGGACCGCGAGGCCGCAAGGCACCGTGGCCGTTAGCTGGAGCATACGGCGTGATCGCGGAAACCGTATCTTGCATGAACCGCTTGGCCGTGGCATGAGTGGCGAGCCCGGCCGCGAGCTGTTCTGCGGCATCTGCGAACGCGGCATGCAAGGCAGCTGGAAACAACGACCAGATCTACTACTGGTCACATTGGGCCTTTACGCCGGCGGTACACGCGGAGCGGCCCGACGCTCCCCCGGTCGGGAGTTAGACGGAGGCCGGGCGCACATCGGCACATCCGGGTGTCCTCGCGTCTAGGTAGCCGCAGTGAGAAATGATCTTCGATGGGGCCGCACCAGGCAGGGGGGAGCGCACCCATAAGCCAATGCGTACTCACGGGTGAGTTCGCACTTAGGGCGGCACTGTGACGGCGCGGACGGACCGATGGATCCGGCGCACGACGATCGCGTGCGTCGGCTTGCTTGCGCTGATCGCCGGGACGGTGTCGTACCTGCATATGCATCTGCTGGTGGAGTTGCATGGCCAGCCGGGCTGGGTGGCGGCACTGACGCCGTTGTCAGTGGACGGGATGATCATGGCGGCATCCACAACGCTGCTGGCCGAGTCGCGGTCCGGAATGCGCGGCGGCTACTTACCGTGGGTGCTGCTGGTGACTGGGAGCGTGGCCAGTCTGGCAGCAAACGTCGCTGTTGCCGAGCCGACGGCGACGAGCCGGGTGATCGCGGCGTGGCCATCGTTCGCGCTGATCGCGTCTTATGAGCTGCTGATGCGCCAGGTCCGCCGGGCCGCGCAGTTCGCCGGGTCCGGCGCGCGGCCAGAGCGGTCGAGCGCGGCTGCGGCCCGAGCCAGCGGGCCGGCAATCACAGGAAGAGACGGCCCTGATCCTGGCAGGGCGGTGGGCCCGGACGTGCAGCGGGAGGCGTGGCGGTGGGCGCAGAGCAAGCGCGCTGAAGATGGCTCTCTACCCTCAGGCCGGGACATCGGAGTCAGGTATGGCCGCCACGAGCGGCGGGGCGCATGGTCAAGCAATCCGGCATGGCCGGAGAGCTCGGCACGTAAGGTGATCGCGAGTATTCCGTTCGGGCGTAACAGACGCACCAGCCGTCGGACCACGAGACCTGACCACGGCGAGCCCGCGATGATCATCGGCCATTTATGCCGGCGTCAAAGAGAGGCCCGGGCCCAAACAGGGATCCCGGGCCTCTCTGTGGCAGCGGCTAACCGAGCAGGTCATTGCCGAGGTGCCACACCGTAGTCACGGCCAGATATGCGCCGTAAGCTGCGGCGAGGAACCGGATGAGCTTGATGAAGTCGTCCAACAGCGGCTTGCCTCCTCTCTCGTTCCGTCGGCCGGGGAGGGCAGCTGCTACTGCTGCCCGGCCTGGGCTTGTAGTTTCCAAGGCCCAGTATCGCCTGCCAGAGCCCCGATTTGCGGGTTCTGGCGGGCGATATAGTTCTCCAGTTTCGTGTAATCTCCATAATCATGGAGTGGGCGTCTGTGCGTGGCACGATCGGCGACATGGTCGGCGATGCCGAGGCGGCCGGGTTCCAGGCCACCGAACGGCTTGTCCGGGATTGGACCCGGCACGGGCTGCTGGACTACCCGCAGCGCCGACCGGCCGGGAAAGGCCACGGTTCGGCCGCTGCTCTGTATCCCGCAGCCCAGCGCAATCTGTTCGTCACCCTGCTCGGCCAGCGGCCCGGCAACAACGTCGCCAGCCTGGCCCGCATCCCGGTGTGCATTTGGATGCACTGGGGAGAGGACTGGGTGCCGCTCCGCCAGGCACGTCGGGCGCTGCTTCGCTGGCTCGGGGACCCGGACGCCGGAGGCAGATTCGAGAAGGACGTGCTGCGGACCAGCAAGCGCCGGGCGCTGTCGGCGGCCCGGGCGATCACGGCTCAGATCGACAGCGCCGGGGCGACTGCGGCAGCACGGAACCAGCTGATCCAGGTCCTGGCTGACGCGAACTATTACGGCAACCCGGACTTCGAGCGCATCGAGGCAGCTATCAGGGCCGTGTTCGAGCCCGGTTACACCGTCCTCCGGAGGGCGGGCGGCCATCCGGCAGCGCCAGTGATGACCGAGGCGCTGATCGGGGTCTTCAGGGCAAGGCTGACCGCAGTGACCGCGCTGACGGCGGGCACAGTCACCGACGAGGAACTCGTCAGTGCCCGTGACTCCTACCTGTTCAGCTACGCAGAGTACGTAGCCCTCCAACCGGTTCTGGCCACATCCTCACCGGCCGGCGGGCCGTCGTTGTATTCACCCGCCGCACCGGAGGATACGGTCGCCAACTGCTGTGGCAATCTGCTGTCCGCAATAGGCATGGAACTCATGGAGCCGGCACGCGCGGCCGAGCTGCGCTCAGCCCGAGCGGGACTACGCCGCCCAAGCCCTGCGGACTTCGGGCTCGTCGCGTCCAGCTGACGGATCCGGCGCTTGGCAGGATTTGGACGGGTCAGTCCGCCTGTGCACCGGCCGCACCGATCTCAGCACGGCTATGTCCTGCGCGGGCTGCTCTACTGCGGGGTGTGCGGGCGGAAGATGCAAGGGCACTGGGCCAACCAGGCGCCGTACTACCGCTGCCGGTTCCCGGCGGAGTACGCCCTGGCCAACAAGCTCGACCATCCGCGGAACGTTACACTCCGCCAGGACGCGCTGCTCAGGCCATTGGACGAATGGCTTGCCGGCAAGTTCAAGCCCTGCTACTTGCCCGCCACTATCGACGAGCTGATCGCCGCCGCGACCGTCCCCGCGATTCCGGCCGGGCAAGACCGCGAGCAGCATGAGCATGAGCTGGCTGCCTGTGACCGGAAGCTCGTCCAGTACCGGGCCGCTCTCGACGCCGAGGCCGATCCCGCGAGTATCGCCCGATGGATTACCGAGACTGAGGCCGAGCGCGCCCGGCTCAGGATCCAGGCGCGGGAGGCCGCGCCTCAGCAGGGCATGAGCCGGGACGAAATCGCCTCGATCGTGAACGGGCTAGCTGACCTGCTCGCGGCCCTGCGCGGCGCCGACCCGGTCGACAAAGCGGAGATCTACTCCCAGCTCGGGCTTCGGCTTACTTACGAGCCTGACGGCCCGGAGCCGATCGTTCGAACGGAGGTGAACGTGGTAAGAGCTGGTCAGCATTGGTCTTTCGAACGTGTCCGAGGGGGGACTTGAACCCCCATGCCCTTTTGGGGCACTAGCACCTCAAGCTAGCGCGTCTGCCTATTCCGCCACCCGGACGTGGGCTCTGTCCTCAAGCTGAGCCGGCCTCACGATAGCAAATCCGGGCACCTCCCCGCGACGTGCGTTCTGAGGCGACGACCTTGGGGCCTGCCCGCCACTGCGGGTCCGGGCAGAAGGTGCAACCATGACGAGATGACAGACAACGCCACGTCCGCAACTCGCGGCAGCGCCGCCCAGGACGAGGTCGCGGCACTGGCCAGCGATCTGATCAGGATCGACACCAGTAACCCAGGCGATCACTCCGGTCCGGGCGAGAGGGTCGCTGCGGAGCACGTCGCGGCACTGCTCGCCGAGGCAGGCCTGGAACCGAGGATTTACGAGTCGCACGAGAAGCGGGCAAGCGCCGTCGCCCGGGTCGAGGGCGCTGACTCGTCACGGCCGGCGCTGCTGATCCACGGCCACCTGGACGTCGTCCCGGCTGACGCTGCCGACTGGCGTGTGCACCCCTTCTCCGGCGAGATCGCCGAGGACTGCGTCTGGGGTCGCGGCGCGGTTGACATGAAGGACTTCGATGCCATCCTGCTTGCGGTACTCCGGCAGCGACTGGCGGAGGGCAGAAAGCCAGCCCGCGACGTCGTTGTGGCATTCCTGGCTGACGAGGAAGCCGGCGGCAACTGGGGCGCGCACTGGCTCGTCGACAACCACGCGGCCGAATTCGACGGCGTTACCGAGGCGATTGGCGAAGTCGGCGGCTTCAGCGTCACACTCGGCGGCAAGCGGCTCTACCTGCTGCAGACTGCCGAGAAGGGCATCGCCTGGATGCGTATGACAGCGCAGGGTACTGCCGGGCACGGATCGATGCTCAACTCCGATAACGCGGTCACGGAATTGAGTGAAGCAATTGCGCGGCTGGGCCGACACGAGTGGCCGATACGCGAGACTGAGGCGGCATTCGCATTTGCCCGCGCTGCCTGCACCGCACTCGGGGTTGAGTTCGACCCCTCCGATCCAGGCGCCGTGCTAGGCAAGCTCGGACCGATCGCGAAGATGGTCGGTGCGACGCTGACGAACACTGCGAACCCGACGATGCTGTCTGCGGGCTACAAGGTAAACGTCGTACCGCAGGTGGCATCGGCGCAGGTAGACGGACGTTTCCTGCCCGGCTACGAGGACGAGTTCTTCCGCGAGATCGACGCGCTCGCCGGGCCGGGCGTCCGGCGGGAGGACGTGCATCGCGACATCGCCGTGCAGACCAGCTTTGACGGCGAGCTCGTCTCGG
>Ga0335074_10014368_pt1 | contig 11112 bp, 9 predicted proteins | sample Lox_Sample_23_FD_206715 | JGI IMG/M metagenome (GOLD analysis project Ga0335074, IMG submission 206715) | Soil microbial communities from Loxahatchee National Wildlife Refuge, Florida, United States - Lox_Sample_2.3 | ecosystem: Environmental > Terrestrial > Soil > Wetlands | place: USA: Florida... | reverse complement strand
AGATCCGTACCCAGGACCCGGCGCTGCGTGACGCCATTGGCAGGCTCGCCGGCGCTTACCAGGAATTCTTCACCAGCAACGGGACGGAAACCGCCAAGGAGGCCGTGTCAGTGGCCAGCAGCGCGATCAGCAAGATCTGCCCTGGGGCCACCTCATGACCCGTACCAGCACATTGAGCCGTACCGGCACAACGAGCCGCACCGGCACAACGAGCCGCACCGGCACAACGAGCCGCACCGGCAAAGCCGTCCTCGTCCTGATCGCGCTGGCCCTGGTCCTCACCGGATGCGGCTCTGGCGGCGGATCCAAGGACGCGAGGGGCGGCGGCCAGACGATCACCCTCTACAACGGCCAGCACGAGCAGACCACCGACGGCCTGGTGACCGCGTTCGAGCAGCAGACCGGCATCACGGTCAACGTGCAGAACGACGACGAGGACACGCTCGCGAACCTCATCGCCATCCAGGGCAGCCATTCGCCGGCCGACGTCATCTACACGGAGAACTCGCCCGCTCTGGAGTTCCTCCAGAGCAAGGGCCTGCTCGCCCACGTCGACCAGGGCACACTCGCCCAGGTCCCCGGCAAGTACAGCTCGCCGCAGGGAGACTGGGTGGGTGTGTCGGCGCGGGTCAGCGTGATCATCTACAACCCCTCGATGATCTCCAGAAGCCAGCTGCCGACCTCGGTCCTGCAGCTCGCCAATCCCGAGTACAAGGGCAAGCTGGCGTTCGCCGCCGGCGAGACCGACTTCCAGCCGATCGTCACCTCGGTGCTCAAGACCTACGGCCAAGCAAAGACCCTGGCCTGGCTGAACGGCATCAAGGCGAACGCCGCCAGCCATCTGGTCCCGGACAACGAGACGATCGCCGACGAGGTGAACCGGGGGATCGTCGCGTTCGGCGTCATCAACCAGTACTACTGGTACCGGCTCCAGTACGAGGTCGGGGCGTCCGGCATGCATTCCGAACTCGCCTACTTCGCACCGCGGGACCCCGGCTACGTGATCGACGTATCCGGTGCCGCGGTGCTCAAGTCGAGCACGCACCAGGCGGCGGCGCAGAGGTTCCTGGCCTTCCTGGTCAGCAAGCAGGGGCAGGACATCATCGCGCGGGCGTCGAGTGGCGAGCAGAGCTATGAGTACCCGCTCGCGGCCGGCGTCACCACGTCGGCACCGGAGACGCCATTCGGCCAGCTCCAGCCCAACCCGATCTCGATCGCCGACCTCGGCGACGGGGAAACGGCCATCTCCCTGCTGCGCCAGGTCGGGCTGCTGTGATACTCGCTCTGCAACGGAGCAGGAAACCGGTCGCTCTGCTGACCATCAGCGCCGCCGTTGCCGCGGTGCTGGCGCTGCCGCTGGTGTTCTTGCTGATCGAGGCGCACGGAGCGGGGCTCGGCACCGTCAGGAGCCTGATCTTCAGATCGTTCACCGCCCAGCTGCTGTGGAACACGATCCGGCTGACGATAACGGTGACCATACTGACCGCGGCGATCGGCACCGCCGCCGCCTGGTGCGTAGAACGCACGGACCTTCCGGCGAAACGGGTCTGGGCGGTCCTGGTCATCGTCCCGCTGGCCATTCCGGACTTCGTGGTCAGCTTCGGCTGGAACTCACTGTGGACCTGGGTCACTGGCTACAAGGGTGCGGTCGTGGTGATGACGCTGGCCGTCTACCCGCTGGTCTACCTGCCGGTGGCGGCCAGCCTGCGCAGCGCGGACCCCGGCCAGGAGGAGGTAGCCAGGAGCCTGGGCGCGTCGAGAACAAAAACCTTCATCAAGATCACCCTCGGCCAGGCCAAGGGCGCGATCGCCGGCGGCTGCGTTCTCGTCGCGCTGGTCGTGCTGGCCGAGTACGGCGCGTTCGAGATCCTCGGTTACCAGACGTTCACGACGGAGATCTTCGCCGAGTTCCACAGTTACAGCTTCGCCGCCTCCTGCGCGTTGTCCCTGGTCCTGGTCGTGCTCGGCCTGGTCATCCTGGCAGGCGAGGCCGCCATGCACGGCGGTCGGCCTGCGACGGTAGCCAGGTCCGGGCCGATGGTGCAGCGGCAGAACCCGCCGCACCACCTGGGCAGATCGCGCTGGCCGGTGCTGGCTGGCTTCGCCGCGCTCACCCTGCTCGCCCTCGGTGTACCGGTCGGTTCGGCCATCTACTGGATGGCGGACAGCCTCCCGCCGTCGCTGTCCGGCGGCGCGAACGTCTCGATGCTGGACGCGGCCGGGCACACGGCGTTCTACAGCGCGGTCGCCGCGGCGCTGACGACGATCATGGCGTTCCCCGTGGCGTTGCTCGCGGTCCGTCATCCGGGCCGGATGAGATACCTGCTGGAGCGCAGCACCTACCTGGTCCTGGCCATCCCCGGCGTGGTCATCGCGTTCGCCCTCTTCTACTTCACCGAGCGGTACGCCGCCGGGTTCGGCGACGGCACCGCGTTGCTGCTCATCGTGGCCTACGCGATCATGTTCTTCCCGCTGGCGCTGGTCGCGGTGAAGGCGTCACTGGCCAGGGCCCCGGTCGGCCTGGAGGAGATGTCCAGGTCGCTGGGGAACAGCCAGCTGAAGACGCTGGCCAGAGTGACCTTGCGGCTGACCGGGCCGGGGCTGGCAGCGGCGTTCTGCCTCGTTTTCCTGGAATGTGTTACTGAACTGACCGCGACCTTGCTGCTCATCCCCAGCGGAACGCAGACTCTAGCCACCCAGTTCTGGCAGTATGAGGAGGTTTTCTCGTATAGTCAGGCAGCGCCGTTCGCGCTGGTGATGATCCTTGTCGCAGCCGTGCCGAGTTATGTGCTCGGCCGTTTCTTTGACAGGACGGTGCGTTCATGAGGCAGCTGGAGATCGTCGGACTGCGCAAGGCGTTCGGTGCTCACCCGGTGCTGACCGGTGTCGACTTGTCGGTACCGGCCGGGTCGCTGACCGCGATCCTCGGCCCGTCTGGCAGCGGCAAGACCACGCTGCTCCGCCTGCTAGCCGGGTTCGAGCGGGCGGATGCGGGTATGATCACGATCGGCGACATGGTTGTCGACGGCCCGAAGGTGCACGCCCCGCCGGAGCGCCGCCGCATCGGCTACGTCCCCCAGGAAGGCAGCCTGTTCCCGCACCTGACCGTGGCCGGCAATGTGGCGTTCGGCCTGCGTGCGCAGTCGCGGAAGAAGAACGGCACGGCGGAGCGGTTGCTGGAGGCGGTCGGCCTCGGCGGTTTCGGCAAGCGATACCCGCATCAGCTCTCCGGCGGGCAGCAGCAGCGGGTGGCGCTGGCCAGGGCGCTCGCCATCGACCCCGCGGTCGTGCTGCTCGACGAGCCGTTCGCCTCGCTGGACGCGAACCTGCGCGCCAGCGTCCGCGCCGACGTGCAGCGGATCTTCCGCGACCGCGGCACCACCGCGATCCTGGTCACCCACGACCAGGACGAGGCGCTGTCGGTCGCCGACCGTGTTGCTGTACTGCGTGGCGGCAAGATCGCGCAGTACGCGGCCCCTGAAGACCTGTACACGCGGCCCGCCGATCCGGAGCTCGCCACCTTCATCGGCGACGCGAACCTGCTGGCCGGTGAGCATGTGGCCGGCAGCGTCCAGACTGCCCTGGGACTTCTTCCTTTGCTGCATAACGACCATGGGTTCCCGCCCACCGGGCATGTCACGGTCCTGGTGCGGCCGGAGCAGATCGCGCTTGACCCCGGTTCGGCCGGGGAGGTGTGCGGGCGGGTCGTCTCGTATGGGTATCACGGGCACGACGCGGTGGTCCGGGTCCAGCCAGAGCAGGGCGAGCTCATCCTGGTCCGGGTGCTCGGCGGCCAGCGTCAGTTGCCGCCAGGCTCACCGGTCACGCTGAGCGCGAAGGGCCCGGTCATCGCCTGGGGTAAAACCGCATAATCTTGCGACATGCCCCGAATCGCCCGTGTTTTGCTTGTCGTCGCGCTCACGTTCGCGGGCACGGCTGGTACGACTGGCGCGGCCTGGTCGGCGTCGGCGTCCCGTGCGCAAGGGGGGCCCTCCGGTGTGGCCGCCGACACGGCGGCGATCGCGAACGCGGACAACGGCGACGTCCTGTGGAGCCGTAATCTCAGCACCGAACGCCCGATAGCGAGCATCACGAAGGTGATGACCGCGCTGGTGGTGCTCCGTGCCGGCGGCCTGGACGACAGGCTCACCGTCCCGTCCGCCGTCATCGGCTACGACGAGGAGTACGACGCCAGCACCGCCGGGCTGATCCCCGGTGACCGGCTCACCGCCGGGCAGTTGCTGTACGCGTTGCTGCTGCCGTCGGGCGCGGACGCCGCGTACACGCTCGCGCAAGCGTACGGGCCAGGCCTGCCGGCGTTCGTCTCCAAGATGAACGCGCTGGCTCGCGAGCTCGGCATGACCAGGACCCGCTTCTCCAACCCGGACGGGCTGCCCTACCCGACCGGCACCTCGGATTACTCGACCGCGGCGGACCTGCTCACACTGGGCCGGTTCGCGATGCGCTATACGGCGTTCCGCCAGGTCGTCGGCACGAGTCACTACTACCTGCCAGCCGGCGACGGTCACCACGCCTACACCTGGGACAACCTCAACCCGCTGCTCGGCCACTACCCGGGCGCGACTGGCATCAAGACCGGCTGGACTCCGTCCGCCGGTCACTGCCTGCTGTTCGAGGTCAGCCAGGGTGGCGTTAAGCTCATCGGCGTGAACCTGGACAGCCCCGGGACGGGTTCCACCGTCAACGGCGACGCCGCCACCGCCATGCTCAACTGGGCCTTCATGCAACCCGGCGCCTGATCTGTAAGTGAGCGCGTTGCCCGGCGCGGTGCCACGGTGGAATCCATGCGCCGCGCGCTCATCCGCGCGCTCGGCACTAGCTCTGCCGACTACAAGAACCGATATGGAGGAAGGCTGGCCATGGGCGAACTTGAGCGTCTCGGCGCCGTGCCCGTCGCCGAACGTGTGGTTGAGGACGGGAAGTAGGTGACCGGAGCCGGGGTCGGCGAAGGCACCTGAGCAGATCGTGGACAGGCTCCGGGCGGCGAGCCGTTTCCTCCTTACCAGTCAGTTACCAGTCGGCGAAGATGCCCTCGTGGCGGTCGTAGTCGTAGCGGTAGATCTCGCGGCCGTCCTGGTAAGCGATGTCGGCGCGGCTCATCACATCGAGCGGGTCGCCGGACCAGATGACCACGTCGGCGTCCTTGCCGGGTTCCAAAGACCCCAGCCGGTCCGCGCAGCCGATGACGCGGGCAGGGTTGATCGTGACCGCGCGCAGCGCAGCGTCGCGGTCCAGCCCTTCCTTGACCGCGAGCGTGGCCTGGTGGATGAGGAAGTGGATCGGCACCACCGGGTGGTCGGTGGTCAGTGAGATCTCCACCCCGGCTGCGGCCAGCCGGCCGGGGTTGGCCAGCGAGCGGTTGCGCAACTCGACCTTGGCGCGGGAGGTGAACAGCGGGCCGATGACCACCGGGATGCCGGCGGCGGCGATCTCATCGGCGAGCAGGTGCGCCTCCGTGCCATGGTCTATCACCAGGTTGTAGCCGAACTCCCGCGCGATCCTCATAGCGGTCGCTATGTCATCGGCCCGGTGGCAATGCTGGCGCCAGGGGATCTCCTTGTGCAGCACGCGCAGCAGCGCCTCCAGCTTGAGGTCGCGCTCGACCGGCTTGTCCGGGGACGCAGAGCTCAGCTTCTGCTCGTAGTTGAGCGCGTCGACGAACGCGGCCCTGATCACCGCGGCGACGCCGAGCCGGGTCGACGGGGTCTCCTTGCGTTCCCCGTAGACACGCTTTGGGTTCTCGCCGAGGGCCGACTTCAGGCCGGCCGGCTCGCGGAGCAGCATCTGATCGACCGTGCGACCCCAGCACTTGAGCGCGACGGTCTGGCCGCCGATGGGGTTACCCGAGCCGGGGTTGACGTTGACGTTCAGCACGCCGCCGCTGATCGCATCGCGGAAACCCAGGTCGGCCGGGTTGATCGCGTCGAGCGCGCGGACCTGCGCGGTGACCGGGCTGGTTGTCTCGTTGGTGTCGTTGCCCGCCCAGCCTTCGGCTTCCTCGTGCACGCCGACATGCGCGTGCGCGTCGATGAAGCCGGGCAGCACCCACTTGCCCGACGCGTCGACGACCTGGTAGCCGTCGGGCACCGGAACGTCAATGCCAACCGCCTCGATCTTTCCGTCACGGAGGAGGACTGTGCCGCCGTCCAGCGGTGAGCCCTCGATAGGAACGACGTAGCCACCAGTTACCGCGATGCCCGTCTCGGTCACGCCGCAAGCTCCCTTGCTCTCGTAGTTGACCTTGGTCGCGCGAACCGATCCTAGCGGTCGTTTCACCGGCCGGTGATCGCCGCCAGTTCGTCAGCGGACAGCTCAAGTGAAGCCGCCGCGATGTTGTCCGCCGCGTGCTCGGCGGAGCCGGTACCGGGGATCGGCAAGATCGCGGAAGAACTGGCCAGCAGCCAGGCCAGGATCACCTGGCGCGTGGTCGCGTTGTGGTTTTCCGCGGCACCGGCGATCGCGGGGTTCTCATCGCCCTGCTGGACCGGCGCCCATGGCAGGAAGACCATGCTCTCCTGCTCGCACAGGTCGACCAGCGGCTGGGAGCGGCGGTCGCTGGCGTTGTACCGGTTCTGCACGGAAACGATCGGGGTGATCCGCTGGGCCGCCCGCAACTGTGCTTCGGTCACGTTGGAGACCCCGACGTGGCGGATCTTGCCTTCCGCCTTGAGCTCGGCGAGCGTGCCGATGGACTCCGCGAGCGGGACGGCCGGGTCGGGACGGTGGAACTGGTAGAGCGGGATCTGCTCCAGCTTGAGCCGCCGCAGCGAGCCCTCGCACGCCTCGCGCAGGTGCGCGGGGCTTCCGGAGGGCTCCCAGCGGTTCGGGCCGGGCCGGACCAGACCGCCCTTGGTGGCGATCACCAGGTCGTCCGGGTACGGGTACAGTGCCTCGGCGATGAGGTTCTCGCTCACCTCGGGCCCGTACGAGTCGGCGGTGTCGATGAAGTTCACGCCCAGTTCGACGACGGTGCGCAGCGTCGAGATCGCCGCGTCGTGGTCCGGCGGCTCGCGCCAGATGCCGTGGCCGGTGATCCGCATCGCCCCGAACCCCAGCCGGTTCACGGTCAGGTCACCGCCCAGGTCAATGGTCCCGGCGGCGTCCGCACGTGCGCTCATCGCTATCTCCTTCCGCGCATTCCCTACCCGACGGGTCAAACCTCACACGCCAATCCTGGCACGGGCGTACGCCGCGCGGACGGCGGCGGACAGGCTGGCGATGTCATAGGCGCCGTAGTGGCGGATCCCGTTGACGAAGAACGTCGGCGTGCCGGACACGCTGGACAGATCGGCCGAGTCGATGTCCTCGTCGATCCGGGCGGTGACCCCGGCGGCGTGCAGGTCAGCTGAGAACCGCTCGACATCCAAGCCGAGCGTCCTGGCGTACCCGATGAGGTCACGGAGCGTCAGCGCGTCCTGATGCTCGAACAGCAGGTCGTGATACTCCCAGAAGGCACCCTGCAGTGCCGCCGCCTCGGCCGCCATCGCCGCCTTCTGGGCGTTGGGGTGGACATCCCGCAGCGGCAGGTGCCGCCACACGTACCGCACGTCGCCGAAGTCCCGCAGCAGCTCGCGCACCTCCGGCTCCGCCTGCCCGCAGAACGGGCACTCGAAGTCCGCATACTCGACCACGGTGACCAGCGCGTTCGATGGTCCCCTGAGGTGGTCCCGCGCGGGGTCCACCGGCACCATCAGGTCGGTCACCACCGAGGCGGTGCCGAGCAGCAGGCGCAGCTTCACCGGCTTGGGCAGCGAGTGCACCACGCGGAACACCAGGTAAGTCAACCCCGACGCGCACAGCGCCGCGGACAAGATGCCGAGCTTGGCCTGCGCCAAGGCGTTGCCGTCAAGTGCCAGCGTCGCGATCAGCAACGACACGGTGAAGCCGATCCCGGCCACCGTGCCGGTGCCGAGCACGGCACCCCAGCCCACCGGCGGTGTCATCCGCCCGTGAGTCAGCCGGCTGACCAGCCGCGCCACCCCGGTCGTCCCCAGCGGCTTCCCGACCAGGTACCCGAACAGGATGCCCAGCGTCACCGGCGAGGTATAAGCCGAGGTCAGGAAGCTGGGCGAGAGCACGATGCCGGCGTTGGCCAGCGCGAACAGCGGCACGATCAGGTAACTGGACCACGGGTGATAGAGCTGGGCCAGCCGGTCGTTCGGCGAGATCGCGGTGCGTACCACGGCGCGGGCCGAGGCGGCCAGTTCGGCGGTCGGCTGCTCGCGGAACGACCGGAACGCCTCGGACGCCTCCTCGAGCGCCAGCCGCGACGCCGGGTAGGCGTAGGTCAGCAGCCCCAGCACCAGCCCGGAGACGACCGGGTCCACCCCGGATTTGAAAAACGAAACCCACGCGGCGGCACCGAGCAGCAGATACGGAGTCCCGGACCGTACCCCCCGCGCCCTGATCACCAGCACCACGGCGAGGAACCCGAACCCGCACAGCAACGGCAGCACCCGCACGAACTTGCTGTAGAAGATCGCGATGACCAGGATGCCGCCGAGGTCATCGACCACCGAGAACGTGAGCAGGTAGGTGCGGATCCGGTCGGGCAGGCCGCGTCCGGTCAGCGCCAGCGCGCCGAGCGCGAACGCGGTGTCGGTGCACATCGCCATGCCCCAGTCGTGCTGGGTAGGCCGCCCGGCGTTCACCGCCACGAAAATGCAGGCAGGGACGGTCATCCCGGCCAGCCCGACCAGAAATGGCAGGGTGAGCCGGGACCTGATCCGCAGCTCGCCCATGTCAAACTCGCGGCGCGCCTCCAGGCCGACCACAAAGAAGAAGAACGCCATCAGCCCGGAGTTCACGAACGTGTGCAGGTCCATCGTCACGCCGTAGCCGCCCAGCCGGACCGACAACGACGTGCCCCAGACCCGGTCATAGCCGGACAGGCTGATGTTCGCCCAGATCAGGGCGGCCACGGTGGCGAAGGCCAGCACCGCGGCGCTGCCCGTCTCCGTGCGCAGGAACTGGCGCAGCGGGGTGTCGTCGCGCCTGGCCCACGCAGTCAGCCCGGAGAAGGTCATCGTCACATCCGCCCGGCGTCCACAATACGGCGCAGGAAACGTCTTGTCCGCTCGTCCTCCGGGTCGGTGAACAGTTCGGCGGGCGGTGCGGACTCCACGATGTGCCCGTCCTCGAGGAAGCACACCCGGTCGGCGATCTCCTTCGCGAACCCCATCTCGTGGGTGGCGATGATCATCGTCATCCCGGTTTCCGCCAGTTCGCGGATCACGTCGAGCACCTCGGCGACCAGTTCGGGGTCCAGCGCGCTGGTCACCTCGTCGAGCAGCAGCAGCCGGGGCCTCATGGCCAGGGCGCGGACGATCGCCACCCGCTGCTGCTGCCCTCCCGACAGCCGGTCCGGGAAATCGTGTTGTTTCTCTGCCAGACCAAATCGGGAAAGCAGGGCGCGAGCTTGGCCGACTGCCTCGGCTTTGCTCATGCCCAGGGCTTTAACCGGCCCCAGCGTGACATTCTTTTCCACCGTCATGTGCGGGAAGAGATTGTATGACTGGAACACGATCCCGATGTGCTTGCGCACCAGGTTCTCGTTCACGTTCGGTCCGGTGATCAGCGATCCGCCCAGGTAGATCGCGCCTTGATTGATTCGCTCCAGGAGGTTCACGCATCGCAGCAGCGTCGATTTGCCCGATCCCGATGCGCCGATAAGACAAACGACTTCATTGTTCATAACTGACTGTGTGATACCGTCCAGCACTTTATTAGCACCGAACGATTTACTGACGTTGTCAATGCGCAGCAGCGGCTCGGTCACTGGTTCGCCCCCGCGAGCCGCCGGGCACGGTCCCTGGCTATCAGCCGGTCGGTGAACCGGGCCAGCGGGATCGTGAGGATCAGGAACAAGATCGCGGCCACCACGAAGCTGGAGTAGTTGAACACGGCGCTGCTGTAGATCTCGGCGGCCCTGTTGGCCTCGATCGCGCCCAGCACGCTGACCAGCGCCGTGTCCTTCTGCAGGCTGATGAAGTCGTTCAGCAGCGGCGGGATGATGTTCCTGATCGCCTGGGGGAGGATCACGTGCCGCATCGAGGTCCAGCCGGACAGGCCGAGCGAGCGGGCCGCCATCACCTGGCTCCGGTGCACCGAGTTGATGCCGGCCCGGTACACCTCGGACACGTACGCGCAGTAAGACAGCACCAGCGCGATCACGCCATACACCGCCGCCGACTGGGTGGAGATCACCTTCAGGTACAGTGCGGGCAGCCCGAACCCGAGCATGTAGACCACCAGGATCGTCGGTATGCCGCGGAACACATCCACGTACACGGTGGCGACGATGCGGAACGGCAGCATGACGGGGCCGGCGGACAGGCGGACGATCGCCACGACCAGCGACAGGATCAGGATGAGCACTTCGGCGACGACGAACATCCTGATGTTCAGCCAGATGGCCGAGCCGACGGAGTAGTAGCCCTTTTTCGGGTCGCCGATGAACGACTGCCACATGTCCGCCGGGTTGAAGAACGTGTGCCGCACGGTGGCGCTGCCTGGCGCTAGCCACAAGCCCAGCGCGATGAGGGCGATGACCACGATCGTGGACGTGGTCGACAGGGCGACGCGACCGCGCGGTCCGCTCAGCAGCCGCGACCGCCCTCCGCTGTCATACGGGTTCCCCCCTGTGGAATGGGGGTCCCCCCCTGTGGAATGGGGGTTAGGGCTCAATGGTCGGGACGGACGTGTAGATCTGCAGGTACTTGCCCTCCAGTTGCTTCAGCGTGCCGTTCGCGGTCAGCGTGGCCAGGGCCTTGTTCACGCAGGTGACCAGCGGGTTGCCCTTGGTGAACAGCAGGCCGTAGTGCTCGTCGGCGTTCGGGAACTGCGCGACGAGGACACCATTGGTGATCTCCGAGGTGGCCATGTACTGAGCGGTCGGGGTGTCGGTGACGAACGCCTGGATCTGCTTGTCCTGGAGGGCTTGCTGAACGTCGGCCAGCGTGTTGTACACCTTGGGCGTCTGGGTCGGCTGGATCTCGCCGTTGATGTACGCCAGGCTGGTCGTGCCGATCTGGTCGCCGTACAGGTAGGTCTTCAGCTCGGCGGGGGTGTGCTTGGTGACGATCGGGTCGC